>ENA-UOIW01001011-UOIW01001011.1-human-gut-metagenome-genome-assembly--contig:-P58-NODE-1011-length-18313-cov-6.154398_pt1 | contig 18313 bp, 17 predicted proteins | sample MGYA00242334_ERZ723881 | MGnify/ENA metagenome assembly ERZ723881 | reverse complement strand
CCCGGCAGTTCTCCTGGGGACAGAGGGCGTAGCTGCCGCCGCCGATCTGCAGCGGACGGCCCTCCACCAGGAACACCGCCAGCTTCCGCCGGGCCTGGGCATAGATCCGCTGGACTGTGGTCCGGGCCACCCCCATCTGGGCGGCGGCTTCCTCCTGGTTCAGCCCCAGGTAGTCCATCAGCCGGACGGCTTCGTACTCTTCCACCGTCAGCTCCACGGCTTCCCCGTGGGCGGGCTGCTCCGGGGAAAAGCGGCAGTGGGCCGGCATCTGGCAGACCCGGCGGCACTTGGCATTCCGCGGCATGGATGTCCCTCCTTGTTTTGAACATATGTCCATTATATACGATTTTGGACATATGTCAAGAATAACTTCTGCAAGATCTCCATTCCGGCTTGACAGGCCGGGGCGGCCCCCTTATGATGGAGCCAGAGAGGGGGCGGACCCTGTGAAAACGAAGTGGAAGATCTTACTGGTGTGCGCCGTGGCTTTGGCTGGGATCGCCGCCTGGTGTTTCGTCCCCCGCACGGTGGCGGAGGGGGCATACCGGGTCTATTATGTGGCTGCCGGAGAGGGCCTGCGCAACGTCACGGACCAGGTGGACCTGGAGGCCATGGGCGAGCTGCTGCGGGACGTTGAACGGCAGGGCTGTCGGGTCAGCTTCGCTCCCATGCAGCTCCAGGAGCGCAGCGTGGATATCGGTGTGCTTGAGAGCACCCGGCACTGGCACCTCTACATGGACGAGGACACCTGCGTGATTTATGACAGCGCGGACAAGGGCGGATATCCCATCATTGACGGCGAAGACCTTCTGGAACAGGTCTGGGCCCTGCTGCCGGAGCCGTGATTGGAAAGAGAGGATCGATCAGATGGAACAGAAAGAAGCGGCCATCCGCAAATGGTTCGACATGTGGCTCACCAAGCGGGACACCGGCATCCGGGACCTCTTTGCCCCGGACGCGGTGTACATCGAGAGCTGGGGCCCGGAGTACCACGGCGCGGACAAGATCGCCTGGTGGTTCACCGAGTGGAACCGCCGGGGCACGGTGGAGCGGTGGGACATCCGCCAGTTCTTCCACAGGGGGGACCAGACCGTGGTGGAGTGGACCTTCGCCAACCAGATGGACGACGGCCGCCAAGAGGTGTTCGAGGGCATGACCCTGGTCCGCTGGACGGCGGCGGGGCAGATCGCCCGTCTCCAGGAGTTCGGCTGCAACCTGGACCGCTACGACCCCTATGCCCACGGCCCGGAGCCCCGGTTCCGGGACCAGCAGGCGGCCTGGTTCTGAACAGCGCAGAAAGCGGCGCCCGTTCCGAAAGGAGCGGGCGCCGTTGTTCGTATCAAAAAGGGAGCGCTTACTTCTGCAGCGTCTTGACCCACTGGCCGTACTTCTCCAGATTGGCGTCGCAGGCGGCGGCGTCTGCGCCCTGGGTCAGGATATAGACCTTGATCTTGGGCTCCGTGCCGGAGGGCCGCACCAAGATGGTGGTGCCGTCCGCCAGCTCGAACCGCAGCACGTTGGAGCCGGAGAGCTCCATGGTGCTCTTTGCCCCGGTGGCGCAGTCCACCACGGACCCGTCGGTATAGTCCTTCCGGGTGACCACCTGCACGCCGGAGATCTCCGCCGGGGGATTTTCCCGGAGGTCCTTCATCAGCTCCGCCATGTCCTTCAGGCCGTCCAGGCCGGGCATCACCAGGTTGTGGGTCTTTTCGGCGTAGTGGCCGTACTTCTCATACAACTTCTCCAGGGCGTCGAACAATGTCTGCCCCTGGGCGGCGTACCAGGCGGCCATCTCCGTCAGCAGCATGGAGGCGGTGACGGCGTCCTTGTCCCGGACGTAGTCGCCCAGCATGTAGCCGTAGCTCTCCTCGTAGGAGAAGATGACCTTCCCCTCTCCGGCGGCCTCCAGGGCGTTCTTCTTCTCCGCCATGAACTTGAAGCCGGTGAAGGTGTCGTAGCAGGTGACGCCGTTGGACTCCGCCACCTTCCGGGCCATTTCGGTGGTGACGATGGTCTTGAGGGCCACGGGCTTCTCCGGCATCTTACCGGAGCGGCGCATGGCGCCGATGAGGTAGTCCAGCAGCAGCACGCCGGTCTGGTTGCCGGTGACGGGGCGGTACTCGCCGCTGTGGTCCCGGATCATGATGCCCACCCGGTCGCTGTCCGGGTCCGTGCCCAGGATGAAGTCCACGTCGTTCTCCCGGGCCAGGTCGATGGCCAGGTAGAAGCCCTCCGGGTTCTCCGGGTTGGGGGAGACCACGGTGGGGAAGTCCCCGTCGATGACCATCTGCTTGGGCTCGCAGATCAGGTGCTTGATGCCCAGGGTCCGCAAAGCCTCCGGCACCAGCTTGTAGCCGCAGCCGTGGAAGGGGGTGTACACCAGCTTGAAGGTGTCCGCTACCTTGGCCACGGTCTCCTTGTCGTTGATCATGGCGGTGACGTTGGCCATGAACTTCCGGTCCGTCTCGTCGCCCATGGTCTCGATGAGGCCGGCCTTCACCGCCTCGTCGAAGTCCATGCGCCGGATGTCGTTGAAGACGTCGATCTTCTCCAGGGCGGCGGCGATGGCGTCGGCGTGGTGGGGGGGCAGCTGGGCGCCGTCCTCCCAGTAGACCTTGTAGCCGTTGTACTCCTTGGGGTTGTGGCTGGCGGTGACGTTGATGCCCGCCTGGCAGTGGTACTCCCGCACGGCGAAGCTCAGCTCCGGCGTGGGGCGGAGGGACTCAAAGATCCGCACGTGAATGCCGTTGGCGGCGCAGACCTCCGCCGCCGCCCGGGCGAACTCCATGGAGTGGTTCCGGCAGTCCATGCAGATGGCCACGCCCCGGCGCTTGCCCTCCTCGCCCTCGGCGCAGATGACCTGGGCAAAGCCCTGGGTGGCCCAGCGGATGACATGGATGTTCATGTTGTGCAGGCCTACTGCCATGATGCCCCGCAGGCCGGCGGTACCGAACTCCAGCGGGCCGTAAAAGCGGCTCTCGATCTCCTTGGGGTCGTTCCGGATGGCCTCCAGCTCCTGATGCTCCGCCTCGGACAGGGCGGGACTGGCCAACCACTTTTCATATTCCTTCATAAAGTCCATGCGCGAGATACCTCCTGTTGTGTAATTTGAGAACGGAGACAGGACCGTCAGTCCTGCTCCGGTGATGTCTCTTCCGTGGGGGCGTCCAGCAGTGCCTGGGCCTCCTCCAGCCGGGAGGCGGGGACCCAGATCTCCACGCCCTGGGAGGCGAATCCCCCCAGCACCTTGCCCAGCGAGCCATTCTGGAAAGCCGGGATGCCGCAGCTCTCCAAAAACGACACGGTGATGTCCGCCTGGCTGTCCAGCTCCCACTGGATGTCCAGCTTGGCGGCAGGCTCCGGCGCGCCGGAGGTATCCTTGGGCCAGCGGGCCAGCAGGTCCCGGTCTGCCCGGGCCCAGAAGTCCTTTGCCGGTTCTGTCATACGACCACGTCCTTTACTTGTGATATCGGGTGCCTGCGTTGATCTGATAGGCCCGGTAGATCTGCTCCAGCACCATCACCCGGGCCAAATGGTGGGGAAACGTCATGGGAGACATGGAGAGCCGCAGCTTTGCCGACCCCTTGATGGAGGGATGCAGGCCGAAGGACCCGCCGATGAGGAACACCAGCTGGCCAACCCCCTGGCTGGCCCAGGCGGCCATCTGCCGGGCCAGGGCCTCGCTGGAGCGCAGATCCCCCTCCACGCACAGGGCGATGAGGGAGGCGCCGGCGGGGAGCTTGGCCCGGATGGCGGCAGCCTCCTTCAAGAGGGCGGCCTCGATCTGGGCGGGGGAGGGATCCTCCGGCAGCCGCTCCTCCGGCAGCTCCACCAGCTCCAGCTTGCAGAAACGGGAGAGGCGCTTGGCGTACTCCGCCGCGGCATCGATATAGAACTTTTCCTTCAGCTTCCCCACGCAGAGGACCGTCACCTTTTGCATACAGACCTCCGGCAGACCACATGGGCGGGCCCCAGGCAGTCCCTGGGAGCCACGGACAGCAGGGGAGCGGCCCCTGCTGCGGAGAGGGCTTGCTCCACAGCGGTCTGCGCCATGACAGGCGTATTGTTCTCCCGGCTCAGATGTGCCAGCACGATCTCCGACGCGCCGCTCTCTGCCAGGGCGGCGGCGAAACAGGCGGCATCGGCGTTGCTGAGATGGCCCTGGGGCCCCAGGATGCGCTGCTTCAGATAGTAGGGATAGGGGCCGCTGCAGAGGGTCTCGACGTCGTGATTGGCCTCCAGCACCGCCAGGTCCACCCCCAGCAGGGCGTCGGCGGCCTCGTCGGTGACATAGCCGGTATCCGTCAGGACGCCCACGGAACCGTCCTCCGTGTCCAGCCGGAAGCCGCAGGAGCCCGGCGCGTCATGGGAGGTGGGGACCGCCGTCACGGCGCATTCCCCGATGGACCGGGAGCCGCCGAAGTCCAGCGTCTCCAGCCGCGCCTCCACGGCCGGCAGCCGCCAGGCCAGCTCCCGGCCCGCCCGCTCTGTGGCGAGGACCGGGGCATCGCAGCGCTTCAGCAGCGTCTGCAGGCCGGAGATGTGGTCCGCATGGGTGTGGGTGATGAGGATGGCCGAGAGACTGCCCGGCTCCAGGCCCAGTTCCCGCAGGGCGGCGGTGATGCGTCGGCAGGAGATGCCGGCGTCCAGCAGGATCCGGCTCTCTCCGCAGGAGAGCAGCAGCGCGTTCCCGGAGGAACCACTGGCCAGCGTATGTACAATGGTCAAAAAGCATACCTCTTCCGGAGAAAAATGAGACGTCCGCAAGGGAGGCCGTCGACGAAAGTCGCCACCCTCCATCGCGGACGTAGAATCGCTGATCGATGATAGAGCTTGTAATACAGACAGCGGCTGCCGTTCAGCCGATATGGGCCTCCAGCTCCTCGGACTCGCCGGGGACCTCCACCGCGCGGATAGTGGCGCCCAGACCCTGGAGCTTGGTGACGATGTCCTCATAGCCCCGTTCGATATACTGGACACAGCTGATCTCGCTCTCTCCCTGGGCAGCCAGGGCGGCGATGACCAGCGCCGCACCGGCCCGCAGATCGCAGGCCTGGATGGGCGCGCCGGTGAGATGGTCCACGCCTTCCACCACGGCGGTCTTGTCGTCCACCTGGATATTGGCGCCCATGCGCTTGAGCTCATCCACATAGCGGTAGCGGTTGTTCCAAACGCTTTCCGTCACCAGGGAGGTACCCTCCGCCAGGCAGAGGACTGTGGTGATCTGAGGCTGCATGTCGGTGGGAAAGCCCGGGTAGGGCATGGTTTTCACATTGGCTTTCTGCAGGGGGCCGCTGCGGCGGACCAGAAGGGTATCCTCCCGCTCCTCTACTTCCACCCCCATCTCCACCAGCTTGGCGGTGATGCAGTCCATGTGCTTGGGGATGATGTTTTTCACCAGGATCTGTCCGCCGGTGGCGGCCACAGCGGCCATGTAGGTGCCGGCCTCGATCTGGTCGGGGATGATGGCGTAGCTGCCGCCCCGCAGACGGTCCACGCCCTGGATCTTGATGGTGTCGGTGCCGGCGCCCCGGATGTTGGCCCCCATGGAGTTGAGGAAGTTGGCCAGATCCACGATGTGGGGCTCCTTGGCGGCGTTTTCGATGATGGTGTTGCCCTCCGCCCGGACGGCAGCCATCATGATGTTCATGGTGGCGCCCACAGACACCACATCCAGATAGATGTTGGCCCCCTTCAGGCGGCCGTTTTCCGTGGAGGCGTTGATAAAGCCGCCCTCCACCATGACCTTGGCGCCCAGGGCGGTGAAGCCCTTCACGTGCTGGTCGATGGGGCGGACGCCGAAATTGCAGCCGCCGGGCATGGCAACTTCTGCCTGGCCGAACCGGCCAAGCAGTGCGCCGATGAGATAATAAGAGGCCCGCATCTTCCGGGCCAGCTCATAGGAGGTCCGGGTAGAACGGATGTGGCTGGAGTCGATCTCCACGGTGTGGCGGTTGATGACACGGATGCCGGCCCCCAGATGCTCCAGGATCTTCAGGGACAGCGTCACGTCGGAGATCTGGGGGATGTTCTCGATCCGGCAGACCCCGTCCACCAGCAGCGCGGCGGGGAGAATGGCGACAGCAGCGTTCTTGGCGCCGCTGATCTCTACTTCACCAAACAGGGGATGACCACCCTGCACAATATACTTTGTCAAAGTCGATACCCTCTCTTCAAAAGGCGCTTTCTTTTGTGGCGGCACCCGTGTTTTTCTATCAAACAGTGTGCCCGGCCTGTGCGGCTTCATACCAGCAAAAGACCCGGGAAAGCGGCAGAAATTTCCGCCCGGAAAAGCTCGCACACACAAACTATACCATATCCCCGTATAAAATGCAAACCCTTCCTGCAGGACCGGCCGGTCTGATGGCAAAATTCGTCAAAATTCCGAAAAAAACGACCCCCGGTCCAGGACGCTGAAAACGGCATCCTGACAGATGGAAGGGAAAAACCGAAAAAGATTTCTGCCTGCCGGCTCAGCCGGTGGAGACCTCTCCGGTAAAACAGTTTACATAATAATAAGCGGTATCTGTGACCACACACCAGGCAGGGACCAGGGCCATGGGGGTGGCGGTGGTGCTCTGCAGTTCGTAGCAGAGATACAGGTCCGTCACCGCGGTGACCACGGCGCCGCTGCGGATGGTGCTGAGAACTTCATTCAAGGCCGCCAGGGCAGACAGAGCGTTCCCGCTGCCGGATGCCTGCCCCTCCTGAGGAAGGTGGGTGCCGCTGACGGAGACCACGCTGCCCCCGCTGATGGAGAAGGTGACAGAGCAGTTGACCACCGGTGCCCCGTCGAAGGACTGGACGGCCGCTGCGCTGCCGTCGGTTCCCTCCAGGGTAAAGGTCAGCCCCTCATAGTGGAATGCCCGGCAGAATGCCCGGCAGAGGGCGTCGGCCGTCTCGCTGCTGTGCTCCATCACCACGTCAAAGGTGCCGTCGGAGCGGAAGACGGCGCTGCCGTTCCGGTTCTGGTAAGTGCTGACGCCCCCGCCTCCGTCAGAGGCAGAGACCGCCTCCCCCAGAAGGAATTCCGCCAGCTTCTGCTCTTCCTCCGGGTCCCGTGTCAGCGTCAGCCCGGCGGGCGGATCCGTGCTGGGGATCAGGTCGCCGTCCAGAGACACGCCCTCCGCCGCGAACAGCTGCACCATCTGCTGCCGCGCCTCATCCCGGGCGGCGTAGCCGGTGGTGAATCGCATGGTCAGAAGGCCCAGCAGGCAGAGATTCGTCAGAGCCAGGATCAGGATGATGATGTTTTTCAGTCGGGAGGTCTCCATCCCTCACGCTCCTTTCCGTGGCCTCCGGGGCCGGTCGTGCGGTCAGTCTGCCAGCCAGCTGGCGGACACGGTGTCTCCGCCGCCGTCCGCATATCCCACAGAGAGCTCCACGCCGGGATGGTCCGCGGCGATGGCCAGCGTCTGCCGGAGCGGCAGCAGGAGAGACTGCTCATTGGTGGTGCTGTACTGGCGGAATCGCAGTGTCAGGCGGGTGATGCTGGTGCCGGAGAGGGTGATCTCCGCGGCACTGCCGCCGTCAGAAAACCGGATGGGCGTACCGGCAAGCTGGTATCCAAATCGAAGCTGTGTGGAGTCTCCGCTCTCGCTGACGGATTGCAGATACAGGCTCGCCTCGCCGGTGAGCCCCTCCGTCAGCTCCTGCAGCAGGATGCTGCACCCAAGCGCGGATTCCGCTGCAGTGGGGTTCTGCTCCTGAGCGGAGATCTCCGGCGTGGCCTCTGTGCCGCTGCGGTAGACGATGCTCCCGTCCGGCTGGATGTGGAGGGAGCGGTCTGTCTCCACCTCTGTGATGACCTCAGTGCCGTCTGCCTCCGTGTACCGCTCCTTGGTGTTGCTGTTGAAGCCGAAGAACGGCAGCAGCCAGTCGGTGTCGGAAAGGGGAGAGGCGGCGGAGAGGACCGGCAGCTCCGGCAGTTCCGTGGGCAGGATGGAGAGGGGGAACAGCTCCCCGTACAGGGGATCGACCTCTACATCGTCAAAGGCGAAGGAGACCCCGCCGAAGCCGGACTGGCCGGCGGACTCGGTCAGTGTATCCGCGGAGAGGGAGGTGGCGGGGACTGCGCTTTTGAAGAAGCTCTCCGCCCCGTCCCAGAGATACAGCCAGACGGTCTCATCCTCCTGGGCTGCCAGCAGCAGGCAGCGGGCATCGCCGGTGAGCGGCGTCTCATCCACCCCGATCAGGCCTGCCAGCACGGAGAGCGGGAGCGGCTCCAGAAAGTCGAAATACACCGATGTGACGGAGAGGGCAGCGCGGAATTCATCCACCGAGGAGGGCGCGAGGCTCTGGAGGGACCCCAGCGCCTCCCGCAGGCCCAGCGCGGAAAAGCTGCTGCTGTTGGTGGTGAGGTCCAGGCTGCCGTACCGGCCGTAGGAGTCTGTGATGACCACCCGCACCGGTGCGGGAAACTCCCGCAGCTGAGAGGGAGATTCATCCGGCAGGGTGCCTGTCAGACGCTCCAGATAGTGGGGATCTTCCGTCGTGTCCAGATTGTACAGCTGCAGCTGGGCAAAGAGGAACACCGCCGAGACAGTTAGGCAGGCGATGACGATATTCTGGATGAGATTGCGGCGCTTGTGCCGGGCGGCGTCCATAGGCGGCCTCCTTTCTTGCGGTCTGCGGCGGCGGTCAGGCAGCGGGACCGGAGGGCCCGCCGATGGGCAGCGTCAGCCGGATGGTGGTGCCCGGCCCCTCATGTGGGGCCAGCGCGATGGAGCCGTGGTGGCGCTGGACGATCTCCTTGGCGATGGAGAGCCCCAGGCCTGTGCCGCCGGACTCCCGGGAGCGGGCCTTGTCCACCCGGTAGAACCGGTCGAAGATCCGGTCCCGGTCCTTCTCCGGGATGCCGATGCCGTCATCGCAGACCTCCATCCACACCTCCGCCTCCGTGGATCCTGCGGTGATGGAGATGTGCCCGCCGTCGGGCGTGTACTTGATGGCGTTGCCGATGACGTTCATCATCACCTGCTCCAGCCGGCTCCGGTCCCCCACGATGAGGGGCAGGCTCTCCGGCGGGGTATAGACCAGGGCATGGCCGTGCTGCTTGGCTGCAAGGGCATTGGCGCGGGCGACGCTCTCGATGGCATCCCCGAAGGGGAAACGGGAGAGCACCAGCTCCGCATTGCCGGCGTCCAGCCGGCTGAGGGTCAGCAGGTCCTGAACGATGTGGGTCATGCGGTCCGTCTCCGTGATGATGATGTCCAGAAAGCCGTTGGCAGTCTCCGCCGGCAGGTCGCCCTCGGCGTCCCGCAGGGTCTCTGCATAGCTGCGGACGTTGGTGAGGGGGGTGCGCAGCTCGTGGGACACGTTGGCCACGAACTCCTTGCGGCGCTCTTCGTTCCGGTGCTGCTCCGTCACGTCGTGCAGCACCACCAGCACGCCGCCGCTGGCCTGGTCAGAGAAGGGGGCCAGGAACAGCTCCAGCGTCCGGTCGCCCACCTCCATCTCCGCCTCGGCATAGTTGGGCCGCTGGAGGGCCAGCGTCTTCTGGAAGGGATAGACCCTGCCGAAGAGGGCGTCATAGGTGGTACCCTCCGGCACGCTGCGATGGAGCATGTTGGTGGCGGCGGGATTGCAGTGGATCAGCAGACCGTCGTGGTCAAAGGCCACCACGCCGTCGGTCATGTGCAGGAACAGGGTATCCAGCTTGTTGCGCTCGTTTTCCACGGCGGCCAGGGTGGACTGCAGGACCCCGGCCATCTCATTGAACGTGCCGGTGAGGATGCCGATCTCATCGGTGGACTCCACCGGCAGCTGGCTGTCGAAGTCCCCGGCGGCCACCCGTTCGGCTCCGGCGGTGAGCTTTTCGATGGGGCCCACCATGGTCTTGGACAACAGGAAGCTCAGCAGTACGGAGATCAGCAGGCCGATGACCAGTGCCTGCATGATGATGAGGAAGATCTGGGAGTTCAGGTCGGTGACCGTGTCCTTGTTGTCCAGAATGTAGATGATATAGGCATTGTCGCCCCCTATGATGGGGATGGCTACGTCCATGTAGTCGGCGGTGATGTCGCTGCGGTCTCCCACCAGGGTGCTGTCCCCCTGGGATACGGCGTTCCGGGCGGTGAGCAGGTTTGCCGTCTGTTCCCGCGGGAGCGACGAGGCGTCTGTCGAGCCGTCCAGGTAGGTGCCGCTCTGTCCGTCCAGAATAAAGTAGTTCCGGGTGCGGTAGTCGATGCCCAGGGAGCCGGCACGGCTCTCCAGCATCTCCTTGAGCCCGGAGGCTCCATCCGGCTCAGCGGCCCGGGCCCGGAGGGTGGAGATATAGCCGTCGCTGTCGTCGCCGAACACGGCGTTGATCTGTTCATAAAAGGTGTCGATATAGAAGCTGGAGATGCTGGTGGTCAGGAACGCGCCCACCACCGCCATCAGCGAGGTGATGAGCAGCAGCAGGATCAGCGTCAGCTTCATGTGCAGGCTGCGGAACACGGCAAACACCTTCCTTCCTAGAGAGTGGGCGGGGACATGCTCACTTCACGGAGAAGTAGTAGCCGGCGCCCCGCCGGGTGAGGATGAAGACGGGGTTAGCGGGATCGGCCTCGATCTTCTCCCGCAGCCGACGGACCGTCACGTCCACGGTCCGCACGTCATCTCCCACGTAGCCGTAGTTCCACACCTGCTCCATCAGGTCGATGCGGGAGTAGACCTTGTTGGGATGGCTGGCCAGAAAGGTCAGCAGCTCATACTCCCGCTGGGTCAGGTCGATGGCCTTGCCGGAGCGGAAGACCTGATGGCTGTCCGTGTTGATAGACAGATCCCCGGACACCGGCATGGCGGCGGCCGCGGCGGAGGCAGCCGCCGGCGGCGTCATGGCGGTCCGCCGGATGTTGGCTCCCACCCGGGCCACCAGCTCCCGCATGGAGAAGGGCTTGGTGATATAGTCGTCGGCGCCGATCTCCAGTCCCAGGACCTTGTCCGCCTCCTCCTCCCGGGCGGTGAGGATGATCACGGGCACGCTGCTGCCCTGGTCCCGCAGGGCCCGGCACACGTCAAAGCCGTTTTTCTTGGGCAGCATCACGTCCAGCAGGATCAGGTCCGGGTTGGCGGACAGGGCCTGGGCCAGTCCGTCCTCGCCGTCATAGGCCTCCAGCGTCTGGTAGCCCGCCCGCTGCAGATTGAACTTCAGGATATCCACGATGTTTTTCTCGTCCTCCACGATGAGGACGGTTTTCGGCTCGCCCATCACAGCGCCTCCTCTCAAAGATCCAGAAGCACTTTGGCCTTCAGCACGGCGGCGATGGTCTTTCCGTCCTCGATCTCTCCGTCCATGACGCGGTGGACCATTTCGCTGAAGGGGATGCGCTCCACATTCAGGAATTCATCTTCATCCAGATGCTTCTTTTCCATATGCAGTCCCCTGGCGAGGAAAAGATGCAGCCGTTCGCCCAGGCAGCCGGGGGAGGGCAGGACGACACCCATGGGCAGGAACGTGTCCGGCACAGCGCCGGTCTCCTCCTTCAGCTCCCGCAGGGCACCGGACACCGGGTCCTCGCCGGGCTCCAGCTTGCCGGCGGGGATCTCCAGCAGGGGCCTGCCGAACACATAACGGTACTGGGTGACAGTGAGCACGTTGTTCCGGTCGTCCAGGGCCAGGATGGCCACGCCGTCCACATGCTCCACCACCTCCCGGAAGGAGGTCTTCCCGTTGGGCAGCTGCACCTGGTCCACATGCAGGCTCAGAATGTTCCCCTGATATTTCTCTTCACGGCTGAGGGTCTTCTCCGTCAGATCTGCCGTCTGGTTCATGTATCATTCCACCTTGTGTCTGTTTTTCGTGTATTCAGGACATACTCAATCACTTTATTATAGCATGCCCTGCCGGAAAAGCCAACTGTGAGTTTCTCTTGAAGGATCCGGAAAAATATGCTATACTGAAACGACTTCCCACAGAAGAAAGAGGTGAGTCCCACGGAGAAAAAGGGAATCAAGATCGCGGCCCAGAACCGCAAGGCCTTCCACGACTACTTCGTGGAGGACCGGTACGAGGCGGGCATCGAACTGGCAGGCACGGAGGTCAAGTCCATCCGGGCCGGCACGCTGAACCTGAAGGACTCCTACTGCACGGTGAAGGACGGGGAGCTGTTCGTCCACAGCATGCACATCTCCCCCTATGAAAAGGGCAACATCTTCAACCGGGACCCGGTGCGCTCCCGGCGGCTGCTGATGCACAAGCGGGAGATCCGCAAGCTCCACGCCCTGGTGAAGCAGGACGGCTACGCCCTGGTGCCCCTGTCCGTCTATTTCAAGGACTCCCGGGTAAAGCTGGAGATCGGCCTGTGCCGGGGCAAGAAGAACTATGACAAGCGGGCGGCGGCATCCCAGCGGGACGCCAAGCGGGAGATCGACCGCACCTTAAAAGAAAGGAATCGATGATATGTCTGACGTGAAGAATCCCATTGTCACCATCACCATGGAAAACGGCGCCGTGATGACCGGTGAGCTGTACCCCGACAAGGCCCCCAACACGGTGGCCAATTTCATCTCCCTGGCCAACAAGGGCTTTTATGACGGCCTGATCTTCCACCGGGTGATCCCCGGCTTCATGATCCAGGGCGGCTGCCCCCAGGGCAACGGCACCGGCGGTCCCGGCTATGACATCCGGGGCGAGTTCTCCGGCAACGGCTTTGCCCAGAACGACCTGAAGCACACCACCGGCGTGCTGTCCATGGCCCGGGCCATGCACCCGGACTCCGCCGGCAGCCAGTTCTTCATCATGGTGGCCCCGGCCCCCCATCTGGACGGCCAGTACGCCGCCTTCGGTCAGGTGACCGAGGGTGTGGAAGAGGCCATCCGCATCTCTGAGGTCCCCACCGACTGGAACGACAAGCCCAAGACGCCGGTGGTCATCCAGAGCATCCGGGTGGATACCCAGGGCGTGGACTATCCGGAGCCCAAAAAGCGCTGAGAGGGGAGGCGGTCCCATGAAAACGGCCATCATCACCGGCGCGTCCTCCGGCCTGGGGCGGGAGTTCGCCCGCCAGCTGACGGACGTGTTCCCGGAGATCGAGTGCTGCTGGCTCATCGCCCGCCGGGAGGACCGGCTGGAAGAGATCGCCCGGGAGATGGTGGGGGTGGAGACGGTCTGCCTCCCCCTGGATCTGTGCGACTCCATGTCCTTTACCACCCTGCAGGAGAAGCTGGCGGCGGAGAAGCCGGAGGTGGCGATGCTCATCAACAACGCCGGCTGCGGCTATCTGGGCCGGGTGGGGGAGACGGAGACCACCCGGCAGACCCGGATGGTGGACCTGAACGTCCGGGCCCTGACGGCGGTGACGAATCTGGTCGTTCCCTATATGCCGGCAGGAGGGCGCATCCTCAACACGTCCTCCATCGCCTCCTTCTGCCCAACGCCCCGGATGACGGTGTACGGCGCCAGCAAGGCGTACGTGTCCTCCTTCACCGTGGGCCTCAGCGAGGAACTGCGGCGGAAGGACATCACGGTCACGGCGGTGTGCCCCGGTCCCATGAAGACGGAGTTTCTGGATGTGGGCAGCATCACTGGCCGCTCCCCGGCCTTCGAGTACCTGCCCTACTGTGACCAGGTGCGGGTGGCGGCGGGAGCGCTGCGGGCCGCCAAGGCGGGCCGGACCATCTATACGCCGAAGCTGTTTTACAAATTCTACCGGCTGCTGGCCAAGGTCACGCCGGTGAAGCTGATGGTGAAATTCACCAAAACCTGAAATGTCATGGAATTGTAACACATTCCGACGCCGGGATGTGTTACAATCTCCATTGATATCCTGCCAGATATCCCAAGAAAGACCCCAGTATGGAGCTCTCTTTGCAGCCGACACCGTTCCCAGAGCAGCGTTTGCGGTGGGAAGAGGAGGGACAACGGGCGCTGTGAGCTTTGGCCGCAGGCCGAAGCGAACAGAGCGGACTTTGCGTTTCCCCCACAGGGCTCCCATCACAAACCAGCGCAGCGTTTGTGATGGGAAGAGGAGGAGCAAGGGAGCGAGCGCAGTTTTCGCAATCAGCCGCAGGCTGACTGCGGAAACGGAGACGAGCGGACTTTGCTCCGACGACAGGGGGGTGTACCGGTTTCGACGGGGGTATGGAGGCGGGACCAGCGGGCGGCGGCGCCTGACCGCCATAAAACGGGCAATTTATAAATCAAATAACAACAGACAAGTTGCTATTGCTGCCTAATTAAAGGCGGCCGTCTGAACCGGGGTGGCCACAGACCGGGGAAGGCGTCGTTGATGTGGCGTCCGTGCGGCGGGTAAGAGTTGCCCCGCCCACGCATGATGACTCTCACCCGACTTCCTGGCGTGACGGCTTGCCAGGGAGGAGGGGAACAGGAAGGAAGACTTCCGCAATAACCGTCTGCGCCCGGAGAAAGTCCCGTTAAAGTGCTTTCGGACAGGGGTTCGACTCCCCTCACCTCCACCATAAAAATAGCCACACCTGCCGGGTGTGGTTATTTTTATGGTAACCGGGGGAATTTGAAATGCTCGGCGGAAGTGAATTCCGCCTGCGCCGAGGTTTTGCCTGCGGCAAAACACTCGTACGGCGCAAAGGCGCCGCCGGCCAGAAGGCCGGTTGGGCAGTTTGCCGAACCTTTTCGATACTTCAAATCAAAATATCGATTTCACCCCTCGCTTCCAGAACAAAAGGACATCCGGAAGGATGTCCTTTTGTTTTTGGTTCCGCTGCCAAAAGGGCGGCTCCGTACTTCGGCACTTGAATGCTCAGAACGGAAGAGCCGGCCCTCCGCCGGTCCGGTGGGATGCGGCCTCTGGAGAACGTTTATGCGGGACAGAGTACGGATCTCCCGGGAAAGATCCTCACCCATTCTGCGCGTCGATCTGTTCTTTCAGCTCATTCAGATATACCCACCGCTCCGTCTTTTCCTCCAGAGCGGTCTCCAGTTCCGCCTGCCGGGCCTGGAGCTCCTGGAGCTTCACGTAGTCGCTGCCGCAGGCCGCCTGCTCCGCCTGGCAGGCGGCGATGTCCGCCTCCAGCCGGGCCAGGTCGTCGTCGATGGTCTCGAACTCCCGTTGCTCCTTGAAGGAGAATTTCAGTTTCCGCTCCCGGAGCCGCTCCTGTGCGGGCTTGGGCTTTTCCGCCTTGGGGGCGGGGGCCTCCGCCTCCCGGCGCTTGGCCTGCCAGTCGGACCAGTTGCCGGTGAACCGGCCGATCTCCCCGTCTCCCCGGACCTCGAAGATGGACTCCGCCAGCTTGTCCAGGAAGAAGCGGTCGTGGGACACCGCCAGAATGGGGCCGGGGAAGCCTTGGAGATAGTCCTCCAGGATGGAGAGGGTGGTCACGTCCAGGTCGTTGGTGGGCTCGTCCAGCAGCAGGACGTTGGGGGCCTCCATCAGCACGGACAGCAGGTACAGCCGCCGCCGCTCCCCGCCGGAGAGCCGCCCGATGGGCACGGACTGGAGATCCCCGGGGAAGAGAAACCGCTCCATCATCTGGTTGGCGGAGAAGGTGCCCTCGTCAGTCTTTACCTCGTCGGCGATGTCGTGGATGAAGTCATAGACCCGCTGTTGGAGGTCCAGCTCCCGGCCCTCCTGGGAGAAGTGGCCGATCTTCACCGTGGCGCCCACCTCCACCGTGCCGCTGTCCGGCGCCAGCTCCCCCGCGATCAGGTGGAGCAGGGTGGACTTGCCGGCGCCGTTGCGGCCCACGATGCCGATGCGGTCGTTCCGCAGCAGGTTGTAGGAGAAGTGGCTGACGATGGGCCGCCCGTCAAAGGACTTGGACACGTCGTGGAGCTCGATGATCTTCTTCCCCAGGCGGCTGGAGGCCGCCGCCATCTGGACGCTCTCGTCCGTCTCCGGCGCGTCCTGGTCCAGCAGGGCCTCGTACCGCTGGATGCGCTCCTTGGACTTGGTGGTGCGGGCCCTGCAGCCCCGCATGATCCACTCCCGCTCCACCCGGAGGATGGACTGACGCTTGCGCTCACTGGCCTCCGCCATCTCCTGCCGCTGCTCCCGCAGCTCCAGGTACTTGGAATAGTTGGCCTCGTAGTGGTACAGCTTTCCCCGGGAGAGCTCCGTGATGTGGTTCACCACCCGCTCCAGGAAATACCGGTCGTGGGTCACCATGACGAGGCCGCCCTTGAACCGGCGGAGCCAGTCCTCCAGCCAGGCCACCATCTCGCTGTCCAGGTGGTTGGTGGGCTCGTCCAGGATCAGCACGTCCGCCGGGTGGATGAGGGCCGCCGCCAGGGCCACCCGCTTCCGCTGTCCGCCGGAGAGGGTGCCCACCTTCTGGGAGAAATCTGTGATGCCCAGCCGGTTCAGCATGGCCTTGGCCTCGTACTCGTTCAGCGCCCGGAATTCGGCGGGGAAGTGGAGGAACACCTGCTCCAGCACGGTGGCGTTCTCGTCCATCACCGGGTTCTGGGAGAGGAGGCTGATCTGGACATTGGGGTTCCGGGAGATGGTGCCCCCGTCCGGCTCCGTGACGCCGGAGAGCACCTTTAAAAAGGTGGACTTGCCGGTGCCGTTGATGCCGATGACGCCCACTTTGTCCCCCTCGTTGAGGTAGAAGTTCACATCGTCCAGCAGCTGGCGGCTGCCGAAGTTGATGGAGAGATGTTCCGCGGATAAGAGCATGGAGGTTCCTCCTGGATGGTAAAAGTCTGAGAGAAATTATACCGCCTCCCGCCGCTTTTTTCAACCCGCCCCGCCCCGGCCTTGCAACGGGTGGGGAGATATGGTAGGATGGAAGGGAAAAATCAGCGCCGCTGAAGGCGCGACGGGGGATTTTGTTGTGGGCAGATCAAAGTTGAAAGATACAGATACAATATCTTACGCCTTAGACCTTAACGAGGCCAATGTCCAGGCCATCTTCAACCGGTGTTTGAAAACCGCTGAAACGAAAGAAATCGAGTATGCAACGCTGTTTCGGAAAGAGTTTGGCTACGAGAAAACCGAGGCACCTGTTCACTTCGACCAAGAGACGATAAAAGCCAATAAACAGACGATTAAATATCTGTTCGGACAGGTGCAGATCGTTCACTGTGGCGAGTTTTCGATCACGGAAGGAAAAGCCGCTGCTCGCTATGACGGCACAAAATGGACAGCGAACAATGGCTTTTTAATGATGTTTCTTCATCTTGCCGCAGGCGCTCACATTATGGGGCCTTTCATCGCAGATGGACAGAAAGCCTCAATCATCAAAATGAACCCCACTCTCTCCCCGAAAGACCCGGCGTTCCCGGCGTGGTGGGAACAGCACAAATCTGAATGGGAAGCATGACCCTGTAGGGGCGGACCTATGTGTCCGCCCGTCCCCCATCCCCGCACCGCTTCCCCCGGGCGGCAGATTGCCGCCCCTACGGCGGGGAACGGGGCCGTTCCGTCGTCGAAAAACGGGCCGACACACAGGTCGGCCCCTACGCCGCATTTTGGAAAAATTCCTAATTCCTCATTCCTAACTCCTAATTGCCCGCAGGGGGGGTATTCAGCTTGCCCACGATCCGCGCCACCGTCACGCCGGAACAGGACGGCACCACCGTCCGCCACATCTTAAAAGCCGTCCTCCACGTCTCGTCCCACGCCATCTCCCGGCTGACCCGGACGGAGAACGGCATCCGGGTGAACGGAAAACATGCCCGTACAGTGGATCTCCTTCACACCGGCGACGTGCTGGAGGTGGAGACCGGCGACCACCGGCCGCCCCGGGTGCGGCCCACGCCGGGCGACTGGCCCCTGCCCGTCGTCTGGGAGGACGGCCACCTGCTGGTGGTGAACAAGCCCGCCGGCATGACGGCCCATGCCTCCAACTTCCTGCCGGACACCCCCACCGTGGCAGGGGCCCTGGCCTGGCAGCGGGGCACGGACTTTGTGTTCCACCCGGTGAACCGGCTGGACAAGGGCACCACCGGCCTGATGGTGATCGCCAAGAGCGGCTACATCCACGACCGGCTTCGGTACGCCCTCCACACGGAGAGCTTCTACCGGGAGTACCGGGCGGTGTGCGTGGGCTGCCCGGAACCAAAGTCCGGCACCATCGACGCCCCCATCGGCCGGGACCCCAATTCCGTGGTGGGCCGGTGCGTCCGGCCCGACGGCGCCCGGGCCGTCACCCACTACGAGGTGCTGGGGACGGAGGATGGGTTGTCCCTCCTGCGGCTGCGGCCGGAGACGGGGCGGACCCACCAGCTTCGTCTTCACATGGCCTCCATCGGTTGTCCCTTGGCTGGGGACTGGCTGTACGGAAGGGAGGACCCGGACCTGATCCCCCGGCCGGCCCTCCACGCCTATGCTCTGGAACTGGACCATCCGGTGACTGAGAAGCATTTATCCTTGACAGCGCCTATCCCGTCGGATATGGCCCGGCTGGT
>ENA-UOIW01001007-UOIW01001007.1-human-gut-metagenome-genome-assembly--contig:-P58-NODE-1007-length-18377-cov-8.408089_pt1 | contig 18377 bp, 17 predicted proteins | sample MGYA00242334_ERZ723881 | MGnify/ENA metagenome assembly ERZ723881 | reverse complement strand
ACTCTGCTCCTATGTGATGGGCTATGTTGAAACGATGAAAGTCTCCGTCGTCTACGTGCGGAACAAGGGCGGATATGGCCTGATATAGACGGAGGAGTTTTTAGATTAATGATAAGAAGGCCGCCTGCGGGCGGCCTTCTTATTGCTTTTTCTCCAGCTTTGCCAGCATACGGGTGAATTCCTCCGGCAGGGGGCAGGTCAGCTCCACGATCTCGCGGGTGCGGGGGTGGATGAAGCGCAGGCCGGTGGCGTGGAGGCACTGGCCCGTCAGGCCGGGGACGGGCTTCTTCGCGCCGTACACCGTGTCGCCTAAAATGGGGTGGCCGATGTGGGCCATGTGTACCCGGATCTGGTGGGTGCGGCCCGTCTCCAACCGGCAGCGCAGGTGGGTGACACCGGGATAGCGGGCCACCACCTCCCAGTGGGTCACGGCCCTGCGCCCGTTGGACACCACCGCCATTTTCTTCCGGTCGGTGGGATGGCGGCCGATGGGGGCGTCCACCGTGCCGCAGTCCTGCTTCAGGCTGCCCGTGACCAGGCACTCATACGTGCGGGCCAGGGTATGGTCGCTGAGCTGGGCACTGAGAAAGGCGTGGGCCGCGTCGTTCTTGGCGGCGATGATGAGGCCGCTGGTGTCCCGGTCGATGCGGTGGACGATGCCGGGGCGCTTCTCGCCGCCGATGCCGGAGAGACTGTCGCCGCAGTGGTGGAGCAGCGCGTTCACCAGCGTGCCGTCCGGGTGGCCGGGGGCGGGGTGCACCACCAGCCCCGCCGGTTTGTTCACCACGATCACGTCGTCGTCCTCGTACACTACGTCCAAAGGGATGTCCTGGGCGGTCAGCGCCGTGTCCGCCGGCTGCTCCGGCAGGGAAACGGACAGCGTTTCGCCGCCGGTCAGGCGGCAGCTTTTGGAGACGGGGCGGCCATTTACGGTGACGCGGCCCTCCTGCACCAGCGATGCCGCCCGGGAGCGGCTCAGCTCCGGCAGGCGGGCGGCTAAAAAGGCGTCCAGCCGCATCCCGGCATCCTCATTGGACGCTGTCAGCACCGTCGTCATGCTTTGCTTTCCTCCCGTCGTATTTGTCGTAGAACCACAGATAGTATACCGCGCCCAGGATCACGCCCACCACCACAAAGCAGTCCGCCAGGTTGAAGATGGGATAGCTCATGAACTCCAGGTCGAACATATCCACCACGTAGCCGCGGCAGATCCGGTCGATCATATTGCCGATGCCGCCGCCCAGCACCAGCATGGCGGCGCACAGGCCCAGGGGGTGGCGGATGACTTTTTTCAGCACCAGCCACGCCACGGCGACGAGCAGCACCGCCGTCACCGCCGTCAGCAGGGCGGTGCTGCCGGAGAAGCTGCCCCAAGCCGCGCCGGTGTTGTGCAGCCGCGTCAGCCGCACCAGACCCGGCAGAAACGCGGCGGACTGGCCGATCTCCAGGTGGCGCACCACCCAATATTTCAGAAGCTGGTCGCCGGCGATGCAGGCTGCCAGCAGCAATGCGTACCACATAGCGTATCTCCTCCGGGGGAATATTTCCCCTTCATCATAGCCTATTTGATGCATGAATGCAACTTTTATTCCTGTTTCCAGCAAAAGGCGTGAAATCGAACTTGCCTGCGCTGCTGCCGGTGTGGTATACTACTACATTGAAGTAATAGACAAACGAGGTGACGACATGGCCCAGCTCCCGGCGGAAAACAGCACATGGCTTCGCGCGGTGCGCCGCGCCGCCGATGCGGGGCGACTGAGCCATGCGGTGATCCTCACCGGCAGCGGCGATCTGCTGCCGTCGGCCCGGTATTTGGCCGCCGCCCACGTCTGCGAGGGGCGGGAGAAGCCCTGTCTGCACTGCCGCCACTGCCGCAAGGTGCTGGAGGATATACACCCCGACGTGATCACCGTGCGGGACGCGGAGCGGCGGGAGCTGACGGTGGACGCCGTCCGGGCGCTGCGGAAGGATGTGTATATCCGGCCCAACGAGGCGGAGCGGAAGGTTTATATCGTGCCGGACTGCCGCCAGCTCACAGAGCGGGATCAGATCGTGCTGCTGAAGATCGTGGAGGAGGGGCCGCCCTACGCCGCGTTCATCTTCTGCGCCGACAGCCCGGCGTCGCTGCTGGAGACCATTCGCTCCCGGTGCGTGCTGCTGCGGTGTGGCGGCGGCGACGAGCAGCCGCTGTGTCAGGCCGCCGGGGAGCTGTGTGAGGCCTTCGGCAAGGGGCGGCTGCTGCCGGTGGTGAAATACCTGACGGCCCTGGAGACGGGGAAATGCAGGCGGGAGGAGCTGCGGCAGATATTGCAGGACTGCTGGCGGGCCGCGGCGGAGGCGCTGCTGGTGCGCCGGGGCAAGCCCCGGCCAGACCCGCTGTGCGCCCGGGAGGCGGCGGCCCTGTCGGACAGGCTGACAGACCGGCAGCTGGCATCGCTGGCGGATATGCTGGCCCAGTATGCCGGGGAATGTGATTACAATGTGGGCGTAGGCCAGGTTTTGGGCGCTATCGCCGTAAGATGGGAGGAGCTATTATGACAGAAGTGATCTCCGTCCGTTTCCGGAACGGATGCAAGGAGTACTATTTTGACCCCAGGGGCCTTCAGATCCAGGCGGGGCAGGACGTGATCGTGGAGACGGCCCAAGGGCCGGAGTTTGCCCAGTGCGCCCAGGGCAACCACCAGGTGGAGGACGACCAGGTGGTGAAGCCCCTGCGCGCCGTGGTGCGCATCGCCACGGACAACGACTGCCACACAGCGGCCTATAACCGCAGCCGGGAGAAAGAGGCCTTTGACATTTGCCGCAGGAAGATCCAGCAGCACAAGCTGGAGATGAAGCTGGTGCGGGTGGAGTGCAGCTTTGACGGCAGCAAGATCCTGTTCTTCTTCACCGCCGACGGACGGGTGGATTTCCGGGAGCTGGTGAAGGACCTGGCGGGGGTGTTCCGCGCCCGCATCGAGCTGCGTCAGATCGGCGTGCGGGACGAGGCCAAGATGATCGGCGGCCTGGGCATCTGCGGGCGGCCCTTCTGCTGCGCCCAGTTCATGGACGAGTTTCTGCCCGTGTCCATCAAAATGGCCAAGACCCAAAGCCTGAGCCTGAACCCCACCAAGATCTCCGGCACGTGCGGGCGGCTGATGTGCTGCCTGAAGTACGAGCAGGACGCCTATGAGGACGCGGTGAAGCGTATGCCCAAGAATGACTCCTTCGTGCTGACGCCGGATGGGCCGGGCAACGTAAGCGATGTGAATTTGCTGAAGGAGACGGTGAACGTCCGGCTGGACGACCGGCCGGAGAACGCCCGGTGCTACCGCAACTGCGAGGTGTGCGTCCTGCGCAACGGCAAGGGCAGCCGGGACGGCATCGCCATCCCCGACAAGCGGCCGGAGCGCTATGTTGAGCCGGTGGAGGAGCAGCTGCTGCCGCCGGTAACGCTCATCAGCGATTTTGATCCCGACGCGGCGGAGTCCGCCGAGGGGGGGAAGCGCCGCCGTCGCGGCGGGCGGGATCGCCGCCGGGGCGATGCGCCCCGTATGGAGAAAACAGCGGCGGAGACTCCCGCGCCCAAGGCCGAGGGCGACAAGCCCAAGGAGGGCGGCGGCTCAAACCGCCGGCGCAGAGGACGCCGAGGGAATGGCGGCAGCGGCAACGGCGGCGCGGCAGCTGCCGCGCCCAAGCCGCAGCAGCCCGCCGCCGAGGGTGTGCCCTCCGGCGAGAGGAAGCGGCCTCGCCGCCGTCACCGCAGAGGCGGCGGGAGTGGCGGCAGCAAGCCCAACGGCGGAACGGAGGCGTGACGATGGGGATATTTGACGGCATGCTGCTGGTCAGCGACTTTGACAATACGCTGGTCTACACCGAGGAGGCGCTGCGCCTGTGCGTGGATATGCCTCCCATCTCCCCCCGCAACCGGGCGGCACTGAAGCATTTTATGAGCGAGGGGGGTATCTTCTCTGTGGCCACGGGGAGGGCCAAGCCCGCCTTTGACACGGTGGTGGACGACATCCCCATGAACGGCCCGACGGTGCTGTTCAACGGCGCGGCTATCTATGACTTTTCCCGGCACAGATACCTGTATACGGCGTTCCTACCGGAGGCGGCCCGGGCGCACATCGCCCAGGTGGCGGCGGAGCTGCCTGCGGTGGCGGTAGAGCTGTACCACGACGACAACAGCATTCACGCGCTGAACGCCAACGATGTGACGCGCCGCCACATGCACGTCACTCACACGCCTACGGTGGAGGTGGCCTCCATGGACGATGTGCCCTCGCCCATCAGCAAGGCGCTGTTCTCCACGGAGGAGGAGCATCTGCCCATGCTGCTGGAATACCTGCGCAGCCAGCCGTGGTACGACGGCTACGAGGTCGTGCCCAGCGCGGTGACGCTGGTGGAGCTGACGGCCAAGGGCGCAAACAAGGGCGGCATGGTGGTCCGCATGGCTCAGATGCTGGGCATTTCCCGGGAAAACGTGGTGTGCGTGGGTGACCACGCCAACGATATTTCCATGCTGACATGGGCGGGACTGGGCTGTGCGCCGGCCAACGCTATCCCGCAGGTACGGGAGACGCCGGGCGTACACGTGCTGCCGGACTGCCGGGAGGACGCCATCGCGGCACTGATCGACGAGCTGGAGAAGGCGCTGGTATAAAACTGACATAGAAAAAGAGATCACGGGAAGGGAGGTGAGCTGCCCTATGATCAAGATCGCGTTCTGCGACGACGAGCCGGTGTTTCTGGAGCAGATCACCGGCCTGCTGGAGCGGTATAAGGCCCAACGCTGTCCGGATATGGAGTACACGGCCTTCCACAGTCCGCTGGAGCTGCTGGCGGAGATGGAGAACGGCCTGCACCCCGACGTGCTGCTGCTGGACGTGATCATGCCGGGGGAGAGCGGCATCAGCGCCGCCCGGGAGATCCGGCAGTTCGACAACGATGTGAAGATCATCTTCCTCACCTCCTCGGCCGAGTTTGCCGTGCAGTCCTACACCGTGGGGGCGTACTATTACCAGCTCAAGCCTATCCGGGAGGAGACATTCTTCCAGCTGATGGACTCCGTCATCGACGAATGCCGGAAAGCGGAGGAGCAGAGCCTTCTGCTGCGCTGCAAGAACGGCATCTCCCGCATCCGGCTGGACAAGCTGGAATACTGCGAGATCATCGGGCGGGCGCTGCTGTTCCACATGGCCAACGGGCAGGTGCTGGAGAGCGCCGGGAGTCTGGATAAGCTCACGGCCGAGCTGGAGGGCTATGGCAATTTCCTGCGGCCGCACCGGTCGTTCCTGGTGAACATGGACTATATACAGAGTATTTCCTACCGGGGTCTGCAGATGGCGTGTCTGATGGAGATCCCCATTCCCCACGGGAAGTTCTCCGAGATCAAGGAACGGTATCTGGAGCACGTGTTCAGCCGAAAGCAGGTGATCCTATGATGGACGGAACGGTGACGGTGTCCTATGAGGCGCTGTGGACCGGCATCTCGCTGCTGAACAACGCGGTGGTGGGCATTTTCGGCATGATCCTGTCCGCCGCCTTCTGCGATCTGGATTGGACGCGGAAGCGGCTGGCCCGCTACTGGGGCTGCATGGCGGTGATCATGCTGGTCCAGGGCGTGGTGTACTGTGTGACCCAGGTGGGGGTACTGCGGGCGATCTACCCGCTGGTGACTCATATACCACTGATGATCGTGCTGAGCGTGATGAAGCGGAGGACGATCTGGCCCATCGTGTCGGTGCTGACGGCGTATCTGTGCTGCCAGATCCGGCGGTGGATCGCGCTGTTCGCCGTGGCCTGTATCGGCGGCGGCAGCAATACCCAGGAGGTGGCGGAGCTGATCGTGACGCTGCCGCTGCTGTGGGGGCTGCTGAAATTCGTAGCGCCCTCCGTGCGGGCCATCGGGCGGACGAAGCCGTCCGTGCAGGTGTTTTTCGGCATTATGCCCGCTATCAGCTACGCCTTTGACTATCTGACCCGGATCTACACAGATATGCTGGAGCGGGGTCTGGAGGCGGCGGTGGAGTTCATGCCCTCCGTGTGCTGCGTGCTGTATCTGGTGTTCGTGCTGCGGATCTCCGCCGAGAACGCGGCGCGCAGCCGGCTGGAGCAGGCCCAGGAGAGTCTGCACCTGCAGGTGTCCCAGGCCACGAGGGAAATTTCCAGCCTGCGGGAGGCCGACCGGCAGGCCAGCACCTACCGCCACGACCTGCGGCATCATATGCAGTTTCTGTCCGGCTGCATTGAAAACGGACAGACGGAGCGGGCGCAGGCCTATATCCATCAGGTCTGTGCCGAGATCAAGGCACAGAAGGTGCGCCGGTTCTGCGAGAACGAGGCGGTGAACCTGATATTGTCCTCCTTCGCCCAGCGGGCGGAGGACAGCGGCGTCCCCCTGCGGGTCAGGGCGGAGGTGCCCCAGTTCCTGCCGGTGGCGGAGACGGACCTGTGCGTGCTGCTGTCCAATGCGCTGGAGAACGCGCTCCATGCCTGTCAGCGGCTGCGGGCGGAGAGCAAGGACTGCGACATCGAGGCGGTGGCCTACGAGAAGAGCGGCAAATTCTTTTTGCAGGTGTCCAACACCTGCGGGCCGGATGTCCGTTTCCGGAAGGGACTGCCTGTCACCGAGGCGGAGGGCCACGGCATCGGCGTCCGCAGCATCTGCTCCATTGTGGAGCGCTACAACGGCGTATATTCCTTCACCGCAAATAACGGTCGGTTCACCCTGCGGGCGTCACTGTGATGTGACACCCGCTGCGGCGTTTTATGGCGATTTATTCCCTTTTCCGGGAGGTTCGTGCATTTTAACCGTCGACGCGGCCCCGGCGCGGTATACTGGCAGCACAGGCCGCCGGGGGGATGACGGACGGAAGGGGGGAAGTGCGTGGAGCTGCTTATCTGCTGCGCCATACTGCTGGTCACTGTGGTGCTGGTGTTTCTGTCTGCCCGGCACAGTCTGCGGACGATGGACGAGAACGCCGGCAGGGCCATGAAGCAGATCAGCGCGCATCTGTCCACCCGGTTCGACGCGGTGCTGGCGCTGCTGGAGGTGGCCCAGGGCTACGCGGGGGAGAATATGGCGGCGCTGGCAGAGCAGCTGCGGCTGCGCCGCCGGGTCATCGGGCCGTTGTCCACACCGGAGGAGGTACGGCAGCAGGAACAGCTGCTGGACGATGTGCTGGCGGCGGTGTCCACCACGGCGGACCGCCATCCCGGACTGCGGGCAGACGAGGCGTACAGCCGCCTTTTTGGCACGTCGGACTGCTGCGAGCAGATGCTCCGCACCAGCCGCCTGCTGTATAACGACGCCGTGACCCGGCTGGACCGGGCGGTGCGCAGCTTTCCCACCTCGTGGGCGGCGCGGCTGTGCGGCGTGAAGCGGCGGCAGCATTGGGAGGCATGAGGGGTACTTACCAGCTCGGATATGGCAAACAGAGGGGAGATGCAGAGGGCAGGCCAGTGGGCCTGCCCTCTGCGTATTCACATCTTCACATCAAGATTTACGATTTGTTCTTTCTTTTTCCCCGGGAAATTGGTATACTGAGGGGCAGAATACGGCAAAGGAGACGCAGACATGAAACGACGGATACGGGCGATGGCGCTGCTGGCGGCGCTGACGCTTTTGTGCGGCTGCGGCAAGAAGGAGGCCCAGCCCCAGCAGGAGGATATGGCGGTGAACATCGTGCCGGTGGAGGGCGTGACGGCGCTGGAGCTGTGCGACGGCGAGGTGACGCTGCGGTTTGCCCGGACGGACGACACCTGGCACTGGGTGGACGACGGGACGTTCCCGCTGGATCAGGACGCCGTGGCGGCGCTGCTGGCGCTGCCGTCATCGCTGGTCGCCGCAGAGCCGGTGCAGGGCCAGGGTGAGCTGAGCGGCTATGGGCTGGAGGCGCCGAAAAAATACGTGACGGCCACGGCGGACGGCGCGGACAGCACCATCTATGTGGGGTCGCAGACATCGGACGGGCGCTGGTACGTGCTGACGCCGGACGGCGTGGTGCGGCTGGCCGCCCAGGCGGATGGCGAGGCGTTGAGCCGCAGCATCTACGACATGGCGGTGCTGCCGGAGCTGCCAGCCATCACGGAGGAGAATTTGATCTCCCTGACGCTGACCGGGGCGGAGGGCAAGCAGGTGACGTTTTCGGTGGACGAGAGCGGCGTGCGGAGGTCCGGCGCGCGGGATGTGACGGAAAAGACGGCATCATTGGTGGACGAGCTGGGGAAGCTGGCTGTGACGGCCTGCGTGGACTATGACCCGGCGGACGGCGCGGCGGCAGTATGCGGATTGGATGTGCCGGAGGCCATACTGGCGGTGAACTACGTCAACGCCCACGGCGGTGACGGCGCGCTGACGCTGACCGTCGGCGGCAGCACCGGCGACGGAGGGCGGTATGTGACGCTGAACGGCGACGCCACCATTTATCGCATGGAGGAGACGGGATTGGCCCAGGTGCTGACGCTGGCGGCGCTGGGACTTTCGTAAGAAACGCCGGAAACGGCGAAAGGAGTTCGGTATGCGGATATTGATCGTGGAGGACGAGAAGCGGCTGGCATCCACGCTGGCGGAGCTGCTGCACCGGCAGGGCTACACGGCGGACGTGTGCAACGACGGCATATCCGGGCTGGACAACGCCCGCAGCGGTATCTATGACCTGCTGGTGCTGGACGCCATGCTGCCGGGGATGGACGGCTTCACGCTGCTGCGGGAGCTGCGGAGCGGCGGCAGCAGTCTGCCGGTGCTGATGCTGACGGCCCGGAGCGAGCTGAGCGATCGGGTGCGGGGGCTGGACTGCGGCGCGGACTACTATCTGACCAAGCCCTTTGAGTCGGAGGAGCTGCTGGCCTGCATCCGCTCGCTGCTGCGGCGCAGCGGCGAGGCGGTCAGCGCCGACGCGGGGGAGACGGTCTTCGGAGACCTGACGCTGCGGCAGTCCACGTTTCTGCTGCGGTGCGGCGAACGGGAGGTGCGGCTGAGCCGGCGGGAGTACGACCTGATGGAGCTGCTGATGAAGAACGGCAGCCAGATCGTGACGAAGGAGCAGCTGATATTGAAGGTGTGGGGCTATGACTCTGCGGCGGAGGACAACAACGTGGAGGTGTATATCTCCTTCCTGCGGCGGAAGCTGACCCATTTGCAGTCCGGAGTCCGCATCAAGACACTGCGGCTGGTGGGCTACTGCCTGGAGGTGGAGGCATGATACGCCATCTGCGCTGGAAGGTGGTGGCCACCAATATGCTGCTGATCTCGCTGGTGCTGCTGACGGTGTTCGCGGCGGTGGTGCTGATCTCCCGGGCGAACTACCGCGAGAGCGTGCAGCAGCAGCTGTATCAGGCGCTGGAGAGCGGAGACTACGGCTCGCGGCAGCCCGGTGCGGAGGGCATCCCCTGCTTCGTGGCGGAGGTGTATGCCAGCGGCATGGCCCGGGTGGCGGGCAACAGCTACTATGACCTCAGCGACCAGAGCCAGCTGGCGGCCATCGTGACCGAGGCGCTGGCCCAGGAGGAGGACACGGGATTGCTGGCGGATTTCCACCTGCGGTATCTGCGCAAGACCGGATATACCAGCACGCTGATCGCCTTTACGGACACCACACTGGAGAGCACCACCATGCGGTCTATGGCGGCGGTGTGCTCACTGGCAGGGTCGGCGGCGCTGCTGGTGCTGTTTTTGTGCAGCTATCTGCTGTCCGGCGTGGTAACGCGGCCGGTGGGCGCGGCGTGGGCGCAGCAGGAGCAGTTTCTGTCCGACGCCAGCCATGAGCTGAAAACGCCGCTGACGGTGATATTGTCCTCGGCGGAGCTGCTGAACCAGTCGGCGCTGCCGGAGCAGGCGGTGTATATCGACAACATCCGGGAGGAGAGCCGGCGGATGAAGCTGCTGGTGGAGGATATGCTGACGCTGTCCCGGGCTCAGCGCAGCGCCGGGTCGCTGCCGGAGCAGACGGCGGACCTGTCGGAGGCGGCGATGACGGCAGCGCTGCGATTCGAGCCGGTGGCCTTTGAGGCCGGAAAACGGCTGGAGTACGACATTGCGCCGGAGCTGCCGGTACGGGGCGACGGCGGGAAGCTGGGCCAGGCGCTGGCGGCGCTGCTGGACAACGCGGTGAAGTATTCCGCCGGCGGCACGGACATCCGCCTGACGGCGGAGAAGCAGGGACGCTTCGCTGTGGTGGCGGTGGCGGACAGCGGGCCGGACATCCCGGCGGACAAGCTGCCCCATATTTTTGACCGGTTTTACCGGGCGGACGAGGCCCGGACGGACGGTGACAGCTTTGGACTGGGGCTGCCTATCGCCAAGGCCATCATCGACGCACACCGGGGCACGCTGCGCTGCGAGAGCGGCGGAGGCGTGACGCGGTTCATCATCACCCTGCCGTTGGCGGCGGGGAAACAGGAAAGAGGGACAGACCATGCTTGACACAATTATTCGGAACGGTACGGTGATAGACGGCACCGGTGCGCCGGGCTTCCGGGCGGACGTGGCCATTCAGGACGGAAGGATCGCCGCGGTAGGCGACCTGACGGGCTGGGAGGCCCGGCAGGTGGTGGACGCGGCGGGCCTGACGGTGACGCCGGGGTTTATCGACATACACCGCCACGCCGACGCGGCTGCGTTCCGCCCCGGCTTCGGCGCGGCGGAGCTGTGCCAGGGGCTGACCACCATCGTCAACGGCAACTGCGGCCTGAGCTGCGCGCCCTTCGGCGCGGCACACGGCCGGGCCATACGGGACTATCTGCGGCCCATCACCGGGGAGATCCCGGCGGAGATGGCCACCGGGTCGCTGGCGGACTACTTCGCGTCGCTGCCGCCGCTGCCCCTGCACATGGGTATGCTGGCCGGCGCGGGGGTGCTGCGGGCCGACGCGGCGGGCTATGAGCTGGAGCATCTGGAGGACCGGCACTACCGGGCCATACACCGGGCGCTGGAGCAGGCGCTGGCCGACGGTGCGCTGGGCGTGTCCCTGGGACTGGGCTACGCGCCTGAGTGCTTTTACACCACGGAGGAGCTGATCCGGGCCTTGCAGCCCATCGCCGGGCAGGACGTGCCGGTGACGGTACACATGAGGCAGGAGGGCGGCGGCGTATGCCAGTCCGTGGAGGAGATGCTGGCGGTGGCCCGGGCGCTGGGCGTGCCCATGCATATCAGCCATCTGAAGGCCATGGGCCGGGAGAACTGGGGAACGAAGATACCCCGGGCGCTGGCCCTGATGGAAAGCGCCCGGCGGGAGGGGCTGGATGTGAGCTGCGACGTGTATCCCTACACCGCCGGCTCCACCCAGCTGCTGCACATTCTGCCGCCGGAGTTTCTGGAGGGCGGCATGGACGCGGTGGCGGAGCGGCTGGCCGATCCCCGCCAGCGGGAGCTGTTGGCCCGCCGCATCGAGAGCGGCGAGGGCTTTGACGACATCGCCCGGCTGGCGGGCTGGGACGGCATTTTGCTTACCAGCCTGCACTGTCCGGAGGATCAGATCTATCTGGGCAAGAGCGTGGCGGAGATGGCGGAGATGGAGCACAAGACGCCGCTGGACGCCTGCTGCGACCTGCTGATCCGGGAGCACTGCCAGGTGACGATGATCGACTTTATGGCTTCGGAGGAGGACATTGCGGGTATTCTCCGCGACCCGTACAGCAGCCTGATCTCCGACGCCACCTATCCCACGGAGGGGCAGCCCCACCCGCGGGTATACGGCAGCTGCACAAGGCTGCTGGAGCACTTTGTCCGGGAGACGGGGACACTGACGTGGGAGCAGGCCGTGCACAAGCTGACGGGCGCGCCGGCGGCGGCCCTGCGGCTGCGGGGCAAGGGCGTGCTGGCCCAGGGGGCGGACGCGGACGTGTGTGTGTTCGACCCGGAGAAGCTCCACGAGCGGGGGACGTATCAGCAGCCCCGGCAGACGGCGGAGGGCATGACGCTGGTGCTGGTGGATGGCCAGGCCGCCGTCCGGGACGGGCAGCTGACCGGCGTGATGGCCGGACGGGCGATACGGAGATGAATAAAGCAAAAAAAGAACCGCCGGAGGCGGTTCTTTTTTATGTTCGGCTCAGGTAGCTGAACCAGCCCTCGCTGCTGCGCTGCTCGATCACGTCCCAGCCGTCGGACTTCAGCTTTTGCAGAACCTCCTCCGCCCGGTCGTCGATGATACCGGAGCAGAGGAACAGGCCGCCGGGCTTCAGAAAGTCCCGGACGCTGCCGCTGAGACCCATGATGACGTCGGCCACGATGTTGGCCACCACCATGTCGTAGCCGCCGCCCATCTCAGTGCGGAGCTGCTGGTCGTGGAGCACATCGCCCCAGCGAACGGTGTAGGTGTCGCGGGTGATACCGTTGAGGGCAGCGTTTTCGTAGGCCACATCCACGCACTTCTCATCGATGTCGCAGGCGAAGGCGCTGGCCGCGCCCAGCCGCAGGGCGGCGATGGACAGGATGCCGCTGCCGCAGCCCAGGTCCAGAACCTTTTCGCCGCCGTGGATGTGGGCGTCCAGCGCCTGCAGGCACAGGCGGGTGGTGGCATGGCTGCCCGTGCCGAAGGTCAGGCCGGGGTTCAGCCGCAGGGTGATCCGCTCGGGATCGCTGGCCTGCTCCCACTCCGGGACGACCAGCAGGCGATCGCCGATCTCCATGGGCTTGTAGAACTGCTTCCAGTTGTTCTCCCAGTCCGCGTCGGCCACGTTGTCCATGGTCAGCCGCAGGGGGGCGTACTCCGGGTGCGCCTTTTTCATGGCGGACATGGCTATGCGCACGGCGGCGATGGTGGACAGGGCGTTCTCGTTCCGCTCCAAATAGAATGTGACGCGGCTGACGCCCCGCTTTTCCGCCAGCAGCTCCTCGTCCACGTAGTCCCAGTACTGGCGGTTGTGTTCCAGGAAGTCCTGAAAGTCCGTCTCGTCGTCGATCATCAATCCCGTGACGCCCTGCTGCTCCAGCATGGCGCACACCGGGTCAAGTCCGGCGTGGGAGGTGTCGATCTTCATTTCCAGCCATTCCATGGCGTGTCCTCCGTTTTATGTATCTGGCCTCAGCGCTTCGTGCCGTAGAAGAACAGACCCATGGTGTTCGGGCCGGTGTGGCTGCCGATGACCGGGCCGATGTAGTTGATGTAGACCTCCTTGACGCCGTAGCGGGCCTTCAGCTCCTCGGCCACGGCCCGGGCCTCCGCCTCGCAGTCGGCGTGGCAGATGAACATGGTCTGCTCGCTGGGCTCGATGCCCAGCTCCGCCACCTTGTCGATAAGGGCCTGCAGGCTGGCCTTGCGGCCGCGAGCCTTGCTCATGGGGATGAGCTTGCCCTCGTCGGAGGTGTGCATCACCGGCTTGATGGACAGCATCGTGCCCAGGAAGGCGGTGGTGGCGCTGACGCGGCCGCCCATCTTCAGGTAGTTCAGGTCGTCCACGGTGAACCAGTGGTCGATGTGGAGCTTGTTGTCCTCCACCCACTGCACCAGTTCCTCGGCGGTGAGGCCCTCGCGCTTCTTCTGCACCGTCAGGTACAGCAGCAGGCCCTGACCCAGGGAGGCGGACAGGGAGTCCACCACGTAGATCCTGGCGTCGGGAAACTCCTGACGCATATCCTCCGCGGCGATGCAGGCGCTTTGGTAGGTGGTGGACAGGGCGCTGGAGAAGCCGATGCACACAATGTCCCTGCCGCTGTCCAGCACGGGGCGCATGGCGTCCTGGAACTGGCCCACGTTGGCGGCGGAGGTGGTGGCCAGCTTACCGGCCCGGATCTTGGAGTAGAAATCCTCAAAGCTGATGGCGCTGCCGTCCAGCAGGTTGGGGTAGTCCTGACCGTCGATATGGACCGTCAGGGGAACAACGGTCAGCTCCAGCTCCTTGGCCATGTGGTCCGTCAGGTCGCAGCAGCTGTCGGTCATGATAATGTAATCACGCATGGGGTAAAGCCTCCTTAAGTGCGATATGGGCTATCATATCACGGAATGGGGAAAATGTAAATAATATAAGATATTAGATAGAAGAATTATTTGCCCACGCAGAAGCGGGAGAAAATGGTGTCCACCAGATCGTCCCGGATGTGTTTGCCGTTCAGCTCGCCCAGCGCCTCCAGCGCCGCCTCACAGTCCGTCAGCACCGCGTCGGGGGTCATGCCGCTTTGCAGGGCTTCGTGGGCATCGGTGACGGCGCTGAGGGCACGGGACACGGCGTCCGCCTGACGGGCATTGGTCAGCAGCGCGCCATCGGCGGGGGCGCCGGTGGGGAAGAGGGCGGCGATGGCGCGGGTAAGCGCGTCCAGACCCAGGTTCTCCCTGGCGGACACGGAGAGGACGGTGTCGAAGCGGCCAGTGAGAGCGGCGGCGTCCGGATGGCGGGGCAGGTCGCACTTGTTCATCACCACCAGCAGGCGGGGGACTTGCCGGGCCAGGGCAATGGCCTCCTCGTCCTCTGCCGTGGGGGAGGACGAGCCGTCCAGCACGAGAATGGCCAGGGCGGCCTGACGGGCGGCGGCGCGGCTGCGTTCCACGCCCAGGGCCTCCACGGCGTCGCCGCCGTCGCGGATGCCGGCGGTATCCGTCAGCCGAAGCAGTACACCGCCCACGGGGAGCTTTTCCTCCACCGTGTCACGGGTCGTGCCGGCGATGTCGGTGACGATGGCCCGGTCGTAGCCCAGCAGGGCGTTGAGCAGGGAGGACTTACCGACGTTGGGCTTGCCCAGCAGCACGGTGGGTATGCCCTGCTTCAGCAGCTGCCCCCGGGAGAAGCCGGTCAGCAATCGCTCCAGATCCTGGCGGGCGGTGTGAAGCGTGTCCAGCAGCTCCGGCTGCCGGAGGTCCTCTATGTCCTCGTCGGGATAGTCCACCACGGCGTAGAACCGGGCGGTGATGGACAGGAGGGCATCGTAGACGCGGTCCACGGTACGGCTCAGCGTACCGGAGAGCTGGCAGACGGCGTTGTGGGCCTGCTCCGCCGTTTCGGCGTCGATGAGGTCCGCCACCGCCTCGGCCTGCAGCAGGTCCAGCTGACCGCTGAGGAAGGCGCGCTTGGTAAACTCGCCGCCCTGGGCCTGACGGCAGCCGGCGGCGAACAGGGCGCGGAGGCCGGCGTCCAGCACCACCGGGCTGCCGTGACAGTGCAGCTCGGCGCAGTCCTCGCCGGTGTAGCTGTGGGGCGCGGGGAAGGTGACGCACAGCACGTTATCGATGACGCGGCCCGTCCCATCCAGCAGGTCGCCCAGCACCATGGACCGGGGACGTTGTGCGGCGGCGGGTCTGCCGTTCCGGGCGCGGAACACCGCGTCCAGCGCGGTAAAGGTATCCGGCCCGGAGAGCCGGAGGATACCGATGGCGCTGGGGCTGCGGCCGGTGGCAATGGCGGCGATGGTGTGAGACATGGAAACGGCCTCCTTGGGTGATCATTACCTATATAATATAGCACGGATAGGCGGAAAAGGGAAGCGGAAGGCGGAAAAGGGAAGAGGGAAGAAAAAAGTTACCGGCAATTTTTCGCATAAAATGTAAAAATTTGCTCGCCCGCCCCGCCGCTGCGACAGCGGCGGGGAAAACAAAAAGCGATCTGTCTCCCATAAGTGGGCAACAGACCGCCGGGTTGTTTTTCGGACATAAAGACAGACGCGTCAAACGAAACTTTTTCCATAACGCGGGAATATATCCAATATAGCACGTCTCTTTGCACAAATCAACTAAAAATTTACACAAAATTAACGGTCGAAGATTGTGCAATTTGCGTCTTGCAAGTTGAAAAAAGGCGGTATATAGTAATTGCGTTCTCGGGTGGGAACGTTTCTTTTTTGCTACAGACGAATGTTTTGCAACTTTTGGCAATACAACCTTTCACGATTTTGAACGGAAAAGATGTTCAGATAATGCAAATACGCATTAAGAATGTGATAAGATGAAGGGAGGCGGCGGTATGACGAGACAGGAAGCCATCGACCGGCTGTGCGACGTATACGCGGGCAGCTTCGATGTGACCCGCCACGAGGAGGACCGCGCGCCCCTGATGGCCACCATGGATTTCTACGTACACAACTCCAAGTACGTCCTCTCCAAGAAGGCAAAGCTGTGGGAGGCCAACAGCTTCGAGTATGTGTATCTGTTCAGCGTGCCGCACCTGACGAAGGAGATCTACGAGCAGTGTGAGAAGCTGGCCTATGAGGAGGGTATGGCCCGTATCCAGCCCGGCCCGAGCCATATGTATACCTACATTTCCGCCATTTTCCTGTGTGACAGCTGCGATGAGGACGCCCGCCGGGCGCTGAAGCGCTGCAGGCTCTACAAGAGCTTTCGGATGTCCTACTGGGGATGGATGGATTTTCATACCGCTTTGGCGGTGCTGCCGGAGGAAAAGGTCAGCACCAATCCAAGCGGACACAGTGCAGCGCAGGTGCTCAACCGAGCCCTGTTTCATAAGCAAAAGAGAATGTTGTTCAGAAAGGAGAGAACTTTATGAATGCTGCTTTGTTCCTGATCATCGGCTGTGCCGTGCTGGTCGTAGGCTATATTTTCTACGGCGGCTGGCTGGCCAAGAAGTGGGGTGTGGATAACTCCCGCGTCACCCCCGCTCATGAGCTGGAGGACGGCAAGGATTACTGTCCCGCCAAAGCCCCCGTGCTGATGGGCCATCATTTCTCCTCTATCGCAGGCGCAGGCCCGATCAACGGTCCTATTCAGGCCGCGGTGTTCGGCTGGGTGCCCGTGATGCTGTGGGTACTGATCGGCGGTATCTTCTTCGGCGGCGTGCATGACTACGGCGCACTGTTCGCCTCCATCCGCCACAAGGGCGAGTCCATCGGTGAGGTCATCGGCGACGCCATCGGCGCAAAGGCCAAGAAGCTGTTCATCACCTTCGCGTACCTGACCCTGATCCTGGTGGTGGCGGCCTTCGCCTCCATCGTGGCCAACACCTTCAAGGCTACCTATACCGCTGACGGGCTTGTGGATCTGGAGGCCTCCGCTGCCAACGCTTCCACCGCCATCATCTCCATCATGTTCATCGTGATGGCCATTCTGTTCGGCTTCTTCGTATACCGCCGCAACGCCCCTCTGGGCATTGCCACCGTTATCGGTGTCATCGGTATCGTGGTCTGCATGGTCATCGGCCTGAACTGGCATCCCATCTACCTGAGCTACACCGTGTGGATGATCATCGTGGGCCTGTATATCGGCGTGGCCTCCGTCACCCCTGTGTGGATCCTGCTCCAGCCCCGTGACTATCTGAGCTCCTTCCTGCTGTACGGCATGATGATCCTGGCTGTGGTGGGCATCGTCGGCTGCCATCCCGACGTGGATATGCCCGCGTTTACCGGCTTCTATGACACCTTGGCCCCCAGCGGCACGTCCCTGGGCTATATGTTCCCCGCACTGTTCGTGACCATCGCCTGCGGCGCTGTGTCCGGCTTCCACTCTCTGGTGGGCTCCGGCACGACGTCCAAGCAGCTGGATCAGGAGAAGGACGCCAAGCCCATCGCCTACGGCGGTATGCTGATCGAGTGCGCTCTGGCTCTGATCTCCGTCTGCGCTGTCGGTTACATTTGGGCCTCCTATGCTGACGGCACGACCACCACGCCTACCGTGGTGTTCGCCACCGGCCTGGCCTCCATGTTCTCCGAGGTGTTCGGCGACGGTTGCTACAACGCCGTGTACTCCATGCTGATCCTGGCTGTGTCCGCATTCTGCCTGACCTCCGTGGATACCGCCACCCGTCTGGCCCGCTATATGTTCGCCGAGTTCTTCGTCGAGCCCGGCAAGACCCGCGAGGATCTGACCGGCTGGAAGCGCGTTATCACCAACCCCTATGTCGCCACCGGTATCACCGTGGTGGCCGGCGTGGCCCTGGGCCTGACCGGCTATGCCAAGATCTGGGCTCTGTTCGGCGCTGCCAACCAGCTGCTGGCCGCTCTGGGTCTGCTGGCTGTGTGCTGCTGGCTGGGCAAGATCGGCCGCAACAACAAGATGTTCTACTTCCCCATGTTCTTCATGCTGATCGTGACCCTGACCTCCCTGGTGTTTACCATCAAGGCCCAGGTCGTGGGTATCATGGCCGGCGGCGACGGCGTGGTGTGGTGCTACATCCGCGGTATCATCGGCGTGCTGCTGGTGATCCTGGCCATCGACCTGGTGGTGGAGGGCATCCGTGCTCTGGGCCGCAACAAGAAGGCCGCACAGGCTGCCAAATAAGTCTTCCATTCCTATCTCCTCATAATACAAACGCAGACAGGGCTTCGGCATCCGCCGAAGCCCTTTTGCACAGGCTGTCGAAAAAGCCTGTCATTGCGAGCCAGTCCGCAGACTGGCGTGGCAATCCGTTCTCAAAACACATGATTTTTGCGCTTTAGCATAGATTTGCAACTAAAAGATTGCGGATTCCCACGTCGCTTCGCGCCGCGAAGCAAGTACCCTTGGGGTGCTCCTCGG
>ENA-UOIW01000992-UOIW01000992.1-human-gut-metagenome-genome-assembly--contig:-P58-NODE-992-length-18528-cov-6.614085_pt1 | contig 18528 bp, 15 predicted proteins | sample MGYA00242334_ERZ723881 | MGnify/ENA metagenome assembly ERZ723881 | reverse complement strand
ATGTTCCCTTCGCTGCAAGGCTGAGAAACAGCCTTGCAGCGAAAGACCGTCGACATGTCGACGGTCTGAGGCGCGCCCACGGGCGCGCCTCTTGTTCATAAAATTTCCGCTCTCAGCCGGCCGGGGCGCTCGCGCGAAGCACCCAGTACCCGCCGCCGCGCGCCACTACCTGCGTGTCCGCGAGCGTGCGGAGGTATTTCAGCGCCGATTCCGCGCCCTGCTGCCTGCGGATGACCAGATACAGCGCGCCGTCCGCCTCCAGACGCGCGATGGCCTGCGCAAAGAGCGGGTACAGCACCGCCTTGCCCGCGCGGATGGGCGGATTGGTGGCAATCAGGTGGAAACGCCCCGGCACGTTTTGCAGGCCGTCGCCGCAGTACACGCAGCCGCGCAGGCCGTTGGCGGCCATGTTTTTCCGGCTCAGCGCCACGGCGCGCTCGTTGATGTCCGTCAGCGCCACCTGGGCTTCGGGCCAGCAGGAGGCCATGCACACGCCCACCGCTCCCCAGCCGCAGCCCAAATCCAGCGCGCGCCCGCAAAAGCGCTCCGGCAGCGCGGCGAGCAGCAGCCCGGTGCCCTTGTCCACATGCTGGCGCGAAAACACGCCCGCGTCCGTTTCAAAGCGCAGCGTCCTGCCCCGGAACAGATAGGAAACCGTTCGCGCGTCATGCGCGGACGTCGGGTTTGGGCTGTAATAATGCTCCCCCATTCTGCTTTCCCTCCGCCGCCGCGTACAGCGCGGCCGCCTCTTCGTCCGTCAGATCCCGCCAAGCGCCCGGCGCCAGGCGCTCGTCCAGTGCCAGACCGCCAAAGGACAGCCGCTTGAGATACAGCACCTGCCTGCCCCGCGCCTGAAACATCCGCTTTACCTGATGAAACTTTCCTTCGCACACGGCAACGCGCGCGGCGCATTGCCCGGGCAGCGGCTCCAGGCGCGCCGGCAGCGCCGTAAAATCGCCCAGCGCCAGGCCCGCGGCAAAGGCCGCGCAGTCCGCCTCGTCCACCGGGCCGTCCAGTTGGGCGAAATATACCTTCTCCACATGGCGGCGCGGCGCGAGCAATCGATGCGCCAGCTGCCCGTCCGTCGTCAGCAGAAGCAGGCCCTCGGTATCCATGTCCAGCCTGCCTACCGGCATGCACCCGCGCGCGACATAGGCAGGAGGCAGCAAATCCGCTACCGTGCGCCGCCGGGCGTCCCGCGCGGCCGTCAGAATGCCGGCGGGCTTGTACAGCATGACATGCAGCGCCCGGCGGTATTGCGCGCGCTCGCCGTCCACCCACGCGCAGACCGTCTGCTCGTCCACCGCCTGCGCCGGATTGCGCGCCGGTTCCCCGCCGATACGAACACGCCCCGCGCGCAGCAGCGCGCGCGCCTGCGCGCGCGTGCCAAAGCCGCACAGGGTCAGGTATTTGTCAAGCCTCATCATGCTGTTTGTACAGCGGCTCGGGGGCGGGCCGCCAGGCGGTAAAGGCCAGATAGTATCCGGCGGTCACGGCCGAATAGTACGGCAGGACATAAACCGCCGCAATGCCCGATGTCACGGCCACCGCCATCAGCCAGCCGAAAAAGGAAAACTGCAGCACCGCCAGCTCCAGCACCCGTCCGCGCGTCATCGTCAGGGAGCGCTTGAGCACTTCGCGCACGCCGACCCCGCTGTTTTCCGCCATGATATAGGGCACCATCAGCAGGCGCAGCGCGCCGTAAAAGCCGACAAGCGCGATGACGAGCGGCACAATGGCCGGCATATGCAGGCGCAGCATCTGCACATCCGAGGCGTCCACCGGTTCGGCCATGCCGGGGATGACGACGGCCAGCAGCATCGGCAGGTATTGAATGAGCAACAGAATGAGCGTCGAGGGCAGCGTCGCCGCCACCAGACGCCAGTACCCCGGGCCGAAACAGTCGCATACGGAAAGGGGCGAAGGGACATGCTCCGCATCGCGGTTGAGCTGCAGAAAGTATCCCGCCTGCCGCACCGTCATGGGCCCTGCCACCAGCGCGTTGAGCAGCAGCGACAGGCACGTCAGCGTGGGCGAGAGGGTCAGCGCAAGCACCATCCCGCTGGCGGCGTCCTCCAGCACAATGAAATACAGGGCGTCCGGCATGCGGGGGAAAAACATCATGAGCAGCGACGGCAGCATCGGAATCAGACAGACCACGAAGCTGCGCAGCATCCGGCCGCGCAGACACTCCCGCGCGGCGGCCTTGATATCCGTTCTGTTTTGGGGCATCCGTCGTTTATTCATGCGCATGTTTGACAAAGTCGTCCGGCGTGACCTCTTCGTCCATGAGCGCTTCGCGCTTGCGCTCGATATAGAAGGCATGGACACAGGCGGTCATGTAGGGAGCCACATAGACCAGCACTACCTGGTTGACGGCCATGACGATAAGCAGGAACAGCCGCAAACCGGACTGGAAAAACTCGCTCAGCCCGAGCAGCGGGGCCACCATGGGCAGCACGGCCCAAAGCACGAAGGCGATGAGGGCGGGCAGATAATACGTCAAAAAGCTAAGCACCAGCAGCACCAGCCGCCACTTGCTCCCGCGCATGAGCTTTCGGCTCAGCCGCACCGCGCGGTAGGCGGGCAGCCGCGGCTGCGCGGCCAGGCAGATGGGCGTCAGCGCGTAGGCCAGCATGCGGTTGATGAAGACAAGGGTAAAGATGACATAGGCCAGCAGGCAGAGGATGAGCTCGACTGCAAAGGCAATCATGCTGACGTTCAGCGTGGTGCTCGCGGTCAGCCAGGCGTTCAGCCTTTCCCCGCCCATGTACAGCGCCGCCGGCACGGCGATGGTCAGAAGCCCCCAGAGCAGCAGCCACAGCAGCATATACAGCATGCCGCCAAGCGCCCGGGGATACTTGGCGGAAAAGACGCTGTACGCATCCCGGACCCTGGGGTTCTTCCCGCGCAGAAAGGAAAGAAAATACCCGGACAGCGAAACCTGCAGCGGCAGAAAAATGAACAGCCATACGCCGGCCAGCACCGCCAGGCCCGGCAGGCCCGCAATGATGCCGGTATAGTCCAGCGAATCCAGGCTATACAGAAGGCTGGCTACCTGCACGGCCCAGCCGGCCACTCCCTGCGCGTTGGCGAACCGTTCGGCCAGTTGCCCCTGCATCGTCGGCAGCCCCAGCAGCCAGACGACCAGCGCGCCGACGACCGCCAGCGGCAGCGCGACCACCACCAGCGCCAGCAGCGGCCCATGCCACTTGCGGTGCAAAAGCCCGCGCACGCGGCGCTTCATCGCGGAACGTTCCGTCATGGGACACACACCCTTTCCGCATCGCGTTGTTTGATTTCTCGTCCGGTGCATCTCCGCGTCTTTGTGGCTATTATACCCCATTCCCGCCAAGTTGCGCAAGGGGAGTGCATATATTGCCGGTTTGCGCGCTTGACGCGGCGCCCTGGACGTGCTATCCTAAACGCGGAATAACCGCATACCGCTGAACGGTGCGCGCCAAGGCGCGAGAATAGGGAATCGGGTGCAAAGCCCGAGCGGTCCTGCCGCCGTAAGGAGGAGCGTGCTTCATAGGCCACTGGGAAACCGGGAAGGCGAAGCACGCCGTGAATCCGAGCCGGAAGACCTGCCGTTTGGGGGGCGTTGGCTTCACAGGATATGGAGCGCCGCCATGCCGGAGGTTTTCACGTCCGCGCGCCTTTCTGTGAAGAAAGGCGCTTTTCTTTGTGCGGAATAGAAAAGGAGGAACCACCATGAAGAAAACCGTGACGGCATGGATTCTGGCGCTGGTGCTGCTGTGCGTGGGCGCGTTTGCGCTGGCGGAGGAGCCCGTCGTACAGGACCGCGCGGGCAATCCAATCACCCTGCCGGAAACCGTGGAGCGCGTCGTCTCCCTTGCGCCGTCCATCACGCAGGTCATCGCCGACCTGGGGCTGGGCGACACGCTCGTGGCCGTTGACCAGTATTCGCAGGGCATTGAAGGCGTGCCCGAGGACGTATTGACCTTTGATATCATGACCCCGGACGCCGAGCAGATCATCGCGCTGGACCCGGACTTGGTGCTGGTCAGCGGCATGACGCTCTCCGACGGCAGCGACCCGCTCGCGCAGCTGACGGAGCTGGGCATCTGCGTGGCGTATGTCCCCTCGTCCGAAAGCATTGACGCCATCCTCGAGGATAACCTGTTCATCGGAGAAATCCTGGGCAACCCCGAGGGCGCGCAGGCGCTCAACGACAGATTGACCGAGGCCATCGAGGCGCTGCGCGTGGAAACGGAAACGCCCCGGCGCGTCTATTTTGAAATCAGCCCCGCGCCCTATCTGTATTCCTTTGGCACGGGCACGTTCCTCAACGAAATGATTGCGCTGCTGGGCGGCGTGAACATCTTTGCCGACCAGACCGGCTGGCTTTCCGTGTCCGAAGAGGCGGTCATCGCGGCCGACCCGGAGATTATCTTCACCAGCGCCGAATGGGCCGAGGACCCCGTCGGCGAGATTCTGGCGCGCGACGGCTGGGCGGACGTGACGGCGGTTCGGGAAGGCGCGGTGTATCTGATTGACGAGGATGCCGCCTCGCAGCCCAACCACCGCATCGTGCTGGCGCTGGAGGAAATGGCCGAAGCGTTTGCGGACCAGTAAGCGCAAAGGCAAACGGCGGCGGACAAGCACGGCCCCGGCTTATCTGCCGGGGCCGCTTTTGTTGCACGCGCGCCGGCGCGGCAGGTTATACGGTGACCTCGGCGGCTTCTACCGCCAAATCGCCGTAGCGGCGCAGGCATTCGGCCACGTCGCCCTCCAGAAATGCCTTGGTCTGCAGCGCGGCGCATCCGATATAGGCCGACGGATTCAAGGCGGCCTCCAGCTCTTCCGCCGTCACGCCGCCAAAGGCGGGGTCCGCGGCAATGCGCTCCAGCAGACGGCCTTCCTGGCCTTCCACCTTGATGGCGTAGCCGGCGTCCATGGCATGCACACGGATGCGCTCGTGCAGCGCCTGCCGGTCGCCGCCGCGCTTGACCGCGTCCATGAGCAGGTTTTCCGTCGCCATAAAGGGCAGCTCCGCGCGCAGGTGCTTTTCTATGACCTTGGGATAGACCACCAGGCCCGAAACGATGTTCTCATACAGGATAAGCAGGGCGTCTACGGCCAGGAACCCCTCCGCCACGGCGATGCGCTTGTTGGCGCTGTCGTCCAGCGTGCGCTCGAACCATTGCTCCGCCGCGGTCTGCGCGGCGTTTTGCGCATTGGCGATGACAAAGCGGCTGAGCGCGGCCATCCGCTCGGCGCGCATGGGGTTGCGCTTGTAGGCCATGGCGGAAGACCCGACCTGCGTTTTTTCAAAAGGCTCTTCCGCCTCCTTCAGATGGGCCAGCAGCCGCAAATCGTTGGAAAACTTATGGCAGCTCTGCGCGACGGAGGAAAGCGCGTAAAGCGCGCGGCTGTCCACCTTGCGCGAATACGTCTGGCCGGACACGGCCACGGCGCGCGCGAAGCCCATGCGCTCGGCGATGCGGGCGTCCAGCGCCCGTACCTTCTCATAGTCGCCCTCAAACAGCTCCAGAAAGCTGGCCTGCGTTCCTGTGGTGCCCTTGCACCCCAGGGGCTCCAGCGCGTCCAGCACGCCCTGTATTTCGTCCAGGTCCAGCATCAAATCGTGCATCCACAGCGTACACCGCTTGCCCACCGTGGTGGGCTGGGCGCTTTGAAAGTGCGTGAAGGCCAGCGTCGCAAGCGCGCTGTGTTCCTCTGCAAAGGCCGCAAGGCGCCGGAGCACGGAGACCATGCGCCCCTGCACCAGCTTCAGCGCATCCCGCAGGATGAGAATGTCCGTGTTATCGCCCACATAGCAGCTCGTCGCGCCCAGATGAATGATGGGCATGGCCAGCGGGCACTGCTCGCCGTAGGTATGCACATGCGCCATCACGTCATGGCGCAGCCGCTTTTCATGCCGTGCGGCCGCCTCGAAATCGATGTCGTCCACATGGGCGCGCATCTGATCGATTTGCGCCTGCGTGATGGGCAGGCCCAGCTCCTTTTCGCTTTCGGCCAGGATGCACCAGAGCCTGCGCCAGGTGGAAAACTTATGCTGGGCGGAAAAAAGATACTGCATCCTCGCGCTGGCATAGCGCGTGGAAAAGGGGGATTGATAGCGCGTCGAATCGCTCATGGGTCGCCTCCTCAGCGGAAATAGTCCACCGCGCCGCGGAACATCGGGCACGCCGCGCCGACGGGCACGTTTCGGTACAAATCCTCTCCGGTTCGCTCGGCATGCGCCATCCGGCCAAACACGCGGCCGTCCGGGGAGGTGATGCCCTCCACGGCCTGGCAGGAGCCGTTGGGATTGAAAAGAATATCCATGGTGGCCAGCCCCGCGTCGTCCACATATTGCGTGGCGATTTGACCGTTTTCGGCCAGCTGGCGAAGCAGCGCGTCGCCGCAGACGAAACGCCCTTCGCCGTGCGAGATGGGCGCGACGTGCACGTCGCCCACCGCCGCATGCATCAGCCAGGGCGACCGGTTGGAACTGACGCGCAGGCGCACCAGCCGGGACTGGTGGCGGCCAATGCGGTTATAGGTCAGCGTGGGGGCGTCCGCCTCGGGTTCGCGGATATGGCCGTAGGGCACCAGGCCCAGCTTGATAAGCGCCTGGAACCCGTTGCAGATACCGCCGATTAACCCGTCGCGCACGCCGAGCAGGCGCTCGATTTCCTCGGCAATGCGCGGCGCGCGCAGAAAAGCGGCGATGAATTTTCCCGAACCGTTCGGTTCGTCGCCGCCGGAGAAGCCGCCGGGCAGGAAGAGTATCTGCGACTGGGCAAGCCGCTTGGCAAAGCGCTCGGCGGAGGCGACCACGTCGGAGGCAGTCAGGTTTTTGACCACGAAGACCTCGGGCTGGGCGCCGGCGGCTTCCAGCGCGCGGGCGGTGTCAAACTCGCAGTTGGTGCCGGGGAAAACGGGGATGAGCGCGCGCGGGCGCGCGGCCGGGACGCTCCCCCTGCGGCGCGGCGCGGGGGGAGCGCTGAAGGTTTCCGCCCGGCCCGACTGGCCGGCGGCCCGGGTGGGGAACACGTCTTCCAGCGCGTCGGCCCATTGCGCTTCCAGCTCCGCCATGTCCACGCGCTCTGCGCGCAGGCTCAGCGCATAGTCCGCCTGGGTATGGCCCAGCGTCTCGCCGACGGGCGCTTCGGTTTCCAGCAGGAATGCGCCGCCCCAATACGGCATGAACAGCGATGGCGCGTCCCAGGCGTCGTCAAAGGCAAAGCCCAGCCGGTTGCCAAGGGCCATCTTCAACACGCCTTCCGCGATGCCGTGCGCGCCCACGGCCCAGGCGGCGGTCACAAGCCCCTGCCCGATGAGGGAGGAAACCTGGTCAAACAGCGCGGGGAAATCGTCCCCTTCGGCCCGGAGCAGCGCGACGCGGCGGCCCGCCGCCTGAAACTCGGGGGAAAGGATGCGGCGCGCGTCCGCCATGGTCACGGCAAAGGAAACCAGCGTGGGCGGCACATGCAGCGTCTCGAACGTGCCGCTCATGGAATCCTTGCCGCCGATGGCGGGCAGCCCCAAATCCAGCTGCGCGGACAGCGCGCCCAGCAGCGCGGACAGCGGCGCGCCCCATTTTCCTTCGCCCATGCGCTCGAAATACTCCTGGAACGTCAGGCGCGCGCCGCGCCACGGCGCGCCGGACGCGACCAGGCGCGCCACGGACTCCACCACCGCCTGATACGCGCCCCGGTACGGATCGCGCTCGCTCAGGTACGGGTCAAAGCCGTAGGCCATCACCGAGCAGTCATGCGTCCGCCCCGTGAGCACGGGGAGTTTCGCCGCCATGGCCTGCGGGGGCGTCAGCTGCCGCCGGCCGCCGAAGGGCATGAGCACGGTGGCCGCGCCAATCGTGGCGTCGAAGCGCTCGCTCAACCCGCGGCGGGAACAGACGTTCAAATCGCCGGCCAGCGCGCGCAGCCCCCCGGCAAAGCCCGGCACGGACGGCGCCGGGATGTCGGCGGGCGCGGGGACGTGCGCCCGTGCGGCCTTGGGCGCGCCGTTGGAGGCAAGAAAATCGCGCGCAATGTTCACGATTTCCCGGCCGTTCCATTCCATGACCAGCCGCTTTTCCTCCGTGACCACCGCCACGGGGGTAGCCTCCAGGTTTTCTTCCGCCGCCAGCGCAAGGAAGGCGGCTACGTCCCCGGGCGCGAGCAGCACGGCCATGCGCTCCTGGGACTCGGAGATGGCCAGCTCGGTGCCGTCCAGGCCCTCGTATTTCCTGGGCACGGCGTTGAGGTGGATGCGCAGTCCGTCGGCCAGCTCGCCGATGGCCACCGATACGCCGCCCGCGCCAAAGTCGTTGCAGCGCTTGATCAGGCGCGTGGCGCGCGCATCACGGAACAGCCGCTGCAGCTTGCGTTCCTCGGGCGCGTTGCCCTTTTGCACCTCCGCGCCGCACTGGGCCAGCGAGGACAGGGTATGCGACTTGGAAGAGCCCGTCGCGCCGCCGCAGCCGTCGCGCCCGGTACGCCCGCCCAGCAGCACCACGACGTCGCCGGGCACGGGGGCTTCGCGGCGCACATGGCTTTGCGGAGCCGCGCCCACGACCACGCCGATTTCCATGCGCTTGGCGGCGTAGCCCTCGTGATAGATTTCGTCCACCAGCCCGGTGGCCAGGCCGATTTGGTTGCCATAGCTGCTGTAGCCGGCCGCCGCGGTGGTGGTCAGCTTCCGCTGCGGGAGTTTGCCGGCAATGGTCTGCTCCACGGGCCGCCGCGGGTCTGCCGCGCCGGTGACGCGCATGGCCTGGTAAACGTAGGCGCGGCCGGAGAGGGGATCGCGGATGGCCCCGCCGATGCAGGTCGCGGCGCCGCCGAAGGGCTCGATTTCGGTGGGATGGTTGTGCGTTTCGTTTTTGAACAGCAGAAGCCAGGGCTCGGGCTTGCCGTCGACGGTGGCGGTAATCCGGATGGTGCAGGCGTTGATTTCTTCCGATTCGTCCAAATCGTCCAGCATGCCGCGGCTGCGCAGCGCCCTGGCGCCGATGGTGGCGATATCCATGAGCGTCACGGGCTTGCGGACGTTCAGCTCGCGCCGCAGGGACAAATAGCGGTCGTAGGCCGCCTGGGCGGCGGGGTGGTCAAAGCTCGCTTCGGTGATGTGCGTCAGGAACGTGGTGTGGCGGCAGTGGTCGGACCAGTAAGTGTCCAGCATGCGCAGCTCGGTCAGCGTAGGATCGCGGCGTTCCCGTCGGAAATAGTCCTGGCAGAACGCCAGATCGTCCACATCCATCGCCAGCGCATACCGGGACAGCAGGCCGGACAGCTCCTCCCGGTTCAGGCGGAGAAAGCCTTCCAGCGTGGGCACGCTTTGGGGCCTGTCGTAGACCGTTTCCAGCGTCGCGGGAACTTCCAGCGACGCTTCGCGGCATTCGACGGGGTTGATGACATAGCGCTTGACCGCTTCCACGTCCCCGGGGCCGGCGCCCGCCAGCAGGTACACCTGCGCCGCGCGCACGATGGGCCGTTCGCCCTGCGCGAGCAGCTGCACGCACTGCGCGGCGGAATCGGCGCGCTGGTCAAACTGCCCGGGCAGCGATTCGACGGCGAACACCGCCCCGTCCCAGGCCGGCAGCTCGCGCGCCACGCGGTCCAGCGGCGGTTCGGAGAAAACCGTCGGGATGGCGCGCGCCAGCACCTCCGGGTCGATATGCTCCACGTCATAGCGCTGCAAAAGCCGCAGTCCGGTCAGGCTTTTGATGCCGACAAAGGCGCGCAAATCCTCCAGGAGCGTTGCGGCCTCCAGTTTTTCCTTTTTTTCCACATAGATTCGGTATACCATCGTCATGCCTCCTGTGCGCGCCGTCCGATATCCCTGCGGTAAAACGCGCCGTCAAAGCGCACGCAGGGCGCGGCGTCATAGGCGCGGCGAACGGCCTGGGAAAGCGTGGGCGCCGTAGCCACCACGCCCAGCACGCGTCCGCCGGCGGTGACAAGCCCGTCGTCCTTTTCTGCCGTTCCGCTGTGCAGCAGGCAGACGTCCTCGGGCAGGGGATCGATATGAACGGGAACGCCCTTGGCGTAGGCGCCCGGATAGCCGCCGGACACAATCATGACGCAGCAGGATGCGTCCCGGGAAAAGCGCACCTCCGCTTCGGCCAGGCGCTCGTCCTCCACGGCCTCCAGGATGGTCAGCAGGTCGCTTTGCAGCAGGGCCAGCACCGCCTGCGCCTCCGGGTCGCCGAAGCGACAGTTGTATTCGATGACTTTCGGGCCGTCCGCCGTCAGCATCAGGCCAAAGTACAGGCAGCCCTTGAACGGGCAGCCCATCTCGCGCAGCGCGCGCACGGTGGGCTCGAAAATTTCGCGCATGCAGCGTTCGGCGATGTCCGGGGTATAAAACGGGTTGGGCGCGATAACGCCCATGCCGCCGGTGTTGGGCCCCCGGTCGCCGTCCAGCGCGCGCTTGTGATCCATGGAGGCCACCATCGGCCGCACGGTGTTGCCGTCCGTGAAGGCCAATACGCTGACCTCCGGCCCGGTCAGAAATTCTTCGACGACCACGCGCCGCCCGCTCCGGCCGAACGCGCCCTCGCGCATCATCGCGCGCAGCGCGTTTTCCGCCTCGCCAAGGTCCTGCGCAATGACGACGCCTTTGCCCAGCGCCAGACCGTCGGCCTTGATGACCACCGGGAAACGGCCCGCGCGCACATGCGCCAGCGCGTCTTCCTCCCGGTCGAAGACCGCCCACGCGGCGGTGGGGATATGGTGGGCGCGCATCAGCGCTTTGGCAAAGGACTTGCTGCTTTCAATGCGCGCGGCGGCCTTCTCCGGGCCGAAGCAGCGGATGCCCGCCGCATGCAGCGCGTCCACCGCGCCCAGCGCCAGCGGGTCGTCCGGCGCGACCACGGCGAAATCTATCGCCTTCTCGCGCGCAAAGGCCACCATGGCGTCGATATCCGTCGCCGCAATGGGCACGCATACGGCGTCCTGTGCGATGCCGCCGTTGCCGGGCAGCGCGTAGAGGGTGCGCACCCGGGGATTTTCTTTGATTTTGCGGATGAGCGCGTGCTCGCGTCCGCCGCCGCCTACGACCAATACGTCCATGCTCTCTCCCGCCTTTGCCGTCTCAGTGGTGGAAAAGCCGCGCGCCGGTCAACGCCATGGCGATGCCGTGCCGGTCGCAGGCTTCGACGACCAAATCGTCGCGGATGGAACCGCCGGGCTGCGCGATGTATGCAACGCCGCTGCGCGCCGCGCGCTCGATGTTGTCGCCGAAGGGGAAGAACGCGTCGCTCCCCAGGCTGACGCCGTGCATCGTATCCAGCCACGCGCGCTTTTCCTGCGGGGAGAGCGGCTCGGGGCGCTCGGCGAAATAGCGGCTCCAGACCGCATCGCCCGTGACCTCTTCGGGCGCGTCGCCCAGAAAGACGTCGATGGCGTTGTCGCGGTCGGCGCGGCCCAGGCCCTGCGCGAAGCGAAGGGCCAACGTGCGCGGATGCTGGCGAAGATACCACATATCCGCCTTGCCGCCGGCCAGGCGCGTGCAGTGAATGCGGGACTGCTGGCCCGCGCCGATGCCGATGGCCTGCCCGTCCAGCGCGTAGCAGACGGAATTGGACTGGGTGTATTTGAGGGTAATCAGGGAAAGCACCAAATCGCGGCGCGCGCTGTCCGGCAGCGCCTTTTGCCGGGTGACGACGTTTTGCAGGAGCGCGTCGTCAATGCGCAAATCGTTGCGGCCCTGCTCGAAGGTGATGCCGAAGCACATTTTGCGCTCCAGCGCTTCGGGAGCGTAGTCCGGGTCGACGCGCACGATGTTATAGCCGCCCCCGCGCTTGCCCTTGAGCACCTCCAGCGCTTCGGGCGTATAGCCCGGCGCGATGACGCCGTCGGAGACCTCGCGCGCGATGAGCCGGGCGGTGGGCAGGTCGCACGGGTCGCTCAGGGACACCCAATCGCCAAATGAGGACATCCGGTCCGCGCCGCGCGCGCGCGCGTAGGCGCAGGCCAACGGGGACAGCTCGCCCGAGCCGGTGAAGTAGATGCGCCGCAGCGTGTCCGAAAGCGGCAGGCCAACGGCCGCGCCTGCGGGGCTGACATGCTTGAAGGATGCCGCCGCAGGCAGCCCCAGCGCAGCCTTCAGCTCGCGGACCAGCTGCCAGCCGTTGAGGGCGTCGAGAAAGTTGATGTAGCCGGGCCGCCCGTTGAGCACCTCGAGCGGCAGCTCGCCCTGCGCGACGAAGATGCGGGCGGGTTGTTGGTTGGGGTTGCATCCGTATTTGAGCGACAGCTCCCTTGCCATGTCGAACGCCTCCTGTCAGCCGTGTTTGTTGAAAAGGCGGGTCTGCGCCGCGCCGGTTTCCAGGTCGATGGCGCGCGCGAAGAGCGAGACGCGGTTGTCCGCGTCCAGATAGTCCCAGAGGGTTCTGGCGAACTGGTCCAGGTCATCGGGCATGGCGACCGTCTCCGGCTCTCCGGCGAAGGAGGGAAGCGGGCTGCCGTCGCCCTGATAGGTATGCAGAAAGTGGCCCACGCCGCAGGCCGGCGCGTCGTATTCGTAGAAAAAGCGGCAGCAGCACGAAGGATCGCCGTGCAGGCTTTTCAAAATCGACAGGCGATAGGAAAACCCGCCGTCGTGCCGCGTGAGCAGGGCGCTGATGCGCGGCGTGTAATGCGGCGCGTCGGGCTCGAAAGAGCGCGTGCGCAGGGCGGCTTCAAAGCTGTCGCCGCGGCGGAGAAACTCGTAGACGGTGTCGGTCTGGTCGCCGTTGGTGAGGATGGTATGCGGGCCCAGCACGCGCACGGGCGCATACAGGATGAGCGACGGATCGGACAGCAGCGACGGGTCGTATACCCGCGTGCGCAGGCCGTCGCCTTCGGCGGCAAACACGCGGTTGCGGCTGTTGACGCTTCGGCCCATGATGAAATACGCGCACAGCGCGCTCCGTCCGTTCGCGCTGCGGCCGACGAGGATGCCGCGCCCCGGATAGGCGCTTTGAGAAACGGCGGCGGATAGGGTCAGCATGGCGATGTCTCCTTTTCATGCGGGTCGGACAGGCGGACGATATCATGGCAGAGCGCCTCCACGGCCTCGGGCAGCAGCACCCACTCGGCCTGCTCCATGACGCGGCGCTGGAGGGTCTGCGGCGTGTCGTCCTCGCGCACCTCCACGGCCTTCTGCCGCAGGATGCGCCCTCCGTCGGGAACTTCGTTGACCAGGTGTACCGTCGCGCCCGTCACTTTGACCCCGTACGCCAGCGCGGCCTCATGCACGCGCAGGCCGTAATAGCCCTTGCCGCAGAAGGAGGGAATCAGCGAGGGATGCACGTTGACGACGCGCTCGGGAAAGCTGCGGAGAAAGTTTTCGCTCAGGATGGACAAAAATCCCGCCAGCACCACCGCGTCGATGCGGTAGCGCGAGAGCAGGGGAAGCGCTTCCCGCTCGAAGGCGGCGCGCCCGCGGGGCAGCGCGAAGGCGTCGACGCCCGCGGCCCGGGCGCGCTGGAGCGCATAGGCGTCCTCGCGGTTGGACAGCACCAGCACGATGTCGGCGTGGGGCATGTCCGCGTCCAGCAGCGCCTGCAGGTTGGTGCCGCCCCCCGAAACGAACACGGCGACGCGGGCTTTCAGCATAGCGCCACCCCGTCCTCGCCCGGCTCGACCCGGCCACAGACATAGGCGTCCTCGCCCGCGGCGCGCAGAAGGGAAAGGCTGGTTTCCACATCTTCGGGCGCTACGATGACCGTCATGCCCACGCCCATGTTGAAGGTGTTGAACATGTCGCGCTCGGGGATATCTCCCGCCGCCTGGATGACGCCGAAGATATCGGGAACGCGGAGAGACGCGCGGTCAATGCGCGCCATGAGGCCCCGGGGCAGGCCGCGCGGGATGTTCTCATAAAACCCGCCGCCGGTGATATGGGCGACGGACTTGACCGAAACCTTCTCCAGCAGCGAAAGCACGGGCTTGACATAGATGCGCGTGGGCGCAAGCAGCGCCTCGCCGTGCTCGCGGAGCCTGTCGGCGAGCACCTTGCGAATCAGCGAAAAGCCGTTGGAATGCGGGCCGGAGGACGGCAGCGCCAGGATGGCGTCGCCCGCGCGGACGTTTCGCCCGTCCAGGAGATTTGCCCGGTCGACCAGCCCTACGGCAAAGCCCGCCAGGTCGTATTCGTCCTGGGGATAAAAGCCGGGCATTTCGGCGGTTTCTCCGCCGACGAGCGCGCAGCCCGCCTGCACGCAGCCCTCCGCGACGCCGGCCACAATGGCCTCCACGCGCGCCGGCACGCTTTTTCCCAGCGCGATATAATCCAGGAAAAACAGCGGCCGCGCGCCGGAGCAGACGATGTCGTTGACGCACATCGCCACGCAGTCGATGCCCACCGTGTCGTGCTTGTCCAGCAGAAACGCCAGCTTGAGCTTGGTCCCCACGCCGTCCGTCCCGCTGACCAGCACCGGCTCGCGCATGCCCGCGACGTCCGGCGCAAACAGGGCGCCGAATCCCCCCAGGCCCGAAAGCACGCCCGGAATGTTCGTGCGCGCCACATGGCGCTTCATCCGTTCGACCGCCTCATATCCGGCCGTGATATCCACGCCCGCGGCTTTGTAGCTTTCGCTGTGGCTTTTCATCGTTCATCCTCCTGGCGAATCTTGCGTTCGAATCGGGACTTGCCGGGGCAGCGCGGGGGATCGCACGGATAGCGGCCCGTAAAGCAGGCGGTGCAGAAGCCCGAGGAATTGTCGGCCAGCTTTTCCACGCTCTCCACGCTCAGATAGCCCAGGGAGTCCGCGCCGATAATCTGACAGATTTCGTCTATGCTGTGGCGGCAGGCGATGAGCTTGTCGCGCGAGTCGATGTCCGTGCCGAAATAGCACGGGTGCAGGAAGGGCGGCGCGGAGGAGCGCATGTGGACTTCGGACGCGCCCGCCTCGCGCAGCAGCCGCACGATGCGCGCGCTGGTGGTGCCGCGCACGATGGAGTCGTCGATAAGCACCACGCGCTTGCCGCGCACGGTGGCGGATACGGGGTTGAGCTTGATGCGCACCTTATCCTCCCGGTCGGCCTGGGTGGGCTGAATAAAGGTGCGGCCGATGTACTTGTTTTTGATAAAGCCGATGCCGTAGGGGATGCCCGACTGGCGCGCATAGCCGATGGCCGCGTCTATGCCGGAATCAGGAACGCCCACCACGATATCCGCCTGCACGGGGCGCTCCAGCGCCAGGAACGCGCCGGCGCGCTGGCGCGCGGTATGCACGGCGCTGCCGTCGATGACGGAATCGGGCCGGGCAAAATAGATGTACTCGAACACGCATGTGGACTTGGGCTGCGTGCCGCAGTGCGTTTCAATGGAGTGCATGCCCTGCTTGTCCACCACCACGATTTCTCCGGGCGCCACGTCGCGCACGAAGACGGCGCCAATGGAGTCCAGCGCGCAGGATTCAGACGCAAAGACGATGCTTTCGCCGATTTTGCCGATGCACAGGGGCCGGAAGCCGAACGGGTCGCGGCAGGCAATCAGCTTTTGCGGGGACATGATGACCAGAGAATAGGCGCCGGCCAGGCGCGGCATGGCGCGGCAGACCGCCTCCTCAATGGAGCCGGCCCGCAGGCGTTCCTGGGTGATGATATAGGAAATGACCTCGGTATCGCTGGTGGTGTGGAAAATGGAGCCGGACAGCTCCAGCGCTTCGCGCAGCTCCGTCGCGTTGGTCAGCGCGCCGTTGTGCGCCAGGGCCATGGTGCCCTTGACATGGTTGACAATCAGCGGCTGGGTATTCAAGCGCCGGGACAGCCCCGTCGTTCCGTAGCGCACATGCCCCACGGCGATGTCCCCCTTGCCCAGGGAGGCCAGCACGTCGCGCGAAAACACGTCGTTTACCAGGCCGGCGTCCTTGTGGCCGTGAATCACGCCGCCGTCGTTTACGGCGATGCCGCAGCTTTCCTGGCCGCGGTGCTGCAGGGCGAAGAGCGCGTAATAGCACGCGCTGACCACGTCCACCTCGCCCCGGTTGTAGACGCCAAAGACGCCGCACTCCTCATGAATGGTATCGAACATAGGCCCTCACTCACCCAGCAGGCGTTTCATAATCTCCTGATACGCGTCCTCCACGCCGCCCAAATCGCGGCGGAAGCGGTCCTTGTCCAGCTTCTCGCCCGTGCGGCTGTCCCAGAAACGGCAGGTATCCGGAGAAATCTCGTCCGCCAGCACGAGCGTGCCGTCGGCCGTTTTGCCAAACTCCAGCTTGAAATCAATCAGCTCGATGTTGAGGTCTTTCAGATAGTCCGAAAGCACCTGATTGACCTTGAGGGCATAGGCGCGAATGCTGGCCAGCTCCTCCTCGTCCGCCCAGCCCATGGCCAGGATATGGTCGTCGTTGACCATCGGGTCGCCCAGGGCATCGTCCTTATAGCAGTACTCCAGCACCGTGCGGCCGAGGCGGACGCCCTCTTCCAGCCCGAGGCGCTTGGCGAGGGAGCCGGCGGCAATGTTGCGCACGATGACTTCCAGCGGCACGATGGCAACCTTTTTGACCAGCGTCTGGCGCGGGGAAAGCTCCTCTACGAAATGCGTGGGCACGCCGTGGCGCTCCAGCAGGCGCATCAGGTGGTTCGTCACGCGGTTGTTGATGACGCCCTTGCCCGCAATCTGGCCTTTTTTCAGGCCGTTAAAGGCGGTGGCGTCGTCTTTGTAATCCACGATGCACAGCGTTTCGTCGTCGGTCGCATACACCTTTTTCGCCTTGCCTTCATAGAGCTGAACGGTCTTTTCCATGGCGGTTTCCTCCTGTTATGATTCAAATTGGGCCTGTATTTTCGCGTCCTTCGCCAGCACCTGCGCGGTCATTTCCGCGCGCAGGCTTTCGAGGCGTTCGGAAAGAGCCGGTTCGGACAGGGAAAGTATCTGCGCGGCCAACAGCGCGGCGTTTTTGCCGCCGTCTATCGCCATGGTCGCCACGGGCATCCCCGGCGGCATCTGCACGGTGGACAGCAGCGCGTCCAGCCCGTCCAGCGCAGAGGACCGGACCGGGATGCCGATGACGGGCAGGGTCGTATGCGCGGCCAGCGCGCCCGCCAGGTGCGCGGCCTTGCCCGCTGCGGCGATAAGCGCGCCGAAGCCTTCTTCGCGGGCGGCGCAGGCGAAAGCGCGCGCCGCGTCGGGGGTGCGGTGCGCGGAGAGAACGCGCACGCAGAAGGGAATATCCAGCGCGCGCAGCGTTTCGATGCAGGGCGTGACGACCGGCAAATCGCTGTCGCTGCCCATGATAACGGCAACTTTACGCATGAGAACCTCCTTTTCTTCCATCGCGAAGGGACCGTCAGTCGCTGACGGCCGTCGTAGGCACCAGGCGCGCTTCAAAGCCGCGCTCCCGCAGGGCGTTGAGGATGCGCTCCCGGTGCGCAAGGCCGAACGCCTCCAGCGTCACGCGCAGCTCCACCGCGCTCTGGCGGTTGATGCTGACGAACTGGTTGTGCTCGAGCTTGATGATGTTGCCCTGCTGCGCGCAGACCACCTCCGCCACGCCCAGCAGCTCGCCGGGCCGGTCGGGCAGGAGCACCGAGAAGGTGAACACGCGCCCGCGGTTGATCAGCCCGTGCTGCACGAGCGAGGCGATGGTAATCACGTCCATATTGCCGCCGGAGAGCACGGACACCACGTTTTTGTTCCGCACCTCCAGATGATTCAGCGCCGCCACGGTCAAAAGGCCCGCGTTTTCCACGATGAGCTTGTGCCGCTCCATCATGTCCAGGAAGGCGTCCACCAGCTCGTCGTCCTCGATTTGAATGATGCCGTCCAGATTCTTTTGCAAATAGGGGAGCAGCTTATCCCCCGGCGTTTTGACCGCCACGCCGTCGGCGATGGTGACGGCCGCGTCCAGCGTCACCACATGGCCCGCCTCCAGGGACGCCGCCACACAGGCCGCGCCGCAGGGCTCCACGCCGTACACCTGAACGTGGGGATTGAGAAGCTTGGCGAGCGTCGACACGCCCGTGGCCAGCCCGCCGCCGCCCACCGGCACCAGAATGATGTCCACATCCGGCAGGTCCTTGAATATTTCGTAGGCGATGGTGCCCTGCCCCAGCGCCACGTCCAGGTCGTTGAAGGGATGCACCAGCGTCATCCCCTTGTCCTCGGCCAGCCGGAGCGCTTCGGAAAAGCTTTCGTCGTAGCATCCGCCGTGAAGCAGCACATGGGCGCCGTATTCCTTGGTGCTGTTGACCTTGACCAGCGGCGTGGTGGTGGGCATGACAATGGTCGCTTCCACGCCCGCCGTCCGGGCCGCGTAGGCCACGCCCTGCGCATGGTTGCCCGCCGAGGCCGTCACCAGCCCGCGCGCCTTTTCCTCCTCGCTGAGCATGCTTACCTTCGTAAAGGCGCCGCGCACCTTATACGCGCCGGTGACCTGCAGGTTTTCGGGCTTAAAGTACACCTGATTGCCGCACAGCTGCGAAAAATACTTGCTGTGAATCAGGCTGGTGTCCAGCAAAATGCCCTGCAGCGCCTCCCGCGCCCGCTTGAATCTTTCCACCGTCAACATGCGCGTCCGTTCCTTCCTTTTGCTCTTCTCCGCCATTAAAAAGCGGC
>ENA-UOIW01000986-UOIW01000986.1-human-gut-metagenome-genome-assembly--contig:-P58-NODE-986-length-18633-cov-7.667725_pt1 | contig 18633 bp, 19 predicted proteins | sample MGYA00242334_ERZ723881 | MGnify/ENA metagenome assembly ERZ723881 | reverse complement strand
GAAAATTGAAACGTTTCCAATTCTTGCAGATTCCTATTTAGAATAATACTATTTTCCCATTTTGTCAAGTAAAACCGGATGTAATATCAGACATAACATTTTTTTTGCCGGGTTTTATGGATTCTGCCCGTTTTGGAAGGCCCCTATACCCCGCCCCCCGGCAATGTTAAAGGCACGTTCACATTTCGTCTATTTACTTTTCCCCGGAAGAATGGTATAATGAAAAACCATAGCGGAAAGGAGGCGGTTGTTTGAGCCGGTTTTTGGATGAATTAAAGGACTTCTGGAAAAAAGGCGACATATTTCTGCTGATCCTGTGCCTGATCGTGTCCGGTTTTGGCTGCGTTTTTATTGCCAGCGCCACTTCCGCCGACAAGTTTGGCGGCAATCTCCAATATATTATCATTCAGCTGGCGGCTACCGGTCTGGGCGTCATGATGTACGCGCTGGTGTCCTCCATCGATCTGGACTTTCTCTCGGAACACCGGATGGTGATGGTGGCTTTCAACTGTGCGCTGCTTCTCATGCTGATAAGCCCCCTGGGAACCGACCACAACTCCGGTAACCGAAGCTGGATCAACCTGGGCTTTATCAGCGTTCAGCCCGCCGAGGTCTGCAAGATCACCTATGTCGTTATTATGGCGTCGGTCATGTCGGCGCACCAGAACCGGATATCCAGTCTGCCGTCCGTCATGCACATGTGCCTTCACCTGGGACTGCTGGTGGGACTGAACATGGTGCTGTCCGGCGACGCGGGCGTTTCCCTGATCTTCGTGTTTATCTTCATCGGCATGGCCTTCGGCGGCGGTGTCAGCCTGTGGTGGTTCGTCCTGGCCATCGGCCTGATCGTGGCGGCGTTCCCGATCCTGTGGCAGTTCCTCGGCGAGTACCAGCAGAACCGGTTTCTGATTCTGGTTGACGACACCATCGACCCCATGGGCATCAACGAGCGCTATCACTCCATGATGAACCTGCGCTCCCTCACCGGCGGCGGCCTGACGGGACAGGGACTGTTCAACGGCAACCGTACCCAGAGCGGCAGCCTGTTCGCCGGGCACACGGACTATATTTTCTCGTCCATGGGCGAAGAGCTGGGCTTTGTAGGGTGCCTTGCGATCATGATTATGGAAATGGCCATCATCGCCCGGTGCATCTATGTGGGCATACACTGCCAGGACTATATGCGCCGGCTGGTATGCTACGGCGCCGCGTCGGCGCTGATGTTCCAGGTGATGATCAACACCGGTATGTGCATCGGCGTTATGCCCGTTATCGGTCTGACCCTGCCGTTGATCAGCTACGGTGGTTCTTCGGTGGTTACGATCTACGCCATGCTCGGCCTTGTCTCCGGTGCCCACGCGCGACCACAAAGTCTGAGCCATGAACGATACGTGCAGCCATACAGGTAAACAAGCCTCATGCGCCCCGTCCTTTTCAGGGCGGGGCGCAAAAAGAAAAAAGGAAATTCCGGAAAAAGTGGTTGACTTTCCGGAAAAACGTGGTATAATAAGCTCTGCTTCGGTATGGAGGCATAGCTCAGCTGGTTAGAGCGCATGCTTCACACGCATGAGGTCACAGGTTCGAGTCCTGTTGTCTCCACCAGGTATTATATAGAGGATTTGTGTAACGGTAGCACACCGGACTCTGACTCCGTTTGCGGGGGTTCGAATCCCTCATCCTCTGCCAGGTCCACTGTAGTCGTAAGATTACAGTGGACTTTTTTTGCATCAAGGGCGCTCCGATGAAAGCGGAGCGCCCTTGATGCTTCATTTGATTGCCGCGCTGTTGTTCAGCAGCAGCGTGCTGTATAGAAACAGCACATCCTGGCCGTGGAAGTCCAGAAACTGCCCCAGATAGTCGCTTCGGATGTACCGAAGGTCTACCAGCGTCACTCTGGCGTAGTCGTTTACCAGCAGCGGAACGATGCTGCTTCCGAAGGAATCCCGGAATACGATCAGCTCCCGGCCGGTAGCCGCGTTGGGGTTTTCGATGGTCAGCAGGCTCCGGGCACCGGAGAGATACACATCGTACAGGTCTTTGCTGCTTAGCTTGGTCATGTCGTAGACGGCGGTGGTTTCTCCCGTTTCGTAGTCGTACACCCGACAGTCGTCCAGAAGGTCGCTTTTCAGCAGGTACATGGTGTCCGGCTGCATGGGCAGCGCCGCCTGACCGTAGTACACGCCGTAGAAGGGCTTTTCCAGCGGGGTGACGGTGTAATCCTCCTGCCGGGGAGACGACACCCCCAGTGCCTGACACAGCGTCTGCGCCGCCGGGAGCAGCCGCTCCTGCCGCCAATGGGTATCGGTGCGGTAATAGTCCTGAATGGACAGGCTGTCCGTCAGGCGGATGGGAGACGCCCAGGGCATTCCGCCCTCCACCATGGCAAAGAGCCGGTCATAGTCCAGAGACAGCTGCCCGGCGGACTGCGCCAGATAGTAGCCCTTGTCCGGGACGATGGCAAGGTAAATTTGGGAATCGGTGGAGGAAAGATAGGTTTCGTATACGCTGCTGAACCGCTCCAGCGCGTGGTTGACCGAGGCTTCGCTCAGAGGATATTCCTGTGCCGCAGCATGGCCTTGGGAGATATAAATGCCGCTTTTGTCGCTTTGCCGCAGGACGAAGCGGTGGAACAGGGATTTCGCCTCGCGGAAAGTATCCCGCAGGGGGAACTGATCCAGACTGGCGTCCTCAAAATCTGTCATGAAGCTGCCGTCCAGCAGGGCTTTTCCCTGAATGGCGGGCTTCTGTGCCAATTGGCGGCGCTCCGCGACGGAAATGTCCCGGCTGGGTGCCAGCCACGCCCACACAGCCAGCACCGCCCAGACAGCCGCAACAATGATCGCGCAAATTCGATTTTTCATACTGCAGCCCCCTTAAAACCGGAAATACAGGAATGGGCTGAAGGAGCCATCCACCAGATAGGCCGTGCAGACGATCAGCAGCGCCAGCATTGCCGCGGCTTCCAGCACGACGCCCGCCTTCGTTCCGTCAATGCGCCGCGCCGCGTTTTTCACCACCGGCGTGGAGCCGAGAATGCCCAGCACGAACAGGACGGCATAGCTTTTGAGATAATACAGCGTTTCGGCGGAGGTCAGGCTCAGGCTGCCGAAGCCGAACAGTCCGGCAAAGTCCTGCCCCGCCTGGGCAAGACTGTCCGCGTTGAACAGGACGAAACTGAGGACTACCGCCAGCAGCACATAGCCATGGCGCAGGACGCCCGGCAGCCTTTGCAGGACGGGAATCCACTTTTCCGCCAGCAGAAGCGCGGCAAACAGCAGCCCCCACAGCACGAAATTCCACGCCGCGCCGTGCCACAGCCCCGTAAGCATCCACACGGTGAGGATGTTCAGAACCCACCGCCAGCGGCTGACCCGGCTGCCGCCCATGGGGATATATACATAGTCCCGGAACCAGCTGCCAAGGCTGATATGCCATCGCCGCCAGAACTCCGTGACGCTTCCCGAGAGGTAGGGGTAGTTGAAATTCTCCACAAAATGGAACCCCAGCACCCGCCCCAGGCCGATGGCCATGTCGGAATAGCCGGAAAAATCGAAGTAAATGTTCAGGGTGAAGGCCACGGCGTACATCCAGTAAAACAGGACGGATTTTTCGCCGCTCTGTCGGAACAGCCGGATCAGCAGGGCAAAATTGTCCGCGAGGATGACCTTTTTCCCCAGCCCTACCAGAAACCGCCGCAGTCCCGCCGCCGCGTTGTCCCAGCTGTGCTCCCGGTGTTCCAGCTCCCGGGCGATGTCCGCATAGCGGACGATGGGGCCTGCAATCAGCTGGGGGAACAGGGCGACATACGCGCCGAAGTTGATGAGGTTCTTCTGTGCCGGGACGCTGCCGCGATAGACGTCGATGGTGTAGCTCAGGCACTGGAAGGTGTAAAAGCTGATGCCGACGGGCAGCGCAAGATGAAGCAGCGGAATTTTCAGGCCGGTGACGGCGTTCAGACTGCCGATGAAGAAGTCCGCGTATTTGAAAACACCCAGCAGCCCCACGCTGATGACGATGGACGCCAGCAGCCAGAGCTTTTTTCGCTTCCGGGAGCGTTCGATGCCCAGGCCGCAGACGTAGCACAGCAGGATGGTGAACGCCATCAGGGGCAGCAGCCGCAGCTCCCCCCAGCCGTAAAAAATCAGGCTGGCAAGGAGCAGAACGGCGTTTTTCCCCTTCCGGGGCGTGAGAAAATACACCGCCAGCACCGCCGGGAGGAAATAATATAGGAAGGGAATGCTTGAAAAAACCATAGGCGTGTTCGCTCCTGAGAACTCTTATAAAAATGGCAGCGATGGAATCGCTGCCATTTTGGAAACCTTAAATCACAAATTCGGGTTCGCCGACGACCTTGCCGAAGGCGTCCACAAAGGACTGGGCGGTGAGGTCGTAGCTGGTGTCCAGCATAATGAGCATCACCACGTCACGGTAGCCGGTGACCAGCATGTCGTCCGCTTCCACGCAGACCCACTTGCGGGGGTTGATGCCGGACTTCATGGCTTCGGCGACGGACTTGATGTCCTCACCCGGGGCGACCCGCACCATGACCATGGAAAAGGCGATGGAGCCGATCATCGGCTCGAACACCGCAGCCTCCGTCAGCACGCCGGCGTTATCCAGACCGGTGCTGCTCTTGATGGCCCACTGCCCTTCCTCGCTGGTGTCGGTGAGGTCGATGGTTTCGACGCCGCCGTCGAACTCCACCGGCTGCTGGGCAACGATTTCGTTCAGCAGCTCCTCCATGGTTCCCTCCACCTTGTCGGGGGAGGTGGTTTCCGTGGGCTTGGATCCGGCACAGCCGGAAAGCAGGGACAGCGCCAGGGCTGCCGCCAGAATTGCAGTTAAAACTCTTTTCATGTTTCATTTCCTCCTGAAATTATTTCGGGTAAATCGTCTCTTCCAATAAGCATGCCCCAAAAACAGCAGGAGCATACCGGCGGCCGCGCCGCAGCTGTCAATGCACACGTCCCGGATGCCGGGGCTGCGGCCGGGGACGAAGATCTGGATGGTCTCGTCGATGCAGGCAACGGCCACGCCCAGGGCAAACGCCGGAAGCCGCTTTTTTCCCAGCATCCCGAACAGCCACCCAAGCAAAAGTCCCAACGCGCCGAACTCGACAAAGTGGGCAAATTTCCGCAGCAGGCCGTCGCCGCCGGAGGGAACCGCTTCGCCGGGGGTGAACACGCCGTCCAGCAGCGCCTTCAGCGTGCCGCTGATCTGCCCGGAGACTTCCGCCGGGAGCAGGGAATTGCCCCAGATAAAGACCAGATTGCAAAGCAGAAGCACACTACACAGCGTCATGCGGCGCTTTGTGCGCTTCACGCCAGAACCCCCAGATGCTCCAGTAGGATCTTCACGCCCAGCAGAATCAGAATGACGCCGCCGGCAAACTCGGCCTTTTTCTCATACCGGCTGCCGAACACGTTGCCGATCTTCACGCCCAGAGCGGACAGCAGGCAGGTGCAGATGCCGATAAACGCCGCCGCCAGCCAGATGTTCACGCTGCCGACCATGGCAAGGGAAATGCCGACGGCCAGCGCGTCTATGGAAGTCGCCACGGCCATGAGAAACATGGTCCTGACGGACAGGTCGGCGTCCTTTCCCGGATCGTCGCCGGATTCGTCTTCCTTCTCCAGCGCTTCCTTCAGCATGTTGATGCCTATGATGACCAGCAGACCGAAGGCGACCCAATGGTCGAACGCTTCAATGGCTTCGGCAAACAGCGAGCCAAGGAAAAAGCCGGTCACGGGCATCAGCATCTGGAAGCCGCCGAACCAGAGTCCGCAGGTCGCTTCCGCTTTCAGCGTTGCCTTTTTCATGGCAAGACCCTTGCATACGGATACCGCGAAGGCGTCCATACTCAGCCCCACCGCCAGCAAGAACAGTTCTCCGATTCCCATAAAAAATCCTCCGTACTGAATACAAGTCAGCACAGAGAAACGAAGAGACTGTGCCGGCCTGCAAAAGTCTCGTCATTTCAGGCTGAACCGGGGCCTCACCAGTATGTCGATTCAGTCCCGCGTTGTGCGCCGACTACTCCCTCTTCACGGCGCATTATAACAAAGATTCCTCCGCTCGTCAAGGCGAAGCGGAGGAATACACAGTTATTTTACAAATGGGTCATCGCCCATTCCACAATCAGCACCGCGGCGCTGCTGCTGAGGGCGACCACGATCAGACTCTTGCCCCGGTAGGCCAGAATCACCGCTACCACCAGCGCCGCCGCGCCGCTTAAGATAGAAGCGGTGCTGCTGAGGATGGAGGGAAACGTCATGGCCGTCAGGCAGCAATAGGGAACGTAGTACAAAAACGAGCGCAAAAAACGGCTCTTAATGGGCTTGCGGAAGATCGTCATGGGCAGGACGCGGATGAGGTAGGTCGTCAGCGCCATGGCGAGGATGTACAGATAAATGTTCATGCCGCTTCCCTCTCTTCCTTCACCGGGAACAGCGCGGCGCAGATGGCGGCGGCTGCCACGGTGCAGACCACGATGGACAGTCCCGGGGAAACGGTTTTCAGCCCGGGCGTCCAGGAAAACAGGCTGCTGAAAATCAGCGCCAGCACCACCGCGACAAAAATGTCCCGGTTCTTCTTCGCGGGGGGCACCACGATGGCGACGAACATGCCGTAGAGCATGACCCCCAGCGCCGTCCGGATGGAGAGCGGCAGGATCGACCCGGCCAGTGCGCCGCACAGCGTCCCCAGCGTCCAGCCGATAAAGGGCAGCGTCCCCAGCCCCAGCAGGAACGGCACCGTCAGGGGTGCTTCCCGCGCCATGGCGAGGGCGAAAATTTCGTCCGTATTGAAAAACGCGATCAGAAGCCGGGGCAGCAGGCTGATCTTCTCGCCCATCCGCTGGCTCAGCGCCAGACTCATCAGGGCGTAGCGGCTGTTGATGACCAGCTGGGTCAGCACCATTTCCCACAGCGTGGCGGCGGCGACGATGAGGGTCAGCCCCGCGAACTGCCCCGCGCTGGTCAGATTCGTGGCGGAGATCAGCACCGCGTCCAGCGTTTTCAAGCCCTGCGACACGGCCATAGCACCGAAGCCGAAGCTCACCGAAAAATATCCCATCCCCACAGGCAATCCACGGTTGACGCCCACGCGGTATTCATTGTTGTTCATAAATAACACTTCTCTATGTCTCTTTTTTCCGGCAAACGCCGCCGGATGGTTAGCTGCGGACGCCCTGATATTCCATCAGCTCCAGAACGTCCTGTCCCCGTTTGGTCAGCGCCATGCTGCCCCGGACGGGGCTGGCGTCATAGGCGGGGGTATGGTAATCTTTCAGGGGCTTGTCATAGTCAAGGGAAATCAGGCCCTTTTTCTCCAGGCATTGCAGCAGAAGCTCTTTTCCCGGCTCCTCCGGGAAAACCGGCGCTTCCTTTTCCTGAATCACCGGCAGAAAGGCGCACTCTCCCAGCCGGTGCAGAAAGCTGATCTCTTCTTCCGTAAGCTCCAGCTCCAGACCGCACCCGGAACAGCCGCCGCTGCATCCGCCGCAGGATTCACATTTGCCCATATTCGGTGTCCTCCTTTTTTTCAGGGTATCATAGCAGATGGGCGGCAAAATGTCAAATTGTCCGCACGCTCGACGCACCCCTTGCGCTTTTTTCAAAATTAGGGTATACTATAGGCACAGAAAAATACCAAGGAGGAATTGTTATGTCCGTCATGCACATTACGAAGGCCAATTACGACGAGCTGGTGAAAAACAGCGATAAGCCCGTGCTGCTGGATTTCTGGGCGCCATGGTGCGGCCCGTGCCGGATGGTCGGCCCCATTGTGGAGGAGATCGCTCAGGAGCGGGAGGATATCGCCGTGGGCAAGGTCAACGTGGACGAGGAAGTGGAGCTTGCCATGGAATTCGGCGTCGCCAGCATCCCCACGCTGGTGGTCGTGGAACACGGCAAGGTCATGAACAAGGCCATCGGCTACATGCCGAAGGCGGAGATCGAGGAACTGCTGGGCTGACACGGCAGACCCCATAGGAACGTTCAGGCGGCGCTTTTAAGCGCCGCCTGAATTTTTTACTTTTTGTGCTGGTAATAGTACTGCTTGATGGCTTGGAACGACTCGTCGCTGATGACGTGCTCGATCCGGCACGCATCGTCGGTGGCGGTCTTTTCGTCCACACCCAGACGGATCAGCAGCTCCGAGAGCACCGTGTGGCGCTCGTAGATCGTCTCCGCCAGCTTTTTCCCGGAATCCGTCAGCGTAATCGCGCCGTCTTTTTCCATGAGGATATACCCGCCCTCCCGGAGAATGCCCATCGCGCGGGAAACGCTGGGCTTGGAATACCCAAGATATTCGCTGACGTCAATGGAGCGGACATACCCGCTTTTCTTCGCTAAAACCAGTATAGCCTCAAGATACATTTCACCCGATTCCCGGACAGTCATTCGGCTCATCTCCTTTTTATAAGGATATCACACTTTCCCGCTGAATGCAAGCGGCGGATTTCCGGGAAAAGGGAAGTCCCATGGGACGTTCGGGGCGAACTGTGAAATGTTCACAAACTTTCGCCGGTTTTTTCTACGTTTTGCCGAGGTGCTTCTGATCATTTTCGGTTGATGGCCAGCAGGACGGCGCCAAAATACTTGCATTTGCGGAGGAAATCCGCAAGGCTGCCGCCGTAATTGTCCGCGCCGGTGGAGTTGCGGTAGGTGTTGTAGCCGACGAAGCCCCCGGCGGTGTTGCGCAGCGCCACGAAGTGCGCGCCGAAGCGGTATTTATTCCGCCAGTGGTAGAACAGGATGCAGGCGTCCGCGTTTTTTGCCGCCTCGTCGAAGCGTTTGGTGTCCACGACGATCTTCACGGGGAAGCCCCACTTCCGGAAGCACACCGCAGGCCCCCAGAAGGAGGTGCCGGTATTGCCGTGGATCAGGGGCAGCTGCCATTCGTAGTAGCGGATCAGCGCCGGGATGTCCGTTTTGTACCCCAGAATTTGCAGGGCGTTCCAGGTGGCGACCCATCCGCAGCCCACGTCCGCCGAGGCACGCAGGCCGTAGCGGTACTGCTCCTTGGGGATATCGTGCTGATTGTAGATAAAATCGTTCATGGCTGTTCCATATCCGGCTTCGTCGGCGTGCCGACCGGATGCTCCGCAATGTAATCGTCCAGAATGCCCGCCGCAGTCATGACCATATGGGCGCAGGGGCGGGTCTTGTAAAATTCCGCCGTGCGGGGTGTGGGATTGGGGTCGGATGGCGGATTGTCCAGAATCTCCCGGCAGATAATGCTGCCGATCTTCTCCCGGAACTGTCCCGCAAGGTTCTGCACCAGCTGGTAATGGGCTTTTTTGTTCACGTCGTTCTCGCCGGGGTCGTCATAGCCGTACAGAAGCCCCGCCACCATCAGCATCCCGCTGACCGCACCGCAGACCTCCCGCATCCGCCCCATGCCGCCGCCGAAGGAGGAGGCGAGCTTCGCCGCGAAGCTCTTTTCAAGCCCCGTTACGTCGCTGAAGGCTTCCAGCACCGCCTGAGCGCAGTTGCAGTCGGATAAAAAGAGTTCTGCCGCCAATTCTCTGTGATCCATCGCTGTTTCCTCCGTATATTTGATAAAACCAGTTTACCGGGAGAAGGGGCAAATGTCAAGCCGGGATTCGCGCACAGATGGGCGACATGTGCCGGATTCGCCGAAATGGAATGGTAGGGTTCGCTTCTGATTTGGAAGATTATACAAAAAACGCGGATGCACCGAAAAAGCTATTGACAATCGGAAACCGCGATGCTAGGATACACTCAAAATTGAATCGCTTGATAGAGGCGCGGTACTCATCAGTACCCTCCGGCAAGGTCGTGCAGCCGCTGAAGGAGAAAGGGATCACCGCCGAAGTGTGGGAAATCTGCCCGGGTTTTTCATACTGGGTCGTCAGAGAACATCTGCCGGACTGTCACAAAAAATCTTTGTGAAGCGCTATCATTGGCTGTTCGGATCACTCCTTTCTTTTTGTGGGGTCTCCGCATTTCCATGGACCGCTTTCCAAAGCGGTTCATTTTTTAATGCAAAAAAGAAAGGTCGATCCCAAAATGAAGAAGTTCGTATCCGTTATCCTGTCCCTGCTCATGGTCCTGTCCATGACCGCCTGTGGAAGTTCTGCTTCCGACGCTCCCGCCGCTTCCGCCGCACCCACTGCGGCCAGTTCCGTGGTTCTCTCCGGCGTGGAGGACGGCGTGCTCACCGTGGGCATGGAGTGTGCCTACGCCCCCTACAACTGGACCCAGATGGACGACTCCAACGGCGCTGTTCCCATCGCCAACAACCCCGGCGCTTATGCCAACGGCTATGACGTCATGATCGCCAAGAAGATCTGCGAGGCCAACGGCTGGGAGCTGGAGATCATGGCCATCGGCTGGGACGGTCTGGTTCCTGCCCTGAACGCCGGTCAGCTGGACGCCGTCATTGCCGGTCAGTCCATGACCGAGACGCGGCTTCAGGAAGTGGACATGGCAGGCCCTTACTTCTACGCTTCCATCGTCTGCGTCACCCGGAAGGATAGCCCCTTGGCCTCCGCCACCGGCATTTCCCAGCTTTCCGGCTCCTGCACCGCTCAGACCGGCACCATCTGGTATGACACCTGCCTGCCCCAGATCGAGGGCGCGCAGCTGATGCCCGCTTCCGAAACGGCTCCGGCCATGGTCATGGCCGTCACCTCCGGCACTGTGGATTACATCTGCACCGATATGCCCACCGCTATGGGCGCCTGCGCCACCTACGACAATCTGGTGATTCTGGACTTCTCCGGCAGCGAGGACAATTTTAAGGTAGACGCCGGTGAGATCAACATCGGTATCTCCGTGGTAAAGGGCAACACCACCCTGCTGGACGCCATGAATGCGGTCCTCAGCGGAATGACCGTGGAGGACATGAACCAGATCATGAACGAGGCGATTGCCGTTCAGCCCGCGATCTGAGGTGCCTCATGGATAAGCTTGCAAAACTCACGACCGACATCGGGAAGCTGTGGGAGACGTACTCCGGCGCTTATTTTACCGGTATCCGGAACACGCTGGTTCTGGCGGTGGTCGCGACCCTGATCGGCTGCGTGATCGGCCTGCTGTGCGGCATTCTCAACACCATTCCCTACACCCGGCAGGATCCGCCGGTCAAGCGCTTCTTTCTGAAGCTGCTGCGGGCGGTGATCCGGATTTACGTGGAGGTGTTCCGGGGAACGCCCATGGTCTTACAGGCGGTGTTCATCTTCTACGGCCTGCCCTACTTCACCGATGGCGCGGTGGCCTTCAAGGGAATGGGCGGCATCTGGGTGGCAGCCATCATCGTGGTGTCCATCAACACCGGCGCGTACATGGCCGAATCCGTCCGGGGCGGCATCATCTCCATTGACCCCGGCCAGACCGAGGGCGCGAAGGCCATCGGCATGACCCATGTGCAGACCATGGTGAACGTCATCATGCCTCAGGCGCTGCGGAACATCATCCCCCAGATCGGCAACAACTTTATTATCAACATCAAGGACACCTCCGTGATGTTCGTTATCGGCTTCGTGGAGTTTTTCGCCACCCATCGGAACATTGTGGGCGTCAATCTGCTGTATTTTCCCTCAGCCGTGATCGAGATGGCGGGGTATCTGATGCTGACGCTGGCGGCGTCTTTCCTGCTGCGCCTGCTTGAAAAGCGGCTGGACGGCAGCGACAATTACGAACTGGTCAGTACGGACTCTCTGGCCATGAGCGCCGGTACCTATTCCCACCCCAGCCGCAAGACCCCCTTCGACGAGCGCAGCGGCGAGTTTGATTCCGGAAGACCGAAAGGAGAATATTAATATGGAAGACGTGATTTTACAGGTCAACCACCTTTCCAAGTCTTTCGGAAGCCACGAAGTGCTCCGGGACATTGACTTTACCGTAGCCAAAGGCGACGTGACCTCCATCATCGGCGCTTCCGGCTCCGGAAAAAGCACGCTGCTTCGGTGCATCAACCTGCTGGAAACGCCCACCTCCGGCGAGGTCTGCTACCACGGCAAGAACGTGGCTGGGCGGGGCGTCAACGCGCCGGCCTACCGCGCCCATGTGGGTATGGTGTTTCAGTCCTTCAATCTGTTCAACAATATGACGGTGCTGGAAAACTGCGTGGTCGGTCAGGTGAAGGTGCTGAAGCGGAGCCGTGAGGAAGCCCGGGTTCACGCGATGACCTATCTGGAAAAGGTGGGCATGGCGCCCTACATCAACGCCAAGCCCCGGCAGATCTCCGGCGGCCAGAAGCAGCGGGTAGCCATTGCCCGGGCGCTGGCTATGGACCCGGAGGTACTGCTGTTCGACGAACCCACCTCCGCGCTGGACCCGGAGATGGTGGGCGAGGTGCTGAACGTCATGCGGTCTCTTGCGCGGGAAGGGATGACCATGCTGGTGGTGACCCACGAGATGGCCTTCGCCCGGGACGTGAGCAATCATGTGGTGTTTATGAGTCAGGGCGTCATCTGTGAGGAAGGCGTACCCTCCGAAGTGTTTGGAAACCCGCAGAAGCAGGAAACAAAGGATTTCCTCGCCCGGTTCCGCAGCGCCTGATACTGAAAAGAGTTACCGCCGGGGCAATTGCCCCGGCGGTATTTTTTTGTGTTCTTGCGGCCGGATCACGATTACAGTACGCAATGTACGTTTTGCAGGTAGAAAACCGCGGAGTAGGTGGCGTTGCCCTGCACCATCGGGCAAGCAGTAATGGCATCAAAGTTCTTGTAACCGTCGAGTTTTATGTCAAAATATCCATTTGGCTCTGTGTAATTGATATCCTGTACAAATTCCCAGTTGCCGTTGTGCCTGACATAGATTTTCCACTTTCCATTCACCTTTGCACCATGCAAGCCGCCTGCCTCCAGATAGAACCGGAAGGAATCGCAGTATTCTACTTCAAAGGATAATTCCAGAACAGAACTACGTCCGTTATTCCCGTAATGGTAGTACTCATCTGACCATTCTCCCCCAATTTCATCAATAGTAATTCCTTCTATTATACCATCGCGGCCTGCATGTAAAGTAGCACCATAATAGTCCACGTCTTCATTCTCAGCCAGTGCGCCGTCTTCGTCGAAGTAGTACAGCGCGTTGTCGATTTCCTGAAGATCTACATACTTTTCGCCATCCTGAATGTAATAGCGCTTTCCGTTTATGGTGTGCCAGCCGTCCGTGAGGGCCTCTGTTTCCGTCGGGGCGGGAGGCTCGGTGTATGTGACTTTTTCGGTGGGGGCGGCTTCGGTAGCGGCAGGTTCTGTAGTCGCAATCGCTTTCAGCTCGTTCTGCGCATCGGTGCGGTTATGGAACGCGCGCACTGCAAGCAGAACTACGACCACGAGGGCGACGGCTGCCAGAATGATGGGAAGTCTGGACTGCCAGGAATTGTTTTTTCCGCTGTTATTCGCCGCCGGAGGGTTCTGCCACTGGGTGGGCTGCTGAGGGGCCTGCCATTGAGTGTCCTGCTGCTGGGGCTGCTGAGGCTGCTGCCACTGAGGAGACTGCTGAGGCTGCTTCTGTTCTGCTCCGCAATAGGGGCAGAATTTCACGGTTTCCGCGATTTCTTTGCCGCAGTTGTAACAATACATGTTCCTCTCTCCTTTATTTTCAAAATATATGACAACTATAACTTTGACCGGGCAATATCAGAGAATTTGCGTTGTATGCCGTTTTTCGTTTTGGCACGGGTTCGCCGCAGTTTCCGCAGAATTCCGCAGTCGGCGACAACTCGTGGCCGCATTTTTTACAATGGTTCATGGTGTACTCCTTGGTTGTTTTTGGGCGTAGTATTTATTTTCTCACCTCAGTAAGTTTGCCGCTGGCTGCGTCATATGTTAGGAAACAAATACTCGTAGCTACACTAGTTGTGGATGTTTCAGGTACAAATATGCATATATTAATAGTAAAGTTATTTTTGCCATCCCAATTATTATGTCCCCACTCAATAAGATAATCGCCTTTCCACATTTGCATGGAAACGTATGGCGTTTGTTCAATGCGCTGATTTAAAATATCATAGCTCACACATATAGTTTCTCCCCACCCTTCCAGAAAGGTGTACCAATCGAAATGCATGGTCGGGAGACTGTTAGCGGCCAGTGCATCTGCAGAAGCTGTAACGGTATATGTGCCATTTCCTACTGACGTAAATGCCGCACGCTGCCACTCGCGATTATTGTCAAAATAGCCCAAATATGGGTCTGTTTCGCCGACAGGGAGAAGCTCGAGCAAATTCGTTTTCCAGGACAGTGTGGAATTCGCAATTTCTATCTCTGATTCTGCACCTTCAAGTGTGTCAAACAGTTCAAAAAGCGATTCCGAAAAAATGGGAAAATCCTTGATATTTTGAGGTGCAGTCGCTTTTGTCCATGATTCTGCGGCGTCGAATAGCGGCATAAATTCCTGTTCAAATTCCTCCGGCGTCATGTTTAAGCCGTAAAACATAGGCTGGGGAGCCGTCTCCTCTGTGACCGTGGCAATAGTGGTCGGGGCGGCGGTTGCGGCAACGGTTGGAACAGTGGTCGGAGTTGTGGTCGGGGTAGTCGCTGCAAATGCGGCTGTATTGGTATCATCGGCGGGTTTACCGGCGTTTGCCCATATCAGCGCCCCGCACAGCACGACGGCAATGACCGCCGCCGCGACGATCCAGAGCTTTTTCCCGGACTTTTTCCCCGCTTCCGGTTTGGGTTCCGATTTGGCCTGAGGCGCGGGTTCCGGTGTCGGCTGGGGGGCCGGTTTGGCCTCCTGCTCTGGTTGAGGTTCCGGTCTGGCTTCCTGCACCGGCTGAGGTGCTGGCGTGGGGGCCGGTTCCACCGCTGTGCTGTACAGACCCTTTTCCAGTTCCTCCATGCTCTGCATCCGGGTTTTGGCGGATATCACCATGGCCTTTTGCAGCGCTTCCAGCGCCTGCGCCGACAACGCTTTCAGGCCGGGTTCCTCCCACGAGATGGTGTCCTCCACCACCCGGTCGGTGGCGACGGGCGGCAGTTTTCCGGTCAGGGTGTAATAGACCGTGGCGGCCATGGCATAGACGTCCGTCCATGGGCCGGAGCTGCCCCGCTGGGTATACTGCTCAAAGGGGCTGAAGCCGCCCTTGGCGACCTGCATGGAGGACGTGCCATTGTTGACGCTCAAGTCCTTCGCCGCGCCCAAGTCCAGAATTTTTACCCTGCCGTCCGGCGTCAGCATCAGGTTGTCCGGGCTGATGTCCCGGTGGACAAGGCCGGCTTTATGTACCTGCTCCATGGCCTGAATGGCGGGAAGGAAAATGCCTTTTGCCTGTTCCCAAGGCAGCGGGCCGGTCTTTTCCAGCCGCGCTTTCAACGTCTCGCCTTCCACAAAGTCCATGACGATGTAGGCTGTCTCGTTTTCCTGAAAAAGATCCCGCACCCGTACCACGTTGGGAATATCGTCCACTTTGGACATTTTTCGCGCTTCTTTCAGGAATATCTGCGTGCCGTTCTGTTTCGCCTGCTGGGACTGCACACTGGTGTACCACGTCAGTCCCCGGGAGCCGGGATTCCGGCTGACCTGACCGGAAGGGTAATATTCCTTGATGGCGACCTTCCGTTCCAGCGCGATATCCCAGCCGACGTAGGTGATGCCGAAGCCGCCCTGCCCCAGCACCCGGCCGACCAGATATTTCCCCGCGAGGATCGTTCCCATGGGCAGGGCGTACTCGATTCCTCTGACGCTCCGCGGGTCAAAGCCGCAGTGGGGGCAGGGATAGCCCTGAATTTCCTCCATACAGCCAAAGCATTTGTTCAGTTCCATCTTACTCTCATGCTCCTCTTTGTTCCAGATTTCTGCTTCCTGTTTTACATGTTAACCGATAGATACCCATATGGCGGGACGGACACCGGCTTTCGGAGAGTTTACTGTACCGTCGTGATAGTCGATTATGGTGTCACTGTTTACACTGCACACGGCAAGGTTGTCATCTGCGGAGGTTCTGAGCCACCACCAGCATCCGCCGGTATCCTTGTTTTTGTATGTCCCCTGCTGTACCGCGTAATCCGTGGGATAGCAAAGCAGCGCGTCCTTATCGATATTCCCATTCGATTGAATGAACGCATCCACTTCTTCAAGACTCAAAAGAAATACATAGTCCGCTGTTTCCCTGCCGGAATCGCATTTGATATAGGGATTCCTGTCCGGCAGGAGGGTTGTCCGTTCCATAATTGTTTTTTCATCCTCGGAAAAGGCGGAATTATAAAACGTGCCGTTCAGCCATTGCCGAATTGTGCTGGTGTCCCATGTGACATACTCATACTTCTTGTGAAAAGGCTGAGCATCCAGCGCATAACGGCTCAGCAGCAGCGCCCTGTCCTCCTGAACGTCCAGCACCAGCCATTCAATCGCCTCGGCGCCGTTGCTGCGATTGCCATCCTGCTCGTAATGGCCAAAGCTGACGATATCATTCACGTTCACGGCCGGTTTCTTTGCCTGAGTTTCTTCGGGCACGGTAGATGCCGTTGGCTTCGTCTGGTTGGAGCTTGGAGCGGTTGGTTTCGTATACGCTATAGTCGGTTCAACATGGCTTACAGTGGGTTCCGCCCGTACTACGGTTTTGGTAGGCGCAGGCTGCGGCTCAGGCTTTGCTTTTACAAAAAGAGTTACCAATACCGCCGTCATCGCGCAAAGGGCGACAGCCAGACCAATCACCACGGCATTTGCTTTTTTCTGCGAACCGGAATGGTTTGCCCCCGGCCTGGATGCATGGGCGGATTTGGACTGGCACTGGCTCAGAAGCTCCGCCATGCTCTGCGTTCTTTCCTTGGCGTTGAGCGCCATGGCACTCTGCAGGGCGGAAATTACATGCTTCGGAACGCCATTGCTTGCCAGCAATGCCCAGTTTACGGGTTCTCCCTGCATACGATCTACAGCGGTGGGGGGAACGACGCCGGTCAGGCTGTGGTACATGGTTGCGGCCATGGCGTAAACATCCGTCCATGAGCCGGACCCGCCCTGCTGGGCGTACTGCTCCGGAGGGCTGAAGCCGCCTTTCACGACCATCGCCGAGGACGCACCTTTATTGATTGCCAGATCCTTTGCCGCGCCCAAATCGAGGATCATTACCCTGCCGTCCGGCGTCAGCATCAGGTTGTCCGGGCTGATGTCACGGTGGACAAGACCGGCCTGATGTACCTGCTCCATGGCCTGAATGGCGGGCACGAAAATTTCCTTCGCCTGCTTCCATGTCAGAGGGCCGGTCTTATCCAGCCGCGCTTTCAGCGTTTCGCCTTCCACGAAGTCCATGACGATATAGGCCGTCTCGTTTTCCTGAAAAATATCTCGCACCCGCACAACATTGGTGAGATTGTCCACCTTGGACATTTTTCGGGCCTCTTTCAGGAACATCTGCATACCGTTCTGCCTTGCCTGCCGGGACTGCTCGTTGGTATACCATGTCAAATCCCGGGAGCCGGGATTCCGGCTGACCTGACCGGAGGGGTAGTATTCCTTGATGGCGACCTTCCGCTCCATGGCAAGGTCCCAGCCGATATAGGTGATGCCGAAGCCGCCCTGCCCCAGCATTTTTCCTACGATGTATCTGCCGTTCAAAATCGCCCCATAGGGAAGCACATAATTGGGTGCGGCGGCCTGCGCGGGGTCAAAGCCGCACTTGGGGCAGGGATAGCCCTGAATTTCCTCCATACAGCCGAAGCAGCGATCAAATTTCATTTTTCTCTCCTCTTTCAGTAGCCTAATATCCGGTTCCGTGTTTCCGGTAATAGCCACTATAGTAAATAATATCATCGCTTGATGATGTTGTCTACTGCCTATTTGGTAATTTTATTATAGCAAATTTACGAAATTTGCGGTTGCGCGGTGCGCGACAATTTTGAAGAAGTTTGCCCGGCTCTGGATGGCAGAGCCGGGCGGGGTGGGTGTTAGCGGTTGCGGAATTCCTTAAGGATCTTACTGTCGGAGCAGATGATATCGGGCAGATTGTCACAGCCATAGAACATATCGTCCATTTCCGTTACGGCGGAGGCGTCAAAGCCGGACAGATTCAGATTGGTCAGGCTCTCACAGGAGCAGAACATATAACGCATGCTTGTCACGTTGGAGGTATCGAAACCGGTCAAATCTAAACTAGCCAGATCTTTACAGTTGCTGAACATATCGGCCATGTTCGTTACGTTGGAAGTATCGAAGCCCGATAAATCCAGACCGGTGAGACGTTCGCAGATTGCAAACATGTAACTCATATCTATCACGTTGGAGGTATCGAAACCGGTCAAATCTAAACTAGCCAGATCTTTACAGTTGCTGAACATATCGGCCATGTTCGTTACGTTGGAAGTATCGAAGCCCGATAAATCCAGACCGGTGAGACGCTCGCAGCTTGCAAACATGTGACTCATATCTATCACGTTGGAGGTATCAAAGCTGGCCAGGTCCAAACTGGTTAGACTCTCGCAGATGTTGAACATAAAAAACATATCTGTCACGTTGGAGGTGTCGAAACTGGATACATCCAGACTGGTCAGACTCGCACAGTTTTGGAACATCGCACCCATGTCCGTCACGCTGGAAGTATCGAAGCCGGATAAATCCAAACTGGTCAGACTCGTGCAGTGGTCGAACATCGAACGCATGTCTGTCACGCTGGAAGTATCGAAGCCGGATAAATCCAAACTGGTCAGACTCGTGCAGT
>ENA-UOIW01000978-UOIW01000978.1-human-gut-metagenome-genome-assembly--contig:-P58-NODE-978-length-18833-cov-5.124987_pt1 | contig 18833 bp, 18 predicted proteins | sample MGYA00242334_ERZ723881 | MGnify/ENA metagenome assembly ERZ723881 | reverse complement strand
CTTGATTTGATCCTATTTTTACGTATGCCCCTTTTATAATTACAGGATATCTGTGAGAATTATTTTTCCATTCTTTTAAAAATAAATCTGCTTATCTGGTTAAATATCCAATATAATTAACCTCCATATATTTTATGGTTATATTATACACCGTTTTACACTTTTATGAAGAAATCCATAATTATACTCTTAACATTCTGTATCCTATACCTATATGCGTCTGTATATACTGTGGGGAATTGACATCTTTTTCAATTTTCTTTCTTAATGTTGCCATAAATACTCTAAGTGATGCCAGATCATTTTCCCATGAACTGCCCCATATATTCTTAGTAATATAAGTGTATGTCAGCACTCTTCCGACATTTCTTGATAATAATATGAGAAGCTTATATTCAATAGGTGTAAGATGCAGCTCCTCTCCATTCAGATATGCACAGCCAGCTGCATAGTCAATTTTTAAATCTCCGTTCTCGAATACACTTGTATTCTGAGTCATATCCGTCTGCATAAGCGACAGTCTTCTTACTGTTACACGTAATCTTGCAAGAAGCTCATCTACTGAAAACGGCTTTGTAAGATAATCGTCTGCCCCTGCATCAAGTGCCTCTATCTTATCCGCATCTTCAGTTCTTGCACTTATAACAATTATTGGTGTATTAGTCCATGTCCTTATCTTTTTTATAACTTCCACCCCATCTATATCAGGAAGTCCTAAGTCTAGCAGAATTATATCAGGATTATGTGATGCAGTCTGTGAAATAGCACTCTCTCCATTCACAGCAGTTAAATACCTGTAATTATTAGTTTTTAATGTTGTTGTTATGAGATTTCTTATTGGTGAATCATCCTCAACTACAAGAATCTGTGTTTTATTCATTTAAATGTACCTCACTTAACTGCAGCTTGAATTCAAAAATGCATCCATGTGGTGTATTATCCCTTAATTCCAGTTCACTTCCATGTGCATTTATAATAGTTTTACATAAAGATAACCCAAGTCCGAGACTTCTTCTGTTATCTGCAATTTCATTGTTACAGGTGAAAAATGTATCAAATACATTTTCTTTCATATCATCAGGTATTCCCTCGCCATTATCTTCAACGGATATAATTACATATCTGCCTTCTTTTCTTGCTTTAATATATATATCAGAGCCTTCCTGTGTATACTTTATCGCATTATCAACTATATTAATAATAACCTGTATTATAAGTCTGACATCCATTCTCACAAGAAGCAGTTCTTTGCCGCAATCCACATGTATTTTATGTTCACAGCTTTTTCTGTTGATATGTTTTAACGCTTCAGCAATAACTTCATCTATCAGCTGGTCAGACATATTAAGAGTTACTGTTCCATCCTCAAACCTTGTTACAAACAATATATTCTCTACCAGACTGATTAACCATTCTGAATCATCATATATATCTGTAAATATCTGCTCTCTCGTATCATTATCAAGCTTATCATAATTGTACATAAGATTATTGGCATTACCTGATATTGATGTGAGTGGTGTTCTTAAATCGTGTGAAATCGTCCTTAAAAGATTAGCCCTTAACTGTAGTGTCTTTTCCCTGTAAGCAGCCTGTTCTGACATACGAACATGTTTTTTCAGTTTAGATTCCAGAGTTCCTGTAAGCATTGACGCAGCAAGCATAATAACACATGTGAGCGGATATCCTGTGTCATATGTATGAAAAGTAAATCTTGGTTCTGTCAGGAAGAAATTAATCAGAACAACACTTACAAGCGAACCCTCCACACTCTAGATTTATCCATTAGTGAATATCGAAATCAAAAGCACGCACAGAAGATATACCATAATAACATTTGATTCTGTAAATCCAATATATATAAGCAGCATTCCTATTACTGTTGCAATGCTTAAAAGGCCTATTGTTATTAAGAATTCTTTTACAAGTTTTTTTAATGTCTTTTCCGTTATAATTACCACCTTATTTTATTTTGTATATAATAACACATTTTCAATTTAATATCTCTTTTTTTCGTTATCATCACTTTCATTCAATACAGCATTCATTGTATCTTTGTCATTGGTTCTTCTTGTTCTGTTCATAAATCCGTCTATTTTATTCATAACATACCATCCTGCTGCCATAAATAATAATATCACAACTATCAGTATTATTATAATCAATCCCGTCTTCATGCTCATGCCCCCTAATCTTAAACCTTAAAGCATTTTTTCAGATTTTTATAATCTCCTAACACAAGTAATGTAATATCTTCTGTAAGTACAATATCTGGTTCAACATTTACATTTATTGAGTCATTATGCTTTATAGCCATTATGTTTACTCCATATTTTTTTCTTATATCAAGTTCAATAATACTTTTTCCTAACCACGACTCAGGAACTTCCACTTCAAGAATTGCATGAGTATTATCCAGTTGTATTAAATCAAGAATATGGTCCGCAGTGTAGCGTACTGCAGCCCACTTTGCTTCGTGTTTTTCAGGATATACAACCGCATCTGCACCATTACGCAGCAGGAATTTTTCCTGTACATCCCGCTCAGCTCTTGATACCACATATCTGGCTCCAAGTTCCTTTAACAGTGATGTTGTTTCCAGCGAATTCTGAAAACTGTCACCAATTGTCACCATACACACATCAAAATTTCCAACACCTAATGATTTTAAAAATTCAGCATTCGTGCTGTCTCCAATCTGTGCATTTGTGACTATATTCATAACATCGTTAATTCTGTTCTCATCAGTATCAACTGCCATCACCTGATGTCCAAGCTGATTAAGCTGCATAGCCATATGTTTTCCAAATCTTCCGGCTCCTATAAGTAATACATTCTTTTTCATATTGTGCTCCTATCCTATATTAATCTTTTCTTCAGGAAATTTTGAATAGCTGTTTCCATTTCCAGAAAAAGCAGCATATATTAAAGTAAGACCGCCAACTCTGCCCATAAACATAAGAATAATAAGAACAATTCTTGATAATATTCCAAGCTGTGGAGTAATACCTAATGTCAATCCGACCGTACCTACTGCTGATGCTGTTTCAAAAAGACATTTTCCTAATGAAATTCCATCTGTGACATTTATAATAAATGCGCCCGTAACAAATAATGTAATATACATCATAGCTATCGTAGCTGCATTTTTAACTGTATCGTTATCTATTCTTCTTTCAAAAAAATGAATATTCTTATTTCTCTTAAATGTTGCAACCATGTTTCCCATAAGAACTGCAAATGTAGTTGTTTTCATACCACCTGCTGTTGAACCTGGTGAACCACCTATAAGCATAAGAATTATCATAATCATTACAGATGCCTGTTTCATTGCATTAAGGTCAACCGTATTAAATCCAGCAGTCCTTAATGTCACTGATTGAAAAAGTGCCTTAAATACAGGCATTCTCTCGCTTCCAGTCATCATATCATTTATCATAAATATAATTGCAGGTACTGTTATAAGAACGGCTGTTGTAACAATTATTAATTTGCTCTGCATCTTATATCTTTTAAAATGATACTTATTATTCTTAATATCTTCCCACGTAACAAATCCAATTCCACCTATCACAATAAGAAGCATCAATGTAATATTAATAACAGGATTACAGGCATATGTCGTCATTGAAGCAAATTGATTATCCGCTGTTCCTAGCACATCAAATCCTGCATTACAAAATGCTGATATTGAATGAAATATTGCAAACCAGATTCCTTTCAATCCATAATCCTTGCAGAATACCGGCATCATAAGCAATGCTCCTGATAATTCTATAATGAATGTTCCTTTTAATATAAATCCGGTAAGCCTGACGACTCCGCCAACCACTGGTGCTGATACAGATTCCTGCATAAAGCTTCTCTGCATTAAAGATACTTTCTTTCCTGACAATAAAGAAAATGCAACAGCAACAGTAATTACGCCAAGCCCTCCTATCTGTATAAGCGTAATTATTACAAGCTGTCCAAATAAAGACCAGTAGCTTCCTGTATCCAGTACTACTAATCCGGTAACGCATACCGCTGATGTAGATGTAAATAATGCATCACCAAACGGTGTTACACAGCCACTGGCTGATGAAACCGGCAGCATAAGAAGCAATGCTCCTAATATAATTAATCCACCAAATCCAATTGTTATAACCCGGAATGATGATAAATGTTTTCTTATCCTGTTGTCGAACATAAAAAAATCCCCTTTTCTAACATAATTGAAATCTATCAGAATTATGTTAAAAAAGGGATTAAGCATTTTCATATGATATTAAGATTATATTAAGATTATTATCTCTCCCGAATCATAATTATCAGAAGATAAGCTGCTCCGAATACAAGTATGCTTCCAGCCATGATTAAATACATCTGTGACACGCCAACAACATGTCCCCTGAATACAGGATTACAATCGAGAGTGTTCCTTATGACTGTGACCGCTTCTGACGGCATCCCTATATCCGCCATCTCTTTATACACTCCATTGAGCATGTGGTTCTTAACCAGGGACGTTCCATATGTACCCGGAAGGTAGGACAATGCTTTCTGCAGCCCGGAGCTAAAATTAGATATCGGCATGTATGCGCCGCACACAAATCCATATCCTGCACTTACAATAGTTCCAACTGCCGACAACTGCCCCTGTGTCTTTAACGGATAGCTTACAATGCTTGAAAGCGTGCTTCCGAATAACACAAGCAGAATCATATCCAGTATGATAAATATTACATCTGACGCATTCATATACCAGCCCATTTTCAATATGTAAAGCAGACATAATGCAAGTGCTGTGCCATTAACCATAAGCGAATTAAGTACTGTTGATAAGAAATACCCTATATAAATCTTTGTTTTACTTACAGGCGAAACATCAAAATCTTTTCTTGCTCCGCTGGCTCTGTCCTGAACCATCGTAAGATTGACGCAGAATGTAACAGTTACACAGCTTACTGCAAGAAGTGCCGCAGCTAACTGTGCTGCCACTGTGCCGTTAATTATTTTGTCTGATAAATCAATCATGTCCTTAGTTGCAGAAACGAAGGAGTCCTTGTATACATTTGCTAAAAATGTTGCGTACAAAACAATAAGAATTGCCGGAGTTATCATTGATGAAAACAACATTCCTTTGTCCTTAAAAAAGAGTTTTCTGTTTCTGCTTACAAGCGCTGTTATCTCTTTCATCACTGACCACCTCCCAGTATTTTCCCGGTTACAGCAAGAAATACATCATCCATACCGCCTTTTACGACTTCATAATCGCGGAATATCTCCTGATGTTTCACAATCATTTTCGTAGCTTCAAGTGTGTTCTTAACCTGAATCCTGTAACCATCACGGATTGCCTTGTACTCTGTTCCCAAAGCTTTAATCTCGTCCTCTGTAACTCCATACAAAGATATCGTATCCTGAACATATTCGTTCTTTAATTCCAAAGGTGTTCCCTCTGCCACGATACTTCCCTTATCAAGAATCACAACATATCCGGCACTTGCCGCCTCCTCCATGTAATGAGTTGTAAGGAATACCGTCATGTTCTCCTCTGTACGAAGTCTCTCAATAACATTCCATATAAGAAGCCTTGTCTGCGGGTCAAGTCCCGTCGTCGGCTCATCAAGAATCAGTATCTCTGGTCTGTGAATAAGCGCTCTGGCAATATCAATCCTTCTTCTCTGTCCGCCTGACAGCTTACCAACCGGTCTGTTAATGTAATCCCCGAAATCAAGTATCTCCACCAGTTCTGCCAGTCTTTTTTCGAATGAATTTCCAGTAATTCCATACAACGCTGCCCTGCTTTTAAGATTCTCCTTAACTGTAAGAGGTTTATCAAGAACACTGTCCTGAAACACAACTCCCAGCAGCCTCTTTGTTTCACTGCCTGCCCTGTCTGCTTCTTTATCCTTAATCCACACATTTCCGCTGTCCTTGCGTAACTGCCCGCATATAATAGAAATCGTTGTGCTTTTTCCAGCACCATTTACGCCTAAAAATGCGAACAATTCTCCCTTCTTTACGCGGAAACTTAAGTCATTAACTGCCTTCACATCGCCAAAACATTTATTCAGATGTTCTATCTTAATAATATCCGACATACGCCCCTCCTTATTGAGAATTACTTCATGTATTTATTAATCCATTTTACCACATCCAGCATGCCAAGTTGCATTCAGACAAAAAAGACACAAATCAATGTACTTTGTGCCTTAAAAATCATATTAGTTTCATAACATTTTTAGAATATATCCAGCATATTATCCAGATATATATCTTCTCTCACATGTATCTGGTACTCCGGCTTTATCATGTAATACAATAGGAATTCCAACACCAGTGCGCTCCCAAGTCCCCGTCCTTCAATCTTAAAATTGGAAAATCCCATTGGCATATATGTATTCCTTATATCATCAACACTGATAAATGCCGGATTCTCCATTGCCTTAGAAAACCGGTATCCACTCTGTGAATCCGGTGCAACGCATACATGATCTGGACAGTCCTCACCAAGATTCTGACGGCTCACAATCTCATAACAGTTCTTTCTGTCGTAACATCCGAACCAGCAGCACTCATTACACAGGAATTCCACCTTATCCTTTTCTTTATCTGTAAGCTTCACCAGCTTGTCAAATACTTTATTCAGCCTGAAATCCGGCACTACATACTGGAAATCTTCTCTTTTTACTTCATTCAGAAAATCATTAAAATCAGTCAACACCTTCGTTGTCGATGAGACAAGATAAAGATTCGGATAATGCTTCTTGATATACCTGGCAAGAATGTCAGAATGTACAATCACGCCATTGCTAATTCCCTCGCTGTCATTAAGTGCCTTACATAACGCATTACATTTTTCATCAGCTAAATGTTCTTCGCGAAGCAGTGAATTGCTGAATGTCAGCCTTGCCGATATCCCATATTCACTCATCAGATTCATAACTTCCTGCACACCATGTTCACCGGAACCTATTCGTCCACCGCCCCAGATACAGTCTGCAGGCGCACCATATATTGAGCCAATCCCGCACCAATCATAGAAATACTCTCTGTGCTCCCGATATATCGGCAAAAATGCTTCATACAACTCATAGAATTCAAACAGCCCCGGAAGATGGTAATATGCCTTCTTTATACTATTCATATAATGTATCTCCCTTCCTGCTGTCTACAATCCCATAATCTCATATATATACTTCATATCCATATTTTCACGGATTGCATCTGCCAGCTTGTCATACTCTCTCTGCTTATATTCTTCAAAACTCATGTCTGAACCGCCGTGTGTCGCAATCCCACATCTTTTACCAAGCATATTTATAAAACCGTCACAGAATTCTTTCTCATCAAATATTCCGTGAAGATAAGTTCCTGCCACATTCCCACAGACACACCCATCCATATATTCCGTTCCATCGACAGTATTATATATTTTTGCAAATGCATGCGCCTGTCCTTCACCCACAGTACTCTCTCCCATATGAATTTCATACCCGGCACATTTTTTCTCTCCAAGCATTTCCCACATTCCTGACTGGCTGCAGATTATTCCTCTTGCTCTTGTACGGTGCTTAGACAGTGTAAATGTAGTTGTAACCGGTAAAAGACCTATTCCCGGAACAACCTCACCGGTTTCTGCGTTACATGAATCATCAATAACATTTCCTAACATCTGGTAACCACCACATATTCCAAATACAGGTATCTCCTGCCTTGCACATTTTATAATCTGTGCTTCAATTCCATTCTTACGCAGCCATTTTAAATCATTAATGGTATTCTTACTTCCTGGAAGAATTATAAGATTGGGATTTCCTATCTGTTCTGCCTTATCGACATATCTTAAATTAACCTCCGGCAGCCTTTCGAGTGCATTAAAATCTGTAAAATTTGAAATATGAGGCAGTCTTATTACAACTATATCCAGCTTTTCCCCTGAAACATCTGAGTCCGATGTTTCAAGCCTTGAAGCAAGGCTGTCTTCATCTTCAATATCAAGCCTTACATAAGGAATTACCCCGGCAACAGGAATCGGACATATGTCATATAACTGTTTTATACCTGGCTCAAGTATCTTCCTGTCTCCACGGAACTTATTCATGACCAGACCTTTTACGCGCCTGCGTTCCTTTTCTTCAAGAAGCATGATTGTTCCAACAAGCTGCGCAAACACGCCACCACGGTCAATATCTCCAACAAGAAGCACCGGTGCATCTACAAGCTCCGCCATTCCCATATTAACAATATCATCTTTCTTAAGATTAATCTCTGCCGGACTTCCTGCGCCCTCAAGTACTATCACATCATATTTTCTGTCAAGAGTGTCATAGGCTTTTAATATGTCCGGAATCAGTTTCTTTTTATATTGGAAATATTCTTTAGCCGGCATATTTTTAAGCGGTGTTCCGTTTACAATAACCTGTGAACCCACATCGCTTGTCGGCTTTAACAATATGGGATTCATTTCTACACATGGTGCTATTCCTGCCGCTTCTGCCTGCATAACCTGTGCTCTTCCCATTTCCAGACCATCCGCTGTTATGTATGAATTCAATGCCATATTCTGTGATTTAAAAGGTGCTGCATTATACCCGTCCTGCTTCAGCACTCTTAATATTCCTGCCGTTATAATGCTCTTTCCTGCATTAGACATTGTTCCCTGAATCATAAGATTCTTTGCCATAATCACTGCACCCTGCCTTTCTTTTACACTTCCAGTATCTGTCTCATATTATTAATAAGAACTTCATTATCCGCATGCTGCTTTACTGCTATACGGTAGCAGTCAGCCGGCATATTATGATAACTCCCACATGACCGTATAAGTATCCCATGCTTTAATAATTCTTCCTGTATCATGCATCCTGCTTTACTTTGTGGCAGTCTGAATGTTAAATAATCTGCCTGTGACGGATAAACAATACATTTCATATCTGATAATTCATTGAAAAGAAACTGCCGTTCCCTCTGAATAAGTTCATGCGTATACTTCTCATAATCTTTATCCGCAAATGCCGCAATTCCTGCACGCTGTGCCACAGACGACACATTCCATTCCGGAAGCTGTAATGAAACCCTGTTAATTAATTCTGTATTGGCACTCATCATATATCCTAATCGAATTCCCGCCATTGCATAAAACTTTGTAAATGCATTTATAATCACAAGATTATCATAATCATCCAGAAATCTTTTACAGCTTATAATTTCATACTGCGGATTAAACCTTAAAAAGCACTCATCAGCTACAACTACAATGTTCCTGTCCCTGCATATATCAAGTATATTAACAAGAATATCTTCAGGTATAAGGTTTCCTGTAGGATTATTGGGATTACATATAAAACACATCTGGATATCCATATCCTTAAGCTGACTGCATGCATCTGCATAACCAAATCCATTCTTTTCATCAAGTTTGTAATATTCAGTTTCTGCACCATACGCACTGACAGCGCGTTCATACCCCGAAAAAGATGGGGCTGCAACTGCACATTTATAAGGTTTTTCTGCCCTAACCACAGCCATTATAAGTTCAGAAGCACCATTTCCACACAATATTCTATCTGCCTGTACCCTCTCCTTACCGGCAACTGCCTCTCTTAACGCCGTATACCTGATATCAGGATATGTCTCATATCCGCTCATATTATTAAGAATTGCGTCCTGCACTCCATCCGGCATTCCAAGCGGATTAATATTAACCGAAAAATCAAGTGACACTTCCTTGTCATAGGTATTACCGCCATGTATCTGTTTTTCCATAAATGATAACCTTTCGTCTGATCAACAGAAATAACACATCACTGCACTTCTTATAATGAGCACAATAATAATCACAATAAATGCGGTGATGTACAATAAAATATTACTTCTTTTTATATCTTCAATTTCCAGCTCCCGGATTGAATCTCCAATCTGCGGCTTATGTACAAGTCTGCCAAAATAATAGTTGTCTCCTGACAGCGAAACCTTCAATGCTCCTGCACATGCCGATTCTGTCTGTGCAGAATTAGGACTGCTGTGTTTCATTCTGTCCCTTAAAAAAATCTTCCATGCATTGCCCATGCTGTAATGTGATAAATCTTTATTCCTTCCCATACACTTTTCTGCAAGCTGTGCAATTCCGGCAGCTGCAACCATAAGACATCCGCCTGCTCTTGCAGGAATAAGGTTCACAACATCATCCATTTTAGCTGCAAATCTTCCGAAATGCAGATATTTATCATTCTTATAGCCAATCATTGAATCCATAGTATTAACTGCCTTATATACGAAGCCCCCGACAGCACCGAAAAACATCATATAAAACAATGGCGCAACAACACCATCTGATGTATTTTCCGCAACCGTCTCAACAGCCGCACGCGTAATACCATGTTCATCTAGCTGGCTGGTATCTCTTCCGACAATCATTGATACAGCCTGTCTTGCCTGTGGAACCCCTTCATTTTTCAAAGCATAATATACTTTCATGCTCTCTGTTTTTAGTGATTTCACAGCAAGAATCTGATAGCACATAATCGTTTCGACTACACATCCAAGCACTATATTAATATAATAGCAGACCGCAAGTATGCCCGCTGTAACAATACCTGTTATTAATGGTATTAAAACTGCCAGAACTATACCTCTTTTATATTTCTTTGCTTGTGAATACTCTTCTTTTAACAAAATGCCTTCCAGCCATGAAATCAGTTTTCCTATAAGGCGTACCGGGTGATACAGCCAGTGCGGATCTCCAATAATCAGATCAAGCACATATCCACATGCAATTGCTATAGTCTGACATGTAAATATACATCCAAAAATATTATTATTCATTATTTCTCCGTAATCTTTTTTATTGTACTTATATGCCCTTTCTGAGTAACATTGCAGATATATCCATCACCATTGCCACAATGATAATCATAATAACCTCCACCATATATTTCTGACAAAACTGCCATTATAGTTCCTCCATGAACAATACATGCAGCCGTTCCCACCCCTGATTCCATGCATTCATTAACAACTCTGTTCCACGCATGGACACATCTTGTCCTGAAATCAGCTATATCTTCTCCCTGCGGAAAAGGTATTGTTCCATTACTGTCAATCCATTTCTGGTAATACTCATCGCCTGTCAGTTCTTTATAATTCTTTCCCTCGAATTTACCAAAGTCACATTCCCTGAAATCCTGCACAATTATCTGCTTCATGTCAGGATATATAAATGCTGCTGTCTGACTACATCTTTTTAAAGGACTTACATATAATGCCTGTACCTTCGGATAACATCCGGCTCTCATATACTCTTGTATCTGTACCATTCCTGTATCACACAATGGTTCATCCGTAGTTCCTATATATCTCTTTTCAATGTTTCCTGCTGTTGCTCCATGTCTGATTAATACAATCTCCATATTCCTTACTGTCCGCCTTTCAGACACTGTCCTATTCCACAGATTACTCTTTCCACATGCACAGCCTTCTTAACTGCACTGCAAAGTACGCGTCCGACTGCTTCCCTGTATATTCTGTCCTCTTTTTCTAACGGAACTATTCCGCTTCCAACTTCATCACATATTATAATAATCTCCGGATTGATATCATACAGACTGTCTATCAGAGTGTCTGTTGATTTTCCTTCTTTAATAAATCTTTTTATAAGCAGATGCATATGATTTAATATTTCAGCATTTCCCAGGGCTTCAATATTACAATCTGCCCCATCTGCCACAACAGACATATTTTTCTTACTACATACATAATCAAGCTTTCCCTGATAAGCCCCACCAAAATATACTTCCATATTATCTCCATTCTGCTGGCTAAATTAATGTAATTACTGCAATTGCAGCCGTCATGCACAACTCGCTCACACAAAGCAGATAGCCCGCAAGGTCACCTGTTACCCCGCCAAACTGCTTATATGCCATATGCCTGTAATAGAGTAAAACAAGGAATGCTATAATGACAACAACTATTGCTGTGATAATACTGCACATGCACATACATGAAACACACAATACAAGCTGTATTACAAGCATTATATTTACCCGCTTTGTGGCTGTAACACTTGTAAATGTATGAAGCATTCCGTTATTTCTTGCACCGCGGAAATTAACTGCTGCCAGTCCGCTGATAATTCTCGACAGATAAAAAGTAAATACCATAATAATAATCTGCATATTTCCCGCCTTCTGTACAACAATAAATGCAGCAGCAAAATACAGCACATAATAAACCAGAAGTTTAATAACTGCAAATGCACCAATATGCGAATCCTTTAATATTGCCAGTTTCTTCTCCCTGTCACCATATGAATTAAGTGCATCACATGTATCCATATAACCGTCAACATGAATTCCCCCTGTTATAATAACCGGCAGTATAATAAGTACCAAAGTCCTGCTTATATCCGGCACATATAAAATTTCCCCGGCATATATCCATCCATAAGCCAAAGCTCCAGTTATAAGTCCAATCAGCGGAAAGAATCCCATTACATATTTCATGTCTTTTTCATCTAATTCAAGATGTGGCATTGGTATTTTGGAATACATTGAAAATGCAATCACCAGTGATTTAATTATCGACATCGCCAATATCCCCCTTTAAAAATACAGGAATTGAATATACAACTTCTACAACTGCATCTGCTGCTCTGGAAAGCCTCACATTAATCTCCCCAAGCCGCCTGATATAATCAGTTGTACCAGCATCATATTCACATCCGTCTGAAAATACTTCATTTGTTACAATAACAAGATGCCTGCATCCTGAATACAGTTTCATACAGCCATCAAATATATCATCTGGTTTTCCGGCTTCTCCAAAACATTCGTTGGCAAGAAGGTTAGACATGCATTCAACTAATACCACCGGTCTTTCTTCTTTATCACAGCAATCCAATGCACTGCCTATATTCTGATACTGCTCTATCGTTTCAAAGCCTTTTCCCTCACGCTGCCTTTTATGCTTTTCAATTCTTATTCTGCCTTCCTCTCCGAAAGGCTGCATGGTTGCCACATAATATTTTTTATTATCTCCGGCAAGCCGGCAGCATATCTGTTCAGCATATTCTGACTTGCCGCTGCCGCTTACCCCTGTAATTATAATCAACATTTTCCATAATCCTCATATGCAGCTATCTGTATATCGTCAAATGTAGTATTTTCCCTGTACACCTGCAAAGCCATGTCAAGAAGCGGAAACATCATAACTGCCCCTGTTCCTTCGCCTAACGCAAGCTCTGCATGAATAACAGCTTTCTTTCCCAGACTGTCAAGAAGTACTTTCATTGCCGGTTCTTTTCCCTGATGCGATACAATAATGTAATCATTAATCTCCGGCTGCAGCTTCACAGCAATAAGTGCCGCAACCGTCGCGATAACACCATCAGCAACAACTGGTATCCCATACACTGCTCCTCCGATATACACTCCCACAAGTCCTGCTATATCAAGTCCGCCTATACTCTGTAAAAGTTTCAATGGATTATCTGCGTATCTGCCATACATTTCTTTAGCCTTTGCAATGACTTCCACTTTCCTTTTAAGCCCTGAATCATCAAGTCCTGCACCTCTTCCGGTAACAGCTTCCGGCTCAAGGTTTAATAATATACTTGCAAGTGCTGTACTCGTAGTTGTATTGCCAATCCCCATCTCTCCTGTGGCAAGAATGTTATATCCTTGTTCACTGCACCATTCTACCTGCTTAATTCCTTCGTGGACTGCCTGTATAAGCTGTTCCTGTGACATTGCAGGTTCTTTAAGGAAATTTCTCGTACCTGTCATAACACGCCTGTTTACAAGATCTTTATAAGTTCCTACATCTGTTCCATCTGCAAGTTTATCTGCTGCAATACCTATATTCACAGGAATCACATCTGTTTTACTGCAAGCTGCCATTCTGCATACACTCGATATTCCATCCGCCATATTGCAGCTTACAACTGCGGTCACATCCTGTCCTGTCTGTGTAATTCCCTCTTCAACTATTCCGTTATCTGCACACATTACAATAACAGCCCTTTTGTCTATATGTACATCCACTGTATTCTGGATTCCTGCTATCTGTGTTATTATTTCTTCCATAAGCCCAAGACCATGTAATGGCTTTGCTATTCCATTCCAGTGAGCTTTTGCTTTCATCACAGCGTCTCTATTAATACCTTTTATCTTATCCAGCTCCGGAATAAGTTCTGCTTCCTGTCTGCTGTTCTTCTTATACTTCATGCATGCATCCATGAATCTTTCTGCTACATTTTCATTACCATAAAAATAAATGTGTGGAAATCCGGCATATAAAGTATCACTTCCGTAACCGGCAGAAGCTGTGCTGTTATCAGAAGCCTTTATGACTTCATAATCACTACCCGGACAATCACTGTTCCAGTAATGAAATTCATGTGCACGGAAGCTTTGATTTTTATCTGCAAGCATTGTATTTTTTACAGACTTAACGCTCATGTACCCGAAACGCTGTAATTTCCCGGCATTATACCCTGTCCCTCTGATAATTCCTGCCATTGGATATTTTTCTTTATCCGGAGTTTCAAGATACTCATGCAGATATAGAAACCCGCCACACTCAGCTATACACGGAAGACCTGACTGTATCCTGCCAGCAATATCCTTTCGCATTGATATATTTTCTGACAGTTCTTCTGCATGAAGCTCAGGATATCCTCCATATAACAATAATCCGTCTATATTCTCAGGAAGAATGCTGTCTTTAAGAGGGCTGAAATATGTAAGTTCACATCCACTCTGTCTTAAATAATCAAGGTTATCTTCATAAAGAAAACAGAATGCTTCATCCTTTGCAACTGCTATTCTTAGATTTCTCTTTTTCTTTTCTTTGTAATGTATTTCATTCTCTGAGGCATTTTCTGCAATCTTAAGAATCCCGTCTATATCCAGTGTTTCTTTCATCTGACTTGCAATACAGGTGACTTTTTCCTGAAAATGTTCAACCTCTGCCGATGTAACAAGTCCAAGATGACGGCTTTCAAGAACGGCCTCCTTCTTATATGGCAGATAGCCTAATGGTTCTATCCCCATCTCTTTAACCATCTGTGCAGCATCTTTATATAATCTGGATGATAAATTATTAAATATCACACCTCTGATATGACTATCTTTTTCATATCCTGTATATCCTTTTATGACTGCACCTATTGAATTACTCATCCCACGGCAGTTTACTATAAGTATAACCGGTGTATCCGTAATGCCTGCTATATCATAGGAGCTTCCCTTCGTGCCAAAGCCCTGGCCGTCAAAGTATCCCATAACGCCCTCAACTATGGTTATATCACTCTCACATTCTTTGCGTGCAAGCAGATATTTTATTGTCTCATCATCACAGAACCAGCTGTCAAGATTGCCTGTACGCATATTCAGTACACGAGAATGAAACATAGAATCAATATAATCAGGTCCGCATTTTAATGCTGATGTCTTAAGTCCCATATCTTTAAAGCACTGGCATAAACCACAGACAATTGTTGTTTTGCCACACCCACTGCCTGTTCCGGCTATCATTATACGACTCATTGCATTCTCCTTCCCTCTATAATAAATACTGGATTATTTGCAGACATCATATGATATCTGCCTGTTTTCTTTATCTGTGTTACAGCAATCTGGACTATATCAAGTACGCTCATATTATTCTTTTCCATTAATGAAATCATATCCTGTAGTGTTTCTAAAGTTACTGCTGTAGCCACAACATGGACATTGGGATTTTTTCTAAGAATACTGTCAAAAATGTATTCTGATTCACCGCCACTTCCACCAATAAACACTTCATCCGGCACTGGAAGATTATCAATTACATCTGCTGCATTGCCATGTATAATCTCTATGTTATTAAGTCCGAATTTCTCTGCATTACGGGCAATAAGACTGCATCCTTCTTCTGTTCTCTCAACCGCATATACAGTTCCGTATGGTGCATGCAGTGCAAGCTCTACCGAAACAGAACCTGTTCCTGCGCCTATATCATACACACATGAATTCTTTCTGACTGCCATACGGCTGATTACACCTGCCCGTATTTCCCTCTTAGTCATTGGCACATCTGAACGGATAAAATAACTGTCAGGAATTCCTGTTATAGTAAATGTATGTGAATAATCATTGTATACTGCCATTACAGTAAGCCCTGCTGACTCATATTCTGTAAATTCTGACACTTCACCACTGGATATCTTTTCATTTTCATATGAAAGATTTTCCCCTATCCAGACATGTGCCTTTGAAAGCCCCACACTCTGAAGCTGCTTACATATCTGTGATACATTTCCCTGTGTCAGAAAATATGTCATCTCATTCTGTAAAACTACAGGTATGTAACTCTGTTTTTTTCCATGCACACTTACAAATGCCGCATTTTCCCAAGGTTTTCCAATTCTTGCGGCAAAATATATTACAGAAGATATTCCAGGCAGGATACGGTATTCATATTTTCCTTCAAGCGCATCTGCAAGCTTTCTTGTTCCACTGTAAAATCCGGTATCACCAGACATAAGCACAACATATTCTTGTGCCTCTTCCTGCTCGATAATACTTACTATATTATCTGCTGTTACAGCATAAAATGTCTTTTTATCCGGATATTCCTCTATCAACCGCTTTGAGCCTATTATAATTTCTGCATTATCAATTGCAGCTTTTACTTCCTCTGTAATGCAGCTTTTACTGCCCGGTCCCATTCCAGCTATAATTACCCTTTTCATTACTCACCCCATCTTAACCTGTTAACACTGTGAATCAATATTTTCTTCAAGATACGCTATAATTTCCGAAAGATTCTTACCACCATTTTCCAATGGCCGCCTTATTACAATGCAGTCAGTTCCTGTATTTAGTGTGGCAGATATTTTTTCTTCATATCCACCATTATTTCCTGATTCTTTTGTAACAAGTACCCCGATATTAAACTGCCTTATTACTGCTTCGTTTAATTCCTGTGAAAATGGTCCCTGCATTCCAATTAAATGTGCCGGCATAATCCCTGCCTGTATTGCACTTTCCATCATCTGTGGATTCGGCAGAAGGCGAAGATACAGCCTGTCTTTAAAATCCTTAATATAGACATACTCAGGTATGTTCTTGCTTCCTGTCGTCATAAGAACATTTTTATGAATGAATCTGTCGTCATTCAGCAGTCTGACTGCATCCTTCATTGTTTCAGTATATATGATATTATCTGCATTATTACCAGCTTTTTCTGTATTCTCTTCTCTTAATACTCTGACATAAAAAATGTTCCTGCTGTCACATGCCTCTTTTATATTGTGGGTAACCTGTGTAGCATACGGATGTGTTGCATCAATAACTATGTCAGGAAGAATTACACTTATCTCATCAGACATCTGCCCCTCATCCATTTTCCCGACATGTATATGCACATTATTCTGCCCAGGAAGCAGTTCTTTTCCATACTCAGTAGTTACATACACATGGGTAATACATTTTTTAACTGCAAGAAATTCACATATTCTGCGGCCTTCCGTTGTCCCGGCAAAAAGCATTATTGTCTTTTTCATACAACCTTATATCCTCTCGGTGTAACCATCTTTCCATTAATAATCTTAGTATGGCTGTTTCCAATATAAACTGTCGTGAACATATCTGCCTTGAAATCAGCCAGCTCCTTTAATGTAAGAACCCCGGCTGTCTCATTATCCCTGCCTATATTCCTTACATATCCACATACTGTATCAGCCGGCTGTACTTCCATTACAATGTCACAGGCTTCTTTTAAATATCCTGCTCTCCTGCGGCTTGAAGGATTATATATGCACATTACCATATCGCTTTCAGCCATTGCCCTGATTCTTTTCTTTATCAGTTCCCACGGAGTCATACAGTCACTTAAGCTTATAACCGCAAAATCATGTGACAAAGGTGCTCCGAGACAGGCAGCACCACTATTGGCGGCTGTGACACCTGATATTACCTTAATATCAGTTTCTTCGTCTGCAAGTTCATATACAAGACTCGCCATGCCATATACGCCACTGTCTCCGCTGCATACAAGTACTACATTCCTGCCTTCCTTTGCCATATCTATGGCATACTGGCAGCGCTCCTTTTCCTGCATCATATTAGTTGAATAATATTCTTTATCTGGAAAATACTGCTTCAATATATCAACATAAGTACTATAGCCAACTATTAACTGTGCTGACGATATTGCAGCTGACGCTTCCAGTGTCATATTATCTTTTGCACCACTTCCAAAACCAACTATCTTAAGCATAGCATACTCCTTAATTTATACCATTTTATATACCGCAACAGTTATCCCGTTATCTGCCGTTTTTCCTACAAGTCTTCTGCCTCCACCTGATGCTGCACATGCGCTGCGCTCACATACATTATCCACACCTATCTGCTCATTTACAAAAGCTGATGATGAAAAATTCCCCTCAATCTCTCTTAATGCTTCAGGTGTATATGTCCTGTATGGAACTTTAAATTTCCTTGCAAATTCAATAATTCCCTGTTCATCCGCTTTTCTGTCAACAGAGGCAGCTACTGCAATAGCTTCTGGCATCAGATTATTCATATCAAAAACCTTCTTAACCACCTGCTCTATCTCTTCTGCTGTCTTTCCCTTTTTGCATCCGATTCCAACTGCCAGATTTTGTGGCACAAGTTTTAATGTTCTCTTAAATACCACGTTTTCATCAGGATGAGAAATTATCTGTACACCGCTTTCATATTTACCGTCTTCATTATCTTTATATGTAAGGTGCACATTCCATTGTTTTTCTGTCTATCTTTACATTTTGACAAATGTTTCATCTCCTGTAATTCCAACAGCTTCCCCATTAAGTA
>ENA-UOIW01000974-UOIW01000974.1-human-gut-metagenome-genome-assembly--contig:-P58-NODE-974-length-18883-cov-30.012694_pt1 | contig 18883 bp, 15 predicted proteins | sample MGYA00242334_ERZ723881 | MGnify/ENA metagenome assembly ERZ723881 | reverse complement strand
GTGGGAGAGTAGGTAGCCGCCGTTTTAAGCGAGGTCCCCGCCGGTCGACAAAGACTGGGCGGGGACTTTTTTTGTGTGATAATTTTTTGTTTAGACAGATTTCTAGACTTATAGTAATTAGTCTTGACAAATGTTTTTGATTTCTGTCAGGTTCGCACTTTTTTAGACTCAATTGTTTCAATTTGCTTTTTTATGTTTTTCCTTCTTCTTCTTTTCTATTTAATCTCAAATTTAAAAAACTTTTCATTTCTTCGTAGATTTAATTCTTTTTCGTATCTTCGCGCTGATTTAGAAAATATTAAAGATGATAACGAAACAGCTATTGAAACCTGGTTACATCTTCGAATCGAGTTGGGAGGTATGTAACAAGGTCGGTGGAATTTACACCGTATTATCAACAAGGGCTAAAACCTTGCAAGCTGCATTTCCGGATCGAATTTTCTTTATCGGCCCGGATGTTTGGAGAGGTAAGGATAATCCTTTGTTTACCGAAGATGAAAAGACACTTCAATCGTGGCGTGAGTATGCAGTGGATGAAGGATTGAAAGTTCGTGTGGGGCGTTGGAATATTCCAGGACATCCAATCTCGATCTTGATAGATTTTACTCCATTTTATGAGAAGAAGAACGAAATTTACACGCAAGCGTGGCTTGATTTTCAAGTAGACTCTCTTCATGCGTATGGCGATTACGATGAAGCGTCGATGTTTGCATACGCAGCAGGGAAAGTGGTGGAAAGCTTTTATAGGTATAACAAGCTGACGGCGGAAGATAGGGTGATTTATCAGGCGCACGAATGGATGACCGGTTTGGGAGCTTTGTATATCCACAAAAATATTCCCGAAATAGCGACGATTTTCACCACGCATGCCACTTCGATAGGGCGCTCGATTGCAGGCAACAACAAACCTTTGTATGATTACTTGTTTGCATATAACGGTGACCAGATGGCGCGGGAGTTGAATATGGAGTCGAAACACTCCATCGAAAAGCAGACGGCACACCATGTGGATTGCTTTACCACGGTAAGCGAGATAACCAATAACGAGTGCCGCGAATTGCTCGACAAGCCTGCAGATGTAATCTTAATGAATGGCTTCGAAGATGATTTTGTCCCGAAAGGGGATAGCTTCGATGAAAAACGCAAACATGCCCGTAAGGTGATGCTGAATGTGGCAAACAAGCTCTTAGGCACGAATCTGGGCGATGATACTATGATTATCGGTACGAGCGGCAGGTACGAATTTAAGAACAAAGGCATCAATGTGTACCTGGAGTCGCTGAACCGTTTGACTCGTGATAAAAATCTGAAGAAAGAAGTTTTGGCGTTTATCAATGTGCCGGGATGGGTAGGAGAAGCCCGGGAAGATTTGTTGGAACGCTTGCATAGCGATGAGCAATATACCACTCCGCTGAAGGTGCCTTTCATCACACATTGGTTGCACAACATGACCCATGACCAGGTGCTGGACATGCTGAAATACCTGAACATGTCGAATGCGGCGGATACGAAAGTGAAGGTGCTTTTTGTTCCTTGCTATCTGGACGGTAGAGACGGAATCGTGAATGAAGCTTATTATGATTTGTTGATTGGTACAGACTTGAGCGTATATCCTTCTTATTATGAACCGTGGGGATATACACCGCTGGAAAGCACGGCTTTCCATGTGCCTACGATTACGACGGATTTGGCAGGATTCGGTTTGTGGGTCAATTCGGTGGTAAAGCACGAAGGGACTTTGCAGGACGGGGTAAAAGTAATCCACCGCACTGATTATAACTATTCGGAAGTGGCTGATACGATAAAAGACACGGTAAGCACATTCTCGGCTTTATCGGAGCAGGAAATCCATGAAATACGTGAAAATGCGGCAGCTATTGCCGAAAAGGCCTTATGGAAACATTTCATCCAATACTATTATGAAGCTTACGACGTGGCTTTACGTAGAACAGAACAACGTCTTTCTCAACTGCAACAACAATAACTAAAATTCATTTACACTAAAATTAAACAATATGAAAGTCAAGACTAATTATGCTAACACTCCAGCCTGGAGAGAGGTTAATGTAAAATCTCGTATCCCGGAACCTTTGAAGATGTTGGATAAAATGGCCCGTAACATTTGGTGGGCTTGGAATGATGAAGCGACAGAGATGTTTAAAGAATTGGATCCGGAATTGTGGCAAGCTGTTGGTCAGAATCCGGTTGCATTGTTGGAACGCTTGAGCTATGAAAAATTGGAAGACCTGTCCAATGACAAAACGATGCTTAAGAAAATCAATGATGTATATGCCAAATTCGAAGCTTATATAAATGTGAAGCCGGACGCTTCACGCCCTTCGGTTGCTTATTTCTGTATGGAATATGGTTTGACCCATGTCCTGAAAATCTATTCGGGAGGTTTGGGTATCCTTGCCGGAGACTATCTGAAAGAGGCTTCAGACAGCAACGTGGATATGTGTGGTGTAGGTTTCCTGTACCGTTACGGCTATTTCAAGCAAAGCCTGTCTATGGACGGCCAGCAGATTGCCAACTACGAGGCACAAAACTTCGGAAGCCTGCCTTTGGAACGCGTGAACGATGAAGAAGGGAAACCTTTGGTGCTGGATGTGCCGTATCTCAACTATTATGTGCATGCTTACGTGTGGAGAGTGAATGTAGGCCGTGTGCCTTTGTATCTCTTGGATACGGATAACGAAATGAATAGCGAGTACGACCGTCCGATTACTTACCAGTTGTATGGAGGCGATTGGGAAAACCGTCTGAAACAGGAAATCCTCTTGGGTATCGGCGGTGTGCTGTTGCTGAAGAGACTGGGCATCAAGAAAGACGTATACCACTGCAATGAAGGACATGCAGCCTTGTGCAATGTACAGCGTTTGTGCGATTATGTAGAAAGCGGCATGAGCTTTGACGAAGCTTTGGAAATCGTGCGCGCTTCTTCTCTTTATACGGTTCACACTCCGGTGCCTGCCGGTCACGATTATTTCGATGAAGGCTTGTTCGGCAAATACATGGGCGGTTATCCCCAGCGCATGGGCATTTCGTGGGACGAACTGATGGACTTGGGCCGTATCAATCCAGGCGACCATAACGAACGTTTCTGTATGTCTACCTTCGCTTGCAACACTTGTCAGGAAGTGAATGGTGTGAGCTGGTTGCACGGAAAAGTGTCTCAGGAAATGTTCTCAGGCATCTGGAAAGGATATTTCCCCGAAGAAAACCACGTAGGTTATGTGACCAACGGCGTACACTTCCCCACCTGGTGCGCTTCTGAATGGAAGAAACTCTATAACAAATATTTTGACCCGAACTTCTTGCACGACCAGTCGAACCCGAAGATTTGGGAAGCCATTTACAATGTGCCCGATGAAGAAATCTGGAAGACTCGTCTGGGATTGAAGAACAAGCTGATTGATTACATCCGCGAACAGTTCCGCAAGAACTGGTTGAAGAATCAGGGTAATCCGGCATTGGTCGTATCCTTGCTTGATAAAATCAACCCGAATGCGTTGACCATTGGTTTTGCCCGCCGTTTTGCTACTTACAAGCGTGCACACCTGTTGTTCAGCGATTTGGACCGTTTGTCTAAGATTGTCAACAACCCCGATTATCCGGTACAGTTCCTGTTTGCCGGCAAGGCACACCCGCACGATGGCGCCGGACAAGGATTGATCAAGCGTATCATTGAAATTTCCAACCGTCCTGAATTCTTGGGCAAGATTATCTTCTTGCAGGATTACGATATGAAGCTGGCACGCCGCCTGGTATCAGGTGTGGATATCTGGATGAATACGCCGACCCGTCCGTTGGAAGCTTCGGGTACATCAGGTGAAAAGGCATTGATGAACGGTGTCGTAAACTTCTCCGTACTCGACGGATGGTGGCTGGAAGGCTATCGCGAAGGTGCCGGATGGGCATTGACCGAAAAGCGTACTTACCAGAACCAGGAATACCAAGACCAGTTGGATGCAGCTACCATCTATAGCTTGCTGGAAACCGAAATCCTGCCGTTGTATTATGCGCGCAACAAGAAAGGCTATTCCGAAGGTTGGGTAAGAACCATCAAGAACTCTATCGCCCAGATTGCTCCTCACTACACCATGAAACGTCAGCTGGACGATTATTACGCTAAGTTCTATGGCAAGGAAGCCCAGCGTTTCCATGCTTTGGAAGCTAACAATTATGCGAAGCTGAAAAACCTGGCGGCTTGGAAGGAAGAAGTAGCTGCCAAGTGGGATTCCATCCAGGTGGTTTCTATGGACAAGTGCGAAGAGCTTCGCCAGGGCAATGTAGAGAGTGGTAAGGATTATACCATCACTTGCGTGATAGACGAAAAAGGCTTGAACGATGCCGTAGGTGTGGAAATGGTCGTTACTTATACCAATGCCGAAGGCAAGGAATACATCTACAGCGTAGTTCCGATGGAACTGGTAAAACGCGAAGGCGACCTGTATACCTTCAAGTTGGATTACAGCATGTCGAATGCCGGAAGCTTCAAGGTGGCATACCGTATGTTCCCAAAGAACATCGACCTGCCTCACCGTCAGGATTTCTGCTACGTGCGTTGGTTCAATGAATAATATTTTCTTTGAAAGATAAGAATTGGAAATGAAAGAGTGGGGAACGGATTCTGTTCTTCCACTCTTTATTTTTAAGATTCGTTTTCATTCAAAAAAAGAGGCCGGAGATGCAAGATGCTCCGACCTCTTTTTTCTATCGTATAATCAATCAGATTATTTCTTGAAATATCTGTTGTACAGACCTTCGAAACCTTTACCGTGGCGAGCTTCGTCTTTAGCCATTTCGTGAACGGTGTCGTGGATAGCGTCCAAGTTCAGTTGTTTAGCGCGGGTAGCGATGCGTTTCTTGTCTTCGCATGCGCCTGCTTCAGCGTTCATACGTTTTTCCAGGTTTGTTTTGGTATCCCATACGCAGTCGCCCAGCAATTCGGCGAATTTCGAAGCGTGTTCAGCTTCTTCCCATGCGTAGCGTTTGAAAGCTTCAGCTACTTCGGGATAGCCTTCGCGGTCAGCCTGACGGCTCATAGCCAAGTACATACCTACTTCGGTGCATTCGCCCATGAAGTGGTTGTTCAGGTCTTTAATCATTTCTTCGTCGCAACCTTTAGCTACGCCGATTACGTGTTCGTCAACGAAAGTCAAGCCGTTGTTGTCTTCTTCCATTTCTTTGAATTTCGAAGCCGGAGCCTTGCAGAGCGGGCATTTTTCGGGAGCTGTTTCACCTTCGTAGATGTAACCACATACAGTACAGATAAATTTTTTCATAATGTCAAAATGTTTTAAGTTGTTAGTTATTTAGTTGTTTTTGGTTCAATGGTCCGTAGGCCATTGGTTTAATTCTTGTTTGTTTTCAAGCAGTCCGGGCATACGCCTTTATAGTAACGGTGCATTTCCTCTATTTGGAATCCTTGCGCCTTGAGGCGTTTCATTTCCTCGGGTTCTTCCGCCGATAGGGGTACATCCGTTATTTTCCCGCATACTTTACACTGGAAATGGGCATGGATGGAAACGTCCCCGTCAAAGCAGGCATTCCGTTCGTCAATGGTAAGCATACGTGCCGCCCCATGTTCTACAAACAGCTTGAGCGTGTTGTAGACAGTTGTCTTCGACAAAGTAGGAATATCTTGGCATAAAGCCATATAAATCTCATCGATGGACGGATGAGTATGGTGCTTCAGCAAGTAATCCATAATGGCAATGCGTTGTACGGACGGCTTGATTTGATAACTGAGCAGATATTCGTAAACGTTCATCTTCTTATTCCTTGTTTGTAATTGTTACAACTTTAAATCATTGGCAAAGGTAGAAATATTTTTCTTATGTACAAAATCAAACTCTCTTTTTTTGCTTTTTTTCAATATGGATGGGGGATACACCTTATTTTATATCATCTTTTATATTATCTTTGTCGGTGTAAGTTGGATACTAAAAAAAGAATACCCTTTATGAAATTTGGTTTTGTAAAAGTGGCGGCCGCGGTTCCTCCGGTCAGGATAGCCGATTGCCGGTATAATGCCGAACAGGCGGAGAGCCTGATAGCAAAGGCAGAAGGAAGCGGTGTGCAGATACTTGTTTTCCCCGAGTTGAACCTTACCGGATATTCGTGTGGCGATTTGTTCGGACAGGCTTTGTTGCTCGAACAGGCAGAGATGGCATTGATGCGTGTGCTGAACAACACGCGCCAATTGGATATTATTTCCATCCTCGGCGTGCCGCTCCGGATAGAGTCGATGTTGATGAATTGTGCGGTGGTGATTCAGAAAGGAAAGATTCTGGGCATTGTTCCCAAAACCTATTTGCCCAATTACAAGGAGTTTTACGAGCACCGCTGGTTTTCCCCTGCCACTTCTCTTTCGGGCGAGGTGATGCTCCGTATGTTCGGACAGACCGTGCCGGTAGGTGCCGGCTTGCTGTTCGAGACGGCGGAGGTGCGCTTCGGCATCGAGTTATGCGAAGACGTATGGGCACCCGTTCCGCCCAGCTCGATGCTGGCGCTGAAGGGAGCGGAGATTATTTTCAATCTTTCCGCCGATACCGAGAATATCTGCAAGCACCAGTATTTGCGCTCGTTGCTTGCTCAGCAGTCGGCACGGTGCCTGGCGGGATATGTGTTTGCCTCGTGCGGTTTCGGCGAGTCAACCACCGATGTCGTGTTTGCCGGCAATGCTTTGATATACGAGAACGGAGTGCTGTTGGCTGCTTCCGACCGTTTTTCTTTCGACAAGCAACTGGTGGTGAGCGAAATCGACGTAGAGCGTCTGCAGAGTGAACGCTTGGTCAACACCACGTTCGCATCCAGTGTCGGCAGGTATAGTGATTGTACGGTGAAGGTCATTCAGGTCGAGCGTGTGCCCGAAAAAGAACTGACGCTTACCCGTAAGATTGACCCGCATCCGTTTGTGCCGGCAGGAGGTCAGATTCTGGCGGAGCGTTGCGAAGAGATATTTTCCATCCAGGTGGCGGCTTTGGCAAAGCGCCTGGTGCATACCGGATGCAAGACGGTAGTGGTCGGCATATCGGGCGGCCTCGATTCCACGCTGGCCCTGCTGGTGTGTGTCAAGACTTTCGACAAGCTGGGCATGTCGCGTAAGGGGATTGTGGGCATCACGATGCCCGGTTTCGGCACTACGGGACGCACCCACCGCAATGCCGTGGCTTTGATGGATTCGCTGGGAGTCACTTCGCGCGAAATCAGCATCCGCGAAGCCTGCATCCAGCATTTCAAGGACATCGGCCATAGCATCGATGTGCACGATGTGACTTACGAGAATGTCCAGGCGCGCGAGCGTACGCAAATCCTGATGGACTATGCCAATAAGGTAGGCGGTCTGGTAATCGGTACGGGCGACCTTTCCGAACTGGCGCTGGGCTGGTGCACTTACAATGCCGACCACATGTCGATGTACGGAGTCAATGCAGGCATACCCAAGACCTTGGTGCGCTACCTGGTCACGTGGGTGGCAGAGACGGTAGATGCCGGTTCGCGCGCCACGTTGCTCGACATCATCGACACGCCTATCAGCCCCGAGTTGATACCTGCCGACGAAGAAGGCAATATCAGCCAGAAGACCGAAGACCTGGTAGGTCCTTACGAGCTTCACGACTTCTTCCTTTATCATTTCCTGCGCTTCGGCTTCCGCCCTGCCAAAATCTATTTCCTGGCGAAACTGGCGTTCCGTGGCGTTTACGATGACGATACCCTCAAAAAGTGGCTGTCTAACTTCTTCCGCCGTTTCTTCAGCCAGCAGTTCAAGCGTTCCTGCCTGCCCGACGGGCCGAAGGTAGGCTCCGTTTCCCTAAGTCCGCGTGGCGACTGGCGTATGCCGAGCGATGCCAGTGCGGCGTTGTGGCTTCAGGAGTGCGAAGAGCTGAGTTAAGAGAAATTTTCAATCTGTCTGGGGCGGACGTAGCCCGTGTAGCGAAGTTTTAGCGTTTGCAGTAGGCTATCCGTGTGCAGGGTGTTTCCGCCGCCTTCCATCCGATGACGCTCTCGCCCAGCATGGCGAGGCGGGCAATGTGGTGGTGGGCGGCGTGGATGCCTTCGCACACTTGATTGATTTCCTTTGTTTCTGCATCAATCTCATTTACCCGTTCCCGTTCATGCAGTAATATAAAAACAATACCTAGTCCAACGATAACCATCAGAACCCGACCTGTTTTTGCTGCTCGGCATTATACCGGTCACCGGTTATCGGGATGGCGGAGACTTCATCTTCCAGTTGTTTCCACTCTTCGGCACTCAGCGTGAAATCCAGGGTCCGCAGGTTTTCTTCCAGGTGCGACAGTTTCGTCGTACCGGGGATGGGGACAATCCACGGTCCTTTCTGCAAAAGCCAGCCGAGGGCAAGTTGGGCAGCCGTCATACCACGTTCCCGTCCGAAGCGTTGCAGCACATTCACGATGCGGTAATTGGCACGCATGGCCTCCGGTGTGAAGCGGGGCAATGTGTTGCGGTTGTCGTTATTCGGGTCAAACTGGGTGTATTCATTCAAGTCACCGCCCAGAAATCCACGGTTCATCGGGCTGTAAGGCACAAAGCCGATGCCCAATTCACGGCAGACATCCAGCACGCCGTTCTTCTCCACCTCGCGGTGCATCAGGTGATATTCGCTTTGGATGGCAGTCAGCGGACAGATGGCGTGTGCCTTGCGGATGGTGGCGGCACTGACCTCGCACATTCCCCAGTGCAGCACCTTGCCTTCCTTTATCAAGTCGCTGATGGTTCCTGCCACCTCCTCCACCGGCGTGTTCGGGTCGAAACGGTGCTGGTAGAACATCGGTATGACATCCGTGCGCAGGCGTTTCAGGGATTCCTCGCAATAACGTCGGATGGTAGCAGGGCTGCTGTCCTGTCTTCCGGTAGCCTTGCCGTCGATGACTTCGTGACCGAATTTGGTAGTTACATTCACCTTGCCGTGAAATTCGCCAAGGGCTTCGCCTGCCAGCATTTCGTTGTTCAACGGTCCGTAGATAATGGCGGTGTCGAACAAGGTCACACCCCGGTCCATCGCCTCATGCAGCAGGCGGATGCACTGCGCCTTGTCCGGATGCCAGCTCCGGTTGTACGTCATTCCCATCACGCCGAATCCCAATGCCGATACCTCAAAGGCTGCCTGCCCCGTACCCAATGTGCGGTGTGCCGTAACGGTGGCGGCTTTGGCAGCTCCGTCTGATGCCGGTTTGCTTCCGGATACGGCACGGGTAGCCGCCTGTACTTTGTCCAATGCCGGGGATATAGCCAACGCCGCACCTGCCGCAGCCGTCGTTTTCAGAAATCCGCGGCGGCTAATATGTTCTTTTTTGTCTGTCATACCTATTTCTTTGAAAGTTCTATTTGTTTGATGATTCTTGCTGGGTTACCAGCTACGATTGTCAGAGGAGGTACGTCTTTAGTCACCACACTGCCTGCCCCTACGATGCAGCCGTAACCCAAACGTACGCCAGGCAGGATAGTGGCTCCGATGCCAATCCATACCTTGTCTTCGATGATGATTTTCCGTCCGTAGGTAGCGCTCCGGTTATCAGGATCAGGGTCGTGATTGATGGTGATGATATTCACCTTCGGACCGATGAACACATCATTCCCTATGCTGATTCCGCCTCGTCCGAAGAATGTGCAGCACTGCTGGATGAAGCATCGCTGCCCGATAGTAACCGGCTGCCCATAGTCTATATATAAAGGAGGGATTATCGTAGTACTTGCATCCACAGGCTTCCCCAGGATACGTTCCATGTATGTATGCACTTCATCGGGGGTACGATAGCCGGTATTCATTTCAGTAGCGGTCTTCATCGTGTCGAAGATAGCCGTAATCAGCGTTTCATATCCCGGTTCGTTGGGGGAGACCATCTCCCCGCTCAAGTCTTTTTCAAAAATATCCTTCATAGTTTTCTCCTGTAATTGGGTTTACTGATGCAAATGTACAAGGAAACATGAAAGAAGAATTTGCCGCAAGGCTCAAATTATTTTGTTCGCAGGCTCAAATTAACGATAACCGACGCTTGCCTATTTTCTCAGCCGTTTGCTGTCGGAGAACAGCCATACATCTCTTTGTAAATTTTGGAAAAGTGTGACAGATTCTTGAATCCGACCTGATAACAGATGTCCGTCACTTTGTCGTGCCTGCCGGATGTAATCATTTCGTGAGCGGCTTCCAGACGGCGGTTGATAATCCATTTTTGCGGCGAAAGGTCACTAATCTTCTTGAAATCGCGTTTGAAGGATGCGAGGCTGCGGCCTGTGTAGGCGGCCATCTCTTCCAGGGAAAGGTCATACATGTAGTTCTCGTTCATGTATTCCAGCAGGTCGATTTTCCAGGGTTCGGTGAAGTCGAAGAGTGAGGCATACAGGCTCGTATCTGTGTGGAGCAGGACATACAACCCTTCCACCATCTTCAGCTTCAGCAATTCTTCGGAAGGGTGAACCCCGGAATCGAAGAATGGAAGAATCGACCCGAACAGGCTCTTGATGTCAGGACGGTCAGCCGGCAGACGCATGAAACTCCGTTTATCCCGCTTCGACTGCTCGGGCAATTCTTTTCTTGCTACGTTCTGGTAAAACTCGCGCAGGAACTTACGGGAAAATTTGAGTACAATGGAACGGTACGGTACGCCACCTCGGATATGCTTCTGCAATGTCATCCGGTGGTCGCGGCGCATGAAAGCGCATTCCCCGGCACGAAGGATGTGTTTCTTCCCCTCTTCCGTGATTTCCAGTTCTCCGGAACAGAGATAGATCAGCGTATGTTCCCTGTTGGCATGCGTACATTCGCGGTTGTCAGTGAAATAACTGGCGATAAACACATTCGAATAATCAAGAACTTTCAATTCTTCCATACGGCATTACTTTTGAATGTCACAAAATTAACGAATAAATAAGAAAAATACTTTGTGATAAGGCTCAAATTGTTTTGTTCAGTGGCTCAACGGGGTGAATGTTGAAATCTACCGAACTTACATTCTACAAATCTGTTAATAACGCCAATTGCTGTCAAATGCTTCCACCAAACTGTTATCCCATTGATTTATGTGTAACATGTGTTTTCTTTGCAGGCAAAGCCGAGTTAATATGTGTCCCAAATGAAAATAAATGACGTATCATTGCAAAGCCGGACAACAGAGCCGGGTTCTACGTGTCCGCAGTATCTGACTACTGAAACAGTACGACTCTTTATGGAGTGTCTACTTGTATGGTACGACTATCCGGGAAGTGTCTACTGACTCCGTTTATAAAACAAAAAAGTGTCTGGTGAAATCAGGAAAAGACAGTGAATGTACGATTGCTTCAGAGAGGATTATCCTCTCCGCGAAAGAGGATGGTCTTCTTTTTAAAAGAGGATTATCCTCTTTTCCATATCAGATAATCCTCTTTTTCCCGTTGATTTATTCGATCCGCCTTATGCCGCTTTCCGCTTGAATTGCTGGAATTGCTTGTAGAGCATGACGGCGGCGATGATGCTGGCTGCCAGGTCGGATATAGGCATGCTGAACCAGATGCCGTCTACTCCCCAAAAGAGGGGGAGTATCAGCAAGAGCGGAATCAGAATCAATACCTGGCGGCTCAGTGAAAGGATGATGGCCTTCTTCGCCATGCCGATGCTCTGGAAGAAGTTCGACGTCACCATCTGGAAGCCGATGATGGGGAAAAACATCACGATGATGCGCAAGCCGCGTGCCGAGAGGTCTATCAGCGTCCGGTCGGTGGTGAACACCTTAGCCACCAGGTCAGGTATCAGCTCGCCTACCAGGAAACCCGTGGTGGTGACGATGGTGGCGGCGATGACCGTGATTTTCATCACTTGGTTCACGCGCTGGTATTGCCGTGCGCCGTAATTGTATCCGGCGATGGGCTGCATTCCTTGGTTCAGCCCCATTACAATCATCACGAAGAGGAAGCTGATACGGTTCACGATGCCGAAGGCACCGATGGCAAGGTCGCCGTCGTACAGCTTCAGCCCCTTGTTGATGAGGATGACAATCATGCAGGCGGCGATGTTCATAAAGAACGGTGCCAGCCCGATGCCGATGATGTTCTGCACCAGGTGGCTGCGCAGGCGGTAGATGCCCTTCTTCAGGTGGAGCAGCTCGTCTTTGCGGCAAAAAAGCTTGATGAGCCATGCCAGGGCGATGATTTGCGCCAGTACGGTGGCCATAGCCACTCCCCGGATGCCCAGGTGGAACACATAGATGAATACCGGGGCAAGGATGGTGTTGATTACCACGGTCATGATGGTGGCGAACATCGCTTTTTGCGGATAGCCTGCCGAGCGGAGCACGGAGTTCAGTCCCAGATACATGTGGGTCACCACGTTGCCCAGCAGGATGACCACCATATAGTCGCGCGCGTAAGGCAAGGTAGCTTCACTGGCTCCGAAGAAGTACAGGATAGGGTCGAGAAACAAGAGGGCAAGGATGGTGAATCCGATGCCGATAAGGACGTTCAGCGACACCACATTGCCCAGGATGAGCTGGGCGGTGGCGTAATCTTTTTGCCCCAACTTGACCGACACCAGTGTAGAGGCGCCCACGCCCACCAGCGAGCCGAAGGCGGCGGCAAGGTTCATCAGCGGGAAGGTGATGGCAAGGCCCGATATGGCCATTGCGCCCACACCGTGGCCGATGAAGATACTGTCTATCATGTTGTAAAGCGAAGATGCCGTCATGGCGATGATGGCAGGGATGGCATATTGCATCAAAAGTTTGCCGATGGGCTGTGTGCCCAGTTCGGCGGCTGTTCCTGTTTGCGACATAAAAAACTCTTTTACCTTTTTTACATTCGGGCGCAAAGGTACTTAATTTTTCTTTCATGAAGAAAACTTTCTTTATATTTGCATCAATAAATCAGATGCATCATGGAACATACCCCTTTATCCCTCTACGAGCTGAATGCGCTGGTGCGCCAAAGCGTCCGCCTGTGCATGCCCGATGCCTATTGGGTGCAGGCCGAGCTGAGCGACGTGCGCACCAATTATTCGGGACACTGCTACCTGGAGTTCGTGCAGAAAGACCCGCGCGGCAATGCCTTGCTTGCCAAGGCACGGGGCATCATCTGGAGCAATGTGTTCGGCAGGCTGAGGCCTTACTTCGAGCAGGAGACCGGACAGGCGTTTGCCGCCGGGCTGAAAGTGCTGGTAAAGGTGACGGTCGATTTCCACGAGCTGTATGGCTATTCGCTCACCGTGTCCGATATCGACCCTACTTATACCCTGGGCGACATGGCGCGCCGCAGGAAGGAAATCCTGCAACGCCTGGATGCCGAGGGCGTGCTTACGATGAATAAAGAGCTGGAGCTGCCCGAGCTGGCGCAGCGCATTGCCGTGATATCTTCGCCCACGGCGGCGGGATACGGCGACTTTTGCGGCCAGTTGCGGCAGAACGCCTTCGGGTTCGTGTTCTATACGAAGCTGTTCCCCGCCGTGATGCAGGGCGACCAGGTAGAGGCTTCCGTTATCCGTGCCCTGAACCGCATTTATGCCGAGGCAGACCGGTGGGATGTGGTCGTGATTATCCGGGGCGGAGGGGCTGTGTCCGATTTGTCGGGTTTCGATACCTACGGGTTGGCTGCCAATTGTGCCCAGTTTCCTTTACCTATTATTACCGGCATCGGCCACGAGCGCGACGATACGGTCATCGACCTGGTTTCGCATACACGTGTCAAGACCCCTACGGCGGCCGCCGAGTTTCTGATAAATCATCTGCGCGCCACCGCCGACCGCCTGGAGCAATATGCGTCGTTCTTCCGTCAGGAAGTGCCCGGGCTTCTGAGCCGGCACAAAGAGCGGCTGGAGCGCTGGGTGACGCGCATTCCTGCCCGTGTGCAGATGCGCCTGCAGAACGAAGATTTCCGTCAGGAACGTTTATTGAAACGCATCCACCTGGCTTGGCAGACTCGTCTGATGCGGGAGACCTACCGTTTGCAGGTAGAACCGCGGCTGGGCGTGGCGTTGCAGGCGCGGTTGCAGCGCGAAGCCCAACGCCTGCAATTGTTCGGGCAACAGGTGAAGTCAGCTTCTCCCGACCTGTTGCTGCAGAGAGGCTATAGCATTACGTTGAAAAACGGTAAGGCGGTGACCGACCCGTCCCTGCTTTCGCCGGGCGATGAGGTGGTGACACGGGTGGCAAAGGGAGAATTCCGGAGTAAAGTAATCAAGTAAACCGAAAAAGATATTATGGCAACAAAGAAAGAGACATACACCGAAGCGATGAAGCGTCTGGAAGCGATTGTGGCACAGATAGAGAGCAACGAGCTGGACATCGACGAACTGGCAGACCGGCTCAAGGAAGCGCAGCGCCTGATAAAATATTGCAGGGAAAAGCTCTATAAGGCAGACACGGAAATCAAAAAGATGCTCGATGAAGGAACGGAAGAGGAAAAAAGTAGTAATTAAATTGGATTTTGTAAATATAAACTGTACTTTTGCCTCAATATTTGTAACGAAATGTAACTTTAAAACATAAATTAGATGAAAGAAATTGATTGGTCTAATCTGTCGTTCGGATATATGAAGACAGATTATAATGTACGTTGCTATTACCGCGACGGCAAATGGGGAGAACTGGAACTTTGTTCGGAAGAGACATTAAACATCCACATGGCTGCCACCTGCCTGCATTACGGTCAGGAAGCCTTCGAGGGCTTGAAGGCCTACCGGGGCAAGGACGGCAAAATCCGCGTGTTCCGTCCGCAAGCCAATGCCGAACGCCTGCAAAGCACGTGCCGCGGCATCCTGATGCCCGAGTTTTCTACCGAAATGTTTTGCGAAGCCGTGCGCAAGGTAGTGAAGGCGAACGAACGTTTCATTCCGCCTTACGAGAGCGGCGCTTCTCTTTATATCCGTCCGTTGCTCATCGGTACGGGTGCGCAGGTGGGCGTTCATCCTGCCAAGGAATACCTGTTTGTGGTGTTCGTCACTCCGGTAGGACCGTACTTCAAAGGCGGTTTCGCCACCAATCCTTACGTGATTATCCGCGAGTTCGACCGTGCGGCTCCGCTGGGCACCGGTACGTTTAAGGTAGGCGGAAACTATGCGGCCAGCCTGCGTGCCAACAAGATGGCGCACGACGCCGGATATGCCAGCGAGTTTTACCTCGACGCCAAGGAAAAGAAATACATCGACGAGTGTGGTGCCGCCAATTTCTTCGGCATCAAGAACAACACCTATGTCACTCCGCTCTCCACTTCCATTCTGCCCTCCATCACCAACCGGAGCCTGATGCAGCTGGCAGAAGATATGGGCTTGAAGGTGGAACGCCGCCCCATCCCCGAAGAAGAGCTGGAAACCTTCGAAGAAGCCGGCGCATGCGGTACGGCTGCGGTCATCAGCCCGATAGAGCGTATCGACGACCTGGAAAACCATAAGTCGTATGTCATTTCGAAAGACGGCAAGCCGGGACCCATCAGCGAAAAGCTGTACAACAAGTTGCGTGCCATCCAGTATGGCGACGAACCCGACCCATACGGATGGGTGATGCTGGTAGACTAACCGGTTGTAAATAAGAATTATTCAATAGAATAAAGGTTCCGCTTCTTTTAGAAGCTGGACAAAGAAACACGGAGATACAAAGTTGGTTTTAAAAGCCTTTTGAGTCTCCGTGTTTTTGTATGTTTTTTAGAATAATCTTTGGTTTTTACTTATAGAGTCAGTATTTCCAAGTAAAGGTAAAAATAAAAAGCATATCCGCGAAGCGTTTGTGGGATGGCATAGTGTTGTGTAGGGCACTGAAATTTTGTTGTAAAAGCGAAACCGGCGCGCATCCCTGCGCACCGGTTTCTTGGATTACTAATTTTAAGTAAAATGTGTGCGGAAACGCTTTTCCGCGGTTTTGATAGAGATATAAAATGTTTTTATTTCTAATAGCCTTTAACATTTATGAATGCATCACTTGGCTCTTGGAAAATATAGGCAGCACGAATGCGGAATTCGATACTACGTAAAGCATGTCCACCTTCATCCGGGTATGGCCGGTCTGGATTACTCATGTAATGTACGTAACCTTCCTCATTGGCTTCTGAATTTGATGGATCATATTTGATGCGTGTGCCTCGTGCATATAGGGTATTTTCTCCACTATCTCCATTATATCCAGCTGCACCAGGGTTGGAAGACCAATACCACTTATCTTGAAAAACATCGAATATGCCATAATATTTTTCTAAAGCATATTCCAATTCGGAGATGGTTGGAAGATACCAACGTGCTTCTATTACATTACCATTTTCATCACGCTTGTTTTTATTATAGCAGTATTCTGCAGCACCGCTGGGTGATTCGTTCAATGTCATTTCGTGCCCTCTCCATTGGTTGCTACTACGATATCTGTTCATGATTTGGATTGTATTAGACCAACCCCAACTCATGTATTGGTAAAAAGGTTCGTCCTGACCGACTCCTAATCCGCTTTCTAATCCTTCAAGTCCCCATTTGAATCCTTCATAGGTGTCATTGTATTTGTTTTTACCATCATAATGCTCCAAATATTCTTCATATTCTTCAATATAAAAATAGTAACTTTCACGTTTTGCATAACCAAAAGTTCCTCCTCCGCTAGAATATTTATTGAAGAAAACAGAACGCATACCGGCTTGGCGTAATGTAATGTATCGTTCCCACACCCGATTGTCAGGATGAGTATAAGTTATCTTTAAAGTTGCATTTCGTGGGTTTACATCTTTTCCATTGTCTTCGGAAGTCTGAGGTACATTTTCATCAATGTAGAAATAGATGCGCTCTTCATAGGGCTTGGAAGAATTGTTGTTCTTCTTGCTGTCTACGGTGTAAACTTTACTGCTTTCTTCTTGATCTAATTCACTTATCAAACCTACTGTAAAATAATCCCGTTTGCCATCACCGGCTTCCGTGGCGGCACGTTCTAAAGGTTCCATCCGTATCCAGTTGGTTGTTGTTGGGTCTACTATTTCTATTTTTACACTTCCTCCTGCTGCATATATAAATACATCCATCGGGGTGACATTAAAATGTGAATCAAATTCCCGTTCACGTAACATCTCGATGAAGTAAGGGTTATCTTCGCTGTCTATGTCTACACGGGTATCCAGCAAGGCTTCTGTTCCCATATTGTTTACCGTGATGCCTTTTACCGTGATGTTGTGCTTATATTGTCGGTTGGCTTTGATGGTGAAGTCATCCGTGGCGTTGGCACCGGGATAGATGCGATAGGTTACGGCATACTTGTAGTCGTTGTGGTTGGTGTATACGCCTTCCAATTCGATGTAGGCAGCTTCATCGTCAGCCAAATAATTTTTATAACGTTGCTCTTCTGATGGGGTTATTCCTTCAGGATAACTATTGTTCGGGAAAGGTTTGCTTCCGTCTTCTAAAGTGATTTCACTTAATTCTTTTGCTGCCCGTGCATGTTCGAACATATAGAGGGTCAGCTCCTGCGGTTCGCCTTCACGTAGGGTACGACCGCTGAAGCCGTCTACTTGTACGGTTGTCTCTTCTTGTAAAGATATGTTATCGGTTATGTCTTTAGTATCCAATTGCGGTTTGATGGTTCCTCCCGTAGGAAAGTTGCCTATCCGTACTTTATCGAATCGCAGGGCAGGATTTCTTCTGTCGTCCGATGACTGGTATGGGTTCATTGTGAAGTCCAAATCGATGCGTGCCATCATGGATTTCAGTTGTAATTGGATGATTTTTTCGGTAGCCCCTGTACTGAGGTTCACTCCTGTTTTTTGACCATACATAGGCAGACCATCTTCGGGCAAAGTAGCGGTGAAGGTAGGCAGGTTGTAGACGAAGCTTTCGAAGCTGCTGAGGTCTGTTATCTGTGAGGGTGCTCCTGTTGCTGTTACGTCTCCGAACGTGTTACGAGGTACGTTGGCTACTACCACTACGGTAGCGTTTTCTGCTTCTGTTTGGTTGGCAAACATATCGCTTTGCAGCACCATGGTACGTCCTCCTTCTACATAGCGGTAGCCTTGGAACGCATCGTTGCCGTCCGCTTTCAGGTAAGCGCCTTCTGCTGTAAAGACAAATACATGTATGTTGTTTATTTGTTGCTCTTCGCCTGTCTTCGTGTCGGTGGCACGGGATTTCACATGCTGTATTGCCATATTGGCTGGCAGACATTGCAGAGCTACCTCGCCTTCATGTAGCGGAAAAGCTAATTGTTGTTCTTCCAATTCTTTTGTACAGCTTGTGCCTAATAGGACGATTGCTCCTAAGGCAAGGCTTTTTAATATATTTCGTTTATTCATGGTGCTTAACCTATTTACTTGTTGCTATTCAAATACGATATCGCTGTCGCCTCCGTCTTCCCATCGACCGTCGCTTTCCATTTGTAAAGTAAAGTCGTTGCCTACGATGTTGATGTTAAAGATATTACGTACTCCCGGCTCAAAGTAAACGTCTTCCAAGTTCATGGAGCGCGGATCTGTATCGAACAATTTATTTCCGTCTTGTGTTACCGTGAGTTCCAATCTGATATCTTCATTGTTGTCGGTAGTCAGTTTTCCATTATGGTCGGGGATAAAGAGCAGTGAGATGGGGCTTCCATTATACGAAATAGTTGCGGTGCCAGGTGTAAGGTTGCCGTCGCTATCAACAGTAGCTGAAGGACAATCTACAGACATCAGTATGTGTTCATCTTCGCCCTCTTTCCTTCCCACCAGCTTGAAACGTCCGAAGTAAAAATCATCGCTTACGCTATAGCCACTTTCTTGTCCCGTGACGCTTACACTCTTATAAAATCCGGTTGTAGGATTTTGGTCTTTAGTACCGTTGCCTCCCCATACATAGAAATCTTCTATGGTAACCGGTTGGCTATTGTAATTGTTTATCCTGAATTATTGCTGTCCGCTAAAAAAATTCCTTGCTTTAAAAATTTAGGCCGAACTT
>ENA-UOIW01000943-UOIW01000943.1-human-gut-metagenome-genome-assembly--contig:-P58-NODE-943-length-19434-cov-6.263068_pt1 | contig 19434 bp, 10 predicted proteins | sample MGYA00242334_ERZ723881 | MGnify/ENA metagenome assembly ERZ723881 | reverse complement strand
TACCGCCGTTCTCGGCCGCAAAGAGCAGCTGCGAGAGGTTGTGGTCCGGCTCGCCGAAGCCCGGGTCGATGTCGATGTCGAAGTCAACGTCGCCCGTCAGCACCGAACCGATGATGTTCGTGCGGTAGTTGCGCTGCACGGGAACGTTGCTGAAGGTCAGATTGCCCGTCGTCGCGCCGTCCGTGAACGCGAAGGCGATGTTGGTCGTCGTCTTGTCGGCGCCCATCAGCAGGTAGTTCATCGCCAGATAGGTGTACGTACGGCCCGATACGACCAGCGACTCGGTCGGCACTGCGTGCGAGGCGAAGTCTACGCTCGTGCTGCCCGTCGTCGTGCCGTTGAGCAGGTTCAGCGTCGTCGGCACGTTCGTTGCGCTCATCGAGGTGGCAAGCGCTGCGCTCTGGAGTCCGCCTGCGACGGCCTCCTCCAGGTCATCCGTTCCCACGTTCACCTGCGCGAAGGGGCGCACCAGCGTCACATCCTGGCTCATCGCTCCCGTTACCTTCATGCCGGTAACCGAGCCGAAGAAGGCGTCGCGGCTCTCGTCGTTCGACTCTGCTGCCGCGTAGTCCACCGTAACCGTCTGCGCCTGGTAGTCGACCTTATAGGGGTTCGACTCGTCCTTCTGGCCGTAGGCGTCGGCCCAGAAGAGCACGTCGTAGCTCTTGCCCGTCGTCAGGCGGAGTGTCAGCTGGGCCTTCAGGTCGGTGAACTCGACCGCGGGGGCACCCTCGCTCTCGCTCGTCAGCAGCGGGGTCTGCTCACCGGCCGCATATACGGCGTAGGTCAGCTTGCGGGCCGTCTGGCCGTCACCCATGCTGCGGGTCTGAAGCTGTTCGGGAAGGCGTGCGCTGAAGGTCACCACGCCGTCCCCGTTCATCCCGGCAGATTCCATCTCATCCCGGGAGCAGGCAGTCGTCGCCATCAGGCCGGCAACCGCCAGAAAGAGAAACAATCGTTTCATAATCAGTAAACCTTAACAGTCTGTATTATTTTATCCGTCCGATTATTCGGCTACGATTTCATAGGGATAGGTCGCGTCGCCGGTCTGACGGTAGACATACCCCTGCTCGGGAGTCCAGGGCTGGTTGGATGCCGAGCGCGGCTGGGAGCTGAAACGGCCGCCCTTGAGGATGAATCCGCCCAGCGGATTTTCGGGCACGTCGTCGTTCGAGGCCAGCGCGCACGGGGTGCGGTCCGAGTAGTAGCTGCCGCTCAGCACCTCGATGACTCCCTCCGATGCGGCGTAAAGCGCATAGAAGGCATCCTGACGGCCGGGTTCCGAATTACGTGTGGAAGCCGTGACGTTGTCGCAGACGACATGCGAGCCGTCGATGGCGGCGACGGCACCCTGGACGCCCTCGACGGTCACATCCTTGAGCGTCATCCGGCAGCCGCTCTCGGCGCGAATCGCATAGGCCCACGAGCCGTACTTGTTCGACGAGGTGGAGGAGACGCTGCCGTCCTCAATCGTGATGGTTCCCAAACCGGCAACGGCAAAGAAGGCCGCGTTCAGGTCGACACCCTTCAGCGTAAGCACGGCGTCGGCGCTGTTGTTGTAGAAGGCCGTACCCGAATCGTTGCGCGTCGTCTCCCAGGTGCCGCCCTCAATGGTCAGCACACCGTTGTTCCGCACAATGCCCTTGGGGCAGGTGTAGGTTCCCTTGCCGCGCAGGGTCAGTTCGCTGTCGTTGGTAATCATCCATTCGGTCTTGTTCTCGACCGTACCGTCGATTGTAATCACCGTCGGGTGCTGGATGGTGAAGGGCTCGATGCCCTCCAGATTGAGCGTGGCCGACTCGGGGATGACCACCTCGCCGCCCTTCTGGGCAATCTCGGCCATCACGGCTGCCACATCCTCCTCGGTCGTAATCGCGAGGCCCCGGATTACCTCCCATACGGCGGGGTCTTCGCTCGCCTTGATGGACGAATAGCCCTCGGCAACGAAGCTCTTCACCGTACCGGCATCGTCGCCCGTCGCCGGGTCGTAGTTGACGAACTCGCCGCCATAGACCGTGATGGTACCGGGCTTCGAGTTGTTGACGTTCAGCACCGTATAGATGCCGCTCGGCGAGGCGACCGCGCTCTCGAAGTGACCGCCGTAGATGGTGATTTCACCGCCGTTGTAGGCATAGATGCAGTCGTTCCAGGCTCCGTTCTCGTCGGCCCCCACCTTGTAGCTGCCGCCGTTAATCGTCACCTTGGCATCGGGACCCATGGCAGCGATGGCCGTCACCGTGGCGTTGGCTCCGCCGTCGATGACACCGTCGCCGTTGATTTCAAGCTCGCCGTAGACATCGATGGCACCGCCCACCGAGGTTCCCACATACTTGATGGTATGACCGGCCAAATTGATGGTCATCTTCTTGCCGGCGCGGACCTTGAGCGTCTGCGGCAGCTCGACATTCTCCTCAAGCTCCACCATACCGCCGTTCTCGGCCGCAAAGAGCAGCTGCGAGAGGTTGTGGTCCGGCTCGCCGAAGCCCGGGTCGATGTCGATGTCGAAGTCAACGTCGCCCGTCAGCACCGAACCGATGATGTTCGTGCGGTAGTTGCGCTGCACGGGAACGTTGCTGAAGGTCAGATTGCCCGTCGTCGCGCCGTCCGTGAACGCGAAGGCGATGTTGGTCGTCGTCTTGTCGGCGCCCATCAGCAGGTAGTTCATCGCCAGATAGGTGTACGTACGGCCCGATACGACCAGCGACTCGGTCGGCACTGCGTGCGAGGCGAAGTCTACGCTCGTGCTGCCCGTCGTCGTGCCGTTGAGCAGGTTCAGCGTCGTCGGCACGTTCGTTGCGCTCATCGAGGTGGCAAGCGCTGCGCTCTGGAGTCCGCCTGCGACGGCCTCCTCCAGGTCATCCGTTCCCACGTTCACCTGCGCGAAGGGGCGCACCAGCGTCACATCCTGGCTCATCGCTCCCGTTACCTTCATGCCGGTAACCGAGCCGAAGAAGGCGTCGCGGCTCTCGTCGTTCGACTCTGCTGCCGCGTAGTCCACCGTAACCGTCTGCGCCTGGTAGTCGACCTTATAGGGGTTCGACTCGTCCTTCTGGCCGTAGGCGTCGGCCCAGAAGAGCACGTCGTAGCTCTTGCCCGTCGTCAGGCGGAGTGTCAGCTGGGCCTTCAGGTCGGTGAACTCGACCGCGGGGGCACCCTCGCTCTCGCTCGTCAGCAGCGGGGTCTGCTCACCGGCCGCATATACGGCGTAGGTCAGCTTGCGGGCCGTCTGGCCGTCACCCATGCTGCGGGTCTGAAGCTGTTCGGGAAGGCGTGCGCTGAAGGTCACCACGCCGTCCCCGTTCATCCCGGCAGATTCCATCTCATCCCGGGAGCAGGCAGTCGTCGCCATCAGGCCGGCAACCGCCAAAAAGAGAAACAATCGTTTCATAATTTCATCAAGGATTAACAAGAGGTTTTCTATTATTTTACTTTACTGTCTACTGCACGGTCTACTGCACGGGGTAGTTCCAGTCGCCGTCGAAGCCCGGGTCAATGCCGATTCCGCCCGAGGCCTCCGACGTGAGGAAATTGCCGCGCACGATGGTATGCCGGCCCCGCATGAGGGGTATATCGAAGGGGTTCGTGGCCGACAACTGCGTTCCGTCGCGGTCGTAGACCTCGAGGGAGACCTTGACGGAGGCCTCGCCCTCGTTGACCAGCACGTAGTCGAAGCCGAGGCTCGCCTCCGAGTCGCTCGTCCGCGTGATGCGGCTCTCGAACTGCACACCGGTAGAGGCGTCGGCCGTCTGGTCCGTGAAGAGGTTGAACGACGAAGGCACGTAGCCCGCATAGTGAACCACCACGCGGAAATCATCCAGGTCGATGCTCCGCGTCGGCTCGTCGGCGGGGTCTGCATCCTGCGAGGCGCCGGCATCCTGCGAGGCGCTGTGTTCACGGCTTTCGCGGAGCGCCTGCACGCGGGTCATGAATTCGGTCAGGTCGGTCGACACGAAGCTGTAGCGCGCCTGCGGACGCGTCATCGGGACGGGCACCACGATGGGGCCCTCCTGTGCCGGTTTCGCAATGGCGGCGTCGGCCCGGCCGCGGAAGGCATCGCGGAACTCGGTGCTGCCCGCATATTCGGAGGTGAGGAGGGCGACCTCCGAAAAATCATCCGTACGGAAGAACTTGTGCTCCTGCGTTCCGGCATCGACAAAGTCGGTCCAGACGATGAAGCGGTAGGCGCCCTCTTCGAGCTGCGTCTCGATGCGCAGGTCGGGCTGCGCCGTCACGGACTTCGTCACCACCATACGGCGCTCCTCCTCCCGGCCGAAGGCGCCCTCGGCATCGGCACGGTAGATGCAGACCGTATAGCGCAGATTGTACGCCTGCGGGTCGTCCGAGACGCGGGTCTTCACGTCGACCGTCTGATACACGGGCAGTTCGGTATCGAAGGTCAAATCCAGAACGACGGGATACTTCGCGGGTTCGGTCGGGCCCGGAAACTCGTGCACGTCGCACGACACGAGCAGGAAAGCCAGCGGCAGACCACTCAGAAACAGCCTTTTCAACACGCTCCTTTTCATTATTTCCGAGTTTTTTTCAGGTCAAACATGTAGGAAAACGAGACGGCGGCGTTGTCCAGCCCGATGAACGTCTTGCGGACGGTCGAGGAGCGGACGCCGTTCCGTTCGTTGCGGAACTTGTCATAGTAGGCCTTGTAGACGCCGGCGCCGAGCGAGAACTCGACGTTCCAGCGTCCGCTGCGGCCCAGCGGAATCCGGTAGCCGAGGTTGACGCCTCCGCCAATGGCCGGAGAGTTTCCGTTGTGGTCCTGGATGCGCCAGTCGCCGCCAAGCGCCAGGTTGTAGGAGGCCACCCCGAAGTGGAGCGCCGCGAAGAAGCGGTGCTCGCGCAGGGGCCAGAAGCGCAGCTCGGGCTGCGTGCCCAGCATGCGGAACTTGACCGTCGAGGTGAAGTAGTCGCACGCCGAGTAGTAGACGGGCACGCTGAAGGAGATGCGGGGCGAGAGGTCAATCTCGACGGCCACGTTGGCCATCATCATGCCCCAGCCGATGGCGTTGGTCTTGATGTGGATGGCGGGGCTCCACGCGTCCGAGGGGGCGGGAACCTCCTCACGGTTCACGTCGGGCAGCGGAGCCGGAGCAGGGGCAGGTTCGGGAACGGGCGTCGGTGCCGGTTCGGATGCCGGTGCCGGTGCCGGTTCGGGTTCGGGCTCGGGCTCGGGTGCCGGCTCGGGCTCGGTCGGCCGCGTATAGAGCATGGCCGAGGCGCTGTTGCGCAGCTCGGGGAAGAAGTGCTGCAGCATGTAGTTGTAGGGGCGTCCGCCGTGCAGCTGCATGAGCGACTGCTTGCGGCTCCCCACGACCCGGCCCTGCGCATCGAAGCTCCAGACGGGTTCGCGGTCGAGGATTAGCAGCACCTCGTCGCGGGAGGGCATCGTCGAGGCAGCCACCAGCTCGCGCAGCCGCTCCCACTGGATGCCCACCGACTCCTTGACGAGCATCCCGGCGGGGATGCCGGTCGTACGCATCAGATAGGCGGCCAGCGAGTCGACGCGGTACTGCGACAGCCGCTCGTTGGCCTGCTGCGAGCCGTCGGGCGAGGCTCCGGCGCGGATGACGACCCGGTTCAGCGTACCCTGCTCGAGCGCCTCGCGGATGGCCTCCGTAAAGTGCGCGAGCGCGGCCCGGTTGTTCCGGTAATCGGGGTCGACAAAACGGTATCCCACCCGATAATAGAGACTCACGGAGTCTGCTACCTCCTGCGCACAAATCGGCACGCTGCACAGCATGCCGAAGATAATCAACAGCAACACTCGTTTCATCGGTTTTCTTTTTTTCTATGACTACGCCACATCGAACCCGGAAACTCAATCCCGTTCATCAGATTCCAGGTTCCCCAATATAGCTTTTTTTACTCCGATTGTTCACTTCGTCACCTTTTTTAACATATATTTAACCTGAACGGGCTATAAATGACGACCAAAGAGCAGATTTTGGGCTTTTTTGTTTTATGGGCAGGCCCCGAACGGAACAGCCTGTGCCCCTTTCGAGGGATGATGTATCGGGGAGAGTTCGTCCGGGGAAGAGAGGAAGCGTCCGAGGAAGAGGGGGAAGAAAGCGTCCGGAGACAGCTGCACGGAGGCGCAAAACGACGGCGGCACGGAGGCGCAAAACGACGGCGACACGAGGTGGCGACACGAGGTGGAAAAAAGGGCGCGGCGACATGCGATAAGGAGAGCGAGGCGGCAGGAGGCGGCACGCAGAGGGCGTCGTGCTGCACGGACAAGGGAGGAGGTGAAGTACCGGAAGGAAGGGAGGCAAAAGAGGGCTGAAAGGACGGGCGGGCGCGGAAGGCGATGCACAGAAGCAGAGCATGAATGCGGCTGGCGGGGGCACGGGGAGGGGTACAAAAAAAGAGCGGCGGAAGAGTTGAATCTTCCACCGCTCACTTATCGGTGCTGCATCAACCGACCGGGCGTCTGGAGACCGGGTGCCAAGTCGGAGACCGGAGGCCGGGTGCCGGAATCGAGGGTCGGGGACCAGAGTCGGGACCAAGACGGCCGCTTCGGCTATGCGTCGCGGCGATGCTTGAGCATCCCTGCAGCGAAGGGGCGCCGCACGCCCGCCGAGTCGATGAGGCCCGCCTCGAGAATGCCGCCGTTCGAGTCGAAATAGCGGATTTCCAGCCGGTGCAGCCCCTTACGGAGGGCCGCCTGACCGCTCCGCTCGATGCGCGAGTGGGCGCCGTCGTTGTCGACCACCGTCTCGCCGTCGACCTTCACCACCGAGCCGTCGTCCGTATAGGTATAGAACGAGTAGATACCATCCTCGGGAATGTCGAGCCACCCCTCCAAGAGCAGCCCGATGTTGCCCGACACGCCCTCGGGAATCCGCACGTCGGCCACCTCGTAGCGACCCTTGAGCGGCGCCGCGTCGATGCCGGCGCAGTTGGTGCCCCGATAGTCGTACCACGTCGCCGTCAACCCGTCGGCCAGCGCTCCGAATACCTCTTCAGCCTCACGCAGCGGATGGTGCACGTAGCGGGCCGTCATCACCTCGCCGGCATTGCCCGCCGCCGTGAAGACGCGCATCCGCAGCGTGCACTCTTCGCGCAGGGTGAAGGGGCCCTCGTAGCGCGTCGAGGCGGAGTCGGGCATCGAGCCGTCGGTCGTATAGCGCACCGTCAGCCCCTCGAAGGGCATGCGGAGCTCGACACGGGCCGAGTCGACGAACTCGTTGCGGTCGCAGAGGCCGTCGGGGTCGGGAACGCGGAAGTTCCACCCCTCCTCGTCGAAGCGCTTCAGGTGGCTGTTGACCCGGCTCCGGAACGACTCGAACTCATCCTGCCCGCTGCCGCACCAGGCGATTTCGCTCAGCGCGAAGAGGCGCGGGAAGATGTGGAAGCAGGCCCGCTCGAACGTGGGGACGAACTCGGTCCAGAGGTTGGCGTAGACGCCCAGCACGCGGGAGGCCTCCTCCTCCGGAATGCCGGCAAGGGGCTCGAAGCCGTAGACCTTGGCCAGGCTGCGGCTGTTCTGGGCGCTCAGGTAGGAGAACTCGACGGGGCTGAGCACCACGCTGTTGCCGTTCGCGAGCGCCTCATCGAGCGTCTGGGGCAGCCAGCTGCGCCACCACTGCACGACGGCCGTGGGCGACAGCCCGCCGTCGGTAATCTCGTCCCACCCCACCAGGTGGCGTCCGTGTTCGTTGAAGAAGTGCTCCATCTCGCGCACGAACCACGCCTGGAGCCCCTTCTCGTCGGTCAGCCCCTCGCGGGCGATGCGCTGCTGACACTTGGGGCAGTGCTCCCAGTTGCGCTTCTCGACCTCGTCGGCCCCCAGATGGACGTATGCGTAGGGGAAGAGGTCGAACACCTCCTCGTAGACCCCCTTGCAGAAGTCGAGCGTCGCGTCGTTGCCCAGACAGAGGGGCGTCGAGAAGGTCTTGCCCCACTCGGCGCGCCCCGTGCACGAAAGTTCGGGGTAGCAGGCGACGGCTCGGAGCGAGTGGCCCGGCATGTCGAGCTCGGGAATCACGTCGATGCCCAGCGAGGCGGCGTAGGCCACCACCTCGCGGATATCCTCCTGCGTATAGTAGCCGCCGTAGAGCAGGCGCCCCTCCTCGTCGCGGCGCAGGTTCTGCTCGGGCAGACGGTAGCTTGCGTCGCGCAGCTCGCGGGCCAGCTCGCTGCAGCGGATGTCGTGGTTGTGGGTGGAGGGGTCACGCCAGGCGCCGCGCGCCGTCAGCTCGGGGTAGCGCTTGATTTCGATGCGCCACCCCTGGTCGTCGGTCAGGTGCCAGTGGAACTTGTTGAACTTGTACTGCGCCAGGCGGTCGAGCAGCGCCATGACCTCCTCCTTGGTGAAGAAGTGGCGCGCCACGTCGAGCATGAAGCCCCGCCAGGCAAAGCGCGGCGCATCCTCGATTTCGACCGCCGGGATGGTGCCGTCGCTGCGGAGCAGCTGGCGCAGCGTGGCCATGCCGGCGATGACGCCGCCGTAGCTCCCCGCCTCGAGGCGGATGCCGCGCCGCGTCACGCTGAGGCGGTAGCCGCCGATGGTGTCGAGCCCCTCGCTGCGCACCACCGTGAAGGGGGCCTTCGCGCCGCAGGCGGCCTCGACGGTGACCCCGTCGGGCAGCGAGCGCCGCAGGAACTCCGCCGCGGGGAGCCAGGTGCTGTCGGCACAGGCGAGCTCCAGCGTCGCGGGCAGGCGGAAGCATCCCGAGCCGGGCTGCAGCGAGGCGGGTCGGGGAATGAGGTCAGGCACCGCCTCGGCGGGTGCCTTGCCGCATGCCGCCAGGCAGCATGCCGCACAAAGAAGTAGCAACAGACGTTTCATCGATGGGTTGTGTAGTGGTTCTTCAACAATCATACGGGGAACGCCGGCTTCCGGAAGCCGGCGCACTCCAACCTGAAAATACCGGGCGGGGAACCTCCGCGACGGTCGTAACCCAAATTTTTCCCTCACCACGGGTCATGCGGCCTCGCAGGTGGAGGTTCCCACGGCCGGTCCCCGCCTCCATGTGGGAGAGGACGGGACGACCGAAGCCTATGTTACGGTCTTTTATCTTGCCTTATTACCTTATTCTTTAATTACTTTTTCTTCTTGCTTTGCGCTCTTCCTCTGTTCCAGGTCGAAGTAATCAGCGCACTTCACCCTCAATCTTGAGGCGCTTGACCGGCGTCCGGGCGTCGTTCGATATCACGCAGATGTCGGCATCGACCGCACCCGCCTGACGCAGCTCGAGGCTGAGCTTCACGACAAGGCGCTCGCCCGGCTGCAGCCGCCGCTCGCCCCTGAAGTCGCTCCCAACGAAGGGGGGCGTCTCGACCTTGCGCACAATCAGCGGCAGACGGCCCTCGTTGCGGAGCACGATGCGGTGCTCGAGGCGGGTGCCGCGCGGCTTCTCGCCCAGATTGAGGTAGCCACCCTCCTCCACGCGGCAGACGGGGGCGTCGGCCACCCGCACGCCGCGTGCCGCGGCGTCGACCAGATAGCCGTAGACCGAGATGGCCGACGGGCTCTCCACGCCGTCGACCGAGAGCCGCACGCGTCCGGCGAGCGAGCCGTAGTAGTCGGCGCGGTCAATCGTGGTCACCACCACCTGGGCCTCGGCACCGGCCGCCACACGGGCCGGAAGCGTCACCCCGAGGCAGTCGTCGCCCCCCTCGACCCGGGCCGTGAGGTGCACCTCACGCTTCGAACGGTTGAGCAGCGTCACCCGCTGCGAGGCGGGCGAGGCGCCGTGGCGCACCACCCCGAGCGGCAGGGTGAGGCGGTCGAGGTAGACCTCGTCGGCAATCTCGTAGAGGTGCTCGGGCGGCGTCTCGGCCAGCAGAATCGTGCCGCTCACGAAGAGCGACGTGACGCTCCGTCCGCGGTCGGTGACCACGCGCACGCTCTTGTGGAAGGTGTCGGTAAGCCCCCGCGGGTCGAAGCGGACGGTAAGCTCCCCCTCGTCGCCCGGCAGCACGGGACGCCAGTCGTAGGCCGCCACCGTGCAGCCGCACGTGGTGAGCACCCGCTCGATGACGAGCGGCCGCCCCGAGACGTTGCGGAAGCGGAAGGTATGGCTGACGGGACCCGCCTCCTCGCGTATCGTTCCGAAGTCGTGGCGCAGCTCGTCGAAGCGCAACGGCGGGTCGGCCTGCAGCCGGGCAGCCCCCGCAAGCGGAAGCGCCAGCAGCCAGAGGCAGAGCAGCAGGTGTCGAATCGCGGAGCGCATGGCACGCTATCGGTAAAGGGGTCCGTAGTTGCGGCAGGCGCGGTAGTCGGCACCCTCGGGTTCGGAGCCGAAGGCTCCCCAGGCAGACGGACGGAAGAGGTCGTCGGCGTCGAGGTTGTGCATCGCCACCGGAATGCGGAGCATCGAGGCGAGCGTCGCCATCTCCTGTCCCACATGGCCGTAGCTGATGGCTCCGTGGTTGGCGCCCCAGGCGTTCATCACCGAGTAGACGTCGCGGAAGGGTCCGTGGCCCGTCAGGCGCGGTGCGAAGAAGGTGGTCGGCCAGGTGCGGTCGGTGCGCAGGTTGATGGTCTCGAAAATCGACTCGTCGACGTTGACGGCCCACCCCTCGGCAATCTGGAGCACGGGGCCCAGCCCCTTGACCAGATTCAGGCGGCACATCGTCATCGGCATCTCGCCCCGCGTGAGGAAGTGCGACGAGAAGCCGCCGCCGCGCATGTACTCGCGGCCGGCCGGATACCAGGTCGTCGCCCCGAGGCAGGCCTCGACGTCGGCCTCGGTGAGCTCCCAGAAGGGCTTCATCGTCGGACGGCCCTCGGCGTCGGAGATGCGCCCCGTGGCGTCGAGCGTGCAGGAGCCCGAGTTGATGAGGTGGATGATACCGCCCGAGGCGCGGCCCGTCAGCTCGCGGCCCGTGACACGGCGCACGGCTTCGGGCGACCAGTAGGTGCGCACGTCGGCGAAGAGCTGCGCGCGGCAGGTGAGCAGGTGCAGCAGGAGCATCGTCACGCCGTTGAGCGTGTCATTCTCCGTAGCGAAGGGAATCGGGCGGCGGATGCCGTTCCAGTCGAACGACGAATTGAGGATGGCCTCCGAGAAGTCGCCGTCGGGACGGAAGTCGGTCCACTGGCGCTGGCCCTGGAATCCGCCGGCGATGGCGTTGTGGCCGGCAGCCTCCTCCTCGAAGCCCATGCGGGCGAGGACGGGGTTGCCCTGCATCAGGTCGCGGAAAATCATCGTCATCTTGACCACGTAGGCCCAGACGGCATCCTTCTCTTCGCGCGAGAAGCAGAGGTGGGCCGGGTTGCAGTCCTTGCCTTCACGGCTCTTGCAGTTGCGCTCGACCCAGGCCATGGCGCGTTCGTACTCCTCGTGGTCGTAGATGCCCAGCTCGATGCGGCGCTCGATTTCCGAGCAGTCGACCGCCTCGTTGCGCATGCCCAGATACTCCTGGAAGAAGGAGGCGTCGGGCATCGAACCGGCAATACCCATCGAGACCGAACCGATGGAGAGGTACGACTTGCCGCGGAGCTGCATCACGGCGACGGCGGCGCGGCCGAAGCGCAGCAGCTTCTCGCGCACGTCGGCCGGGATGGTCCGGTCGTCGAGGTCCTGCACGTCGCGTCCGTAGATGCCGAAGGCGGGCAGCCCCTTCTGGTTGTGGCCCGCAAGCGCCGAGGCGAGGTAGACGGCTCCCGGACGCTCCGTGCCGTTGAAGCCCCAGATGGCCTTGGGCATGAGCGGGTCCATGTCGATGGTCTCGGCGCCATAGCACCAGCAGGGGGTCACCGAGAGGACTGCCCCGACGCCCGAATTGCGGAACTTTTCGGCCGCGGCGGCAGCCTCGGCCACGCCGCCGATGGTCGTATCGGCCAGGACGCACTCGACGGGGGCGCCGTCCTCGTAGCGCAACGTATCGTGATAGAGCTCCGCGACGCGGCGCGCCATGGACATGGTCATCTCCTCGAGCGATTCGCGGATTCCGCCGCGGCGGCCGTCGATGATGGGACGGATTCCAATTTTGGGATGGTTGGTATTCATGACAATCAATCTGTTAATTGACCTTTTTATGTTCCGTTTCAGAGTCGGACCGACGGCTGAAGGCCGTGAGCAGGAAGCCCACGACGAAGATTACGGTCGTTCCGAAGACAATCGTCAGGTAGGTGTGCAGCGGACTGCGCAGCACGTAGAAGGGCGAGCCCTCGTTGATGAGGGGCGAGAGGCTCATCCAGGCGATGGTGAGCAGCCCCAGCACCACGGCCAGCACGGCATGGGCGCGCCGCACGCGGCGGCAGACGACGCCCAGCAGGAAGAGACCCAGCATGCCGCCGCTGAAAATCGAGGCGAGCTTCCACCAGGCGTCCAGCACTCCGTCGATGCGCATCATGAGCAGTCCCATGACGATGCCCAGCGCGCCGACAACGAACGAGGTCGCGTAGAGGGTCTTCATGCTGCGCCGTTCGGTCACCTCGCTCTTCGCCAGGCGCTTGGCGAAGTCGGTCAGCACGATGGTGGCCGACGAGTTGATGCTCGTGGCGACGGTGCTCATGCCGGCCGAGAAGAGCGAGGCGATGACCAGTCCCGTGAGTCCCGTGGGGAGTCCGTGGACGATGAACCAGGGGAAGACCTGGTCCGAGGGGGTGCCGGCGGGCAGCAGCTCGGGCCGCGCCGTGTAGTAGGCGAAGAGCGCCGTGCCGATGTAGACGAAGACGAGCGAGACGGGGATGTAGAGCAGTCCGCCGAAGAGGGTCGACTTGACCGCCTCGGCCGTTGAGCGGGTGGTCATGTAGCGCTGGACGTAGTTCTGGTCGATGCCGTAGTTCTGCATGTTGACGAACAGGCCGTAGACGAGCACCACCCAGAAGGTGGGTTCGGTGAGCGAGGCTCCGAAGCTGCCGAGGCTGAACTTGTCGTGCGCGGCGGCGATTTCGAAGAGCTGCGCCGGCCCCTCGGGCATCGAGAAGGTGAGAATCAGCGCGCAGACGATGGCCCCCACGATGAGGATGATGCCCTGGATGGCATCGGTCCAGACCACGGCGGCGATGCCGCCCAGCAGCGTGTAGACCAGCGTGGCGACGCCCGTCCAAACGATAATCGAGGCGACGTCCCACCCGAACATCGTGTGCAGCGGCAGGGCCAGCAGCAGCAGAATCGAGCCGATGCGGGCCAGCTGCGTGAGCAGGTAGCAGACGGCCACGTAGCAGCGCGCCCAGTAGCCGAAGCGCTGCTCGAGGTAGTGGTAGGCCGAGACGCTGTTGACGTTGCGGTAGAGCGGGATGAAGACCTTCGCCGCCAGCCACGTGGCGATGGGTATCGAAAGGCTGAAGACAAAGGGGTTCCAGTTGCTCTTGTAGGCGTCGCCAGGCAGCCCCAGGAAGCTGATGCTGCTGACGAACGTGGCGAAAATCGACATGCCCACCACCCATGTGGGGAGGTTGCCCTCGGCGGCCGTGAAGGCGGCCGAGCCCCGGCGGCTGCGGAAGAAGAAGCTGCAGCCGAAGAGGGCGACGCCTCCGACGAAGAGGAAGAAGACAACGTAGTCGAGCAGGGTTATCTCCATGCGAAGTTTCGGTTTTTGGCCCGGAGCGGCACGCGGCCGGCTCCGGGTTCAGGTTCAGATTCGGTTATGCGGTTTGCAGGGCGGTTCAGGGGTTCAGGGTTTGGCGGTTCGGCAGGTGGCGAAGGGTCACTCCGCGCAGGCGACGCCGAGCGCCTCGAGCGCCTTGCGAATCCGTTCGCGCTCCTCGCTGCGGAAGCGGCGGTAGGGGTAGGACATGTAGTCGTCGCAGATGCCCATGAGCGAGAGGGCGCACTTGACACCCTTCAGGTAGCTCGAGCCGTACTTGCCCACCGTGTAGATGGTGGTGCTGATTTGCATGATGCGCTGCTGGAGCGTGCGCATGATCTGGATGTCGTTGCGGCGTGCGGCGTCGTACATCTGCACGTAGAGTTCGGGAAACATGTTCGCACCGCCGTTGATGCCGCCGTCGGCACCCATGATGACGCACTCGCCCGTCAGCTCCTCGGGACCCACGTAGAGGGCGAAGTCGGGGCGGTCGCGCATGATGTAGAGCAGCGTCTGGAAGTAGGTCATGTTGGCCGACGAATCCTTCAGGCCGATGATGTTGGGGTGTTCGCCCAGCACGCGGACCGTCTGCGGGGCGAACGACACCTTGACGTGCGAGGGCATGTTGTAGAGGAAGAGCGGCAGGCAGAGCCGGTCGGCCAGTGCCGTGTAGTACTCGATAAGCTCCTGCTGCGAGGGGGCGAAGTAGTAGGGCGGAGCCGCCACGACGGCCACGGCGCCGCATGCGCGGGCCTTCTCGGCCAGCTTGAGGCTCTCGTCCATCGAGGTGTCGGTGACGCCCACCAGCACCGGCACGCGGCCGGCCACCTGGCGGCATGCCAGTTCGACGAAGTCGTAGCGGCACTTGTAGGAGAGGCTCTGCGCCTCGCCCGTGGTGCCCAGCAGGAAGAGCCCGTGGATGCCGCCCGCGAGCATGTGTTCGATGAGGCGCACGGCGCCTTCACGGTCCAGCGTATCGTCATCCGTCAGGGGAGTAATCATCGGCGGAATGATGCCTTGCAGTTTTTCCATCGTTTCCGAAAGTTTTTTATGTTCGTTGTTTTTGAATTCCGTATCTGTTTCTACTTTCTACCGGCCGGCGGCCCGCTTCATCAGCTTCGCGTCGTAGCCAAGGCCGTAGGCGAAGGGGTATTGCGGCGTTGCGAGGGGCATGCGTCCCGTGGGTGCGAACTCGCCCGTGAGCAGGCCGGCGATGGCGCGTCCCGCCTCCTGACCCGCGTGCCAGGCCAGGACGGAGGCCGCCACACGGCCGCTCCATGCAAGGTCGCTCACGTCGCAGCTCTGCATCACGACGATGCTCTTCTGCGGATAGCGGGCGGCCAGTTCGAGCCAGAAGCGCGACTCGGCGTCGAGGTCGCCGTCGTTGCCCACGCAGAAGAGGAGCCTCCGGGCGCGCCGCATGCGGGCGTCGAGGTCACCGACGGGCGTCGGCGTGCAGTTCAGCTGGATGTCGGACTCCTCGCCGACCGAGGTGTAGCGCAGTTCGAGGCAGTAGGTGCGGCCCGCCTCGGCGTGGAGCATGAAAATCTGCTCCGCATCGTCCGCTGCGGCGTCGCGGCGAAGCACCTCCTCGCCGTCGAGCAGCAGCTGCCAGCCGCCCCGGCCCGCAAGGCCGAAGCGCACCACGCTCTCCTCCGCCGGACGGTAGAAGGTGTTCCAGAGGGCCGTGAAGCCCGTCGTGTCGCACTGCTCGACGGGCATGTCGGGGCCCCATGCATAGTCGACGTAGCGTTCAATACGCTCGACGGCGGGCTTCACGCCCGGCGTCCGTCCGCGGAAGTAGCGGGCCCGGATGCCGGGGAGAGTCGCCTCCTCGTCGGCGAAGAATTCACCCGTGAGCGTCAGGTCGATGCGGCGGCGCGACGCAGGCAGCAGCTCGAAGCCTTCGCGTCCTGCAAGCATGTCGGCCAGCGTCGTGCGGTCGTAGGGGTAGACCGAGGCGTCGCCTCCGCTCTCGGTATTGGCATAAAGGCGGTTGCCGAGCACCAGCACCCCGCCGCGCGAGGCCGAAAGGGGCAGCAGACCGCCCTCGTTGCGCAGCAGCACGAGCGAGCGGCGGGCCGCCTCGAGGGCCACCTCGCGCGAGGCCGGCCGGTTGGCGGGAATCGTTGCGTCGGCCTGGGCGGGGTGCATCAGGCCGAAACGCTGCCGCACGACGAGCATCCGCCGCACGCGGCGGTCAATCTCCGACTGGGAGACCGCGCCCGAATCGAGCAGCGGGCGCAGACGTTCGGCATTGAGCCACTCGCCGCGGGGCAGGTCGATGTCCACCCCGCCGCGCAGGGCTCCGCGCGTCGAGCGCGTCTGCCAGAGGTCGCCGAGCAGCAGGCCGTCGAAGCGGCATTCGCCGCGCAGGAAGCCCTCGTTGAAGAGCGAATCCTCGACGGCGCGGCACTCCTGTGTGCCGCCGCGCAGGAGCACTCCGCCGAAAAGCTCCGACGAGAGCGTGCGGCGCAGCATCTCGCGGCGCGCCTCCTCCGCCGCATCGCCGCGGGCAGACGAGGGTGCGCAGCTGCGGCCGACGGGCATGATGCCGCCCGCCGTGAGCCCTTCGGCAAAGGCCACGGCGCAGCGCGAGGCGTGGAGCGGATTGTCGCCGAAGGTGGTGGCGCGCAGCAAGGCGTCGCCGCCGTCGAAGAGCGTCAGTTCGGGAGCCAGCGCCGCCTCTACGGCGCGGGCGCGGCAGTCGGCGGCGATGCTGCGGCCGACGGCGGCCACCAGCGTCGAGTCGAAGGTTGCCGCCAGCGCCAGCGGCGAGGGGTAGAGCGTGCTCTTGCCGTTGGTGTGGACCCCTTCGAGGGCGAACTCCATGCGGAAGTCGGGAATGCCGAGCCGCTCGACGCCGCCCGCCAGCAGGTCGTGCGTTCCGCGGTCGCGGGGGCGCCAGTGGCCGGCCAGGCAGCCGAGCCGCTCGTCGGAGGTCATCTGCGCCAGCAGCGAATCGGCACGCGCCTCCCAGCGCCGCGCATCGGGCGGCAGGGGCTCGACCCAATGTTCGTCGACGATGCGCCGGCGGGGGTCGATGCTGAGCCGCGCGGGGTCGAGCACCACATGCTTGATGCAGGAGCGGTGCCACGTATAGACAATATGGACCAGTCCGTCGCTGCTCTGAATCACCGACGGATAGGAGTACTCGTCACCGGGCGAATCCTCGAGCGTCAGCGCGGCGTACCAGTTGCGGCCGTCGTCCGACAGCGCCACGTTGATGGGGCTGCGGGCCGCAGCGCCGCTCTTCACCGCCTCGATGTGGTTGTAAACCAGCAGCATGCGGCCGTCGCGCAGGGCGACCGCATCGAGTCCCGAGTCGTTGTTGGGAAGGCCCGTCGAGCGGGGTTCGTCCCACGTGCGTCCGCCGTCGCGCGAGGTGAGCGAGATGATGTTGCCGCGCAGGTCGATGGCGCGGCAGAGGGCCTGAAGCGACCCGTCGGGGCGGGCCACCAGCGAGGGCTGGATAATCTGCGTCCGGCTGCGGCGGTCGTTGAGCGGGCCTATGCTCTCCCAACGGGTCACGGCGGAGTCGGTGACCTCGAGGTAGGCGCGCCAGCCGCCCCGCTCAAGGCTGGTGCCGCAGAGCAGACGGTCGCCCCAGAGCAGCGGCTTGTTCTTGATGGGGCCCAGGAAGCCGTCGGGCAGCCGCTCGGGCGCCGACCAGCTGTAGCCGCCGTCCTGCGAGCGGATGAGCCATCCGGACCAGTCCTGGACGTTGCGGCCCACCTTGTAGAAGAGCAGCAGCTCGCCGCCGGGCATCTGGAAGAGCACCGGATTCCAGCAGGCGGTCTTCACCGAGTCGATGAGGCCGTCGGCCACGAGCCGCGGCGTCTCCCAGCCGTCGGCATGCAGGTGCGAGGCCCAAATCGAGCAGTCGGCGTTGCTCTCGTACTTGACGCCGAAGAGGGCAATCATCAGCTCGCCGCGCGAGGTCTCGACAATCGTCGCCGCATGGCACGAGGGGAACTCGGCCCGGTCGTAGACGAACTCGGCCCGAACGACGCCCGCCGTGTCGCGCACGGGCGAGGGAGCTCCGGCACGCAGCGTGCCCCACACTCCCGACAGCAACAGCAGTAGCAGAATCTTCTTCATCTCTCATGCCGGACCGGCCGGCTCGTTTGCGCGGTTTGCACCGCCGCGATTAATAATTATATATGTATAACCAAACCTTTTTTCTCTTTTGTTTGCCTTCGGCGCTCTTCCGCCCCCGCACCGTGCGGCCCGTTTCGGTCGTCGGGCCCCTTCGGCCCCTTCGTCGCCTCCGGCCGGGCGCTACACCTCGACGAACTGAGGGTTGAGCGTCGAGGAGACCGACTGCTGGTTGCCGTTGGCGATGCAGTCGAGCAGGATGCGCACCGATTCGCTCCCGAAGAGCTCAATGGGCTGCTTGACGTAGGAGACCCTGTAGTCCGACAGGTCGAAGGCGTCCGACTCGTCGAAGGCGACGATGCGGATGTGGTCGAGCGCCTCGGGAGCCGTCGAGCGCAGCCGCTTGATGCCCTCGATGGTGAGCGTGTTGGTGGCGAAGACGATGCCGTCGACCTCGCGCGCGAGGATGTCGTCGAAGGCCTTGGCGATTTGCGCCGGGATGTTCTTGAAGCGAATCGTGTGGATGTTGACGCTCTCGCCCAGCCCCGCCTCGGTCATCGCCGCGCGGTAACCCGCCTCGCGGTCGCGGATGTTCGACAGACGCATGGCGTAGGAGAGCATCTCGATGCGGCGGCACCCGCGGCGAATCAGGCTCTCAGTGGCCATCATCCCCGCCTTGCGGTTGTTGAGCATCACGCGGTTGGCGTCGATGCCCTCCATGTCGCGGTCGATGAGCACCAGTGGGATGCCCGCCTCGACAATCTTGGCAATCGAGGCCTCGGACTTCTCGCACGGCACCACAATCATACCGTCGACACCGCGCGACATGAGCGCCCCGACGATGTTCTCCAGCTTGTCGGGATTCTCGTCCGAGCTGCCGAAGATGACCGTGTAGTGGAGCTTGTAGGCGGCATCCTCGATGAAGCGGCCGATGTCGGCGAAGAAGCGGTTCGAGATGTCGCTCACAATCACGCCGATGGTGTTCGTACGGCCGCTGCGCAGGCTGCGCGCCGCATTGTTGGGCTGATAGTCGAGCCGGCGGGCCACCTCCATGATTTTCTGCGACGTCTCCTCGCTGACGCGGTAGAGACGCCCCGTACCGTCGGCCTTGGCCCGGTTGTTCATGACGAACGAGACCAACGAGACGGAGACGCCCGCCTCGGTGGCTATATCCTTGATGGTAGTTTTGCGCGATGCCATTTTTTTCGAGTCGTTTTGCAGTACGACAATCAAAAAATAATTATACCTTTGCAAAGGTAGTTAAAACATTTTAGCAAAGCAAACGTTCAAACGATATTTTTTATGCCATCAAGCTATGTTCTGGGAGTCGACTTCGGAAGCGACTCCGTACGATGCATCCTCGCGGACACGGCCGACGGGTCGACCCTCTCGGAGTGCGCCGTGAACTACCCCCGCTGGAGCACGGGGGCCTACTGCGACCCCTCCGTCGGGCAGTACCGCCAGCACCCGATGGACTACATCGAGTCGCTCGAGCGGGCCATCGGCGGCTGTCTCTCGCAGGTGCCGCAGCAGGTGGTCGACCGCCTGGTCGGCATCTCGTTCGACACGACCGCCTCGACCCCCGCGCTGGTCGACCGCAACGGCACCCCGCTCGCCCTACTCCCTGAGTTCGAGGAGGAACCGGACGCCATGTTCGTGCTCTGGAAGGACCACACCGCCCAGCTCGAGGCCGAGCAAATCAGCGCCTGCGCCGCCCGGGGACCGGTCGACTACACGCGCTACTGCGGCGGCAGCTACTCGTGCGAATGGGTCTGGTCGAAGATGCTGCACTGCCTGCGCCACACCCCCCGGCTGCAGCAGGCCGCCTGGTCGTGG
>ENA-UOIW01000942-UOIW01000942.1-human-gut-metagenome-genome-assembly--contig:-P58-NODE-942-length-19434-cov-6.958460_pt1 | contig 19434 bp, 18 predicted proteins | sample MGYA00242334_ERZ723881 | MGnify/ENA metagenome assembly ERZ723881 | reverse complement strand
CCGGCATCGCCGGAGGGCCGCTTCATTCGGTGAAATACCCTTATTTATAGTTTCTTCAAGGTTTTTCCACTTTTTTATAAAGTGTTTTCAAGTTTTTTCCTGCATTTTTCAGGAAAAATGCAAGGTTTTTCATCCTGTATGTCGTCTATCTACGCGTTGTTCAGCGAATTTATGTCTTTACTGCTTCAGGGCCAGCGTCTTTTCATAGGCCGCGACAACGGCGTTCATGGCCGCCGCCCGGAAGCCGCCCTCCTCCAGCGCCCGCACGCCGGCGATGGTCGTGCCCCCGGGGGAGCATACGGCGTCCTTCATCGCGCCGAAGGGCTGTCCGCTCTCCAGCGCCAGCTGTGCCGCGCCCAGCAGCATCTGCGCGGCGTAGACATTGGCCTTGTCCCGGGGCAGTCCGCAGCTCACCGCGCCGTCGGCCAGCGCCTCCATAAACAGGCAGGCGAACGCGCCGCCGCAGCCCGCCACAGCGCTGCCCGCGTCGATGAGATTTTCCGGCAGCCGCTCCAGTCTTCCGGAGGCCTCCATGCCGTTCAAAAAGCCCTGCAGCTGCGTCTCCGTCACCGCATCGTTGCCGTCGTACAGCACCAGCCCCGCCCCCACGGCGCAGGCGGTGTTGGGCATGATGCGGATGATGGGACAGGCCGCAAAAGCGTTGTCCCGCAAGGCTTTCAGCGTTACGCCCGCCGCCATGGATACCACCACGGCAGGCGTTTCCCGCCCCTCCAGCACGGGCCGCAGCGATGCCAGCAGCGCCGGGATCTGCCCGGGCTTCACGCCCAGGAACACATAGTCGCACCGGACGGCGATGTCCTCCGCCGAGGCTGTTTTCGCCCCCAGCTCGCGGGCCACCTTCTCCGCCTTTTCCATGGTGCGGTTATAGAGAAGCACATTCTCCCCGCCGATCGCCTTCGCCGCCGCCCGGGCCAGCGCGCCGCCCATATTCCCCGTTCCGATAAATCCGTACGTCATACCAAGCACCTCCCGGTCTTACTCGTTTTTCAAGTGCGCCAGCGCCGCACAGGCGGCGGACTGCTCCGCTTCCTTCTTGCTGCGGCCCATTCCCTCGCCCACCGTAACGCCGTTGAGCGTCACGCGGAAGGCGAACTCCTTGGCGTGGTCCGGGCCGGACGAGCCGGTGAGCTCGTAGCGCAGCACCTGGTCGCTCTTGCGCTGCACCAGCTCCTGCAGCTCCGTCTTGTAGTCCCGGCGGCGCTCCTCCACCAGCTCCTCCCGCTCCTTGTCCAGCAGGACGCGGTGGATCAGCTCACGGGCCGCCTCAATGCCGCCGTCCAGATATACGGCGGCAAACACGGACTCGGTGGCATCAGCCAAAATGGAGGGCCGGCGGCGTCCGCCGCCCTGCTCCTCGCCCTTGCCCAGGCAGAGATGGTCGCCCAAGGACAACGTCTGGGCTACCTCGTGCAGGCTCTCCTCGCAGACCAGCGCCGCACGGATGCGGGTCAGGTCGCCCTCCGGCAGGTCAGGGTGCTTTTTATACAGATGCTCGGCGGTAACGAAGCCCAGCACCGCGTCGCCCAGAAATTCCAACCGCTCGTTGCTGGCGATGTGCGCGCCGCGATGTTCGTTGGCATAGGAGCTGTGGTACAGCGCCGCCTGCAGCAGCGCAGGGTCGCGGAACACATAGCCCAGCTTCTTTTCCAGTGTTTCCATACAAGTATCTCCTTTGAAAAAATACGACCCGCACGGGTCGTATTTTTTGTGTCGTATATATCTCAGCCCAGCTTGCTGCTGAGGTAGCGGACGCAGTCGCCGACGGTCTTCAGACCCGACAGATCCTCCTCGTCAATCTCGCCGATGTCGAACTCCTCCTCCATCGCCATGACCAACTCCACCAGATCCACGGAGTCAGCGCCCAGGTCGTCCACAAAAGAGCTGTCCATGCTGATCTCGTCGGTGTCGATGGCAAACTGCTCGGCGATCAGATCCTGCATCGTCTTGAAGATCTCCTCCACTGTCACGGGGTATTCCTCCTTCTCATTTATCTTGGAAAATAATACGGCAATCCTACGGGGCTGTCAATAGTTTTTTTCTGATTTTTATTCGGACACCGTCTGCATTTTGTGGATGTTGGCGGCGATGTCGTCGATGATGCCGCTTTCCGCCACCTGAATGGCCTGTCCCACGGCGTTCTCGATGGCCTCGGCGTTAGAGCCGCCGTGGGCCTTGATGACAGGTCTGGAGATGCCGATGAAGGCCGTACCGCCCACCTTGTTGGGGTCGAGCCGGGATTTGAACTCATTCAGCCCCGGCATGACCAGCAGCGCCGCAAGCTTTGTCAGCAGGTTCTTCTTGAACATACTCTTCAGTGCGCTGCCGGCGAACGAGCCCACGCCCTCGATGGTCTTGAGCATCACGTTGCCGGAGAAGCCGTCGGTGACGATCACATCGCAGCCGCCCTTGATGGCGTCCTTGGCCTCGATGTTGCCGATGAAGTGCATATCGCCGGCCTCATCCGCCTTGCGCAGCAGGGCCAGGGTGGCCTTTTGCAGCTCCGTGCCCTTGCTGTCCTCCGCGCCGATGTTCAGAAGGCCCACACGGGGCGTCTCCACGCCCAATACCCGCTTGGCGTAAAAATTGCCCAAATAGGCGAACTGCACCAGGTACTCCGGGGTACACTCGGCGTTGGCGCCGCAGTCGATGAGCACAGCGCTGCCGGTGGTGGTGGGGATGACGGGGGCCATGGCCGCCCGGCGGATGCCGTGGATACGCTTGGTGATGAGGGTCGCCCCGGTGAGCAGCGCGCCGGTAGAGCCGGCGGACACCACCGCGTCCGCCGCGCCGTCACGGAGCAGCGTCAACGCCACGCCCATGGAGCTGTCCTTCTTCCGGCGGAACACAGTGGCCGGGTCGTCGCACATCTCCACTGTCTCCGTGGTGGGGTGGATGGTCACGCCCTGGGGCAGGGCGGACGCGCCGCACCGGGCGACGGCATCACGGATGGCGGCCTCGTCGCCGGTGAGGGTGATGTCGCAGCCGAAGCGGGCGCGGGCGCTGAGTGCGCCCTTGACGATCTCCAGGGGGGCGTTGTCGCCGCCCATGGCGTCGATGATGATATTCACAGGGAGAGCACCTCCTCTTTGATCTGCTCGATGATGGCGAGGGAACGCTGGCTCAGCTCCGCGTTCTTGTTGCGCTTGCCCTTGACCCGGTAGTCCAGGGGCGGGATGATGCCGAAGTTGATGTTCATGGGCTGGAAATCGGCCACGGTGGGGTTGCTGATATACAGGCCCAGCGCGCCGATGGCCGTCTCCCGGGGGAAGTCGATGGGGGCCTGTCCCTTGAGACGGCGGGCCAGCTCCACGCCCACCAGGAAGCCGCTGGCGCAGGACTCCACATAGCCCTCCACACCGGTCATCTGGCCGGCGAAGGCGATGCGGGGATCGCTTTGCAGGCGGTAGTAGCGGTCCAGCAGCTGGGGGGAGTTCAGGTATGTATTGCGGTGCATGACGCCGTAGCGCAGGTAGACGGCGTTGCGGAGGGCGGGGATCATGGAGAACACCCGCTTCTGCTCGCCCCACTTCAGGTGGGTCTGGAAGCCCACCAGGTTGTAGATCGTGCCGTCGGCGTTATCACGGCGGAGCTGCACCACGGCGTAGGGCTCTTTCCCCGTCTTGGGGTCAGGCAGCCCACGGGGCTTCAGCGGACCGAAGCGCAGGGTGTCCTCGCCCCGGCGGGCCATGACCTCCACGGGCATACAGCCCTCAAACACGTTCTTATCCTCGAAGCCGTGGACCTCCGCCTCCTGGGCACTGATCAGCTCCTGCCAGAAGGCCAGGTATTCCTCCCTGGACAGAGGGCAGTTGATATAGTCCGGTGTACTCTTGTCGTAACGGGAGGCGAAGTAGGCGCTGTCCATGTCCACGCTGTCGTAGGAGACCAGGGGCGCGGCGGCGTCGAAGAAGTTCAGTGTCGTGCCGCCGCCCAGCTTGGCAGCGATGACCTCCGCCAGCGGGTCGGAGGTCAGCGGGCCGGAGGCGATGACCACATCGCCGTCGGGAATGGCCGTGACCTCGCCGGGGACGAGGGTGATATTCGGCTCGGCCAGGATGTGCTCCGTGACCATGCGGGCAAAGCCCTCACGGTCCACCGCCAGCGCGCCGCCGGCGGGCACGGCCGTGGCGTCGGCGCAGCGGAGGATCAGACTGTCCAGCCGCCGCAGCTCCTCCTTCAAAAGGCCCACGGCGTTTTCCAGTCCCGCGCCACGCAAAGAATTGGAGCAGCACAGCTCCGCGAAATAGGGGGTGACGTGGGCCGGTGTGGTCTTTTCCGGCTTCATCTCCCGCAGCACCACGGGGATACCCCGCCGGGCCAACTGCCAGGCACATTCCGCGCCGGCCAGGCCCGCGCCGATAACTGTCACTTGGTTCATGCTTCCTCCGATTTCTTGGCGGTCTTGCGGGCGGCGGGCTTCTTGGCCGCCGCCGTCTTCTTCGCCGCTGGCTTCTTGGCCGCCGTCTTCTTCGCGGCGGGCTTTTTCGCCGCAGCCTTCTTCTCCTCTGCCGGGGCGGCGCTCTCCCCGGTCGTGGTCTCCGCCGTCTCACCGTCGGCAGTCTTGCGGCGGCGGTAGCCCCGCTGGTCCTCCGGCAGGAAGTTGGAGCACTCCGGGTTGGCGCAGAAGGGCTTGTTGAAGCCACGCCCCGCCTTCTTGAACATGGTCTTGCCGCACACAGGGCAGTCGTCCTTCACCGGCACGTCCCAGGTCATGAAATCGCAGGTGGGGAACTTGTCGCATCCGTAGTAGGTATAGCCGTTGCGGCTGGTCTTTTTCAGGATACGTCCGCCGCACTTGGGGCAGCGGCCCGGCATCTCCACCACCAGCGGCTTGGTGAATTTGCACTCGGGATAGCCGGGGCAGGCCAGGAAACGGCCGAAGCGGCCGGATTTGATGACCATGTTGCGGCCGCAGAGGTCGCACTTCTCCTCCGTCACCTCGTCGGGGACTTTCAGGTAGACGCCCTCCATGTCCTTCTCCACCTGCTCCAAATTCTGATGGAACGGAACGTAGAACTGACGGATCAGATCCTTCCATTTGACCTTGCCGGCTTCCACATCGTCCAGCTTCTGCTCCATGCGGGCGGTGAACTTCACGTCCACGACGTCAGGGAAGCGCTGGCACATCAGATCGTTGACCACGCCGCCCAGGGGTGTCAGGCGCAGGTATTTGCCCTCCTTGATGACGTACTCCCGGTCCAGAATAGTGGACACCGTGGGCGCGTAGGTGGAGGGACGGCCGATGCCGTTCTCCTCCATGGTGCGGATGAGGGTGGCATCGGTGTAGCGGGCGGGGGGCTGGGTGAAGTGCTGGGCGGGGGTAAAGCCCGTCAGCGTCACGTTCTCGCCCTCGTTCAGCGGCGGCAGGGGCGACTCCTTCTCCTCCTTGTCATCGTCGCGGCTCTCCTCGTAGACGGCGGTATAGCCGGAGAACTTCAGGTTGCTGGCGGAGCAGCGCAGCGCGTGCGCCCCGGCAGCGATCTCCACGGAGATGCTGTCGTAGACGGCGTTGGCCATCTGGCTGGCCAGGAAACGGCTCCAGATCAGGCGGTACAGGCGGTACTGCTCCGGCGTCAGGTCGGGCTTCACCTGCTCCGGCGTCAGGGACGGGTCAGCGGGACGGATGGCCTCGTGGGCATCCTGTGCCCCGGCCTTGGTCTTGTATTTGCGGGGAGCGGCGGGGTAATAGGCCGCGCCGTAGCGGGAGCAGATCAGCTCCTTGGCCTGAGCCTGGGCCTCATCGGAGATGCGCAGCGAGTCGGTACGCATATAGGTGATGAGACCCACCGTGCCCTCGCCGGCAATGTCCACGCCCTCATAGAGCTGCTGGGCGATGGCCATGGTGCGGCGGGGCGTCATGTTCAGCTTGCGGGACGCCTCCTGCTGCAGGCTGGAGGTGGTGAAGGGCGGCGTGGGGCTGCGCTGCTTGTCCGTGCGCTTGACGGTCTTGACGGTAAACGTCTCCTTTTGCAGCTCGGCCACGATGCGCTGGGTGTCGGCCTCGTCCTTGGGCTCGCATTTCTTGCCGTCCACGCCGTAGTAGTGGGCGGTGAAGGGCGCGCCGTCCTTATTCTGCAGAGCGGCGTCCAGCGTCCAGTACTCCTGGGGGACGAAGTCTGCGATCTCCTTTTCCCGCTGGGCCACCAGGCGGATGGCCACCGACTGGACGCGGCCCGCGGACAGGTTGCGGCGGATCTTCTTCCACAGCAGGGGGGAGAGCTGGTAGCCCACGATGCGGTCCAGCACGCGGCGGGCCTGCTGGGCATCCACCAGGTCCTGGTCAATGGCACGGGGATGCTGGATGCTGTCCGTGACCACCTTTTTGGTGATCTCGTTGAAGGTGACGCGGTGGGCCTTGTCATCCGGCAGGTCCAGCAGGTGCTGCAGATGCCAGCTGATGGCCTCGCCCTCGCGGTCCGGGTCGGTGGCGAGAAAGACGGCCTTGCTGTTCTTGGCGGCGGTCTTCAGGTCCTTGATGATGTCCTCTTTGCCCTTGATGGGGCGGTAATTGGGGGTAAAGTCATCGTCCACATCCACGCCAAGCGTGCTCTTGGGCAGGTCGCGGAGGTGGCCCATGCTGGCCTTGACCACGTAATCCGGCCCTAAGTACTTGCCGATGGTCTTGGCCTTGGCCGGGGACTCGACGATGACTAAATTCTTCTTTGTTGCCATGTGTGTACTATTCCTCCTTGAGTTCCACCGTGCGCAGGAAGCTGCCTGCGCCCTGACGGCGGACGTAGCCGTCGATCTCCAGCATGGTCAGCGCGGAGAGCACACGGCGAATGGGTATATCGGTCTGCAGCGCCGCATCATCGGCCAGCAGCGCCTGGTCCGTTGGCAGCACCCGCAGCAGCGCCAGCTGGTCGTCCGTCAGGCCGTCCGGGCCGTGGGACACATCCAGCACCGGCAGGCGCGGTGTTTCCTGCTTTTCCGGGATGGGAACGGGCTTTGTCTCCGGCGCGTCCGTACCCTTGGGCAGGTCCGGCAGCGCTGCGCGCAAACGGCGCAGCTTGTGGGGAAAGCGGCCCTCGTAAAAGCTGAGAATGTCCCACGCCTCGGAGACAAGGCCCGCGCCATCCCGGATGAGGGCGTTGCAGCCCTTGCTGTTGGGGGCGTTGATCGGGCCGGGCACGGCGAACACCTCCCTGCCCTGCTCCAGTGCCGTGGACGCGGTGATCAGCGCGCCGCTGCGCTCCGGGGCTTCCACCACCACGGCGGCCAGACTCAGGCCGCTGAGGATGCGGTTGCGGACGGGAAAATGGGATGCCATCGGCTCTGTGCCGGGCGGGTATTCGGACAGCACCACACCGGTGGCGGCCACGTCCTCGTAGATGCGCCGGTTTTCGGCGGGGTAGACCACATCCACACCGCCGCCCAGCACGGCGGCGGTGAAGCCGCCGGCCCGGAGCGCACCCTTCATGGCCGCGCCGTCAATGCCCTTGGCCATGCCGGACAGCACCAGCGCCCCCTGCCTGGCCAGCTCGTAGCCCAGCTGGGACGCTACGTCCAGGCCGTAGGCGGTGCAGCTCCGCGTGCCCACCACGGCGATGGCGGCCTCGTCATCGAAGAGGGGCATCGAGCCCTTGCCGTAGAGCAGCAGAGGCGGATCAAAGATGTCCCGCAGGCGGGAGGGATAGGTGGTATCGTCCATGGTGACGATGAACTGGCCCGTTTTGGCGCAGGCGGAGAGCACGTCCTCGGCTCGGGCCAGGGACTTGTCCGCCAGCAGCTGGGCCTGTGCCTTATTGACAGCACCGGTGAGCAGCAGCTCCTCCGGCTGGGCGTAGTATATCTCCTCCGGCGAGGAAAAATGCTCCAGCAGCTGGAGCTTGGCGCGGCTGCCCACACCCGGCAGGGAGGCCAGCCATACCCAGTATTTCAGCGCAGCCATTTACATCCCCTCCTCGGCACGGTATGCCTCCCACAGCAGCACCGCGGCGGCCGCGGCGGCGTTCAGTGACTCGCAGTGGTCGGCCATGGGGATGCGCAGCGTCTCGTCACAAAGGGCCAGCACCGTGTCGCTGAGTCCCCGGCCCTCGCTGCCCACGGCGATGGCGCAGCGCCGCAGGTCGCGGCGGCGGACATCCACTGTGTCATGGCGCAGGGCCGCGCCGTACAACGGCAGATCTGCCGCCGTCAGCAGAGCGCGGAGCGTCTCCGCGTCCAGCGTCCAGGCGGGCAGGCGGAACACCGCGCCCATGGAGGCCCGCAGCGTTTTCAGGCTATACAGGTCGGCGCAGCCGGGGAGCAGCAGCGCGGCGGTACAGCCGAAGGCGTCCGCCGTGCGCAGCACCGTGCCCACATTGCCGGGGTCCTGGACGCCGTCTAAAATGACGTAGCGCCCCGGCGCAAGCGCCGCAGGCGGCGCGGTATCCGGCAGCTCACACACCGCCAGCAGCCCCTGAGGCGTGCGGTGGGGTGAAATAGAGGCCATCACATCGGCAGGGACGCAGACGCGGCGCACGCCCACAGGCAGGCTTTCCGGCAGGGCCACGCCGTCGGACACCACCATGCAGGTGACGGTCACGCCGTGGCGCAGCGCCTCGTCCACCAGCTTGGGACTATCGCACAAAAATGCGCCGCATTGGCGGCGGTATGCACCGCTGTCCAAGCGGCGGATATGCTCCAGCAGCGGATTTTTACGGCTGGTGATGCGTTCCATGGCAAAGTCCCCCTCCCCGATGAATATTCTTTATAATATAGGTATCGATGGCGGTTGTCAACAAAAAATAAGGGAACGCCTGCCGGCATCCCCTTATTTCTGCTTATATGGCGTGGCCCTTGGCCTTGATGACGGCCACGACCTCCTCTACGCAGGCGCGGCAGGTGTCGTCCTCCGGGGCTTCCACCATGACCCGGAGCAGCGGCTCTGTGCCGGACTCGCGCACCAAAATGCGGCCCGTGTCGCCCAGCTTATTGGCCACAGCCTCCACGGCCTTCTGCACGTCCGCGTCCTGCCGGGCCGCCAGCTTATCCTTCACCCGGACGTTCTCCAGCACCTGTGGGTAGATGGTCAGCCCCTCGGTCAGCTTGCTCATGGGCAGCTTCCGCTCCAGCATCACCTCCATCAGCTTCAGGCTGGTGAGGATGCCGTCGCCGGTGGTGGCGTGCTTGGAGAAGATGATATGCCCCGACTGCTCGCCGCCCAGGGCGCAGCCGTTTTTGCTCATGCACTCGTATACATATTTGTCGCCCACGGCGGTCTTGGCGTAGCGGATGCCCTCCCGGTCGAGGGCGCGGTACAGGCCGAAGTTGGACATGACCGTGGTGACCACGGTGTTGTGGGGCAGCTCGCCGCTGTCCTTCAGGTGCTTGCCGCAGATGTAGAGGATATGGTCGCCGGTGATGATGTTCCCCCGCTCATCCACCGCCAGGCAGCGGTCGGCGTCGCCATCATAGGCAAAGCCCACGTCCAGCCCCTTCTCCACCACGAACTGCCGCAGGGCGTCAATGTGGGTAGAGCCTACGCCGCGGTTGATGTTGAAGCCGTCGGGCTGGTCGCCCATGACATAGGTGGTAGCGCCCAGGGCGTCGAACACGCTCTTGGCGATCATCCACGCGCTGCCGTTGGCGCAGTCCAGCCCCACCTTCCTGCCCTTGAAGGAGAACATCCCCAGGGAGATGAGGTAGCCCACGTAGCGGTTGCGGCCCGCCACATAGTCCACCGTGCGGCCGATATGCTCCCGCTGCGCCAGAGGCAGGGACGGCCACTTCTGGCCGAACAGCTCCAGCCGGCCGTCCAGATAGTCCTCGATGAGGGCGATGGTGTCCTCGTCCATCTTCTCGCCGGAGCGGTCCATGAGCTTGATGCCGTTGTCGTAGAACGGGTTGTGGCTGGCGGAGATCATGATGCCGCAGTCGAAGCCCTCCGTCCGGGCCACGTAGGACACCGACGGCGTGGTGGTGACGTGGAGCAGGTAGGCATCCGCGCCGGAGGCCACCAGCCCGGAGGCCAGCGCGTATTCAAACATATAGCTGCTGCGGCGGGTGTCCTTGCCGATGACCACGCGGACGGGGCTTTCGTCCCCGGCGCGGCGTTTCGTCTCGCCGCAGTACCAGCCCAAGAAGCGGCCCACCTGATAGGCGTGGTCCGCCGTCAGCGTTACGTTGGCCTCCCCGCGGAAGCCGTCTGTCCCGAAATATCTGCCCATAGATGAGCCTCCTTACTGCTGCTGCCGGGGTACGATGTTCCCCGGTGCTTTGAAAATGCTGTCCGCCGGGACTGTGCCCCGGACGGCGCTGAGGGGGTAGACATGGGTATGGCGGCCGATGACCGCGCCGGGGATCAGCACGCTGTTGCAGCCGATTTCCACAAAGTCACCCAGCATCGCCCCCACCTTTTTGCGGCCTGTGTCCATACGCTCCTGACCGCAGACACAGACCACGTGGGTCTTGTCGGATTTCACATTGGAGGTGATCGAACCCGCGCCCATGTGGGACTTGTAGCCCAGGATGCTGTCGCCCACGTAGTTGTAGTGGGGCGTCTGTACGCCGTCGAACAGGATGACGTTCTTCAGCTCCACGGAGTTGCCCACCACGCAGCCCGCGCCCACCAGGGCGCCACCCCGGATGAACGCGCCGTGGCGCACCTCCGTGTCCGGGCCGATGATGCACGGTCCGCCCAGGAAAGCCGTGGGCGCGACCCTGGCGGTCTTATGTACCCACACGTCCGGGGCGGGGCTTTCGTAGTCCGCTCCCAGCGCCGGGCCGAGGGTCAGGAGCAGGTCGGAGATGCCGGCCAGCGCCTCCCAGGGATAGGTAAAGCGGGCCAGATAATCCCCCGCCAGCGTGTGTGTCAGGTCAAACAGATCATGAATGGTATACATACAGCTTCCTCCTGCCGCGCTCTGTGCTACTGTACGCAGAACGCGGAGATGATATGCGCCCAGTATAGCGCAAATCGTGGGGTTTGGCAAGTAGAGGGGCAAAAAGCCACCCCGGAGGGTGGTTTTTTGAAAGGTTCTTTACTTGTCTAACGGCTTCATGGTCGGGAAGAGGATCACGTCGCGGATGGAGTCCGCACCGCACAGCAGCATGGAGCAGCGGTCGATGCCGAAGCCCAGGCCGCCGGTGGGCGGCATACCGTATTCCAGCGCCATGACGAAGTCCTCGTCCATCATGTCGGCCTCCTCGTCGCCGTTGGCGCGTTTCTCCGCCTGGGCCTTGAAGCGCTCATACTGGTCGATGGGGTCGTTCAGCTCGGAGAAGGCGTTGCCCATCTCGCAGCCGCAGATGAACGCCTCGTAGCGCTCCGTCAGTTCCGGCTGGGTGGGGCTGCGCTTGGCCAGGGGACTGACCTCCACGGGGTACATGGTGATGAAGGTGGGCTGCACCAGCGTCTCCTCCACCTTCTGATCAAACGTCTCGTACAGGGCGTTGCCCCAGGTGTGGGGCACGCCGTCCATGTCCACGCCCACGCTCCTGGCCAGCTCCACGCCCTTGTCGTTGTCGCCGATGCAGGCCATGAAGTCCGCGCCGGTGACGTTCTTCACCGCGTCGGCCATGGTCACGCGCGGCCAGCCGGGAGTCAGGTCGATGTCGTGGCCCAGCCACTGGACCTGGTAGCCGCCGTGGATCTCCTTGCACGCGCCGGAGAGGATGCCCTCCAGAATATCCATCATGCCGTCCAGGTTGGTGTAGGCCTGGTACAGCTCGCAGGTGGTGAACTCGGGGTTATGCTTGGTGTCCATACCCTCGTTGCGGAAGATGCGGCCCACCTCGTACACCCGCTCCATGCCGCCCACAATGAGCCGCTTCAGGTGCAGCTCGGTGGCGATACGCATATACATATCGATGTCCTGGGCGTTGTGGTGGGTGATGAAGGGCCGGGCGTTGGCGCCGCCGGCGATGGGGCTGAGAACGGGGGTCTCCACCTCCATGAAGCCCAGATCATCCAGATAGCGGCGCAGGAACGCCACGAACTTGCTGCGGATCTCGAAGTTGCGCTTGCTCTCCGGGTTCATGATCAGGTCCACATAGCGCTGGCGGTAGCGGATCTCCTTGTCCGTCAGGCCGTGGAACTTCTCCGGCAGGGGACGCAGGGACTTGGACAGCAGGGTGATCTCACGGGCGCGGACAGACATCTCGCCCCGCTGGGTGCGGAACACCTCGCCCTTGACGCCCACGATGTCGCCGATGTCGTACTTCTTGAAGCGGTTGTAGTTGTCCTCATCCATCTCGTCCTTCCGGGCGTAGATCTGGATGCGGCCCGTCTTATCCTGCAGATCGCAGAAGGAAACCTTGCCCATGCCGCGCTTGCTCATCAGGCGGCCCGCCACGGACACACTCTGGCCCTCCATGGCGTCAAAGCTGTCCTTGATGTCCTGGGTGTGGTGGGTCACGTCGAACCTGGTGATGGCGAAGGGATCGCGGCCCTCGTCCTGCAGCGCCTTCAGCTTCTCACGGCGGATGCGGAGCAGCTCGCCCAGATCCTGGTTCTGTTCGTTATTGGTCACATTGGTATTCTGATCTGCCATAACGGCCTCCTTATCTTGTCATCGTTCAATACTGTCCACACGGTAGTGGATAACGCCCTTGGGCGCTTCCACGGTCACTTCATCGCCCGCCTTGCGGCCCATCAGGGCTTTGCCGAAGGGAGATTCCTCGCTGATGGCCCGGCTCATCACATCGGCCTCCTGAGAGCCGACGATCTTATAGGCGGGCATCTGCTTTCGTGTATCCAGATTGGTGACGATGACCTTGCAGCCGATAGAGATCTTATCGGAGTCCATCTCCGCCTCGTCCACGATGACGGCGTGGAGCAGGATGTCCTCCAGCTCGGCGATGCGGGAATAGAGCTTGCCCTGCTCGTTCTTCGCCTCGTCGTACTCGCTGTTCTCGCTGAGGTCGCCAAAGCCGCGGGCCTCCTTGATCAGCTCCGCCACCTCGTCGGCGCGGGTGGTCTTGCTGTAGTCCAGCTCCTGTTTCAGCTCGTCATAGCGAGCCTGACTCATTTTGAATTCCTTAGCCATGCTGCACATCCCTTTCTATTGGTAAGATGCCCCTCTACAGGCAAAATACGCACAATATATCACGTTGCATTATAGTTATTTTCCCGCCGTCTGTCAAGAAAGGATATGACGGAAGCCACATGAATTTCTGATGGTTGGCATTTGTCCGCCGCCGTCAGCGCCGCCAGCAGCGGCTCAGGCAGGGAGGGACTGCCGTATGTCACCGACTGGACACGGGCGCAGTCGTCTGTCAGGTACAGCACCGGGCCGGTTACTGCGGAAGCGTCATGGCCTGTGCAGACCGTCAGGGCCGGCGTCAGGCCGCCGTCGCCGGGGGATATGCCCCAGCGGCGCAGCAGCAGCTCCGTCAGGCCGGCGGGGTCGCCCTCGTCCAGCCGGATATACCGGACGCGGCGGGCCAGCACGGCCGCCGCCTGCCGGGCGGCGGCCTCCCCGCCCCTGCCGCAGCGGAGATATACCGCGGCGGCGGGCAGACCGTCGATACAGAGGGCGTCCAGCAGTCGGTCCAGCAGCGCCAGCCGCAGCGGCAGCACCGGTATGGGATCGATGCCGTATCGGGCGGCCATGGCGGCCATGCGCTCATCTTCGAAAACGCCCCGGCGGATGCCGGACGCATACAGATGCCGCAGGTAAGCGGCGGCGCGGCGGCGGGCAAAAAAGCCGCCGCCCACAGCAAGATGCCACAGGGGCAGACCGCGGACGGTGATAGGGGCGAGCGTTGTTTTGGCGCACCGCGTTATGTAAACAAGCATGGCGTGTCCTTTCTGCAAAAAGAGCGCTGACCCAGTATATGGGCCAGCGCTTTCCTGCATACGTATTTCGTTACCATGCCTTGATATAGCCCGCCAAATAGTTCAGCGGGTTCTGATATACGCCGCTGACGCGCACCTCGTAGTGCAGGTGTGCGCCGGTGGACGCACCGGTAGAACCGGTAATGCCCAGCACCGTGCCCTGGGACACCATCTGCCCCTCGGAGACCTTGACGGTGCTCATGTGGGCGTACAGCGTGGTCAGGCCGCCGCCGTGGTCTACCACCACGTAGTTGCCGTAGCCGCTGCCGCCGTAGTAGCTGCCCTGAAGCGGGCTGCTGGCCAGGATGACCTTGCCGCTTTTGACGGCAAAGACGGAGCTGGTGAACCCCACGTTGCAGATGTCCACACCCTTGTGGTTGGTGCTGCCGAAGCCGCCGGGGGCGACACGGTTGCCGATGGGCGAGCTGATCTTCTTGCTGGTATTGACAGGCCAGATGAAGCCCTCGTTGCTGGGGACGACATCGGACTCGGCGATCAGGCGGTCGATCTCGGCGGCGATCTCCTTGGCCGCCTTTTCCTCCGCGGCGTAGATCTGCTCCAGCGCCTTCTGGTCGGCGGCGTACTCCTCCATCAATGCAGTGGTTTCGTTCAGCTTGGTCTCCAGCTCGTCCTGCTGCTCGCCCAGCTGCTTTTCATGCTCCTCCATGGCGGCCTTCTCCTCCGCGATGTTGGCGCGGGTCTCCTGAATGGCGGCGATGAGGGACTTGTTGTATTCCGCCACCTCGTTGACGAACTCCATACGGTTCAGCAGGTCGGCCATGCTGGTGGCCTTGAACAGGACGGACAGATAGCTGAGGCTGCCCCGCTCCTCCTCACTGCGCACCTGCTCACAGAACAGCTCGTATTGCAAGTCCTCCAGCTCCTCGTAGCGGGTGATCTCGTCCGCCGCGTGCTGGATCTGACCCTGGGTGTCGTCGATCTGCTCCAGCAGCAGCTGGTTGCGCTGGTCCAGCAGATTTTTGGTGGCCATGACGTCCTCTTTCTTCTTCTTGGCGTCGGCGATCTGCTTTTCCAGCTCCTTGAGCTTGTCGGCCTGCTCCTTTTTCTTCTGCTCCAGCGCCGCCATCCGGGCGGCCTTCTCCTGCTCCGCCGCCTCCTGCTCCGCCGTTTTGGCGGCGTAGGCCACCGTCACCGTCCCCACAAGCAGCAGGGACAGCGTCAGCGTCAAGGCCAAGAGGCCGCAGAGGATACGTTTTGCTCGCTTCATGGGGCTCTCCTTTCGTCGTTACACGCGAAGAAATCTGCGGATAGCGGTCAGACTGCCGCCCACGCCCACCAAAATACCGGCGGCTAAAAACACCAGCGCCACGATGTACCAAATGTCCGTAAACGGCACAATATGCAGGATCTGCAAGCTGTCGGAGGACGCGATGCCCTTGGCCACCGCCAGATACAGCAGCCATTGCAGGCCGAAGGCCACCGCGGCACTGAGTGTTCCCAGCAGCAGTCCCTCGTACACAAAGGGCCAGCGGATGAAGCCGTTGGTGGCGCCCACCATCTTCATGATGGCGATCTCGTCGCGGCGGTCAAAGGTGGTGAGCTTGATGGTGTTGGAGATAATGAACACCGACACCAGCAGCAGTATGGCGATGAGGGCGATGGAGATGACGCCGGCCACATTGCGGACGGTGACAAAGCCGTTGGCCACCGCCTCATCGGCCCGGGCCTTGGCGATACCCGGCACTTGCTCCACAGCCTCCTTGGTGTCCATGATATGGTCCGGGTCGGTGACATGGATCACATAGCGATGCCGGAACACCTCCGGCAGCAGGTCGCCGTACACGCCCTCGGCGTCGTATTTGGCCACGTAGGCATCCCGGGCCTCGGTACGGGTCACGAAGGAGCAGTCCGCCACATTGGCCACCGCCTCCACCTGGGACTGGAGCGCCCGGGCCTGGTCCTCGTCCAGCGTTTCGTCCACAAAGGCCACGATGGCGTTCTCCCGCTGGAGGTCAGCCAGGTTCTCATTGGCGTTGTAGGCCACCAGGGTAAATGTGCCCATGATGAGCAGACACGCCACGGTAACGCCGATGGCGGCGAAGGACATGAAGCCGTGGGAGAACATATTCCCCGCGCCTTCCTTGACAAAAAACTTAAAATCGTGCTTCATAGGTCACACCTCATAGCTGCCCATGCCGTCGCCGATGACACACCCCTCGTTGAGCAGGATGATACGCTTGTTGAAGTGGTTCACCAGGCCGCGCTCGTGGGTGACGACGATCACCGTCGTGCCCAGGGCGTTGATACGCTCCAGCAGCGTCATGATCTCCAGGGAACGGGTGGGGTCAAGGTTGCCGGTGGGCTCGTCGGCCACAATGGTGCTGGGGTTGTTCACCAGCGCCCGGGCGATGGCCACACGCTGCTGCTCGCCGCCGGACAGCTCGTCGGGATAGCGGTTTCCCTTGTCCGCCAGGCCCACCAGCGCCAGCACATAGGGGATGCGGCTGCGCAGCTCCTTGGGCTGGGCCCCTACCGCACGCATGGCCAGGGCCAGGTTGTCGTACACCGTCTTATTGGCGATAAGACGGAAATCCTGGAAGATCACGCCGATGGTGCGGCGCATATAGGGGATCTGCCGCTCGTGGATACGGCTCATGGAAAAGCCGTTGACCATGACGCGCCCCGCCGTGGGCACGATCTCGCCGGTGAGCAGCTTGATAATGGTGGACTTGCCCGAACCTGACGGGCCGACCAGGAAGGCAAATTCGCCGTCCTCTACCGTAAAGGAAACGCCCTTGAGGGCGTGTGTTCCGTTTTCATATACCTTCTCTGCGTCTATCAAACGAATCATAGCAGCGCTCCTGTTCGTCAAAATGCAACATGTTGTGGTAAAAAACAACTACAAGTACCATTATATATAAATGGTTACAAAATGGCAACAGGAAAGATATGAAAAAAGAGAAAACTTTACATCTTGCCGAATGTCCGTATATAGGACGGAACAAGTGGGAAAAAAGTTCCAAAAAAAGGCCGCCGGGAGGCGGTCTTTTTTCGTATGTAGTTTACGCCTCGATGCCGCGGCTGGTCAGGTATTTCTTGACCATCAAGGCTACCTTGAAGGTGATGGCATCGTCGAACTCCCGCAGGTCCAGGCCGGTGAGCTTTTTGATCTTCTCCAGGCGGTAGACCAGGGTATTGCGGTGGACAAACAGCTTGCGGGCTGTTTCGGACACGTTCAAATTGTTCTCGAAGAACTTATAGATAGTGAACAGTGTCTCCTGATCCAGTGCGTCGATGGGGTTCTTCTTAAAGACCTCCTGCAGGAACATCTCGCAGAGGGTGGTGGGCAGCTGGTAGATCAGGCGGCCGATGCCCAGGTTCTCATAGTTGATGACATAGCGCTCGGTATCAAACACCTTGCCCACTTCAATGGCGATCTGGGCCTCCTTGTAGCTCTTGGCCAGATCCCGCAGGTGCAGCGCCAGCGTGCCGATGCCCACAAACACGCGGCTCTCGCCGTCCTCGCGGAGGGCCTCCTCGATGCGGCGGGCCACGGCCTCCAGATCCTTGCCGGTGGCATTTTCGTCCATCTGGTGGATCAGCGCCACATCCTGCTCACCGATGCTGATGACGAAGTCGTTCTGCCGGTCAGGGAACAGCCCCTGGATCACGTCCACCGGGACGCTCTCCAGCCGCTCATCCACCGGGCGCACCACAAAGACGCCGCGGGCAGTTTCGGCGGGAACGTGCAGCTCCTTGGCACGCATATAGATGTCGCTGATAAGGATGTTGTCGGAGATGATGTTCTTGATGAACGAGCCCTTGTCGTGCTTTTCCTCGTAATAACTCTTGGCGGCGTTCAGGGCCACGGCGGCCATGGAACAGACGGTGCGGCTCATGCTGTCGTCGCCGCTGGCGAACACAGCGTAGTCAAAGCCCACGCCCCAGCTGGGCAGCGCCTTGAAGCATTTGCCCTCCAGGGCGATACAGGCGCCCTCGGCGGCGGTGATGGGCTCAACGAACTTGGCCCACTTCTTGCCGATGCCCGTCAGCTCGCTGCAGGCGATGACCGTTCCCTCCGCGTCGATGACGCCGATGGTGCGATCCGTGGTCTCTTTGAATTGAAGCACTGCGTTCTGGAATATCCTGCCCGACATAGTCCGTTCCTCCTGCGAAAACCCGCATAGGTATTTGTGCAAACTGCTCAGTTGTTGCCCCTATTATACCGTCATAATAACGATTTTGCAAGCGTTTTTTTCTCTTTTCCACAAAAATCTTATTGCCTTTTTTGTGGTTCTGTCAAAAAGGTCACAATCCGCAGCTTTGGCGCAGCGCCGCCGTCTCCTCCGCTGTCAAGGGCCGCCACCGGCCGGGCAGCAGGTCCTCCGGCAGCGACAGCGTTCCCATGGACAGACGGTGCAGCGTTATCACCGGTGCGCCCCGGGAGGCCAGCATCCGCTTGACCTGGTGGAACTTGCCCTGCCGCAGGGTGACGATGCACCGGTTCTCCGGCAGCAGCTCCAATCCCGCCGGCAGACACTCTGTGCCGTCCGACAGAGTGATGCCGCTGGCAAAGGCGTCCACGTCTGCCTGGGACAGCAGGCCGTCCACTCGGGCCAAGTACCGCTTGTCTACATGGTACTTTGGACTGAGCAGCCGGTGGGCCAGCTCGCCGTCGTCGGTGAGCAGCAGCAGGCCCGTGGTGTCCTTGTCCAGACGGCCCACCGGAGCGACGCCTATGCGGCGGTACTCCGCCGGCAGCAGGTCCAGCACGGTGGGCTGGCGGCGATCCTCGGTGGCGGTCAGCACGCCGGCGGGCTTGTGGAGCAGCAGATAGGTACAGCGCCCCAGGGCCACCGGTTCACCGGACACGGTGACGGCGGCGGCGGGCGTTATCTTCTGCTCGGCGGAGGCGGCGATCACGCCGTCCACCCGCACCTGTCCCCGGCGCACCAGCTCCTTGACCTCCCGGCGAGACCAGCGGCCTGTGTTGGCCAGCATCTTATCCAGTCGTTCCATCGCGGCCACCTCCTTTTCCCGTTGAGTATCATAGCATATTCCGGGCGAAATAAAAATAGATAAGTAGCGAGGGGTGATAAAAATGTATGTGGTGCATTTCAAGCGCCGCAGCGCCATACTGACGCTGGCCGGCGTGATACTGGCGGCGGTACTGGCACTGGTGCTGGCGGGCTGCTTCGGCGGTAAGGAGGACGAGGCCGTCACATTGGCCGATGATGCGGCCCGGGTGGCGTATCTGGAGGAGCTGGGGTGGCAGACGGCGTCCCAGCCGTTGGAGACGCTGGACCTGCAGCTTCCGGAGGATCTGGAGGAAAAATGGGCGGACTATACCGCGCTGCAGAAGCAGCAGGGCTTCCCCTTTGCCGACTACGGCGGGCAGCCGGTGCGGCGGTACACCTACGCCATAGGGAACTATCCCGGCGTGCCGGAGGGGGTGCAGGCCAATCTGTATCTGTGCGGTGATACGCTCATCGGCGGCGACATCATCGCTACGGGCAAGGGCGGCTTCCAGCGGGAGCTGGCGTATCCCAAGGGGTGAAGGCAGAAAAAGAGGAAGCCTTGCGGCTTCCTCTTTTATCAGTTGTGCTTCTTCGGAGAGGGACTTACTCGTCGATCTCGATAACAACGCCGGAACCCACGGTACGGCCACCCTCACGGATAGCGAAACGCAG
>ENA-UOIW01000939-UOIW01000939.1-human-gut-metagenome-genome-assembly--contig:-P58-NODE-939-length-19451-cov-7.946071_pt1 | contig 19451 bp, 19 predicted proteins | sample MGYA00242334_ERZ723881 | MGnify/ENA metagenome assembly ERZ723881 | reverse complement strand
ATTGGCTCTCCCTTTGGGAGAGCTGTCACCGCAGGTGACGGAGAGGGTCTTGCACCCTTGCTTCCCCTCTCCGTCCTCGCTTCGCTCGGCCACCTCTCCCAAAGAGAGAGGCAAGGGGAGCATCATAAATGGTCAAAAATGCGGATCATCCGCCAAAATCGGAGCTTTTCGCGGCAATGGTAAAGCCGTTTTCGTTCTCCGCCGGGACGAGGGTAAAGCAGATGGTGCCGATGGTGTCATCCGGGGTGCCGCTGTAGACATCGAAAATGACAGTAGCGCCGTTGACGGAATCCGGGTAGCAGCCGCGGAAGGAGTAGCCCACGTCGCCAAAGTCGGAAAGGCCGATATAGTAATAGCCGTCTTCAAAATAGAACAGGGTCTGTCCGGCGCTCACGTCCTGAATGGCGGGAGCATAGGAGGGCATTTCCAGACCAAGAGCAAGGCGGACGTAAGGAACTACGCTGTTCTCCCGGCTGACCTTCACTGCCTGTCCCCAGGAGGTGGTGACCAGTTCCTGTTCACCGTAGATGGTCATTGCCGTTTCACCGTCCACCATGTCCGGACAGGTGAAAGAGGAGAACAGGAAATTCCGCCAGAATTCGTCGTTCAGGGAAGCGTCGTCCGACCAGTCCGGCAGGAAATAACACATCCTTTCCAGAAAAGCCTTGCCGGTTTCGCTCAGAGTGAAGGAATCCGCCTCCGTACTTGCCGCAGGAGATTCCGCCGAAACGTCCGGCTGGGTGAGCTGCTCGGTTCCCGCCGGCGCGGCGGGGGCGTCCTTCGGCTCGGAAACGTTCAGGAAGAGAAACACTCCGCCCACGGACAGCACCAGTACCAGACATACCAGCACGACCGCAAAGCCCCAGCTTTGTTTTTGACCATTCTTTTCGTTCTTCATAAATTTGGTTTTACCTTTCTTCTGACGGATGGCACGGCTCATTTCTCCCTCGATGCGCCGGGCGCAGTCTGCGGGCATGGCCATCTCATTGTAGACATCAATCACTTGTTTATTCACGCCGCACCCTTTCTCAGCTGCCGTTCCAGCAGTCCCCGCCCGCGGGAGAGTCTGGCGGCTGCGGTGCTCTGGGGGATTTTCAGGAGCCGGGCAATTTCCCCGGTGGTAAAGTCCTCGTAATAGCGCAGGTACATGACCACCCGGTACTTGGGCGGCAGACGCAGAATGTCCTGCCGGGGCGTGCCCGTCCTCGGGGCGAAGAAAAACGCCTTCACGGTGCGTTTCCAGCCGCCGGAGCGGAGCAGGCTGCGGCATTCGTCGGCAGCTGCCTGCATGAGAAAATCCCGTTCCGTTCCCGGCGTCAGACCCTCCCGCGCCACCAGCTTCAGAAATACAGACCGGCTTACGTCCTCTGCCTCCCGGGGGCTGCTGGTATAGTTGACTGCCAGTCGGTAAACGTCATCCCGGTAGCGATGAAATAAGCTTAGCGCGTCCACTGCCTGATCTCCCCCCAAAAATCCCGTGTTGAATCCTATATACAATACGATTGAGACGGGCATTTTGCTGCACCGGGACGAAAGATTTTTTTGATTTTTTGAAAAGGCAGGGACAGGGCTTATTTTCAGACAGGTTTGCTTGACAAATGCAGCCCGCAATATGTATAATATACTCGTCTTAGTGTGACTATAGAAAATTCCGCATTTATATATTTCAAGGAGGATACTATGACACCCCAGGAAAAAAAGCAGCTGCAGGTCATGGCCTGCAAAGTGCGTATGGGCGTAATCGAGGGCGTCCACGCGGCCAAAAGCGGACATCCCGGCGGCAGTCTGTCTGCTGCGGACATGTTCACCTATCTGTATTTCAAGGAACTGCGCGTGGATCCGAGAAATCCCCATTGGGAGGATCGGGACAGGTTTGTCCTGAGCAAAGGTCACACCGCGCCCGGCCTGTATGCGACGCTGGCACTCCGGGGCTTTTTCCCCGTGGAGGATCTGGTGACGCTGCGTAAGCTGGGAAGCTATTTGCAGGGACACCCCAATATGAACTCCGTACCCGGCGTGGACATGTCCACGGGTTCTCTGGGGCAGGGCATTTCCGTCGCCTGCGGTATGGCGCTGGCCAGCCGCTTAAAGAAGAGGGACAACCGGGTCTACACCCTGCTGGGTGACGGCGAAATTCAGGAGGGGCAGGTCTGGGAGGCGTGCATGTTTGCTGCCCACTATAAGCTGGACAACCTCTGCGTTATCATCGACAACAACGGCCTGCAAATTGACGGCAGCATTGCCAAGGTCATGAGCCCCTATCCCATCGACAAGAAGCTGGAAGCCTTCGGTTTCCACGTGGAGACCATCGACGGCCATGATTTTGATGCCATCGCGTCGGCGCTGGACACGGCGAAGACCGTCAAGGGTCAGCCCAGCGCGATCATCATGAAGACCGTCAAGGGCAAGGGCGTTTCCTTCATGGAAAATCAGGCGAGCTGGCACGGCTCGGCGCCCAACGACGAGCAGTACGCAGTGGCTATGGCGGAGCTGAAGCAGCAGCTGGGCAATCTGGAGGGCATGTAATATGGCAGATGTAAAGAAAATGGCCACCCGCGAGGGCTACGGACGGGGTCTGGTCGCCCTGGGCGCGGCGCATGAGGACGTTGTGGTGCTGGACGCCGACCTGGCAGGCTCCACCAAGACCGGCATGTTTGCCAAGGCGTACCCCGACCGCCACTTCAACTGCGGCATTGCGGAAGCGGACATGATGTGCGTGGCGGCGGGCTTCGCGGCCAACGGCTTCGTTCCCTTCGCGTCCTCCTTCGCCATGTTCGCCGCGGGACGGGCTTTCGAGCAGATTCGCAACTCCATCGGCTATCCCCACCTGAACGTGAAGATCGGCGCAACTCACGGCGGCCTGTCCGTGGGCGAGGACGGCGCGAGCCACCAGTGCTGCGAGGATTTTGCCCTGATGCGCTCCATCCCCGGCATGGTCGTCATCTGCCCCGCCGACGGCGTGGAAGCCGAGGCGGCCACCAAGGCGGCGTATGAATATCAGGGGCCTGTCTACCTGCGGATGGGACGTCTGGCAGTTCCGATGTTCCACGAGGACGGCTTTGCATTTAAGATCGGCAAGGGCGAGATTCTGCGCGAGGGTACGGACATTGCCATCATTGCCAACGGGCTGATGACCTACGAGGCCATCAAGGCCGGTGAGGCGCTGGAAGCCATGGGCATTCACGCCCGGATCGTGAACATGTCCACCATCAAGCCTCTGGACGAGGAGCTGGTGCTGAAATGCGCCAAGGAGTGCGGCAAAATCATCACCTGCGAGGAGCACAGCATCATCGGCGGTCTGGGCGAAGCGGTGTGCAGCTACCTTGCGGAAACTTATCCCGTTCCGGTCAAGCGTATCGGCGTGAACGACAGATTCGGCTGCTCCGGCACGGCGGCTGAGGTGCTGAAGGCCTACGGCCTGAGCGCGGAGCATATTGTTGAGGTTACGAAAGCGTTTCTGAATCGATAAGACAAGCACCCTGTACGAGAAAGTACAGGGTGCCTTTTTGTGTGTTCGTTAAGGGGCGCTTTCAGCCAGCTGAATGCGGATTTCTCCGTAGGACAGCGCTTCCGTGTCCCCGTTTTCGTAGCGTACCAGAAGACGAAAATCGTCGTCAATGCCGTAGGCATAGGCGCTGACCGCCCGCCCGGCGGAAAGAACGGTGACATTTCGCCCAATCGCCAGACTGCGGGCGCGGTAGTCTTCCAGATACGCCCTGCATTCCGGGTGGGCGTAAAAATCCCAAAAGCGGTTCAGGAACTCTCCGACCAGCCGGTTTTTTGCTTCCGGGCAGCTGTGCTCCAGAACCGACCCGGCAATGGACTGAATCTCCTCCGGGAACCCCTCTGCGGGTGGGTAGAGGTTGACGCCAGCCCCCAGCACCATGTAGTTAAGAGTGCCGGTTTCCAGACCAACGGCGGCTTCCGTCAGAATGCCGCAGACCTTTTTGCCATGGAGGAAAATGTCGTTGACCCATTTAATGCCGGGCTGCTGCCCGGTCACCGCTTCTATGGCCTGACACATTGCCGCCGCGGCAGCCGCCGTAAGGCAGGTCGCCTGCTGGGGAGAGTAGGCCGTCGGGCGGAGCAGCAGACTCAGGTATACGCCGGAATCAACCGGAGAAAAGAACTGTCGCCCATAGCGCCCCCGCCCGGCGGTCTGCTCGCAGGCGACGATGACGCAACCTTCCGGGCAGCCCTGATTGGCCTTTTCCCGGACAAGGGCGTTGGTGGAGGGCGCGGTGGGAAGTACCGTCAAATCCAGATCCCGGTATTCCGGTTTCAGAAATCTGCGGATGCCCTGCGGGGACAGGATGTCCAAATCCGGGGAGAGACGGTAGCCCTTATTGGTTGCGGCGTCGACGGTGTAGCCGTCTTCCCGGAGGGCGTTCACTGCTTTCCACACGGCTGCACGGGAGACCTGAAGCGTCCGGGCAATTTCCTCCCCGGAGAAAAATGTCCCCTTGCTGTCTTCCAGCAGGGCAAGCAGCTTTTCCTTGGTGGTCACGGCGTTTCCTCCTTATACTGGCATAAATCCGTCCACTGACAGTCGCCGCAGATATCCTCCCGGCGGCCGGGTATCAGAATGCTGCCCAGCACCCGTTCTGCCAGCTCCCGGTAGGGCAGTACGTCTCCGGGGGTCAGGCCGCACAGGGAAAGCACCGCCCGGTCATAGCGCCGCACCTTCTCGGCGGATTCGCATTGGCCGCACAGGTTATTGGGGCAGGCGCGGCAGATCTCGTCCGCCTGATCGGTCAGCCGGACGAGGGGATTTCCTTCCAGCATGGCCTTTTTTCGCGCCATGTTTTCCACAAAGGCCCCGCTGTAGCCTTTTCCCTGAAAAAAGTGGAGACAAAGACCGTGATGGGCGCGCAGGGAAATGGATGCTTCATCCATAACGTTACCGCAGCCGGATCGCGGCGGCCAGACGCTTGCGGATGGCCAGCGCAAGGGCGATTTTAAGGCAGTCCGGGAGAATGTAGGGGAACACGCACCAGCCCAGCGCCGTCCACAGGCCGATGGCGCCGGTGTTTTTGGTGTACACCACCAGGAACCAGGCGGTGCCGAAGGCGTAGCATACCACAAGCCCCAGCAGCATGGAAAGCGCCAGCACCCATGTTTTCGTCCCCAGAAGCCGCTCCATGAGCCACATAGTTAGGGCGGTGAACACAAATCCGACGATGTACCCGCCGGTGCTTCCCAGAAGAACGCCTAGCCCCCCGGAGAAGCCCGCAAACACCGGCAGACCGACGACGCCCATAAGCAGATACAGCACGACGGCCAGCGTTCCCCGTTTTCCGCCAAGGACGCTTACCGCGACAAAGACGCCGAAGGTTTGCAGGGTGAAGGGGACTACCGCGGGAATGGAGATCCACGAACAGACCGCCATCAGAACGGCAAACAGGGCGATATACGCCATGTCAATGGTTTTCCACTTTCTTGAAACAGGTGCTTCCATAGTTGTTTCCTCCGAACTGTTGAATTCGGAAGCAGTATAGCACAGGCAATGCGCGATTGTCAACCATAAATAATTTCTGGTTGACAATAGGAGACAGAGGAAACAGATTTGGATTTTACAGCCGCACTTCTACCGGGCTGCGGATGGTCATGGACTGCTCCGTTACGGCGCAGTCCATGGCGAGGATGCGGACACCGTTCCCGGCGGCATCCCGGAGGGCGGCGCCAAAATCCGGGTCGGTGGTGTCGTTGGGGTGCAGGTATTTTACGTCCGCCATTTGAATGACGAACAGAACGCCCGCGCCATACCCTTCAGCGGCGGCGCGGGTCAGACCCCGCAGATGCTTCGCGCCCCGGAGGGTGGGGGCGTCGGGGAAGGCGCAGACGCCGTTTTCCTCCAGCGTCACGCCTTTGACCTCCAGAAACCAGAGCTTTCCGTCCCTAAAAAAGGAAAAATCAAACCGGGAATCGCCGTGAACGGTCTCCGCCCGGAGGGCCTCGATTTCCCCAAAGCCGCCGGAGAGCAGCCACTCTTTGGCCGCCGCGTTTGGCGCCTGGGAGTCCATGTTGATCAGGCGGCTGCCCTTTTGGACGGCGATCAGGTCAAAGCGGGTTTTTCTGGCAGGGGAGGACGCCTCCTGACACCAGACCCGCGTTCCGGGGACAAGCAGCTCTTTGCAGCGACCGGTATTTTTCACATGGACGGTCTCCGTCTGCCCGGCGATGTCCACATGGGCGATAAACCGGTTGGGGCGGGCAAGAAACGTGCCGGATACCATATTGGCGTAGTTCATTTTCGCTCCTTTGGCAGAAAAAGGGGTCAGGCAAGCCTGACCCCTTGTAGTTGTGCAAGAATTAGCCTACGGAGGACACCATCTCGCCGTTCAGGAAGGAGAAGGTGCCGCCGGGGGCGGTGAGGAACTGGCCGTTGGACAGGGTCACATCCAGACGGATGGACAGCTGCTGGTCGTCCTCCATGGAGGGAATGTTGAAGGTGATGCCGGAGATGTCCGCGGTGTAGCTGCCGGGAATTTCGGCGGCTTCCATGGTCAGCGCGGCGGTGCCGACGATCTCCTCATTGAAGGTCAGAACCAGCTCGGCCTTGCTGCAGGTGATGGTCTCGCCCTCGTTGGTGATCCGGGGCGCCTGCACCTCCACGGAACCACCGGTGATGGTCAGGGTGCTGCCGTCCTGGGTGGCGGACGCCACGGTCATGTTGCAGTAGGAGTTCAGCGCGGACTCCAGATTGATCAGAGCGTCGTCGGTGGGCGCGGTGGGGGTGTTGATGGCGACTTCGGTCTGCGTGCCGTCCGCGGCGGTCAGAAGGACGTAGTAGCAGTAGCCGTCGGCGGCGTTCAGGTCGGCGGAGGCAGTGTAGACGCTGCCATTCCACTCGCAGGGAACGTTCGCTGCTTCCTCACCCTCCAGACGGACGATGAATGCCGCGCTCTGCCCCTCGGCATAGCCGTTGGGGGTGGCGGTCAGGTTGACGGTGGCACCGTTGGGACTGCTCCATGTGGCGGCGGTCAGCGTACTGGAGGTCAGGGTCAGCTCCTGCCCGGCGGACATTTCCGGAACGCTGGCGGCGGTATTGGCGGTCGGTTCCTTATCCTTGGAACCGCAGCCGACGAGGGCAAACGCGAACACGGCGACCAGAGCGATCACAGCGAGAATATTCTTTCTTTTCATTTTGGGCTCCTCCCTTATACGTCCCGGCGAGAGGGCTTTCAAACCCGCCCGGAACGCTTGTTTTCTCCAGTATACAACAAACTGTAACACTTTGCAACTATTTCTTAGGAAAATAACAAAATTTAACAATTGAAAGAACATCGGCGCGGGGATATCCCCGCGCCGATGAATGGAACGCAAGTAAATTAGTCGTTGGCCTTCGCGTCGGCGATGATCTTGGCCTGATTGGCCTTGGGGACTTCCTCGTAACGGACGAATTCCAGCGTGAAGCTGCCTCTGGCCTGGGTCATGGCGCGTAGATCAATGGCGTAGCTGCTCATTTCCGCCATGGGGACCTCCGCCTCAATAACGGTGTTGCCCTCGTGATCGGGGGACATGCCCATGGGACGGCCGCGGCGCTTGCTCAGATCGCCCATCACATCGCCCACGTAGGAATCCGGCACGGTGACGGTCAGCGCGCCGATGGGCTCCAGCAGGGTGGGGTTGGCGTTGGGCATGGCTTCCTTGAAGGCCAGAATGGCGGCCAGCTTGAATGCCATTTCGTTGGAGTCAACGGGATGGTAGGAGCCGTCGTACAGGGTAGCCTTCAGGCCGACCATGGGATAACCGGCCAGCGGACCCTTCTGAACGGCTTCCTGAATGCCCTTCTCAACGGCGGGGTAGAAGTTCTTGGGGACGGAGCCGCCGAAGACTTCCTCGGCGAAGATCATGTCGTCCTGCTCCTCCTGCGGCTCGAAGCGAATCCAGACGTCGCCGAACTGGCCGCTGCCGCCGGTCTGCTTCTTGTGACGGCCGTGAGCCTCTACCTTCTTCTTGATCTTCTCCCGGTAGGCGACCTTCGCCGGATACAGCACGGCGTCCACGCCGAAGCGGCTCTTCAGCTTGGAGACCAGCACGTCCAGCTGCTGATCGCCGGTGCCGGAGATGACCTGCTGCTTGGTCTCGGCGTTGTTGGTCAGGGTGAAGGAGGGATCTTCCTCGTTCAGACGGTTCAGACCGGTGCCGACCTTGTCTTCCTGACCCTTCACCTTGGGGGCGATGGCCATGGAATAGCAGGGAGCGGGGTAGGGGATCTGCTTCAGGGAGACGACCTTTCTGGGGTCGCACAGGGTGTCGCCGGTGCGGACCTTGTCCATCTTGCCGATGGCGCCGATGTCGCCGCAGCCCAGAGCCTTGACTTCCGTGGACTTCTTGCCGCACATGGTGTAGAGTCTGCCGAGCTTTTCGGTCTCACCGGTGCGGGCGTTGACCAGAGTCGTATCGGAGGTGATCTCACCGGACAGCACCTTGACGTAGGAATACTTGCCGTACTGGTCGGAGACGGTCTTCCACACATAGGCGCAGGGAACGCCGCCGGGGGAGACGACGAACTCTTCGGTCTTGCCGTCGGCAGTGGTAGCCTTATGGTAGTTGCCCTGCACGGGGTTGGGCAGCAGGTCGATGATGTTGTCCATGAGCATCAGGCTGCCAAGGCAGGTCAGGCCGGAACCGCACAGCACGGGGAACAGGCTCAGATCCTTCACGCCCTGATGCAGGCCGGTGATCATTTCCCGGTAAGTAAAGTCGCCGCCCTCGAAGAAGCGATCCATCAGAGCCTCGTCGGTCTCGGCAACGGCTTCCTTCAGCGCGTCGTTGAACTCCTCGATGACGGACACCTTATCAGCGGGAACGTCGATCTCCACACGCTTCAGGTTCTGCATCTCGTAGGCGCGCTTGTTCAGCACGTCGATGATGCCGGTGACCTTATGGGCGGAATTCCAGATGGGGATGACGACGGGGGCGATCTTGTTGCCGTACTTCTCCCGCAGAGCGTTGAAGGTGGCGTTGTAGTCGGAATTGTCCTCGTCTACCTTGGAGATGTAGACGAAACGGGGCATGTTCCGGTCTTCGCAGTATTTCCATGCCTTCTCAAAGCCAACGGTGATGCCGTCCTTGGCAGAGCAAACCAGAATGGCGGCGTCGGCGGCGCGGAGCGCCTCCATGACGGCACCGGAGAAGTCGAACGCGCCGGGGGTATCCAGCAGGTTGATCTTCACGTTGTGGTATTCCAGCGGAACGACGGAGGTGGAGATAGAAATATGACGGCGGATCTCCTCGGGGTCGTAATCGCAGACGGTATTTCCGTCGGCGTTCTTGCCGATGCGGTCGATTGCGCCGGTCATGTAAAGCAGGCTCTCAGCCAGCGCGGTCTTGCCGCTGCCGCTGTGACCCAGCAGACAGATATTGCGGATGGAATTAACAGTGTACATTGTGGTCAATACTCCTTTCGGGAAGGGAAGCCTTCCATTTGGGGCGCGGGCACCCGAATAGTGACATTATACACGAAAGACGCGCTAATTGCAATGCTTATTTTCGTCACTTTGTGAAATTGTGCAAATTGGTTGGTGGACACTTGTTTTTGTGTGCAAAACAGACAAATTCCAGCATGGAAATCCAGCAAGGTATACAATCGCCGCCCGGGAAGGAAAAACCGGCGGAACGCTGCTGTTTTTTGCGGACGGATGACGGAAACCGCACTTCTTTTTTGGAGCCGTACTTGCCAATTTGCCCGCTTTTTGATATAATCAGCCGTAAAGTCCGCATATGCGTACATCAGACTTTTTCGACAGGAGTCCGCTATGAAACAATTGTCCATTATGATTAAGCCGGCATCCGCTGCATGCAATCTGCGGTGTAAATACTGCTTTTATACGGATGTTGCCGACCGGCGGGACACCAGATATTATGGCGTTATGCCCTTGGAGCAGATGCGCAGAATGCTCCAAAATTTGCAGCCGCAGTTCGCTCCCGGGGATCGGGTGAATTTTGCGTTTCAGGGCGGCGAGCCGACCCTTGCCGGGCTGCAATGGTTCCGGTCATTTACCGATATTACCGAGCAGTGGGACGCGGGAATCGAAGTCACCTATGCGCTTCAGACCAATGCCACGACCCTGGATGAAGACTGGTGCAGGTATCTTGCCGAAAAGAAATATCTTGTGGGTGTCTCTCTGGATCTGCTGCCGCAATGCCATGATGACGCCAGGGTCGATGCCTCCGGAAACGGGACGTTTCAGCGCTGCCTTCATGCCGTGGAGCTGCTGAATGCATTCCATGTGGAGTACAATATTCTATGCACTTTGACCCGACAGATTGCAAAGCATCCCAGGCAGGTCTGGCAGACACTGAAGCAATACGACATCCGATACGTTCAGTTCACGCCCTGCCTAGACACGCTGGAGCATCCGGGAGGAAACCCCTATGCGTTGACGCCGCAGCGGTTTTCCCAATTTTACAATCAGCTGTTCCCGCTGTGGCTGTCGGATTACCAAAAGGGAAATTACCGCAGCGTCAAGCTCTTTGACGATGCGATCAATCTGATGGCCTACGGCATTCCCACCGCATGCGGCATCCATGGCAGGTGCCAGCCCCAGCTGGTGGTGGAAGCGGACGGCAGCGTATATCCTTGCGATTTTTATTGCCTGGACGAATACCGGGTTGGAAACATTCTGGATAACTCCCTGGAGGAGATTCTTTCCGCGGGGCGGCTTTCCCCGGTTCAGAAGCGGGAGCCTCTGCCAAAATTGTGCGGCAGCTGCCCCTATCTGGCCTTCTGCGGGGGAGGCTGCAAGCGGATGCAGCGGGAAATTGCCTGCACGGATCGGGACAGCGTCTGCGGCTACCGGGAATTCCTGAACGCCGCCGGGGCTGACATGCAGCAGATTGCCGCACAGCTGAGACACAGGGGCTATGCTGGAGCCTGACGGATTTTTATACTGACCAACAAGACAAATAAGCCCGCCGATCTGATACGGCGGGCTTATTTTATGTGAGGGGAAAAAATCAGGGGGGATTGCCGAACTGTGCGGCGTGCCTTATACTGATATTCAAAAAAACTTTAATTCGAGAGAATTGAAGTTTTTTATATGAAGATCATAATGAGACGGGTTTCCATGATTTTCTATTCCGAAAATCATGGAAACGGCAACGCCGTCAGGCAGTGTCTATCTGATAAAACCAAATGGTTTTATCAGATAATAGTATTACAGCGTAATCCCGGTGGTATCCTGTACGTCGATCAGAACCTTCATGGTGGTTTCCCGGTTGGCGTCAATGTATTCGTAGGCCTGCTGGTACTGGCCGAAGGGGAACACCTTGCTCTGGAGAGGAACGAGCTGCACTTTTCCCTCTTTCACAAGCTCAATGGCCGTGACATAATCCTCATGCCGGTACATCATGGTGGTGTTCAGATCGAGTTCGTGATCGTTGAGTACGGCCAGATCGGTCTGGGCCATGCCTGCAAAGACCGCTACCAGAATGATGGTGCTGCCCTTTCTGGCGTACTGAATGGCCTGGCCGATGGTCGTATTATTGCCGGCGCAGTCGTAGATCACGTCTGCCTTGTCCGGGCCGAAGCAGTCAACCATGGCATCTCCAAAATTCCGGCTGCGGGTATTTGCCGTGAAATCGACCCCCACCTTTTTCGCAAGAGCCAGGCGATAGTCGCTGACATCCGTGATCAGCACCGATTCTGCGTCAAGACCCTTGGCGACCTGAGCAACCAGGTTGCCGATGGGGCCGGCGCCCAGGACGGCGATCTTCATGCCCCGGACGTCTCCGACTCTGCGAACGGCGTGAACGGCCACTGCCAGCGGCTCGATCATAGCGCCAGCCTTCTCGTCGATGCCGTCGGGCAGCGGCGTGATTTTGGAGGCGTCTACGACGAAATAGGATGATGCGGTGCCGGTGGTCTGGAAGCCCATCACCTTCAGGCTTTCACACAGGTTGTATTTTCCATGGCGGCAGGGATAGCACTTTCCGCAGAACACCTGCGGTTCAATGGTCACCTGCTGACCGATTCTCAGGCCGGTCACGTTTTCACCGATTTCCGCGATTTCACCGGATACCTCATGACCCTGGGTCACGGGATAGGAGGTGAAAGGATGCGTGCCGTGGAACACATGAATGTCACTGCCGCAGATGCCGATCATTTTGATCTTCACCTTCACCTGCCCCGGCAGAACCTGAGGAACAGGCACCGTCCGAAAGCTCACCTGATGAGGCGAATACATTATTTCCTGAATCATTTCCTTTTCCATAAGTGAATTACTCCCTCTAAAGAACATATGCGCTGAAGCCGATTCCCGTTTTGGCGGGCTTAAGGCTCCACGATTACCTTGATGGACTCGGCGCTCATCTGCATACGGATGGCGTCCTCCAGCCGGTCTACCGGGTAAGAGTGGGTCAGAATCGGTTCCAGCTGAATTTTGCCGGAACTGATCAGACTGGCTGCACGGCTATGGGTGTCGGGATTGATGAAGGAACCGCAGATTTTCAGCTCCTTCTTGTAAACATTCTCCATGCTCAGCCCATAGGTAGCGCCTGCCTTCGGAACGCTGAACAGCAGCACCGTTCCGCCCCGATCTGCGGCGTTTACCGCCTGATCCGTCGCCTGAAGGCTGCCAACGCACTCGATGACCACATCGGCACCGTCGGAATGGAACTCCTCCCGAATCCTGTCAAAGAGGTTTTCCTTGACGGGATTGACAACGACGTCCGCACCCAATGCAAGGGCGACGGCCTTGCGGCTTTCAATCGGAGCGCTGAGAAGTACCTTGGAGGCACCTGCAAGCTTGGCCAGTTGAACCATCAGCAGCCCGATGGCACCGTCTCCGATGACGCAGACGGTATCACCGTGCCGAATGCCCGCGATATCAATGCCTCGCAGACAGCAGGCCAGAGGCTCGGTCATGGCACCGTATTTCAGGGGCAGGCTCTTGTCCAGCACAATGCACTGCTTTTCCGGGACCACGCACTTTTCCGCGAAGCTGCCGTCTCGGTTGACGCCGATGGCAAACAGGTTTTGGCACATGTTTTTTTTGCCTGTTTTGCAATAATGGCAGGTTCCGCAGTAAATGTTGGGGTCGACGGTCACGTGGTCTCCAACCTGAAGCGTCCGGACGTTTTTGCCGATTTTCTCCACTACGCCGGAAAATTCGTGCCCCAGAATAACGGGAGGGGTCACGTCGGCGGAACCCTTGTCCCCGTTGCAGATGTGGACATCCGTACCGCAGACGCCGCATGCCGCGACCTTGACAACGACCTCGTCATCCGCCGGCTCCCGGAGTGTAACCTCACGGGTTTCAAATTTCCCGTTTCCGAGAAAGTATGTTGCTTTCATGTTTTTCTCCCTTTGCGCTCAGAAGCTGTACAGGCGGTGCATGGAGTCGTCCATGTTGCTCAGAACTGCATTGTTGTAGCTCTTCATGATAAGATCCGCTTTCAGCTCCTTGTATGCAGGATCGTCCCACAGGTTTTCAAACTCGTCCGGATCGGAGGACAGATCGTACAATTCGCCGTAGGTTTCTCCGTGGTAGCACACCAGCTTGTACCGGCCGTCAAAATACATTGTGGCGTTGATATTCTCGTGGGTACCCTTAAGAGTGTGATAGTATTCCGCATAGACGGCGTCCCTGAAATGATGGGGGTCAGCTTCACCGGTAAGGATTTTCAGGAAGCTCTTGCCCTGCATGTAATAGGGAACCTCCTCGCCGATGGCTTCCAGCAGAGTGGGAGCGACATCCACCAGACCGACCAGAGCGTCCGAACGCAGCCCCTTCTTGAAGATAGACGGGCAGGAGATGATCAACGGCACGTGGACAAGGCCCTCATAGAAATAGGCGCCTTTCCAGTAAAGACCGTGATCGCCATTCATTTCGCCGTGATCGCTCATAAAGATCACAATGGTGTTGTCCCGCTGGCCGGATTCCTCGAGATACTGCATCAGCCGACCGAACTGATCGTCAATCAGCTCGATTTCCGCGTAGTAGTCCCGGAAATGCTCTCTTTTTTCATATTCGGTCAATTCCCCGTAGATCTCAGCCTGGCCGTCCTGACCGCCTTGCAAAAGATCCTTCTGCTGGTGCGGGGGCTTCTTGTCCATTTCGCCCTCCCGGTATTTGGGTAGCGGCATATCCTCCACCTTCAGCTTATCCTTGTAGGCCTGGGGCGGGTCCAGAGGCGGATGGGGGTCAAAGGGATTGATATTGATGTACCAGGGATGACCCTCGTTCTGCTTCATGAATTCGATGGCCTTTTCCACGCAGAAGGTGGTCTGATGATACTGGGGCGGCACGCCGACCTGCTTGCCGGAGAAGCCGGGATTGGCGACGGGAGGCCATGTGGCCATGCTGGTGAATTTGCCGCCGTAGATCTCCTCCCACTTTACGCCATGCTCCCGCAGCCACACCTGATACTGGTTGCCGTCGTTGGGCCAGTCGTTGTGGGGATGGTGGCTGTAGGCGAAATAGGTATATCCGTCGTCTACCCGCTTTTCCACCTTCCCCTCGGCGGAGGTCAGGTGCAGCTTGCCGGTCAGACCGCAGACGTAGCCCTGCTCCTGGAACAGCTTGGAGATGAGCTTTTCATCCTTGGAGAATTTGTCGTTTCCGTTGAAAATGGCCTTTGTAGATCTGGGGAAGCGCCCGGTCATAAAGCAGGCGCGGCTGGGAGTGCAGATGGGGGACTGGGTGTATGCCCGCGTGAGAGCGACGCCCTCCTCCACAAGACGATCCAGGTTCGGCGTATGGATATAGGGATTGCCCAGACTGTGAATGGTATCCCAACGCTGCTGATCCGTGCAAAACCATACAATGTTGTACTGTTTACTCATTTTTACCACCACTTTATCAAATCTGTTACTTCATTGCGCAGGGCGATGAAGTCCGGAGACGTAATATCACGAGGACGGGGGAGGTTATTGACCAGAGTTTCCTTCACCGTCGTAGGCTTGTTGGACAGAACCATGATCTTATTGCCAAGGTACACCGCTTCCTCAATATTGTGGGTGATGAAAAGAACGGTGGTTTTGGTCATCTCCTGAAGCTTGACAAGCTCGTCCTCCAGCTTGAAGCGCAGCTCAATGTCCAGCTGCCCGTAAGGCTCGTCCATCAGAAGCAGCTCCGGCTCGGTGGCGAAGGCGCGGGCAATGCTTACCCGCTGGAGCATACTGGCGGAAAGCTGCTTGGGATAATATTTCCGATATTTTGTCAGGCCAACGATGTCGAGATATTTGTCTACCCGCTCCTGCCGGAGCTTTTTGGGGAGCTTTTTGATATCCAGACCGAAGCTGACGTTTTCTTCTACGGTAAGCCAGGGCATTGTGGAATCACCCTGGAAAATATAGGCGATGCTCTGATGCTTTGTATCGACCTTCTGACCATCCAGCAGGATCTCGCCGTCGGTGATATCATAGATATTGACCAGACTGTTCAGAAACGTGGTTTTGCCGCAGCCCGTGGGGCCGACCACGCACAATAGGTCGCCGTCCATAACGTCGAACGAGCAGTCATTCAAAACAAGGAGGTCGCCGAATTTTTTCGTCAGATGTCTGACGGAGACCTTTACCTTTTGTTCCTCCATGCTTAATCCTCCTGTGAGCTGTCCAGAATTCCGGTGATCTCCTTGCGCAGGGCAAGAAATTCCTCGGATACAAGGTTGCGGGGGCGAGGCAGATCGATCGTGTATTCTTTCTTGATCGTAGCGGGGCAGTTCGTCAGCACGATGATGCGATCCGCCAGATAGAGGGCTTCCTCGATGTTATTGGTCACAAAGATGACCGTGCGCTTCTCTGCGCTCCAAATCCGCTGCAATTCCTCCTGCATCAGGTAACGCGTCTGTGCGTCCAGAGCGCCGAAAGGCTCGTCCATCAGCATGACCTCCGGCTCGTTGCAGTATGCCCGGGCAATGCCCACACGCTGCTTCATGCCGCCGGAAAGCTGTACGGGAAAGGAATTCTCAAATCCGTGCAGACCGACCAGATCGATGTATTTCTGAGCGGCGGCGCGCCGCTCCTTTTTCTTGACACCCCGGATTTTCAGACCGTATTCCACATTCCCCATGGTGGTCATCCAGGGAAACAGGGCAATATTCTGGAATACCACGCCGCGGGAAGGCTCCGGCTTTTCCACCTTTTTCCCGTCGGCAAGAACCTGGCCGGAGGTAACGTCCTCAAAGCCGGCAATCATATTGATGATGGTGGTTTTTCCACATTGACCGGGGCCGAACAGCACCAGAAATTCGTTTTCCTTTGTGGCAAAGCTCAGGTCGCGAACCACTTCGTGTTCTCCCTCGGGAGTGATAAAAACCTTGCCTGCATTGATACATTCAATACCTGTTTTCATCTTCCGCTCTTGTTCCATCTGCAAGCAACTCCTTCTATGGTTCTCATAATGTATGTCAGGACAAAGCCGCCCAATCCGATCATGATGATGCCGGAAAGAATCTGTGTCATGTTGTTGTTGTCCATACCGGCCTGAATGATCCAGCCGAGGCCGTTGGAGGCCTTTACCATTTCTGCCGCGACCACCGAAGCCCAGGCACAGGAGATGCCAACCTGCAATCCTGCAAAAATGGAGGGGACAGAGGCGGGAATGACGACGGTGGTGAAAATCTGGAATTCGTTGGCACCCAGCATTTTGGCGGCGTTGATGGTGGTGATATCCACGTTTTCCGCGCCGGTCATGGCGTTCAGGGTGGTATTGGCGAATGCGGCCAGAGTGATCAGGAAAATCTTCGGAGTTTCACCAAGGCCGAACCAGATGATGGAGATGGGGATCCAGGCGATGGGGGGGATGGGACGGATGATCCGGAAAATCGGGTTGAAGATCGCCCGAGCCAGCCGGTAGCGGCCCATGAGAAGACCCAGAGAAATGCCGATGGCGGAGCCGATCACAAAGCCGATCAGCACCCGGCGCAGACTGTGAACCGCGTGCATCAGCAGACTGCATTTGCCGACTGTGCCGGTGATATAGCCCCACATTCCGACCAGAACGGTGACGGGATCCGGAAGCAGCTTACCCAATGCGGTGAGTGCACAGGCTAGATACCAGATCAGCAGGAATGCACCAATGGAGGCAACGGCACACAGCGCGGAAATGAGCCGCTCTTTTGATGTCTCTTTCATACCGCATTCATTCCTTTCGCAACTTTCTTTTCAAGCCAGTGCAGAATCACGTCCATCACAAGACCCACAAGGCCGATCATCAGCATACCCACAAACACAAGCGCGGGCTTGGAAGAGTAGCGTCCCTGCTGGATCATGTAGCCGAGACCTTCGGAGGCTGCCAGCAGCTCCGCCGCCACCAGTGCCATCCAAGCGGCGCCCATGGCCACCCGCAGCCCGGTAAAGATCATGGGCAGAGCGGTGGGAATGGCGATCTTGAACAGCTTCTGGGCATCGGATGCGCCGAAGACATCGCCAACCCACAGGTGCTCCTGCCGGGTCTGCCGGATGCCGGTGTAGCAGTTGACGATGCACGCCACTGCGGTGCTGAGGAAGATAACCGCGGCCTTCGGCATAATGCCGATACCGAACAGGAGGATGAACATGGGAATCCAGGCCAGACCGGGAACCGGACGAACCAGGTCAAACAGGGGGCGCACAAACCGGTCAACCCATTTGTTCCAGGCCATCATGATGCCCACCGGCACGCCGAAGATAACGCCCAGGGCGTAACCCAGAAGCGCAACCTTCAGGCTGGCTCCCAGATGAACCAGCAGCGTTGCGCCGTCCGGCGCCTTTGTATACAGCTTCTGAACGAAGGTTTTTGCCACGGTAATCGGCCCGGGGAAAACCGTTTCCGCCTTCAGATGCAGAACATTGATGCAGATATACCATGCCACCAGCACAGCCATGATGGAGGCGAAGGAAATTAAAGCATATATCCAATTATTTTTCTTCTTTTGCACAGTCATTTCTCCAATCTGTCTGTCATGCTTTCGCAAACAGGGAGCCACTCAACAAAGAGCAGCTCCCTGCCAGTGACTTCGTGCTTTATTTGCGTGAGCCGGGGATCAATTCTTGGCCCATTCCTTTACGCGGGAGATATAGGTGTTGTCGATGCTGGCGTTGACGTTGTCCAGATCTTCGGAGGTGATCTTGTCGTTTGCCAGGAGGAACTCACCGGCAAATCTCATGAAATTGCCCAGCTTGTAATCGCCGGAGTCCACGGTATCCAGAGTGAAGTAGCTCTTCAGGCTGACCTCGTCAATGACATCCTGCTCGGTGTAGTTCAGGCCCTCATCGACGTACCACTTGTAGGCGACCGCCACGCGGTTGTCCTGGTTGGCCAGCATATCGGCGCAGGCCTTGTAGTAGCAGTACAGGAACAGCTCTACGTCCTCGGGGCGTTCCTCGATCATTTCGTTCTGGCAGTAAACGGCGTCAATGATATCCTGGGTGGAGATCTGGGTGAAATCGGCGACCTTCACATAGCCGTCAGCCTCAAGATAAGCGGCGTAAGTGGGGTTCACGGCGATCAGATCGCCCTCGCCGGACTCAAAGGCGGCCAGAGAGGAGGAGTAGTCCAGATTGGTGAAGGTAAACTCGTCGCTGGAGTAGCCAAAATACTGCATGTAAGCAATGGCGTTCATCTGAGCGGTGGTATTCATGGGCCCGAGAATGGTGACATCCTTCAGAGTTTCCGCACTGCCGTAGACGCCGTTGGCATCGGGGCCTGTTGCATAGATGTCGCTGTCGGGACGGGCATAGAGGGATTCGCCGCTGATGGTCAGGCAGCCGTCGCCGATGTAGGTGTACATACCGGTGGACAGGGCGTAAACGGAGGCCATGCCGGAAACGGCGATGTCACACTCGTCTGCTGCCATGGCTTCGTTGACCAGGGTACCCTGAGAGCCGAAGTTGACGATCTCAACATCCAGACCGACCTCTTCGTAGTAGCCTTCTGCGTATGCGTACCATGCCGGCAGACCGACCCAGTTTGCCAAGGTACCGATAACAACTTTCTTTCCGGATGCAGTGGGCATCGTTGCTGCGGCAGCCTCTGCGGTGGTTTCTGCGGCAGCGGGAGCAGCGGTTTCCTGAGTTTTCGTTTCAGCCGCGGGGCTGGATGCCTGCTGGCAGGCGGCCATTGACAAAACCATGACTGCCGCGAGGACAAGAGCGAGTACCTTTTTCATGTGCTTTTCCATCCTTTATCTTTTGTAATCTACTTATAGAAAGCCCTTTTCCATAAGCATCTTTAATTTACCATTCCACCCGATTTTTGTCAATGCGCATTTTCCACATAGTTAGATGCCTGCTTTTGTGATTTCCAACAAATGCTCTTGAAATGGACAATGAGAAACTTGCAAATTGACGAAACCTCCCCTGTAGAACAAGAAAGCCCCGGAGGCGCAGGCCAACCGGGGGAGGATACGGGGATTCTATAAAAATTTATCGAAAAAGAGGTTGTTTTTTTACTCCATTTGGTATATTATATAAAATATTAATATAAATTTATAATATTATTTTTATATTTTGATAAATA
>ENA-UOIW01000929-UOIW01000929.1-human-gut-metagenome-genome-assembly--contig:-P58-NODE-929-length-19571-cov-11.492929_pt1 | contig 19571 bp, 18 predicted proteins | sample MGYA00242334_ERZ723881 | MGnify/ENA metagenome assembly ERZ723881 | reverse complement strand
TCCCACCTTGATAAGCCCTTGGGTGTAGTCCCGGCCGCAGGGGGCGGGGGAGGGCAGCGCCAGGCCGTAGAGGTCGCCGGCGTGGGCCTCCAGCTGGAACAGGGACAGGGCCTGCCCGCCCAGCCTTTGGAAGTCCGCCGCCCGCAGCGCCAGGGGCAGGCTGGGCTGGGCCTGGCGGAGAATCTCCTGGCCGGTGGGGGTCATGCCCAGCACCCGCAGGTAGGGGGGCTGGCAAGGTATATCCCTTGCCACCCCCAGGAAGGCGCTCATAGCCAGCCGCCGCACCCTGGCGTGGGAGTACCGCTTGGACTTCACCAGGGCGTAGAACTCCTCCAGGCTTCCCGCCTGGCGGGCCGCCTGGTACAGCCGGTTCTCCAGGCCCTCGCTGATGTCCGGCAGCTGGGCGAAGCCCTCCACGGTGAGGGAGCGCAGCCTGCACAGCACGGCCACCTCCAGCCGCCCCAAAGAGGCCGGGCACCTCCCCTGGGCCCGCAGCTCCTCCCACAGGGACAGGGTGGCCTGGGGCAGGCGGCCGGTCAAATCCGCCCCCTGGCAGAGAAGGGCCCTGGCGTGGCTGGCGGAGAGCAGGGGCCCCTGGTGGTCCGGCTGGTCGTGGCCGGCGCCTTGGCGGGGGAACGTCTCCGCCTTCAGCCCGCCCCCCTGGGACAGGATGGCCTTTAGGTACTCCACCCCCAAAATGCAGTTGGGCTTTTCCAGCAGGGCGGCGCTGTCCTCCCCCACCAGGCGGGCCGCCGCCCGCTGCCGCCGCTGGGCAAAGGGGAGGGTGGCGTCCACCTGTTGGAGCGCCTGGGGGAACGCCGGGGAGAGCAAGGCTTCCGCCAGCTGCCACAGGGGCTGGATGTCCCCTTCCTCGCTGCCAAAGAGCAGTGTGTCCACGCAGCCCAGGGCACGGGCCAGGGCCACGCCTCCCGCAGCGAAGCGCTCCGCCCCGGCCAGGGCCCAGGGCAGGGGCAGCTCCAGCACCAGGTCTGCGCCGCTCTCCAAGGCCAGGCGGGTGCGGGCCCACTTGTCCAGCAGGGCGGGCTCCCCCCGCTGGACGAAATTCCCGGAGAGCACGCACACCAGGCCCCCAAAGTGGGCTTTCGCGTGGGCGAACAGGGCCTGGTGGCCGCTGTGGAGGGGGTTCAGCTCGCAGATGATGGCGGAAATCTTCATTTTCTCTCGCATTTTCCTTTGAAACTCCTTGAATTTACAGGGGAAATGGTCTAAAATGGGACTGCGACTTTTTCTAAATCATTTTACACGAAGCACCCGCCTGTTCGCAAGAGGGCGGGCGAAATAACCACCATCCCAAAAGGCGCCCGCCGGGAAACGCGGGTCCGCAGGCTTTTTGGGGAAAGAGGAAAGGAAAGATTCGAACCATGAAAATTCTCGTCATCAACGCGGGCAGCTCTTCTTTGAAGTACCAGCTCATCGACATGGACAACGAACAGATGGTGTGCAAGGGCAACTGCGAGCGCATCGGCATGCCCGGGGGCATCTTCACCCACAAGACCGCCGACGGCCGGGAGCTCCACAAAAACGTGAACATGCTGGACCATGCCGCCGCCTTTATGCAGGTGAAAAACGCCCTTATCGACGGGGAGTACGGCGTTATCAACAGCCTGGATGAGGTTGCCGCCGTGGGCCACCGCATCGTGCAGGGCGGCTCTATCTTCCACGAGTCCGTGCTGGTGGACGAGAAGGTCATTGAGGATATTGAGAGCCTTATCCCCCTGGCCCCCCTTCACAACAAGGCCCACAGCCAGGGCATCCGCGCCTGCCGCGAGGTCTTCGGCGAGCAGGTCCCCGAGGTGGTGGTGTTCGACACCGCCTTCCACGCCACCATGCCCCCCAAGGCCTACATGTTCAACGTCCCCTATGAGTATTACGAGAAGTACGCCGTGCGCCGCTACGGCTTCCACGGCACCTCCCACCGCTATGTGAGCCACCGCTGCGCCCAGCTGATGGGCAAGGACATCAAAGACCTGAAGATGATTACCTGCCACCTGGGCAACGGCTCCTCCATCACCGCCATTGACGGCGGCAAGGTCATCGACACCAGCATGGGCCTGACCCCCCTGGACGGCTTTATGATGGGCAGCCGCACCGGCACCCTGGACCCCTCTGTGGTCACCTTCATCATGGAGAAGGAGCACCTGACCCCCTCTGAGATGGACCAGATCCTCAACAAGAAGTCCGGCCTGCTGGGCATTTCCGGCGTCTCCAGCGACGACCGTGACGTGACCAAGGCCGCTGCCGAGGGCAACCAGCGCGCCCAGCTGGCCCACGACATCCTGGAGTACCAGATTTCCAAGTTCATCGGCGGCTACCTGGTGGCCCTGGGCGGCTGCGACGCCATTGTCTTCACCGCCGGCGTGGGCGAGAACCAGTCCCACCACCGCCAGGTTGTGGGCGAGTATCTGAAGTTCCTGGGCGTGAAGATTGACCCCGCGCTCAACGAGAAGATGGTGCTGGGCAAAGAGGGCAAAATCTCCACCCCCGATTCCTCCATGGAGGTGTACGTCATCCCCACCAACGAGGAGCTGGTCATCGCCCGGGACACCAAGGCCCTGGTGGAAAAGCTGTAAAAAATCCCCTAGAAACAAAGGCTGCCAGCCAAAACCTGGCGGCCTTTTTTTGTTGGCATTTTGTGGCAAATTGTGAATTCTGGGGGCAAAAGGTTGCAAATTTGTAATCTTTCCGGTATAATGGAGCCGTGTATTTTGTAAACCAGGGCAACTGCCTTTGCAATGTATGGGAGGTTTACCGTGGGAAAAAAACGAACCAGAAGGATTGCGGCGCTGCTGCTGTCGCTGCTGCTCGCCTTGCCGGCGCCCAGCGCCTTGGCGGCGGAGTCCGCCCTTGAAAGCGCCTCCAGCGCTTCCAGCCAAGCCCCAGAGGGGGAGAATTCCGAGGAGGAGAGCGCCGCCCAGCCGGCGGAGGAAAGCTCCGCGCCGGAGAGCTCCCAGCCCGTCGGGGAGGAGAGCCAGCCCGGGGAAGGGGAGAGCTCCCAGGAGGAGCCCTCCAGCCAAGAGCCCTCTTCCAGCCAGGAGGAGTCCTCCTCTCAGGCGCCGGAGGAGAGCTCCGGGGAGGAGAGCGGCATCTCCATGGAGGACAGCCAGCAGGAGACCTTCGCCTCCTACCCCCTGCTGGTGGTGGGCGGCCACGAAGCGTACATGTCCGGTGAAGAGGGCGCACGCTTCTATCCCGACCGGGCCATGACCCGCGCCGAGATGGCACAGGTGCTCTACAACCTGCTGGCCTCTTACCCGCCGGTGACAGGCGGCAGCTTCTCCGACGTCAGCGACAGCGCCTGGTACGCCACCGCGGTGAACACCTTGGTGGAGCTGGACGTCCTCAGCGGCTATGAAGATGGCACCTTCCGGCCCAACAACGCCGTCACCCGGGCGGAGTTCGTCACCGCCGTGTGCAAGTGCTTTGACAGCCTCTCCACCGGCAGCGCGGGCTTTTCCGACGTGTCCGGCCACTGGGCCGAGGGCTTTATCAACCAGGCCGTGGCCGAGGATTGGATCAGCGGCTTTCCCGACGGCACCTTCCGGCCGGACGAGAGCATCCAGCGCTGCCAGGTGACAGCCATTTTGAACAAAGCCCTGGAGCGCACCGGCTCCGGTTTTGCCGCCGACGCTGTTACACCGGAGTTTGTGGACGTGCCCAGCAGTCACTGGGCCTATGAACATATCGCCGAGGCCGCCGACCCCGTGGGCAGCGCCATCGAGACGGGCTGCACCGTGCGGGTCACCGCAACCAATGGGCTGAACCTGCGCTCCAGCGCCAGCATCTCCTCCTCGGTGGTGACAGTGCTTTCCACCGGCGCTTTGCTGACCGTCACCTCGGTGGAGAGCAACGGCTGGCTGGGGGTGCGCACCGGCAGCGGCCGCACCGGCTACGTCAGCGGGGAATTTGTAGAGTACGTCTCCGGCCCCACGGACACCCCCGACCCAGAGCCCGAGCCCGACCCGGACCCCGACGGCTTTGAGGTGGGCCAGACGGTGCGCGTCACCGCCGAGCCCAGCCTGCGCCTGCGTTCGGGCCCCGGCACCAACTACGAGGCCATCACCTCTTTGGCCACCGGCGTGCGGCTGACCATCACCTCCATTGAGAGCAACGGCTGGCTGGGCGTGGAAACCGCCAGCGGCGTGGAGGGCTACGTCCACCCGGATTACGTGGAGGTCTACACCGGCGGCGGTGGCGGAGGCACTGCCACAGGGGCCACCGTCAGCGCCAACAGCCTGACCCTCGCCCAGTACCAGAGCGCCCGGCTGGACGGCTCGGTCACCTCCAACCTCTCCGCCATGGAGTGGACCAGCAGCAACCCCAGCGTGGCCTATGTGGGCTACACCGTGCCCTATGGCGGCAACACCGAGGGCGCCATCGTCTACGGCGCCAGCCCCGGCACCGCCACCCTGACCTTCACCGACGGCGCGGGCGCCACCGCCACCTGCACGGTGACTGTCACCGCCGCAGAGTCCGTGCGCTTTGCCTATTCCGACGAGAACATCATCGGCGTGGGGGATGATTTCAACTTGACCGCCATTACCGATTCCAGCAAAACGGGCGTGCGGTTCACCATTGTGGGCGGCCCCGCCACCGGCAGCTGGGACACCACCTCCTACACCAGCGAGAGCCGCGTCTCCAGCTATGGCCTGCCCACCAACCAGGTGCGGGTGTTCACCCGCAGCGTGTCCTTTGGCAGGGCGGGCACCTACACCGTGCGGGCCTATTCCCAGACCTCCGGCGGCAGCTGGTCCACCGACTACTGCGAGTTCACCGTGATGGTCACTTCCAGCGATATCCATTCCAGCACCACCACCACCGAGTCCCGCCGGGTGAGCACCGAGGGGCTGAACATCATCGCCGACTTCGAGGGCTCTGTGCCGGAGATAGAGGACGACGTGCTGGCCTCCGGCAACCCCACCGTGGGCTACGGCTACGTGGTGCCGGTGAACACCACCTTCTACAACAACCTGACCACCTCGGAGCTCTTTGCCCAGCTGGTGCAGATTGCCAACGAGACCTACTCCCCCGCGGTGGAGAATTTCCGCTCCACCTACAATATCAAGATGAACCAGGCCCATTTTGACGCCTTGACCAGCTTTGTGTTCAACTGCGGCGTCGGCACCTTGTCCAGTGACTACGGCTTCCGCCGGGCGCTGCTCAACGCGGTGGATGTGTCCGGGTTCTCCGGCAGGGCCACCGGTACGGTGAATGTGGACGACGTGGACCTGGGCGCCGCCCCGGTGTACAGCAGCGCCTCCCTCACCAGCCAGCAAGTCACCACCTTGGACATTGGCGCTACCGTCACCGTGACCAGCGTCTCCTCCACCCGCACCAGCACCAAGCAGGAGGTGTGGTACCAGGTGACCACCTCCGGCGGCCAGGTGGGCTGGATGCCCGCCGGCTATGTCCAGCTCTCCGGCAGCTGGACCCGGGATTTGGCCTGGGCCGACTCCACCGTGCTGGCCAACAATTTCCTCCAGTGGAACAAGGCCGGCGGTGTGCAGCCTGGCCTGGTGTACCGCCGCCTGGCGGAGTGCAATATCTTCTTCTTTGGCGATTACGAAAAGGCTATGAAAGCCAATGGGTATTGGGGCATCAATTACTATGGGTTCAACTTCCCCGATGAATGCGCCCAGTACGACCGCCGGCAGTAAACTACTTTTGGAAAAGCGAAGAGCCGCCCGCTCCATGCCAGGAGGGGGCGGCTTTTTCGCGCCTATTTTTGCAGCCAGTATTTCCTGTCCAGGGTGCGGTACTGCACCGCCTCCGCCGCGTGGGAGGAGTCTATCTTCTCGCTGCCCTCCAGGTCGGCGATGGTGCGGGCCACTTTCAGTACCCGGCTGTAGGTGCGCGCCGAGAAGCCAAAGCGCTCAAAGGCCAGCTGGAGCAGGCGGTCGGCGGCCTCGGTGGTCTGGCACATCTCCTGCAGCTGGGAGTCGGGTATGTCCCCGTTGCAGGCGTAGCCCCTGCCCGCGAAGCGCTGCTGCTGGCGTTTCCGGGCGGCGCTGACCCGCTCCCGAATCTGGGCGGAGCTCTCCTCTTTTTTGGTGGAGGAAAGCTCCGAAAAGGCCACCGGGTCCACCTCGATGTGCAGGTCGATGCGGTCCAGCAGCGGCCCGGAGACCTTCCCCATGTAGCGCTCCACCGCGTGGGGATGGCACAAACAGGGATGGGTGGGGTGCCCAAAGTAGCCGCAGGGGCAGGGGTTCATGGCGGCAACCAGCATAAACCGGCTGGGATAGGAGGTAGTGCCGCCCACCCGGGAGATGGTCACCTTGCCGTCCTCCAAGGGCTGGCGCAGCACTTCCATAGCGGGCCGGGCGAACTCTGGCAGCTCGTCTAAAAACAGCACGCCGTTGTGGGCCAGGGAGATCTCCCCCGGCTGCGGGGAGGGCCCGCCGCCCGCCAGCCCCGCGGTGGAGATGGTGTGGTGGGGCGCGCGGAAGGGCCTGGTGCGGAGGAGAGACACCCCGGCGGGCAGCTTCCCACGGATGGAGTGTATCTTGGTGGTCTCCAAGGATTCCTCAAAGGTCATCTCCGGCAAGATGGTGGGCAGGCGCTTGGCCAGCATGCTCTTGCCCGAGCCCGGCGGCCCGATGAGCAGCACGTTGTGGCAGCCGCTGGCGGCAATTTCCAGGGCGCGCTTGGCCTCTGGCTGGCCCTTTACGTCGGCAAAGTCCAGAGGTTCCAAAGCCTCCGTCTCCCCGTAGGAGGGCACGGCGGGAGAGAGCTCCAGCATGCCTTGCAGGTGGTCCACCAGCTGGCGCACGTCCCGGATGCCGTACACCGTAAGCCCCTGGATGACGGCGCCCTCCCCGGCGTTCTCCGCGGGGACGTACAGCCGCTTAAAGCCCTCTTCCCGGGCCTTGTCCGCCATGGGCAGCAGGCCGCGGATGGGCCGCAGCTCCCCAGAGAGGGAGAGCTCCCCCAAAAAGATGGCGTCCTCGGTGTGGCAGCACAGCTGCCGGGAGGCCTTGAGCAAAGACACCAGCAGGGGCAGGTCGTAGATGGGCCCCTCCTTCTTTTTGTCCGCCGGGGCCAGGTTCATGGTGATGCGGCTGACGGGGAACTCGAACCCACAGTTCTTCAGGGCAGAGCGCACCCTGTCCCGGGATTCCTTCACCGCGGCGTCGGGCAGGCCCACCAGCTCAAAGGCGGGCAGCCCCTGGGAGAGGTCGGCCTCCACCTCCACCGGGAAGGCCTCCAGGCCGTACAGGCCCATGCTGTAGGTCTTTTCCACCATAGTGTTTACCCCTTTCCGCCAAAGCAGGCGTGGTTTTCTTCATTATACGACGAAATCCCTATATATACAACGGATTGTTAAAAAAACATGGAGAAATAGGGTGAGAGAAACGCATCTTGACGAACCGGGGCCTTTTAGGCTATGATAAGGGCAAAGAGAGGGGAGGGCTGGCCATGGACTATCAAGCTTGCGGCGACGCCCAGCTGGCCGCCCTGGTGCGCGCTGGCCAGGGGGAGGCCTTTGCCGAGCTCTCCGCCCGGTACCTGGGGCTCATCCGGGCCAAGGCCAAGCTCTTCGAGGGCGCCAGCGCCCCGGAGAAAGAGGACTTGTGGCAAGAGGGCCTGCTGGGCCTGTACGCCGCCGCCATCTCCTACCAACCGGGGCGAGGGGCCTCGTTCCCCACCTACGCGGGGGTGTGCGTCTACAACCAGATGGCCAGCGCCGTGCGCCGCCACGGCAGCAGCGGCAACCGCCCCTTAAATGAATCCGTGCCCCTGGAGGACGCCGGGGAGGCCGCTGTGGAGGCCGGCCCCGAGGCGCTGCTGGAGCTGCGGGAGGAATTTGGCGCCCTGTGCCGCCAGATGGACGTTTCCTTGTCCCCCCTGGAGCGGCGGGTGCTGGCGCTGTACCTCAGCGGCTACCGCCGGGTGGAGGGCGCCAAGCGGGCCGGGCTGCCCCTGCGCTCCTACGACAACGCCCTGCACCGGGTGCGCTCCAAGCTGAAACGGATGTGACTTTCCGCCCTGCCCCGCGGCGGCTTCTGCCGGCACGGTGCAACTCCGTCCAGGGCGCGCAACAAAGCAAAAAGTGAGGGAAAGACCATGTACGAAGACAAGACGCTCATCTGCAAAGACTGCGGCAAGGAGTTTGTGTTCACCGCCGGCGAGCAGGAATTCTACGCGGAAAAGGGCTTTCAGAACCAGCCCCAGCGCTGCCGCCCGTGCCGCCAGGCCCGCAAAGGCAACGCCGCGCCCCAGCGGGAGATGTACACCGGCGTGTGCGCCGCCTGCGGCAAAGAGGCCCGGGTGCCCTTCCAGCCCCGGGACGACCGCCTGGTCTACTGCAGCAAGTGCTACGCCCAGATGAAAGCCGAATGGGAATAAGCCCCAGCGCTCCACCTGCGGGTGGGGCCTTTTTTTATCATTTTTGTATTGCGGTGGGGCGAAAAGGGTATTATAATACTAGTATCCATAAAAATAGCAAACGGAGGAATGTACCAATGGCTTCCATTACAAAAGATACCATCATCGGCGATATCCTGGATATGGACCAGACCACAGCCCCCTTCTTCCTGGAGATGGGCATGCACTGCTTGGGCTGCCCCTCTTCGCGCGGGGAAACAGTGGAACAGGCCTGCATGGTCCACGGCGTCAACGCGGATGAGCTGGTGGCAAAGCTCAACGAGCATTTGCAGAACAAGTAAGAAGGAAATTCCACTGCCGCGCGACAGGTCCTGCCGGGCGGCAGCGCTGTATCTGGGGAGGTTTCTATGCGACCGCTGTTTTCCCTGGGCCCACGGCTGGCCCTGTGTGCCGCCCTTGTCCGGGAGGGCAGCCCCCTCTGCGACGTGGGCACCGACCACGCCTATCTGCCCATCTGGCTGTTAAAAACGGGGAAAATCCCCCGGGCCCTGGCCTGCGACATCAACCCCGGCCCCCTGGAGGCCGCCCGCCGGGACGGCGCCAAGTACGAGGTGGGGGAGGAGCTCTCCTTCCGCCTGTCCGACGGCCTGCGGGCTGTCTTGCCCCAGGAGGCCGGGGACGTGGTGCTGGCGGGCATGGGCGGCGAGCTCATCCTGCGCATTGTGGGGGAGACCCCCTGGCTGCGGGATGGGGCCAAGCGGCTGGTGCTCCAGCCCATGAGCTCCGTGGCGGAGCTGCGCCGGGGCCTGGCGGAGCTGGGCTTCCAGGTGCTCCAGGAGCAGGCCGTAGTGGACGGCGGCAAGGTCTACTCGGCCTTTTCTGCCGCCTACCAAGGGGCCCCTGTGGAGAACGGCCCCCTCTACCCCTACCTGGGCAAGCTCATCCCCGGCGCCCCCCATGTGGAGGACTACGCCCGCAAGGTGCTCCGGGGCCTAGAGGCCCAGCGCCAGGGCGCCCTTCACCAGGGGGACAGCCAGCGGGCCGCCCAGCTGGGGGAGCTCCTCTCCCAGATAGGGCAGACCTATTTGCCCCAGGCTTGAGCCTCTCCTTTGAGAAGGGGAACAAGGTGCGGTCCCACACTTCTCAAACGGAAAAGGAGAACATACTTATGGCAAGGATTCGTGACATCTACGACATCATCGACGCGGTGGCGCCCTTTTCCACCGCCTTGGACTTCGACAACGCCGGCCTGCTGGTGGGCGACGGCAACACTATCGTCACCCGGGCTCTGCTGGCCTTGGACATCACCCCCGCCGTGGTGGCGGAGGCGGCCTCTATGAACGCCAACCTCATCCTCTCCCACCACCCGGTGATTTTCCACCCCCTCAAATCCCTGGGCCCCCAGGACGTGCCCTACCAGCTGGCCAGCCGGGGCATTGCCGCCCTGTGCTGCCACACCAATTTGGATTTGTCCCCGGTGTGCGGGGTCAACGTGGCCCTGGGCAGCAAGCTGGGGCTGCGCAACGTCCGCCGGGAGGACGTGTTCGGTGCGGACTGCGTGCTCTTCTCCGGCGATTTGGAGGAGCCCCTGGAGCCCCAGGCCTTCGCCGCCTTGGTAAAGGAGAAGCTCTCCGCCCCGGCGGTGAAGTTCTGCCCCGGGCAGGGCAAGGTGCAGCGGGTGTTCTTCTGCAGCGGCGCCGGCGGGGAGTACGTCCACCAGGCGGCCTGCCGGGGGGCGGACGCCTACCTCACCGGGGAGATGAAGCACCACGAGGAGCTGGAGGCCGCCCAGTCCCGGCTGACCTGCGTGGCGGCGGGGCACTATCACACCGAGAAGGTCTTTGGGGAGTTTTTGGCCTCTTACCTGCGCAAGCGGGTGCCGGACACGGCCTTTTTGCTCTCCCAGGCAGAGGCAGCCCCCATGGGCTCCCTGTAACACATATCTGAGAAAGGACAACCATACTTATGGCATTGGACGGCGCGTTTCTGCGGCATATCAAACAAGAATTGGAGGGCAGCCTCCTGGGGGCCAGGGTGGATAAAATCCACCAGCCCAACCGGGAGGAGCTGGTGGTGGCCTTCCGCACCCGGGAGGCGGCCTACCGCGTGCTGTTCTCCGCCAGGGCCAACTCGGCCCGGGTGCACTTTACCACCATCCCCTTGGAGAACCCCAAGCAGCCGCCCATGCTGTGCATGCTGCTGCGCAAAAAGCTGCTGGGGGCAAAGCTTACAGCCATCCGCCAGCCGGAGCTGGAGCGCCTGCTCCACTTTGACTTTGACGCCATCAACGAGCTGGGCGACCACGTCACCCTCACCTTGACCATGGAGGTGATGGGCCGGTACAGCAACATCATCTTCACCGGGGAGGACGGCAAAATCATCGACGCCCTCAAGCGGGTGGACGCAGAGATGTCCTCCCAGCGGCTGGTGCTGCCGGGGCTTTCTTACCAGCTGCCCCCGCCCCAGGATAAGCTGTGCCCCCTGTCCGCCACCTCCCAGCAGGTGGTGGGGGCCCTGCAAGCTTTGCCCCGGGACATGGAGCTCTCCAAGGGCTACCTGGCGGTGCTCCAGGGCGTTTCGCCCATCGTCTGCCGGGAGCTGGCCCACCAGGTGGGCCGGGGCCGGGAGCTCACCGTGAAAACCATGGACGAGGAGCAGTATTTCCGGGCGGGCTTTTTCTACCAGCAGCTGAAGGACACCATCCAGGCTGTCTCCGGCAAGCCCTTCGTGGCCGTCAGCCCCCAGGGCAAGCCCATGGACTTCTCCTTTGTGGAGATACACCAGTACGGCACCGCCGCCGTGGTGAAAGAGGGGGAGAGCTTCTCCCAGCTGCTGGATGAGTTCTACCGGGAGCGGGACAAGCAGGAGCGCATGCGCGTGCGGGAGCAGGACTTGCTGCGGCTGCTCTCCACCCACTCCGAGCGGCTTTCCAGGAAGATAGGCATCCAGCGGGGCGAGCTGGAGCAGTGCGCCGGCCGGGAGGGCCTGCGGGTGGCCGGGGATTTAATCAGCGCCAACATGTACCAGATGGAAAAGGGCCTGGAGGCGGTGGATTTGCCCAACTTCTACGAGGAGGGCAGCCCCCTGCTGCACATCCAGCTGGACCCGGCCCTGACCCCCTCCCAGAACGCCCAGAAGTACTACAAGGAGTACCGCAAGGCCAAAACCGCCGAGGAGAAACTCACCGAGCAGATTGACTTGGCGGGCAAGGAGCTGGAGTATCTGGAAAGCGTGCTGGACGCCCTGGCCCGCGCCGAGACAGAGCGGGACCTTTCGGAAATCCGGGCGGAGCTGCAGGAGCAGGGCTACCTGCGGAAGCTGCGCAGCAAAAAGGACAAGCCCGCCGGCGTCAGCGCGCCCATGGAGTTCACCACCTCCGACGGGTTCACCGTGCTGGTGGGCCGCAACAACCGCCAGAACGACAAGCTCACTTTGAAGACCGCCAACAACAACGACATCTGGTTCCACACCAAGAACATCCCCGGCTCCCACACGGTGCTGGTCACCCAGGGCAGGCAGCCCACGGAGACCGCCATGGAGCAGGCCGCCCAGCTGGCGGCCCTCCACAGCCGCGCCAAGGATTCCTCCCAGGTGCCGGTGGATTACACCCAGATACGCCATGTTTCCAAGCCGGCCGGCGCCAAGCCCGGCATGGTGGTTTACGTCCAATACAAAACCGTCTTTGTCACCCCCGGAGAGCCCCCCGCCTCAGGGCAATAAACCCTTTCTGTCCCCTAGGCGGCCTCCGGAAGAAAAACCCAAGGGAAAGGAGAAATCAGCGTGGTAGCGAAAAAAGTGATGCTGAACAACCGGGAGGGCCTTCATGTGCGGCCCGCCGGGCTGTTTTCCAACGAGATGCAGAAGTTCCTGTCGGACGTGTGGGTCTGCCACAAGGAGGCCGCCGTCAGCGGGAAGAGCATTATGAACCTGATTGCCGCGGGCATCCAGTGCGGGGACGAGGTGGAGATACGCTGTTCCGGCCCCGACGAGGAAGAGGCCCTTTCCCGGGCGGTAGAGCTGATTGAATCCGGCCTGGGCGAAGCGGGAGGTGGCCGTGTATGACAGGCGAGCGGGTGCTCTACGGCGTGGCGGCCTCCCCGGGCATCGGCATTGGCCACGCGCTGGTCTATAAGGAAAAACCCATGGGCAGCCTGGAGCGGGAAATCGCCGACCCCAAGCTGGAGCTGGAGCGCTACCACAGCGCGGTGGAGACCTTCTGCCACGTCACCCAGGTAAAGGCCGACCGCGTGGCGGAGATGGCCGGCAAAGAGCGGGGGGACATCATCCGCTGCCAGGCGGACATGATTCGCGACCCCTACTTAAACGGCCAGGTGGAGGGGCGCATCGCCTCGGGCCAGTCCGCAGAAGCGGCCCTTTCCGCCTCCTGCGATTTGTTCATCGATTTGTTCACCGCCGCGGAGGATGAAGTCACCCGCCAGCGGGCCGCCGATGTGCGGGATTTGCGGGGCGGGATGCTCCGCCTGCTGCTGGGCCTGCCGGAGATGGACTTCTCCGCCCTGCAGCCGGGCACCGTGCTGTTGGCCGAGGAGCTTTCCCCCTCGGCGGTGTCGGTGCTCAACTCCGCCAATGTGGCGGGCATTGTGCTGGGCAAGGGCGGGCCCACCTCCCACAGCGCCATTTTGGCCCGGGCCCTGGAAATCCCCGCCGTGCTGGGCCTGGAGGACCGGGTGCTGGACGCCGCCACCGGCGAGACCCTGATTGTGGACGGCAACCGGGGCTGCGTGGTGTTCTCCCCCGGCCAGGTGATGAAGTCCGTCTACGAGGGCCGGCAGAAGGACTTCCAGCAGCTGCGGGCCTCCCTGCGGGTGTTTGTGGGCCGGGAGACTGTCACTGCCGACGGCAAGCGCATCCAGCTGGGCGCGAACGCCGGCAGCGTGGGGGACGCCACCCGGGCCGCTGGCTACGGCTGCGACGGCATCGGCCTGCTGCGCACGGAGTTTTTGTACTTAGACCGCACCTCCCAGCCGGGGGAGGAGGAGCAATTCCACGCCTACCGGCAGATTTTGGCGGCCATGCGGGGCAAGCGGGTGATTATCCGCACCTTGGACGTGGGCGGCGACAAGACGCTGCCCTACCTCCACCAGCCCCACGAGGAAAACCCCTTCCTGGGCTGCCGGGGCCTGCGCTTCTCCCTGCGGGAGGAGGACATGTTCCGCTCTCACCTGCGGGCGGTGCTGCGGGCCAGCGCCTATGGGAAGGCCCATCTGCTGCTGCCCATGGTCACCGGCGTGGAGGAGGTCCGCCGGGCCCGGGAAATCCTGGAGGAGGAGAAAGAGGCCCTGCGCCGCCGGAAGGTGGCCTTTGATGAGAACCTTCCCATGGGCGTGATGGTGGAGACGGTTTCCGCCTGCCTGATGGCCGACGCTTTCTCCAAGGAGGCGGACTTCTTCAGCCTGGGCACCAACGACTTGACCCAGTACGTCCTGGGCGTGGACCGTGGCAACGCCCGGGTGGCCCACCTCTATTCCTACTTCCACCCGGCGGTGCTGCGCCTGGTGCGCCAGGTGCTGGAGACGGCCCGGCGCACCGGCACCAAGGTGAGCATGTGCGGCGAGGCCGCCGCGGACACAGCCCTCACCCCTGTGCTTCTCACCTTTGGGCTGGAGGCCTTCAGCGTGGCGCCGGTTTCCTTGCTGCCGGTGCGCAAGGCCATCTCCCTGTGGACCATGGAGGAGGCCAAGGCAGTCACCGAGAAGGCCATGTCCCTGGAGACCGAGGAGGAGGTCCAGGCTTTCCTGAAAGAGCACGAAAAGAAGTAAACAGGAACGGGGCCCGCTGTGGTTGGCGGCGCCCCGTTTTTTGCTGCCTCAGCGCAGCTCCTCTTTGATTTTGTTCAGCGCCCCCTTCTCCAGCCGGGACACCTGGGCCTGGGAGATGCCGATCTGCCCCGCCACCTCCACCTGGGTGCAGCCCTCCAAAAACCGCAGGGAGAGGATTTTCTTCTCCCGGGGGCTCAAGTTCTGGATGGCCTGCTTCACGGCGATTTCCTCCAGCCAGTCCCCGTCGCCGGTGGGGTCGCCCACCTGGTCCATAATATAGATGGTGTCGCCCCCGTCGGAGAACACCGGCTCGTACAGGGAGACAGGCTCCACAATGGCCTCCAGGGCCAGCACCACGTCCTCCCGCTTCATGGAGAGCTCCTGGGCGATCTCCTCCACGGTGGGCTCCCGGTTCTTCTGGGCGGTCAGGCGCTCCTTGCACTGGATGGCCTTGTAGGCCGTGTCCCGCAGGGAACGGCTGACCCGCACGGAGTTGTTGTCCCGCAAAAACCGCCGCACCTCCCCGATAATCATGGGCACCCCGTAGGTGGAGAACTGCACCCCCTGGTCCACGTCGAAGTGGTCGATGGCCTTCATCAGCCCAATGCACCCCACCTGGAACAAGTCGTCGGGATTTTCCCCCCGGTTGCCAAACCGCTGGATGACCGAGAGCACCAGCCGCAGGTTCCCGGAAATCAGCTCCTCCCGGGCGGCCTTGTCCCCGTTGTGGCTTTTGATGAGCAGCTCCCGGGTCTCGTCGCTTTTCAGCACCTTCAGCTTGGATGTGTTCACGCCGCATATCTCCACTTTTCCCTGCATAGAAAAAAGACCACCTCCGAAAATTTCCTTCCGGAGGTAGTCTTTGCGTTTTTTGGATGCTTTAATCAAAAGGGAAGGCCGCCCCTCCCCCCGCACCGGGAGGGAAAGGCGGCCCATATAGCCGGCGGCTTACAAATCACGGCCGCAGCATTTTTTATACTTTTTGCCGCTGCCGCAGGGGCAGGGGTCGTTGCGGCCAATCTTTTCGCCCTTTACCACGGTCTTAGAGCGCTTCTGCTCCCGGTAGAGCTCCTTGCGGCGCTCCTCGGTGAGCAGCTTGTCCCACTGGGGCAGGTTGTACAGCCACTCGGCCTTGGCCTCTACCATGTTCTTGTAGAGCAGCTCCTTGTCGTAGTTCAGGTTGACCTCGGTGTCCTCCTCCATGGTTTCCAGGGGGTTGGGCTCTTTCAGGCTGTCGTTGATGCCGTCCAGGAAGGCCACCATGGTCAGCAGGTCCACGCCGTACTTTTCGGCGTAGCCCTTCACCGTGTTCTTCCGGGGCTTGCTCTCCAGGATGCGCTTGTAGATTTCCGCCTCCTGGGATAAATATTCCTCCCAGAACTTCATGCCCTTGGGGCCGTTCTGCTGTTCTTCTGCGTACTGCTGCCACTGCTCCAGCAATGCCATTGAGAATCTCTCCTCTGCGTTCTGTATTTTTCCACGTTCTCTGGTGTTGTATCTTACCATGTTTTGCCGCCCCTGTCAACGGAGCCCTTCCCACCCGGCGGCTTTTGTAGTATAATAGCGGTACTGCCGCCGGCCATCCCGGCGGGAAACGGTTGCGCCGCCAAAGGCAGGGAAGGAGCATTGCTATGAACCAGGGATTGACCATTGTGCCGCCCCCCGTGGTAGGGGAGGCCCTCCGCCGCCTGGAGGCCCGGGGCTTCCAGGCCTGGTGCGTGGGGGGCTGCGTGCGGGATTCCCTGCTGGGCAAGGCGCCCTCTGACTGGGACATCGCCACCAGCGCCTTGCCCCAGGAGACAAAGGCCTGCTTTGCCGGGGAGCGCCTGGTGGAGGCCGGCGCGGCCCACGGCACCATCGCCTGGGTGCCCTCCGGGGACCACCCCATTGAAATCACCACCTTCCGCAGCGACGGGGCCTATACCGACGGCCGCCACCCGGATTCCGTGGCCTTTTCCCGCCGCCTGGAGGACGACCTTTCCCGCCGGGATTTCACCGTCAACGCCATGGCCTGGCATCCCCAGCGGGGCCTGGTGGATTTGTTCCACGGCCAGGAGGATTTGTCCGCCGGGCTGCTCCGCTGCGTGGGGGAGCCGGCCCGCCGCTTCTCCGAGGACGCCCTGCGGATCTTGCGGTGCCTGCGGTTTTCCTCCCAGCTGGGCTTTGCCATCCACCCCGATACCGCCCGGGCGCTGTGGGAGAAAAGGGAGCTGCTGCTGGCCCTCTCCCACGAGCGGGTGCGGGAGGAGCTGACAAAGCTCCTCTGCGGCCAGGGGGCGGCCGCTGTGCTGCGCCAGTACGCGGCGGTGGTGTTCACCGTCCTGCCGGAGCTGGCTCCCATGAAGGGCTGCGCCCAGGAGACGCCCTACCACTGCTTCGACGTGTGGGAGCACACCCTCCACGCGGTGGATTACGCCCCCCAGCAGGGGGATTTGCGCTGGGCCGCCCTGCTCCACGACGCGGGCAAGCCCGGCAGAAAGACGCGCTCCGCCGACGGTGTGGCCCATTTCTACGGCCATCCCCCGGAAAGCGGCAGGATAGCCCGGCAGCTCCTCACTCGGCTGCGTTTCTCCAACAAGGAGCGGGATTGGATAGCCGCCTTGGTGGACCACCACGAGGACGCCATGCCCATGGGGGAGGCCCACCTAAAGGGCCTGCTGGGCCGGTACGGGGAGCGGTTTGTCTTTACCCTGTTCCAGCTGCAGGAGGCGGATATGTCCGCCAAGGCGCCGGGGGTCTTTGCGCGCCGCCTGCCCGATTTGGAGGAGAGCCGCGCCTTGGCCCGCGCCATTTTAGAGCGGGGCGACTGCCTGACGCTGGGGGACATGGCCCTCACCGGGGAGGACTTGAAAGCTTTGGGGGTGGCCCCCGGCCCGGAGATGGGCAAGCTGCTGCGCCGCCTGCTGGAGGCCGTCCAGCGGGGGGAGGCAGCCAACACTCCCGCCGCACTGGGGGAGCTGGCCAAGCGCCTGCTGAAACGGGGCCTATAAAAAGAAACGCCGCGGGGTTATCCCCCACGGCGCGGCCCGGCCTACCTTATGTAGGCCGCAAGCCAAAGCTGATGGAAAGGGCCTGGTCCACCCGGCCCATGGATTCCGCGTCCAGGCGGCCCATTTTTTCCCGCAGCCGGTGTTTGTCCAAGGTGCGCACCTGCTCCAGCAAAATGATGGAATCTTTGATAAGCCCAGAGCCCTGGGCGTTTACGGCGATGTGGGTGGGCAGGTTGGCCTTGTCCTTTTGGCTGGTGATGGCGGCGGCAATCACCGTGGGGCTGAACTTGTTGCCCACATCGTTTTGCACAATGAGCACCGGCCGCACGCCGCCCTGCTCCGAGCCCACCACGGGGCTCAAGTCCGCGTAGTAAATCTCTCCTCTGTGTACAATCACGGTTTTCACGCTCCATGTAAGTTGGTTGTCTTTAGTTTTGCCTGGCTTGGGCCGGTTTAATCACCCAAGGGTGGGTTCCGCCTGCTGCCTATGCCATACTATCCACCGGCGGCCTTTTTGGTGCGGGAAAAGGGGACAAGAAATCTTTTTAAAAAAATTTGAAAAAAGGGGTTGCATTTTCCGGAGGCCTGTGGTATTATAATCAAGCGCCAAGGCGAGAGACAAAAAACGCCAGGCCGCGGCAAGTGAATATGGGGGTATAGCTCAGCTGGGAGAGCGCTTGAATGGCATTCAAGAGGTCAGCGGTTCGATCCCGCTTATCTCCACCAGAAAAATCCGAAGTTACGCACTTCGGATTTTTTCTTTTGCCTTGAGAATCTGCTGGGCGGAAATTGACAGGGCGAAAGCCCGGATGCTACAATAAAAAGACAAGGAGCGAGAATTGGTTCCGCTGGCGGAAAGGGAGGCGTTTCGCGATGAAAAAAGCTTTGGCCTTTTTGATTTCTGTGGCCCTGTTGGTTGCCCCGGCTGGCTGCGCGGCCGAACCCGGCCAGCTCACCTTGGAGAGGGTGGAACAGCTGGCTGAAAAGGGAGAGGCCCTCACCTGGAGCGACTTTGAGGGCTATGCCTATGAGGAGGCCGGCTCCGGCCTGTACATCCGCGTCTACGATGTAAACGAGGAATACTATGTGATGGTGGGAGGCCCCTCTTTGGAGGAAAGCCCCCTGTACGTCCGGCTGGTGTCCCGGGACGACGGGGAGCGGTATGTGGAGCTGCGGGAAGGCGGCTTGGAGGGCTTTCTGCAAGGGGAGTGAATCCCCCTGGGCAAGTTGCAACCGCTGGTTGCGCAAAGGCGCCTGCTGTCTTCTTGCGCGCAACCGCTTCTTTTGCTAGGATACAGGTGGGAAGAGTCCCGGGGAAAGGCCCCGGGGCCGCCCTGTGTGACAAGAGGAGGATGTGCCATGACATTGGGAGAGAGGATTATCCACTATCGCAAACGGCAGGGGCTGTCCCAGGAGCAGCTGTCCCAGCGGCTGGGTGTCTCCCGCCAATCGGTTTCCAAGTGGGAGCGGGATGAATCCCTGCCGGAGGCGGACAAGCTGCCGCTGCTTGCCAAAACATTGGGCGTGTCTTTGGACGCGCTGCTGTCCGGGGAGGAGGAAGCCCCGCCCCAGCCTGCCGGGCCCATGCCTGCCAAAGGCGGGGCTGTGGGGAAGCTTGCCTGGCTGTTCCGGCGCTGGGGCTGGGTGGGCGGCTTGGTGCTGGCCGCCTACGGCGCCTTCGCCTTTGGGCTGGGCTTGCTGGCTCGCTTCCTCATGGGGCCGATGTTCCCGCCTTTGGAGCTGTTGCTGCAAGCCGGCGGGCCGGTGCGCGCGGCCGCTTTGGGGTTTCAAATCATCACCGTGGCCGTCCTGGTGGTGGGCGGGCTGGCCGTTGTTGGAGGACTCATCGCGGCGGCCGTCCTCTACCGCAGGCGGCCAGGCGGGAAGAAGTAAACCCGCTTCTATGTAAAACACGCACGTTTCTTCTATAGGAAAGGAGAGCTATGAAGATAGAGACACCCCGCCTCACCCTGCGAGACTTCACCCCGGCGGACGGCCCGGCCCTCCACGCCATTTTAGGGGATGGGGAGGTGATGGCCTTTGCCGAGCCGCCCTACACCCCAGCGCAGACCCAGGCCTTTTTGGAGCAGTTCTGCATTGCCCGCCGGGGAGGCTTGGCCTGCGTGGAGAAAGCCACCGGCCAGCTGGTGGGCTACCTGCTGTTTTCCCCCCTGGGGGAGCAGGTGTGGGAGCTGGGGTGGTTTTTCCGCCGAGACACCTGGGGCAAAGGCTTTGCCACCGAGGCAAGCCGGGCGCTGCTTTGCCACGCTTTCCAAACCCTCTCCGCCCGGGAGGTCGTCGCCGAAACCATCGACACCGGCCGGGCTGCCCGTGTGCTGGAGAAACTGTGGTTTCGCCGGGAAGGCGCCCAGCCGGTGGAATCGCCCGCCGGGGGGAGGACCCTGCTGTATCAATACGCCCTTCGTGCCAAGGATTGGGAACGGGAAAAATAGAA
>ENA-UOIW01000928-UOIW01000928.1-human-gut-metagenome-genome-assembly--contig:-P58-NODE-928-length-19580-cov-8.808399_pt1 | contig 19580 bp, 16 predicted proteins | sample MGYA00242334_ERZ723881 | MGnify/ENA metagenome assembly ERZ723881 | reverse complement strand
AGTAGTTCATCATGGAGAACATACCCTTCTTCATCTCGCCGCCGTACCAGGTGTTGATGATGACCTGCTCACGGGAGGTGATGTTGAAGGCGACGCAGGTCTCGGAGTTCAGACCCAGCTCCTTGAAGTTCTCGACCTTGGCCTTGGAAGCGTTGTAGACAATGAAGTCAGGCTTGAAGTTCTTCAGCTCCTCTTCGGAGGGACGGATGAACATGTTGGTGACGAAGTGTGCCTGCCATGCCACTTCCATGATGAAGCGGACGGCCATACGGGTGTCGGGGTTCGCGCCGCAGAAAGCGTCAACCACGTACAGCTTCTTGTTGCACAGCTCCTTGACGGCCAGATCCTTGACGGTCGCCCAGGTGGACTCGGTCATGGGACGGTTGTCGTTCTTGTAGCCGTCGCTGGTCCACCACACGGTGTCCTTGGAGTTGGCGTCCATAACGATGTACTTGTCTTTGGGGGAACGGCCGGTGTAAACGCCGGTCATGACGTTCACAGCGCCCAGCTCGGTCAGCTGACCCTTTTCATAGCCGGTGAGAGTGGGATCCATCTCGGCGTCGAACAGCGCCTTATAAGAGGGGTTGTGGACGATCTCAGTCGTACCGGAGATACCATAATGCTTCAAGTCGATTGCCATAATACAGTAACCTCTTTCATTATAATATAGATATGGGAGTCAGGCCAAACCGTTTTTCTGCTCTCTGGCTCGGCACCCCATACTTTTCGAGTGTATCATACACTATCGATATAAAAAAATCAATATAAAAAGTGTGAATTTTTTGCCATCATTGTCGAAAGCAGCCGGGGCAGAGGAGGATCGGGGGCGCAAAGTGCCGCCCCGCTTCCCTAAACTTCAGCAAAGAAACGATATAAATGTACCGAAAAAGCAAAAAAATGTATTTACAACCTTTCGCCCTTGTGTTAATATATATGTCGGTGGAGGTTGGGACTTCCCCGTTTCCCCTCGTGTTTTTAACCATGATCCGTGTTTCGGCTCCTGGTCTAAAAATATACGGACAAGTCGGCCCCCCGATGCGTCCACTCAAATTCCATCTACGGAGGTTACATACAAATGGCTCAAAAAGTTCAGTTTGTGGAGACCGTGCTGCGTGACGCAAATCAGTCTCTCATCGCAACCCGCCTGCCTTACGACAAGTTTGCTCCCATGTTGGAGACCATCGATAAGACCGGCTACTACGCAGTCGAGTGCTGGGGCGGCGCTACCTTTGACGTCTGCCTGCGCTACCTGAACGAAGATCCCTGGGAGCGTCTGCGCAAGATCCGCGCTGCCGTGCCCAACACCAAGCTGCAGATGCTGCTGCGGGGTCAGAATGTTCTGGGTTACTCCCACTACCCCGATGACTTTGTCAAGCTTTTCGTGCAGAAGTCCGTGGAGAACGGCATTGACATCATCCGTATCTTCGACGCCCTCAACGATACGAACAACCTGAAGGTCGCCATGGAAGCCACCGTGAAGGCCGGCGCCATCGCCTCCGGCACCCTGTCCTACACCACCTCTCCCGTCCACACCCAGAAGAAGTACGTGGAAATGGTGAAGGAACTGAAGGAAATGGGCGCTTCCACCATCTGCATCAAGGATATGGCCGGTATCATGGGCCCCAAGGAGGCTTACGATCTGGTTTCCGCCATCAAGGACGCCGCTCCTGAGCTGCCCATCGACCTGCACACCCACTCCACCACCGGTCTTGCCTTCATGACCTACCTGAAGGCCGTGGAAGCCGGCGTGGACATCATCGACACCGCCATTTCTCCCTTCTCCGGCGGCACCTCCCAGCCCGCCACCGAGACCCTGGCCTACGCGCTGCGTCAGCTGGGCTACGAGGTCGATCTGGACGACAAGTGCACCAAGAAGATGGCCGACTACTTCAAGGTCGTGCGTGACGACTACATCAAGGACGGCACCCTGATGCCCAAGTCCATGGCCACCGACACCCAGTGCCTGACCTATCAGATCCCCGGCGGTATGCTCAGCAATCTGCTCAGCCAGCTGAAGCAGGTCAACGCGCTCGACCGCTTCGACGAGGTTCTGGTGGAGACGCCCAAGGTTCGTAAGGACATGGGTTATCCCCCGCTGGTCACCCCCACCTCTCAGATGGTCGGCGTGCAGGCCGTGCGCAACGTGCTGGACGGCCAGCGCTACAAGTCCGTCTCCAAGGAAATCAAGGCTTACTGCCGCGGCGAGTACGGCCACACCCCCGCGCCCATCGACCCCGAAATCCAGAAGATGATCCTGGGCGACGAGCAGCCTCTGACCGTCCGCTACGCCGACACCCTGGAGCCTGTCGTGGACAAGACCCGGGAGAAGCTGGGCGATCTGGCTCGCTCCGACGAGGACGTGCTGAGCTACATTGCCTTCCCCAACCTGGCCGAGAAGTTCTTCGAGGAGCGCAAGGCCAAGGAAGAGAACGTTGCTACCTACTCCATCGTGGAGTGCTAAGGAGGTACCGTTATGGTGTTATCTTCCACTTTGACGGATATCGGCTTTGTTGACGCCGCCGTCGTCGCGCTGCTGGGCTACGCCGTGGTATTCTTTGGCCTGGTTCTGCTGATGATCGTCGTCATCGGCATGGGCAAGATCTTCATCGCCAAGGAGAAGAAGGTCGCCGCCCACTCTGACGCCGCCAAGGCCGCCATTGCCGCCGTACCCGAGGCTCCCGCCGCCGACGCCCCCGCCGCTCCCGGCACCGCCGGCAAGCTGAAGCTCTACGATGTCGAGCCGAAAACCGCCGCTATGCTTATGGCCATCGTGGCCGACGAGCTGGGCTAGCCCCTGAACGAGCTGCGCTTCATTTCCTTTAAGGAGGTCAAATAATCAGGGTATACAAAGTGACTCTGAACGGCCGCACCTACGAGGTGGAGGTCGAAGCCGGCAAGGCCATGCTGCTGGATGAGTACGAGGCCATTGTTCCCACCGCCGCGCCTGCTGCTCCCGCTGCCGCCCCTGCCCCCGTGGCCGCTCCCGCGGCTGCTCCCGCCCCCGCCGCTGCCGCTCCCGTGGCCGGTGACGCCGTCACCGCTCCCATGCCCGGCAACATCCTGAAGGTAAACGTCACCGCAGGTCAGGCCGTGAAGGAAGGCGACGTTCTGGTGGTTCTGGAAGCCATGAAGATGGAGAACGAAATTCTGGCGCCCAAGGCCTGCACCGTGAAGCAGGTTCTGGTTTCCAAGGGCTCCACCGTTGACACCGGCGCTACTCTGGTCGTCCTCGGCTAAGGAGGATACACCATGAGCATCAATATTGGTGAAGTCCTGTTAAATCTATGGCAGAAGTCCGGCTTCAACGCCATTTTCGTCGGCTTTGCCGACGGCGGCTGGCAGAATCTGGTGATGCTGATCATCGCCTGTGTGCTGCTGTACCTGGGCATCGTCAAGAAATTCGAGCCGCTGCTGCTGGTGGGCATTGCCTTCGGCTGCCTGCTGTCCAACCTGCCCCTGGGCGGTCTTTACCACCAGGAGCTGTGGGACAACTTCATGAATCCCGCAAGTGACCTGTATCACAGCTACGGCGCCATCATGCGGGAAGGCGGCCTGCTGGATATCTTCTATATCGGCGTCAAGACCTCCCTGTACCCCTGCCTGATCTTCATGGGCGTGGGCGCCATGACCGACTTTGGCCCCCTGCTCAGTAATCCCAAGAGCCTGCTGCTGGGCGCTGCCGCACAGCTGGGCGTGTTCGTTGCCTTCCTGGGCGGCGTGCTGCTGCGCTTTACCGGCCCCCAGTCCGCTTCCATCGGCATCATCGGCGGCGCGGACGGCCCCACCGCCATTTTCCTGACCACCCGTCTGGCCCCCGAACTGCTGGGCGCCATCGCCGTGGCCGCTTACTCCTACATGGCGCTGATCCCGCTGATCCAGCCCCCCATCATGAACCTGCTGACCTCCGCCGAGGACCGCAAGATCAAGATGGTGCAGACCCGTACCGTGTCCAAGGCCGAGAAGATCATCTTCCCCATCGTGGTGGTGATTTTCGTTGCCCTGCTGCTGCCCGACACCGCGCCTCTGATCGGCTGCCTGATGCTGGGCAACCTGTTCAAGGAGACCGGCGCCACCGACCGTCTCAGCGACACCGCACAGAACGCGCTGATGAACATCGTCACCATTCTGCTGTCCACCGCCGTGGGCGCCACCATGGTCGGCTCCACCTTCCTGACTGCCAGCACTCTGAAGATCGTGGTTCTGGGCGTCGTGGCCTTCGGCATTTCCACCGCCGGCGGTCTGCTGGGCGGCAACGTGATGTGCAAGCTCACCGGCCGGAAGGTCAACCCCCTGATCGGCTCCGCCGGTGTGTCCGCCGTTCCCATGGCTGCCCGTGTGTCCAACACCGTCGGCCAGAAGAACAACCCCTCCAACTTCCTGCTGATGCACGCCATGGGTCCCAACGTGGCCGGCGTTATCGGCTCCGCCATCGCGGCCGGCTTCCTGCTGTCCGTGTTCGGCTAATCGTATATCGTTTTCAACCGTGCCGGAGTGACCCTCCGGCACGGTTTTTTGTCCGCGCGGCGATTCACCGATTGCATTCTGGAATAGACTGTGATATACTTCTTAATAGAATCGTAATAAAAAGCCATCTTTGGCCGAATATGGGCAGAACATATCCCTTTATGGCACAGGGAGGAGTCATTTTATGCAGCAGTCAGGTCCCACCGAAATTGCCGTTTCCCGTCTGAAAGGCGGAGCATCCGTCACGCAGCTCCTTCACGAAGCCAACGGCCCCGCCCTTGGCGACTACCTTTTCCAGTTTCTGTGTAAAACGCCCCGTTCCGTCGAGACCATCGCGGGGCTTGCGGGACTGAACAAGTCCTCCCTTTACCGGATCCTGAACGCCGAGGTCAGCCCTCAGCGGAATGTGCTCCTGCGGCTTTCCCGCGTTCTGGGCATGAACCTGACCGAGACCCAGAAGCTGCTGAAAATCGGAGACCTCGCTTCCCTGAGCGGTTCCAGCCCGCGGGACATCGTTATCATCGACGGCATTCTGCGAGAGCTGGACATTATAGACATCAACAACCATCTGGAAAAAAACGGCTTTTCTGACTTATTCAGCAAGAAATAACGAACGTCAGACAAGAAAGAGGATCGGGATATGGAAATTCGCAGATGTATGAAATGTATGCACGCGCTGGCGGCGGGGGAGACCTTCTGCTCGGAGTGCGGCCGCCCCTACGGCAGCGTGGAAACGGAGCCCTTTGCCCTGAAACCCGGAACGATTCTGGACGGGAAGTATCTGGTGGGCGAAATGCTGGGGCAGGGCGGCTTCGGCATCACTTATATCGGCTTTGACCTACTGCTGGAACAGAAGGTCGCCATCAAGGAATACTACCCCATGAGCACCGGCATGGTCAGCCGGGAAAACAGCACCACCGTTGTGTGGAGCAGCGCTGTCATGCAGAAATCCGGCATGGAAAAGGGCTTCGACAGCTTCCTGAAGGAAGCCCGGAAAATGGCAAAGCTGGGCGGTATTCCCGGTGTCGTCGGGGTCAAGTCCGTTTTCATCCAGAATGAGACCGCCTACATCGTCATGGACTTCATCGAGGGCGAAACACTGCTGAAAAAATTGCAGCGGGAAGGCCCCATGGATTACGGCACCTGCATCAGCCTGATGACGCCCATCATGCAGGCGCTGGCGGAAGTCCATAAGCACGGCATCATTCACCGGGACATCAGCCCGGATAACATCATGGTGCAGAGTGACGGCAAGCTTATCCTGCTGGACTTGGGCGCGGCAAAGGATCTGGACATTCAGGGAAAGGACGGCAATGTGCAGTCCTCCCAGATGGTGGCCAAGCACGGGTTCAGCCCCGTGGAGCAGTACGGCCAAGCTGGGAAGATCGGCCCATGGACGGACGTTTACGCCATGGCCGCCACGATCTACTACTGCTGCACCGGCGTCCTGCCTCCATCCGCCACCGACCGCATGATAGAGGACACCCTGACCTGCCGTCCGCGGCTGACGAAGGAGCAGTTTGACGTTCTGGCCTTCTGCATGAGCGTCCTGCCCCAGAAGCGCCCCCAGAATATGGACGCTCTGCTTCAGATCGTCACCCACCCGGCAGGAAAAACGCCGCCCGTCAGGGACGTCCCGAAAACCGAGCCGGTCCGGCCGGAAACCCGGAACCTCCAGCCGCCGAAGCCCGACCCCGGCCGTCCGCTTCCCAAATGGCTGATCCCCGGCATCGCGGCGGCTGTAGCGGTGATAGCCCTCATTATTTCCGTCGGCAGCGGCGGAAATAAGTCCACCCCCGCTTCCTCCGTGAAAGCACCGGCCGCGCAAACCGTCGCCACGGAACCGGTTCCCACTGTCCCTATGGAAGTCCATACTATGGCGGCTACAGATTATGTCTATGCAGACGACTCTTCTGCTACCCCCTTTTGGGGACAGGAGCAGTATTTGCGTGGAGATGTAAAAACTCTGACCTTCCAAAGCTCTCTGCAAAACGTCCCCAGCAGTGCCTGGGATGTGTCGGAAGCCGGAGACAGAAGCGTGCTGGCCTGGATGGATAACGGCGATCTGTATGTGGCTGCTGATGGGATGATCGCACCAAATACCTATGCGTACTTTCTGTTTCAGGATTTTGTTAATCTTAAGGCAATCGACTTTGGAAACTGCTTTGATACCTCCAACGTAGCGTACATGGACAGCATGTTTACCGGCTGCAGCAGTCTCACCGATCTTGATTTATCGTGCTTCGATACTTCCAGCGTAGAATCCATGAGTTGGATGTTTGGCTCATGTGACAGCCTGACCCATCTGGATTTGACCAGCTTTGATACTTCCAACGTAACAAGCATGAGCAATATGTTCTACGATTGTAAAAGTCTAACCAGTTTAGACTTAACCAGCTTTGACACTTCCAGAGTAACAGACATGAGTTCTATGTTCGACGATTGTATGAGTTTGCCCCATCTGAATTTAACCAGCTTTGATACCTCCAAAGTAACGGACATGGCTTTCATGTTCTCCGGCTGCAACAGCCTGACCAGACTGGATCTCAGTAACTTTGATACATCCAACGTGACGAACATGCTTTGGATGTTCGGCCTGTGTTATGACCTGACCAGCCTGAATCTGTCCAATTTTGACACCTCCGCCGTAACAGAAATGGATGACATACTCACCGGTTGTTACGTCCTTACGGACCTCAACTGCTCCGATGCGCGTATTCTTAAGGAATACAACCGTCGCTGACCCCCCATCACCCCCGCCCGGCTCTGCCTTTCAGAGCCGGGCGAATTTTTTCAAAATTGTCGCATGGCGTGCGACCGCAAATTCTGGAAATCTGATATACTAAATTTGCCAAATAATCAGTAGACAATAGTATCAAGCGGTGATATTATTTTACTGTAATGGTTCCAAAAAACGGCGGGAACCCCACGAGTTCCCCCGAAAGAAAGAGGAATGGACTATGGAAGTACGCAGATGTATGAAATGTATGCACGACCTGTCGGGAGGGATCGCCTACTGTCCGGAATGCGGGCGCGCTTACGGCAGCGTGCACGCGGAGCCTTTCGCGCTGAAGCCCGGTACGATCCTGAACGGAAAGTATCTGATGGGCGAAATGCTGGGGCAGGGCGGCTTCGGCATCACCTATATCGGACTTGATCTGCTGCTGCAGCAGAAGGTCGCCATCAAGGAATATTTCCCCACATGCACCGGCATGGTCAGCCGGGAAAACCGCTCCACCGTGGTGTGGAGCAGCGCCATGGTGGGGAAGACCGGCACCCAGCGGGGCTTCGACAGCTTTTTGAAGGAAGCCCGGAAAATGGCAAAGCTGGGCGGCATTTCCAACGTCGTCGGGGTGAAATCGGTCTTCACACAGAATGAGACCGCCTACATCGTCATGGACTTTATCGAGGGCGAGACGCTGCAGCAGAAAATGCAGAAGAACGGCCCCATGGACTTTGACAGCTGCATCCGGCTCATGACGCCCATCATGCAGTCACTGGCGGAAGTCCACAAGCACGGTATCATTCACCGGGACATCAGCCCGGACAATATCATGGTGCAGCCGGACGGCAAGCCCGTCCTTCTGGACCTGGGCGCGGCAAAGGATTTGGATATTCAAGGAAAGGACGGCTCGATTCAGACCACCCAGATGGTCGCCAAACAGGGCTTCAGCCCCATCGAGCAGTACCGGAAGAACGCCAGCGTCGGCCCGTGGACGGACGTTTACTCTATGGCCGCCACGATCTACTACTGCTGCACCGGCACACTGCCGCCCACCTCTGTTGACCGGATCGTGGAAGACACCCTGACCTGCAAACCGCGGCTGACGAAGGAGCAGTTTGATGTTCTGGCCGCCGGTATGAGCATTCTGCCGCAGAAGCGCCCGCAGGACATGGCCGCCTTGCTGCAAATGGTCACCCGCCTGCAAAAAGGCGGGAAGGCCGAGCCGGTCAAGCCAGCCCCGCAGGCAGAACCGGCCAAAGCGCAGCAGACGACGCCAGTCCCTCCCAGACCGGCAGATGTGAAGCCGCCGGTCAAAAACGCGCCGCCGAAGACGCCGCAGAAAAAGCCGCTCCCCGCATGGCTGATACCCGCCGTGGCCGGTATCGTCGCGGTGCTGGGAATCGTCGTCTGCATCGTGACCGCTACGGGAAAAGCGCCCAGGCAGAACGTCTCCATGAAAGCGGCCGCCACAGAACCGGTCTTGCAGCCTGCGCCTGCGGAAACCACGCCCAAGGCAACCACGCCCAAAGCAACCGTGCCCAAGGCCACGGAACCCAAGCCCGAACCCACTACGAAGCCTACACAGCCCAAGAACTATATCGAATATGTGGATGGTTACTGGGAAAGCACAAATCTGAAAGACGGGAACTTCAGCCTGAATGTCCACGCGCTGGTTTTTTACACCCCGCTGGTACGATGCAGGGAAATGACCGTCAATATGGAAGTATCCATGAACGCGGGAACAAAGTGCAAAGAATGGCAGGTGTGGGGAAGAGTGAACGGGCAGTTCCAGAAAATCGCCAAGATCTCCCTGCCCGCCGGTGACGGCGCTGGCTCCGAGACGATTACATTTGATACGCCGCTGACATTTGACGCGATCATCGTAACGCCGACGGTGATCGGCGGGTATTCATGGTCGATGGGTCTGTCCGTGACGGATGCTTGGCTTGCGGATTGATATGCAGAACAGTACGCGAAATCGGCGGGAATCCGAACGTTCCCCAAAAGAGAGGATTGAATTATGGAAGTACGCAGATGCATGAGATGTATGCATGAGCTGGCGGCAGAGCAGAAGTTCTGCCCGGAGTGCGGCCGACCTTACGGCAGCGTGAACACGGAGTCCTTCGCATTGAAGCCCGGCACGATTCTGGACGGAAAGTATCTGGTGGGCGAAATGCTGGGGCAGGGCGGCTTCGGCATCACCTACATAGGCTTTGACCTTTTGCTGGAACAGAAGGTCGCGATCAAAGAATATTTCCCCATGAGCACCGGCATGGTCAGCCGGGAAAACCGCTCCATGGTGGTGTGGAGCACCGCCATGATGGGAAAGACCGGCACCCAGAAGGGCTTCGACAGCTTCCTGAAAGAAGCCCGGAAAATGGCGAAGCTGGGCGGAATTCCCGGCGTTGTGGGGGTAAAATCCGTTTTCATCCAGAATGAAACGGCTTACATTGTCATGGACTTCATCGAGGGCGAGACGCTGCTGAAAAAGCTGCAGCGGGAGGGGCCGATGCCCTTCGACACCTGCCTGTCCCTGCTGACGCCCATCATTCAGGCGCTGGCAGAAGTTCACGAGCATGGCATTATCCGTCGGGACATCAGCCCGGACAATATCATGGTGCGGCCGGACGGCAGGCTGATTTTGCTTGACCTTGGCGCGGCCAAGGACTTGGACATTCAGGGACGGGACGGCAACGTCCAGTCCTCCCAGATGGTGGCCAAACAGGGCTTCAGCCCCATCGAGCAGTATCAGCGCAACGCCAGCATCGGCCCGTGGACGGACGTTTACGCCATGGCCGCCACGATTTACTATTGCTGCACCGGCATTCTGCCGCCCACGGCTGTAGACAGGATCGTGGATGACACCCTGACCTGCCAGCCGCTGCTGACGCAGGCGCAGTTTGACGTTCTGGCGTACTGCATGAGCATCCGGGCGGAAAACCGCCCCAGGAGCATGACCGCGCTGCTGCGAATGGCCGTCCGCCCGCAGGGCGGGCAGGCGGAGCCGCCCCGGGCAGTGCCGACGCCGCCCCAGCCGATCGAAACGGTGAAGGCTCCTCCCAGACCGGCAGCGGTACAGGCCGCCCCGGCAGCGCCGAAACCGACGTATCCGACACCCACGCCGTCGGCACCTCCCCAGCCGGCAGCGGCGAAACCTGCGCCGGCGGCAGTGAAACCGGCATACCAGCCCCCCGCATCTCCCCAGCCGTCCCAGCAAAAGCGGTCGTTTCCCAAATGGCTGATACTTGTCACGGCGGTGGTAGTCTTTTTCCTCCTGTGCTTTTTCATCGGCAGCGCAAAAAAAGCATCCGTAACCGCCAATGTCCACGTAATGGCGCCGACACCATATACCGGTACTTCGTACTTCTGGGGACAGGAACGATATCTCCGCAAAAATGTGTACTACGTTACTTTCCTGAGCAGCCTCAAGAGCGCACCCGATGACGCATGGGATATGTCAAACGCGGGAGACGGAAGCGTTCTTGCATGGGTAAGCGGCAACTCTCTGTATGTAGCCGCTGATGGAACGATTGCGCCGAATCCGAATGCCTCCCATATGTTTGCGTCATTTGTCAACCTGAAAGCAATCAATTTCGGGGGTAATTTTGATACCTCCAATGTAACGAACATGGCCAATATGTTTTCCAACTGCCATAGCCTGACCAACCTGGATCTGTCCTGTTTCAATACCTCCAAGGTAACGAATATGATTCGGATGTTTGATGGCTGCAAGAATCTGGTGTACCTGGATTTGTCCTACTTTCACGCTTCCAGCGCAACAAATACAACGAGCATGTTCAAAAATTGTGACATGCTGAAAACGCTTATTGGCTCTGACAGCAAGATTCTTGAGGTATGCCGCGACCGCTGATGGACTGCGATCATCGTCCAGCACTGCCTTTTTGAATTTCTTCAAATTGTTGCACGCCGTGCAACCACAAATCCGGAAAACCTGCTATACTGAAATCATCCAAGGAAGCAAACCAGAAATTTCCGCAGTCCGGAAATTGGGAATGGACAATATTTCCAAAGGATGATATACTTTTTTCGCAGAGCAGGTCGTATTTAATCTCCCGGGGTTTCCGCGGGATGGTATAAAAAGGAGAGAGCAGTTATGAAATATGTATGCAAACGATTGGCCGCCATGGTAATGGTGCTGATCTGTCTGGCCGCCATGCTGGCGATCCCCGCCAGCGCCAAGACCGATCTTCCCACCGTCATCAGTCAGGCGAAAGAGGGCGTTGTCAAGCTCCTCGCCGTCGGCTTCGACTCCTATGGCAACGTGGAAAATGCCGTCGTCGGCTCCGGCTTTGCCGTAGGAACGAAGGGAAGCGCCCCTGAATACTTCGTCACCAACTGGCACGTGGCAAGCGTCTATATGCCGGAACACAATTACGCCTTCGATTCCGACCACGTCCGGATCTGGATCATGCTGGATAACTTCACCATCAGCGATGTCACCAGTCTCCCCAGCGAAGCGACCTCCGTGAAATGCAGCATCGTGCGCATCGCCGAAAGCGGTTATCCCGACTACGCCATTCTGAGAGCCGCCCGCCCCGTCACGGAGTGCAAGCCCCTGCCCATCCGCTCCAGCGAAAGCGTCAAACAGGGCGAGACCGTAGTCGCCCTCGGCTGCCCCGCCGTTCTCGACGAGCAGAGCCTCAGCATCGGCAGCAAAGATATCACCTCGACCACCGGCACGGTCGCCAGACACATGACCATGACTAACGCGGGCAACACAAACGCGATCGTTCACAACGCAAACATCTCCGGCGGCAACTCCGGCGGCCCCCTGATCGACGAGAACGGCAGCGTGATCGGCCTGAATACCTACAGCATCGTGGATTCCTACTCCTGCGCCATCTACAGTGATTACGTCATGCAGGTTCTGGATCAGATGGGCATCCCCTACATGAGCGCCGGAAGCTCGATCTCCGTCGTCACCATAGCGGCGGCAGCGGTCGCCGTGGCGGCAGTGGCCGTGGCCATCTACTTCCTCCTGCGCAACCGCAAGAGCACCGAGAAGTCCTCCAAGGAGGTTAACCCCGGCGTTGGCCCCGTCAGCACCGTCCCTGCAGACGGGTATAAGCCCTCCTTCCGGGTGCAGCTGCCGGATGGCAGAATTATTCCCGTACCGGCAGGCAAGGTCGCCGTCGGCCGTGACCCCAACTGCCAGATCCGTCTCCCGGAGAGCGCCGCCGCCGTCAGCCGCAGGCACTGCACGCTGGAGAATAGCGGCGAGTTCCTGATCCTCGTAGACGAAGGCTCCCGCAACGGCACCTTCATCCACGGCAAGCGCGTCCCCGCCGGGACAAAGGTCGCCCTGAAGCACGGCAGCAGCTTCTGCGTCGGTACTTCCGAAAACCGCATCACCGTCTGTTAACAAACAATATCAACACCATTTACATACAGGAGGTTCATTATTATGGAAATCGTTCGCTGCAGCAAAGGTCACTTTTATGACTCGGAAGAAAACGCCACCTGCCCGATGTGCGCCGCCGAGGCCGCGAGAAACAAAAATCCCCTTGGGAACAACATCCTTGAAGACGGGATTATACCCACCGAATATTTTGGCCAGACCGGCAACAGCCACGCCGTAGACAACACCCCCTCCCCGACCATGCCTGTTGACCCGAACGGCGGCAAGGTGCAGGGCTACCAGCCCACCGTGAGCGCTGACTATCAGCATGCCCAGTCCAGCAGCAACGGCAATATGGGTGCCTACCCGAAGACGGAGCCTATTTTCCCCGTAGCTGCAAGCAGTGAGGAAAGCACCACCTTTGACCCTGTAGTTGGCTGGCTGGTGTGCATCGAGGGCGCCACGAAGGGCACTGACTACCGCATTCACAGCCAGAACAACTACATTGGCCGCAGCGCCAAGATGGACATTTCCATTCCCGAGGATTCCCACATCAGCGCGGAGAATTCCGCCATCATCGCCTACGACAACGAGGATCGCACCTTTTACTTTGGCCCCGGTTCCGGCCGCAATATCGTTCGGGTAAATGGGAAGCCCGCTCTCAGCGTAGAGAAAATCGAAGCCTACGATGTTCTGACGGTTGGTACGACGAAGCTGTTATTTGTGCCGCTTTGCGGAGATCGGTTTGATTGGAATGAAAAGAAATAAAGCAGCAATGATAAAGCGCAGGCAGTCTCTGCTGGCCGTAATGGCGGTGGCGCTGATCCTCGCGTCCATCGGCACGGGCTATCTGGGCTTCGTATACGACCCGGGAGAAGATGTGCCCGGTGGCTCCCTGCTGCCGACCGGGGTTAATCCCGTCTCGGCTACCGCGACGGGCGCAACCGAAGAAACGACCGTAGGCACGGAAACAACTGCGCCTGCCGCTGTTGAGACTACAGAGGCAACGAGTGTTCCCATGGAGGCCGACGGGGCAGAGGCAGCGCCTGCCAAAAAAGACGGATCGGACAAAGCAACCGCTCCCACTGATGAGGCCCCGGCAACTACCGAAGCCCCCCCAGCAACAACCGAGAACAACCCAACAGCTACCGAGGGACACCACGCGACTACTGAGAAACCCGCGGCAAATATCGAGGAACCCCCGGCAACTGCCGAGGCTCCCATAAAACCCGCCAGTGAGAATTTTGACCCCGGCGATGCATTCCCTCCATCCAGCACCGCCACAGAAGAAACCCCTCACTCCGGCATCTACATTAATCCCCATACATTCACCCAACCGGCTTCTGAAGAAACCGCCCCAACAAATTCTGAAGACACCACACCGACGGTTACGAGCGAACCCGTCGCCCTCCCTCGCAAATCCACCCCCGGTTTCCGTCTTGTCATGCAGATTGCCTGCTTCGTTTTCGCGGCGGGCGCATGCGTGGATATCCTGCTGCTGGCAATGCTGCGCAAGAACGTCCGCGACCATGAGCGCTCGGGCGAACAACCCACGGAGCCTCCCACACCCGCGGAGGTACATCCCGTTCCCATCACCAAGGAAACCGTGGAGGAAACGGTCTGTCCCATCCCCGGTATCTCCCTCGGAAAGATCCACGACATCGGCAGGCGGGATTACCAGCAGGACAGCTTCGGTCAGACGGCCGTGCTTCGCAATACGGGCATTCTGGCGGTTCTGGCCGACGGCATGGGCGGCCTCTCCGGCGGAGAACGGGTCAGCCAGAAGATCGTCATGGAAGCGCTGACCTTCGGCTCCACCCTTCAGGCGAATCAGGTTCCCACCGCGCTGCCGGGTATGGTGGCCGGTATCAACCGCGCCGTCAATCAGATGCTCGGCCCCAAGGGGCTTTACACCAGCGGCTCCACGGTGGTGTCCGCCCTGATCACGGGCAATGCGCTGCGGTGGATCTCCGTGGGCGACAGCCGGGTCTATCTGTACCGGGACGGTCAGCTCAGCCAGCTTTCCCGTGACCACGATCTGCTGCAGGACTGGATGCCCGACATTCTGGGGGGCAAGCGCTCCATGGCGGAAGCCCTGCGCGACCCCAACGGACGGAAGCTCACCAGCTTCATCGGCATGGGCGAGCTGCGCCATGTGGACTACAACCGCACGCCCATCCCCCTGCTCCCCGGTGACCGGGTGCTGCTGATGAGCGACGGCGTCTACGGCACTGTAAGCGACGCCGAAATGGCGGCCATCCTGCGCGATTGCGGCAGCGTCCAGCTGGCCGCGTCCCACATCGGCCAGCGGATCATGGGCGCTGCCCTGCCGTATCAGGACAACTACACGCTGATCGTTCTGGGCTACGACCCGCCCGATCAGCCCAGAAACAACAGGTAAACAGCTATGGTAATTGAAGGGTATTGGTATACAAATATCGGCAGCCGGTCTGAAAACGAAGATTCCTGCACCTATTTCAGTCCGGGACCGGATCAGTACTGCGCCGTCATCTGCGACGGTCTGGGAGGCCACGGCGGCGGAAAGGCCGCGTCCTCCATCGGCGTCAAGGCGCTTTCCCAGTGGCAGGCGGATGAGGCGCTGCCCTCCGGCGAGACGATTCTCGCATGGATGAACGAGGCGAACCGGAACATCCTCGCCACCCGCGCCAACGCCAACCAGATGAAGACCACGGCGGTTGCGCTGTATCTTTACAAAAATCAGGCGGTATGGGCACACATCGGCGACAGCCGGCTGTACCACTTCCACAACGGCGTCCTCGCGGACTACACGGAGGATCACAGCCTCGCCCAGCTTTCCATCAAAATGGGCGAGCTGCATTCCCGGTCGGAAATTCCGTCCTTTGAGGGCAGGAGCAAGCTGTTCCGGGTCATCGGCGACGACGAGATCAAGCCCCAGCTTCATGCGCCCATCACGCTTTCCCCCGGAGACCATGCGTTTCTGCTGTGCTCCGACGGTCTGTGGGAGCGGCTGCTGGAGGACGAGATCATGCTCGATCTTCACAAGGCCGCCACGGCGGAGGAATGGGTATATCTGCTCCGCTGCCGCGCCATGATGCGGAAAAGCACGGATGTGGACAACAACACCGCCATCGCAATTTGGATAAAGGAGTAGTCAAAATGAAAAGAATAACCGCATTCTTAGGATGCGTCTGCCTGTTTTTGTTTCTGCTCTGCCCCGCGGTCAGCGCACAGGCCGCTGAACTGAATTCGTTTCTGACCTTTCACGAGATCGTGACGGAGGAGCATCAGAATGACCTTCTCGTCTACGGCACCGTCCTTCCCGAAAACGGAAGCCTGACGGTTTCCATCGATTCCCAGCAGATCTCCGACCCCGTCCTGACCACCGTGCGTCAGGAAAAGCTGCCCACCACGGTATACTGTCTGGTGGACATCTCCACCCATATGTCCAAGGAGCAGATCGAGCAGCAGACGGACATTCTGGACATCATCAGCAGCCGCATGGGCGAGGGTGACTCCATGGTCATCACCACCGTGGGCAGCAAAGTCGTTGAGGGCGCCGTCCTCGACACCATGGACGCCCGCACCGCCGCCATCGACACTCTTAAGCGCGACGGCGTCAGAGCGGATATGTACAGCGCCATCGTGGAAGCCATGGGCAGTCTGGAAAAGAAGACCAGCTACTGCACGAACCGGTGCCTGCTGATCCTCTCCGACGGCATTCTCGCCGACGGCGGCACCACCCAGCAGCGGGCCATCGACGTGGTCAGCGCCACCTCCATCCCGGTCTACGCCATCGGTATCACCGGCAGCTCCACCTCTGCCTATTCTCTGACAAATGCCGACAACATGCTGAAAATGGCGGAGGTTTCCAGAGGCGGCATGGGTCTGGTTCCCGCCGAGGAAAAGATCTCCGCTGCCGCCGCGGCTCAGCAGGTCTGGGAAACCATTCAGGACGGCTCCGTCATCAAAATCGACCTTGCCTTCGTGACCTCCAACAGCAACAACGCCATGGTTCGCGCCGCCTACGAGCTGGGCGATACCCGGTGGGAAGATTCCGTCGCCGTTGACCTGACCACGGTTCCCGCCGCCATCCCGGCCGCTCCCACCGGCGTTACCGACCCCACCGATGTGATCGAGGAGCCGGAAGCGCAGACCTCCGTTATGGACTGGGTTCGGGAAAATCTCATTCTGGTCATCTGCTGCGCGGTCGCACTGGTAGCCGTGATCGTGGTGATCGTCGTGGTCGCGGTGAACAACAGCCGGAAGAAGCAGGAGCAGTGGCTTCGGGATAGGGATCTTCCGACCATCAATAACAACCCCGTCGTCGATAACAACCCCGTCATGGCATCCATCCCCTCCACCGGCGATTTTGATATTCCTACGACGACCCCTGTTCCGGACGAGTCGTGGGTCGCCACCAAGCCCGTGACCCCCAGCGGCGGCGTGACTGTCCAGATGACCGTCGCGTCCCATCAGGATGTTTCCACCAGCTTCACCCTTGCGCCCCATACGCCTCAGGTTCTGGGTCGTGACGACCGCGCCGACATCATTCTCAACGCGGAAGACTACCAGCTTTCCGGCAAGCACTGCACCGTGGAATGGGACGGCAGCTACCTGTACATTCAGGACATGGGTTCGACCAACGGCACCGTCCTCAACGGCACCAATCTGAAACCGGACACCTGGAGCCGCGTAAAGAACGGCGCAGTTCTCCACATGGGCAGCTTCGACTATCAGGTAGCCCTGAATCCGGAAAAGTAAATTCACCCACCACTTTCCCGGCAGCCGTGAGGCTGTCGGGAAATGCCGGTTATGGGCAAATTTGCAAAAAGGAGAAACCATATGCAATACATCCGAATCACAAGCGAAAACATTGACTCCGAGCACATCTGCTGCGCCATGTCGGGCAAGCAGAGCGTCGCGAAAAAGGCGTGGCTCAAGGAGCGGTTCGCGGAGGGGCTGGTTTTTTACCGCAGCGAAGAACGGGGCAAGTGCTTCATCGAATACATTCCGGCAGAGAACGCGTGGGTCCCCATCGACGCACCGGGGTATCTTTATATCAACTGCCTGTGGATCGCCGGGTCCATGAAAGGGCATGGGTATTCCTCCGACCTGCTGGGCGAGTGCATCCGGGACGCCAAAGCGCAGGGGCGGCAGGGGATATGCATCCTTTCTGCGAAGGGCAGGAAGCGGGAGTTTCTTTCCGACCCAAAGTATCTGTCCTACAAGGGCTTCACCGTCGCGGACACCTCGGACTGCGGGATCACCCTCATGTATCTGCCGCTGACGCCGTCGGCGGAGAGGCCAAAGTTTAAGAAATGCGCCAAGCATCCGCAAATCGGGGAGGACGGCTTCGTTCTCTACTATACGGATCAGTGTCCGTTCACCTTTTATTGGGTGCCCCGGGTGGCGGAAGCGGCCGCGGCACACGGCATTCCCCTGAAAACCGTCCGGATCGCAGACAAAGAAATCGCGCAGAATCTCCCCGCCCCGGTGACCACCTACGCACTGTTCCGGGACGGGAAGTTCGTGACCCACGCCATTCAGTCCGATAAGAAGTTCCTCGCCCTCGCGGGAGTGAAGGGCTGACGCTTTAACATAACAAGATATGTTTTTTAGGAAGGAATGATAGTACAGTGACAACACACTCGAAATTGATATATGCATTAAAAGATGGCAATATCGTAAGTATTGATGAAGTACAAAGTGGAAAGGACTGTGGGTGTGTTTGCCCTGCGTGCGGTGACGAACTTATAGCGCGCAAAGGGCAGAAGCGTATGCATCACTTTGCGCACCGTTCAAATGAGGACTGCGAATATGGATATGAGTCTTCCTTACATTTGGCAGCAAAAGACATTCTTTCGCGTTCAGAGAAAATGGTCATTCCTCCCATCTATGTCGAATTTCCGCAATCCGGCAAGTCGAAAGAACTGCTATATCTGAAAAAGGAGATTCCTGTTGACCGTGTCGAACTGGAAAAACGTTTTGATGACATCATACCGGATATCATAGTATATTCTGGTGATAAATATTTCTTTATAGAAATCTATGTTTCCCATCCCATTGACGATGAAAAGCTGAAAAAGTTGAAGGAGAAGAATATATCCGCCATTGAAATCGATTTAAGCAAAATAAAAGGAGATATTTCCGTTGAAGAATTGTCGGATATTCTGCTCAAGTCCAGCGATCGGAAATCGTGGAAATATAATGCTGTGTCTGGAAAATGGTATCAGCGATTTGTAAAAGCCTCAGATAAAATGCCCTTAACGCAGCGCGGATTAGCGCTACATGTCGATGGGTGCCCTATTGGAATCCGAAACTGGAAGGGAAAAAATTACGCAAACTTTGTTGACGACTGCACGGGTTGCGAATACTGTATTTCTTATGCCCATGAAGGATACATTTTGTGCTCCGGGCGAGAACGGATTGCAACAAGAAAAGATTTTTTCATTTCCAAAGAGGAACGAATTTCCAACAGCAATAACCCACTGCCGAAGATTGAAAAATGCCCTAATTGTAAAGTGCAGTTAGTTCGGGCGAAGAAAGACAAGCGGGATGTTTGGCAATGCCCTCGTTGCACATTTTACATCCCTGTTGGTTTTAACTCAGGCGAAAATTAGGTGAGTAACAATACACGATGAAATACATTATCCTGTTTAGCTTTTTCTTTTTATAAACCGCCATGATAAGCAGCCCCCCAACGCCGCCAGCGTTGGGTGGCTTTGTCGTTTCAGGCTTTTCCCGGAATAATACTAAAGCCTAATTAAACGCTTTAATAATCCAATCGCGTCCGGTAATGCTGAAAATGGTATGATAAGGTATAATAAAATGCGCAAATTGAAAAGAGCATCCATGGATAGATTTTTCATCACGACAGGAAGTCATCGTCCAGGTCGGTGGCGAAATCGTCAGCCGCAGAGGACTTGCCGCCCAGAGGCTCACCGTCACGAACCTTCTGGATGTTGCCAAGACCACAGGCGATGCCGCGGTTGCCATTGGAATTGAAGGCGTAGAAGTTTACGGACACTCTGGCGTAGCAGCCGGAATACA
>ENA-UOIW01000916-UOIW01000916.1-human-gut-metagenome-genome-assembly--contig:-P58-NODE-916-length-19830-cov-28.539267_pt1 | contig 19830 bp, 18 predicted proteins | sample MGYA00242334_ERZ723881 | MGnify/ENA metagenome assembly ERZ723881 | reverse complement strand
CATTTTATCCGCTTATGCAACTTATAATCAGGGATTTAATTTATAGAAGTCCCCACAATAAATATCCATGGCGAGAGCGGCGCCTTCAGCACAAAGCCTTCGGTGTAGCGGCGGATAATCAGCACTGCCAGCGGAACCGCCACTACAAACGAAACCAGCAATACCTTCAGATACTTGCCTCCCAACAGCCGGTAAAGGCTGTGCAGGGTGGATCCGTTCACCTTGCGGATAGCTATCTCGCGGTATCGCCTGCGGATATCGAAGAGCGAAATGCCGAACAAGCCCATGCACGATACCACAATGGCAATGAAGGCAAACGACGAATAGACGGAAGCTATCTTGCGGTCGTGGGCATACTGCCCCTTCACCAAGTCTGACAGCCACGCATAGTCGAAATCTTCCATGCCGTAGATGTCCTTAATCTTCGCCCGCAGGTAGTCCAGCACATCCTGCTCCTTACCCTTCTGCACGGCAATGGAGACTTTTCCTATTATAAAGAATTCATTGTTTGACACAACATAAAGAAGCGGCTTTACCCCATCGGTCAGCTTGCCGAAATAGCAATCCTTTATCACCGCCGTTACGGGCATCAGCTCCATTCCTCCTTTAATCACGGTCCCGTCGTCATACCCTATAACCCACAAGGGCGATTCCGCTCTGACAAAAGCATCTTCCCTACGGGTATAGCCGAATGTCCGCATCGCAGCTTCGTTCAGCGCCATCTTACTCTGAGCGAGACCATCCACTTTATCCGGCAAACTGCCTTCAAGCACTTCCAACCCGTAAAAATCAAAGAAATCGGAAGGAACGAACAAGGCATTCATCAACATACCCTCATCTTTGTCATTCATGATTTTCATCTGATATTCGGAATTGATTTCATCGTACGAACTGTTTATCCACGATTCGATGTAAGGACACTCGTCCAACGCTTTCCGAATGCTTTCCATACGCTTGGCGCGTGCCCTTTTCCGTTCGTCTGTTTCGTTTCCATAGTTCCGGTTCTCCAGTTGCAGGTCTACCTCCAATATTCCTTCCGTGCGGAAACCCGGAGGAGTATGAGTAAGGAAATAGAAATGACGGCTGAAATAAACCGACAAGACCACAAGCATTACCGTAAAGACATACTGAATGCCCAACAACACCACACGCGGCGCAACGGAATAGCGCACCGGCACCGGACGCATCGAGGTGACAGGCGAACCGTATCCATATTTGATATAGGGATAGACCGACGTCAGCAAAGGCAACACGGCAAGGATGCCCAACGAAAGCCAACCGTCGAAGAAGGTATAGCCTATCGGTTCGCCCAACAGACGCTCTACCGGAACGGCTGTCACCTCGATGAGCAGCCATGCAAGGAAGAGGGACATCAAGACCAGCAGAAAGTTCTCCAACCAGATTTCCTTAAAAAGCGCGGCACGTCCCAGCCCCAAGACTTGCTTGACGGCGTATCCGCGCGAACGTTTCAACATCATCACCATATAAAGATTGATGAAGTTCAGGATGCCTACCGCCAACAGAAGCACAATCACTCCCGACAAAATAAACAGGTAGGACTTATCGCCATGCCTCATCAAGGAACCTTCGACAATGAGGGAGCGGTCGAAATAAAGCTGCCGCCAAGGCACAAACTGATAACGCTCGAGATAGGAATCGTTTTTACGATAAACATTACTCACCTTGTTCACCGCATCCAAATCGGTACCGGGCAATACGCGAAGCACTTCGATACTCATCCGGTTCCACTTCTGCAATCCGTACGGAAGCAGCAAGTCGAACTGCCAGGTGGTTTTACAGGCAGGGGAATCAATCACTCCTTCTATCACCACCGGATAACCGTCATAAACCAATACCTTACCTACCGGATTCTCTTTCCCGAAAAGCTGTTCGGCAAACCTACGGGTAAGTACAGCCGAACGTCCGCCGTGCATCGTTGCTGTTCCCTTCACTACCGGATAAGCGAAAAAACAGAAAAAGGCAGGCTCTACCGCCAGCATATCGACATGATAATTGCGGTTTTCATACAAGATGTTGGTACGCTCGTTAGGCACTATCCAGCAGCATTCAGCTATCTGCCCGTCGCCGATATAAACCGAATCCATATACCGCCTGTCACTCGGCGTCTTATTGCCTTGAAAATCTATCAAGGGCACCACCATGGTTTCCGGACGGATACAATTGGCATCTATCGTCAGGTCGCGATGGATGTAACGCAACAGGATGATGCTGCAAGCCAGGCTGAAAGCCAGTCCCAGCAAGTTGATAAGGGTATAGACACGTGCCCGTGCCAAAAAGCGTAATGTAGAATTCAATGTTCTCATAAACTGTCGTTTGCTGTCTGCTTATTAAATTTATTCTTTCAATACCAGTTCTTCGGCATCTCCAAAGTTATCATATCCTGTGATAATAACCCAATCTCCGGGCTGCAAACCTTCGGTTATTTCGTATTGCCCGGGATTTTGCCGGCTGATGTGTATCGGCACTTTCACCGCCTTCTTATGCCGGGCATCCAATTTGAATATCCAGTCGCCGCCCGTGTACTGATAGAAATCGCCGCACGGAATCACGATTGCCTTTTCGGATTGTCCCAGTTCTATCTGCACCCGATAACTTTTGCCGAGCCGCATATTGTCGGGCATCGCGCCGGTAAACACCAGGTCTACATCGAAAGTACGCTCTTTCACTTCGGGCACAACTTTCGACACCCGAAGCGGATAACGCTTGCCTTGGTACGTAACCGAAGCGGGCAATCCGGTAGTGATACGGTCGATGTAATACTCGTTCACTGCCGTGCGTATCTTGAACCGGTCCATCACTTTTATCTCGGCAATGTTTTCGCCCGAAGCCACCTGTTGCCCGGAAGTGACTTTGACGAAGCTCAGTTGCCCGTCAGCAGGCGCACACACCGTGAGGTTATTCTTCCGCCTCAACGAACGCTCCCATTTCTTCCGTTCCCGTTCGCGGTCGTTGTGGAGCAAGGCTTTACGGATGACCGTCATGGCAGAATCGCTTTGCAGGCTTTGCAGCTTCAGCCGGGTCGACTCGGTCTTATACCGGTATTCGTCGGCAGACACTTCCAGCTGCGCCTTGCTGCGGATTCCCATTTTGTATTCCTCTTCCTCAAGGGCAAAACTTTTGCGGATTTTGTCTAGTTCGTAAGCAGCCTCCAAAGCCTGTTGTTTCAGAGTCAGCGTCTTCTGTTCCATCTCCAAGGCTTTCTCTTCATAAGAAATGCGCTGCTTCTCCCATTCATCCCGTTGGTCTTCGATGTCGCGCATCAAGTCGGGGTTCTCCAATATCAGGATAGTATCGCCTTGCTTCAACAGGCTGCCTTCTTCCGCCACAATGCGCTCCACATTGCCTGCCTCACGGGTGTTGACCAACAAGGTCAGCATGGGGTGAACCACTCCTTCCACATCAACATATTCCAAAAAGTCATCGCTTTTCACCTCAGCCATCTGCACCAAGCTGTTATCTATACGTAGCCTGCGCGGACCGGAGGCAAGCACTGTCACACAGACCAGTCCGGCTATGACAACCACTCCCGCCACCAAACGATAACGGTAGCGCACATACCAAGGTTTCTTTTCCAATTTTATATCCATTGTCTTTCTTCTATTAGGTAACGAGGTAACTAGTGACTAGGTGACTAGTTTTTTTACAGCAGATAAGGATACTTGCAAACAGTTCTGAACACATCAGTCAGACTATTTAAAGTCTAGTCAACTAGTACCTGGTCAACTAGTCACCTCAAAAACTTAAAAACTCAAAACTTAAAAACTCAACGACTCACTCAACGGACAATCGTGCTCGAAGTCATATTGTGTCATGCTGCGCAATCCGTAGTAGAGCGTCCAATATGTTTTCAGCGTTTCGATGCGGTTTCGTCTTGCCGTATCTTTCTCCGTTATCGCGGCATTCAGGTCAAGTATGGTCGACTTCCCCATCAGATACAGACGGAGAGCCACTTCGTAACGCCTGCGTGCCGTTTCGTCTGTTTTCGCCGCCACAGCTACCTGACGTGCCTGCAGATTGAATTGCCGTACCATTTTCCGTACATTCAGCTCGAAGTCGGTCATCCCTTGCGCTACCTGCGTATCTACCAGTTCGATATTCGATTTGGCTACACGCACCTTTCCTTTTCCTCTTCCCCAGTCGAGGATAGGCACTGCTATCGAAAGACTGACGTATTGCTGGTCCAGCAGATGGCGATAGGATGCCCGCAGGTTATCAGCAGTCTGCGAAAGCCCGAACTGCACATACAGGTCAGCTTTCAGCCCTCTATCGGCGCGGGCAGCAGCCAGCCGGCTACGGCTTTCCAGCTTCAGCCTTCTGTACATCTCGATGTCAGGACTATGGGCAAACGCCCTTTCCAATGCCTTGTCGAGCGGCACCTCGAAAGCCGTCACGCTGTCTGCCGTCTCTATCTCTATCGGCTCCTCCCGGCGAATGCCCAAAAAAGAACAGAACGTCAGCATCGCATCCTCCACCTCAATGCCAGCCTGTATCATGTCGGCTTCTTCGGTCAGCTTGTTCACTTCCAACTGAAGCATCTCGTTCTCGGTGATGTTACCGATGTTGTATCGTCCGCGGGCATAACGGTAAAGAGTATCCGCCGAAGCGTAATTGGCACGTGCGATGTCCAGATTAGCCTGTGCCGTAGCCAGGTCGAAGAACAGCTCGCATGCCTTCGAGGCTATCAGTTCCAAGGTTTCGGCGTATGCCTTCTTCGCTTCGCGGAAACGTACCGGCTCGATACGGCGGTTCCACTTCAAAGAATTATAACCGAAAAGAGCCTGTTGGTAACCGACGGTAAACGGCTGGGTGCTGTATGCCTCGGCAGAGTTGCCGAACTCGTCCATCCGTTGTGCCGAAGTCTGCAAGAACAGGTTACCTCCCGTAAACCAGATGTTCTGGCTCACCGACAGACTTAAATCGGTATTCAACTGATTCTGACGGAGAAACTGTCCGGTTCCGTCGGGCTGAGTCACCCGATTGATTTGCCGGTTCAGATAAGGCGTTGCTGTCAGACTGACCTCCGGCAGGTAATCGGCACGGAAAGAACGGTAACTCCAATAAGCCGCACGGTAAGTATGCCGCGCAGCCTGTGCTTCGGGCGAATGGGCTTGCGCTATCCTGATAGCATCGGCAAGGGTCAACCGCTCGGCTTTCGCTTGTACCGTTATCAGCCCGACAAGACATATCATTCCGATAAACCGTTTCATACCTTTCTACATAATGATTCGCTAATCAAGGTCAAAATCCGTGCCACAATAACAATCGGTTAATTATGAAACACTTAACAAACAGACAGCTATCTTGAGACTGTGCGGAAACACACATATTTCGTGCGAAAGCGCACATACAGCACATCCTGAAAATGTTTATCTTTGCGCAGAGAAGCAAAACGAAACGATGGAACAAAAAGGGAAAATACTGATTATCGACGATAACGAAGATGTACTCTTCGCGCTGAACCTGCTGTTAGGACCTTATATGGAGAAAATAAAAGTGACGACGCAACCGGCACGCATCGAACACTTCATGACCACGCTGCATCCCGATGTCATCCTGCTCGATATGAACTTCCGGCGGGATGCCATCAGCGGACAAGAAGGTTTCGACTGTCTGGAACAAATCCTGCACATCGACCCGCAAGCCGTAGTGGTCTTCATGACAGCATATGCCGATACCGACAAAGCCGTGCGGGCCATCAAGGCAGGAGCCACCGACTTTATCTCGAAGCCGTGGGAAAAAGAGAAACTGCTCGCCACCCTTTCGTCTGCCATCAAACTCAGCCGGTCGCGCAAGGAAGTAGGAAGGTTGCAAGAGCAGGTGCTTGCCCTGAAAGGAGACGATGACCTGCCGGAGCTTATCGGCAACTCACCTGCCATGCAAAAGGTGAAAGAGACCATTTTCAAGCTGTCGGACACCGATGCCAACATCCTGATATTAGGCGAGAACGGAACCGGAAAAGACCTGGCAGCACGGATGCTGAAACATTTTTCACCCCGAAAAGAAGCGGCATTCGTAACCATCGATTTGGGAAGCATCCCCGAACAACTGTTCGAAAGCGAGCTATTCGGATACGAGAAAGGAGCTTTCACCGACGCACGGAAAGCCAAACCCGGACGAATGGAAATCGCATCGGGCGGCACACTCTTCCTGGACGAAATAGGCAACCTCTCCCTCCCCATGCAAGCCCGGCTGCTGACCGCCATTGAAAAGAAACGCATCGTACGGCTAGGCGCCATCGAACCCATACAGATTGATGTGCGGCTGATATGCGCCACCAATGCCGACCTGCATAAACGGGTAGCGGAAGGGAGCTTTCGGCAAGACCTGCTTTACCGCATCAACACCATCGAACTGCGCATTCCCCCTCTGCGGGAAAGAGGGGAAGACATCCTGCTGCTGGCAGAACACTTCCTTGTCAGATACAACCGGAAATACCATAAGGAAGCCAAGGGACTGACACGGGAAGCCAAAAACAAACTGCTGAAATACCACTGGCCCGGCAATGTACGCGAGTTGCAACACACCCTGGAACGGGCAGTCATCCTAAGCGAAAACAACCTGCTCCGCCCGCATGATTTCCTGTTTCCTACGGCTGCAGACGGAAATGAAAACAACGACATGCCGGAACTGAATCTGGAAAAACTGGAACGCAAAGCCATCGAACAGGCATTGCGGAGCAGCAACGGAAACGTAAGCCGGGCTGCCGAACTACTGGGCATCACCCGATTCACCTTATATCGGAAACTGGAAAAATTCGGCTTATGAAAAACTATACATACACCCTGACCCTGCATATCGTATGCCTCGTCGCATCGGCTATCGGCGGCGCTTTCGCCATAGTATATCACTTATGGTTCTGCGCAACCGCCTGCGCCGCTATCCTTACCGGTATAGGCATCAGCCTCTATCGGATGCAAATCAGGCAGACAAGCATGATGCGGCGGATTGTAGAATGTATGAAAAGCAACGACCTGTCGCAACTGGCATGCGCCCCTTTTAAGGATAAGGACATGCAGCAACTGGCTGCCGACACATCGGAAGCCCTGAAAAACATCCGTTCGCACCTGAACGAAGAAGAGACCAAACACCAGTATTACGAAAACCTGCTGAACCAAGTAGACACTGCCGTACTGGTCTGCTACCCGGACAGACACATAGCATGGATGAACAAACCGGCACAACACTGGCTGGGCAACTGCAACAAACTGCCCGAGCCCCTCTATACGGCACTGAAAGAGAAACAAGCGGTCGTCCGGCTGCCGCACTCTCCGATGCCGACAGAGTTCGCTCTATCGGCTACCCGCATCCAACTAAAAGGGAAATCCTACCGGCTGGTCAGCCTGAAAAATATCCACACCGCACTGGAACACACCGAAATGGAAGCCTGGCAAAAACTGATTCGTGTGCTGACGCACGAAATCATGAACTCCATCACTCCCATTATCTCACTGGCAGACACGCTGAGCGAACGCAGCGAAGAGTCCGACGGGAACGACGCTTATACCCACAGCCAACTGCAACAAGGACTGCAAATCATCCGCCGAAGAAGCAAAGGATTGCTGGAATTTGTGGAAAACTACCGGAAACTGACCCGTATTGCCCTGCCTGTAAAAAGCGATATACGGGTGAAAGATTTCTTCGACGAACTGAAACAACTTTTTGCAGACCCACGTATCACATTCGATTGCCCGGACACCGCACAGCCTTGGAAAGCCGACCGGGGACAAATGGAACAAGTATTCATCAACTTGCTTAAAAACGCCCAGGAAGCCTGTAGGGAACGCCCGTCAGCACGCATCAGCGTTCATGCAGAAACCACTGACGGACAATGGAAATTCACCGTAACCGATAACGGAGAAGGCATGTTGCCCGAAGTAACCGAACGGATATTCGTCCCTTTCTTTACCACCAAGCCTAAAGGTTCAGGCATCGGACTGGCTCTATGCAAACAAATCGTCAGGCTGCACGGCGGACTGATTGCCGTAACATCGCAACCCGACAAAGGAAGCTGCTTCACGCTCACTTTTCCAATAAACTTATAAAAAAACGCTGAGAAGATAGAACAACTATCATTCACAGCGTCTTTTTCACTTTCTCCGACAGACAAGAATCAAAGAGTTAGAAGTTAAAGTTTAATAGTTAACGAGTTGACAAGGTAACAAAGTTTTAAAATTGATAATCAAAAAAATAATAATCCGCGGAAATCTGCGTGAATCTGCATTTCAAACAAAACCTTGTCAACTGATACCTTGTCAACTGAAGCCTTGTCAACTAAAATTTACTTCACTATTTTCACCAGCAAAGTCTTGCCTGCCGATTTGCCTTTCATGTCAAACGACTCCGACTTTATCAGTCCGATGCCTTCGGCATACCATTCGGTGACACGATGTGTGGTGGTTTTCAGCAACACCTTGGTACGCTTCAGGTACGTGATTTTCATGCAATCGAACTTTCCTGCCGTGGTGCTGACTTGTTCTTCTCCCATATAGGCGGCTCCCGAAATATTGATTTCATTTTTCAGCATATTCACGATGAGCGAATAAGAACGATTGGGCATGCTTTCTCCTGCCGGTGCATTGTTCTTCAGCACAAACGCATTCTCGCCTTTATACTTCAATTCTTCCCGCATGGCTGAACGGGCTGCCGTATCATACTTGTCAGGGTCTGAATCCGAATCGATATAAGGACCATACGCCAAATCCTCGGCACACACCGTCTGGCTTCCATCGTAACTCCAATCGAAACGCGTATAGCTGGTATTGTTTTTCAACTTGTTGGTCACAATCTTATTGATGTACGTAGCCGTCACTTTCCCGTCTCCCTTACCGACAAACTGAACCGTAGCCGTTTCATTCGAAACGCTCTGCCCAGCCTCATCATAATTGACATACTGAAGTTCCGTACCCTCTACCGTACAAAAGTATTGCGCATGCATGGCATGACAAGCCCACATCGCAACCATAAACATAATCATCTTTTTCATTTGCATTTCCATTTTTCTATTTGCGGCACAAACTTACAAATTTCTTTTCAGCAAAGATACACTTTCATACACAGACTTATATACAATTACCAAAAAATTCGGTTATATCTTTCTCTATCAAAGGAGCTACAAACATTTTTATAACCAACCCTGCTGAAAATACAAAAATTGATTGTTTGTTTCAAATCAATTGCTTAATATTGCATCTTAGAAAACACAATTTAAATTTAAAATCTTTTACCTATGACAGAAACCCAATACCCTATCCCTCCCCTAAGCCGGAAAATGTTCTATATTCCTATCGTCTGCTTTTTATTCATTACAGCAGTTTGCCTCATTATGTATTTTTATATGCCTTCCGTTGTGAAAAACGCTGCAGACAAAACTTATATTCTGACTTTATATTCCCTTTTCTCCATACTCATTGTAGCCTGTTTTGTCATAATCATCCTAAAGCTAATCAACCTGTATGCACAAAGTTTCAAGTCACTTCAAAACACTTATGAAACCCTTTTCGTAGAAGAACAAAAATTAGCCATCAGACAAAAGAAGAATGAATCCGACAGTTTGGAAAACTTGACACAACGCATCCAAGCCATAGAAGACAAACTGAAAGACCCTCAAACGACCAATCAGGAATTGGCAAACAAATTATCCATAACTGAAGCTGAACTGAAAGCCTTAAAAGCAAAAGCCGAATACCTTGAAAAAATAAATGAACGTTTAACTTATAAATAACCCTATCATCTTATGAATGATTCTTATAAATCAATCGGTCTGTTCATCGACGGAGGCTATTACGCCAAAGTCAATGAAGCGCTGGAAGACAGTTGTTCGTACAACATCAATGTCGCCGCTTTAATGAATTTCATCCGCCAACAAATCTCTACCATCGAGAAGAGTCCGTTAAGAGATTGCCAGATTACCGAAAGCCATTATTTTCGCGGACGTTATCGCGTAAACGACGCCAATAGCAAACACCTCTTATTCCGTGAACGCAAATTCGAGGATTCCCTCATTGAGAATGATGTAATCTTCCATTACAAGCACTTACGTGAAATTCAAAAAGAAGGAGACATCACGGTCATCGAAAAAGGCATTGATGTATGGTTTGCCCTTGAAGCCTACGAATTATCCTTGATCCGTAAATTCGACTATGTAGTCCTTATCACAGGCGATGCCGATCATGAAATGTTGGTAAAAAAGCTAAAGGCATTAAAGATTAATGTCATCCTGCTCACTTGGGATGTTTCGTCCGACAAAGGAACATCTACCGCCAAGCTGCTCCGTGACGAAGCATGTATCCACATCGAAATCAACAAACAACTCGAAACAGATGCTACATTATTAAATCAACTTTGCCATAAAGTATAAACCGATATGCAAAGACACACATACACCCTTGTCCAGTTTGATACAGTAATTTCACCCGATGAAATCATTGCTTTCCGGGGAGCCATATTGAATGCGTTTCCCACTCAACCATTGTTTCACAATCACATTGGCACAGGGTTTCATTATGCCTATCCTTTAGTGCAATATAAACGGATAAACAAGCATGCCTGTATCATGGGAATCAACGAAGGAGCAAAGGCTCTGAAGGCTTTAACCGAGAGCCCCTCTATCCCGTTCCAACTCCATGAAAAGAGAAAAGAGTTGCGAACAACCTCCATACAGTCTGCTGCTTTTACACTCGATGTATATAAACAAGATGAGGAAAATGCCTCATCTTGTTTCCGTTACTATAAGCTAAAGGATTGGCTGCCGCTAAACCAAGCCAATTACCTCAAGTATCACAAAGAAACAAGCCTGCTTGAGCGGATAAAAATGTTGGAAAATATACTGACAGGCAACATCATTTCGTTGGCAAGCGGATTAAAATTCTTTGTCAACGAAAAAATCTGTTGCAACATTGTTTCCATCCATACCCAACGCATTTCCCAATATAAAGGAGTCCGTTTGCAAAGTATGGATTTGACTTTCCGTATAAACATGCCTCTGCCTCCCTATATAGGGATAGGGAAAGGAGCCAGTATCGGTCACGGAATAATACTACCGACAAAACAGAAAGCAGAATGAAGAAACAACGCTTATTCTTAATTGGCGGAATGGATTTGGAAATGCAAACCATCACCAGTCTTCTACGTAAACAAGGCATTCCTTATCGCGACGCGTCTTTACATTGGAACAATGCATTACTAAGTCATTATCAACAAGAAGTGCAAACTTACGGAGAACAACCGGAATGGGAATTATACGGCATTGAACTTCGTGAAAACATACCTGCCCCATCCAACTACACCCGCATTGATCATCACAATGATTATGCACATCGCCCCTCTTCGCTCGAACAAGTAGCCACGCTATTACATATACCGATGGACAGACACCTCCAATTGGTAGCAGCCAATGATTCGGGCTATATACCGGCTTTGCAAGCGATGGGTGCAACTTCCGACGAAATAAGACGTATCCGCCTTGCCGACCGCAAAGCTCAAGGGATAACGCCCGAAGACGAAATTCTGGCAGAAGCATCCATTGCCCAAGGAATGACGCGCGAAGGAAATCTTTTGCTGGTAGAAGCGCAAACCTCATGCTTTGCCCCTATCTGCGACCGCCTTTATCCTTACAAGCGGCTACTTATCCATAACCATCACGAAATAGCCTATTACGGTGCTGGGATAAATGTCCTGTCTAACTATTTCGCAAAAGCGATACAGGCAGGACACATGTATCATGGCGGCGGTTCAAACGGTTACTTCGGAACAGCGACCGATTATTATTCTCCAGAAGAATTAAAAGCAATCATACAACTCATCCAAAAGCTCACGACATCATGACCACACACAGTTATCACATTTTTTATTTCCCGTTCAGTTGGGAGATAACAGGCACTCAATCGCGTATACTGTCTCAACGAATTAACCTAACCGGCATCCATTATAAAGCACATTCCGAATGGCTGCACATACAAAATCCGGTAACAGAAGAAGAGGCGACCGACCTATACAACGAAAAGAATTATTATTACCGCTTCGTACATAACATTCTTTACGATGAAGCCGGCAATCCACTGAATCTTATCCGGCACTACGAACGCCAGGAGCCTCAACAATCCGATAATGTCAAATACCTTATCAAGGTAAAAGGACGTCCACATCCTTACGTTCTGACGGTAGATGCCATCAATATCAATCTCTATTCCACGGGGGTAGGCTTTCTGTCGTTCTACCTCAAGAACGACAGGGATGACCAAAAAGAGCCTGACGACATTTTAGCCATCAATCAGTACGGACGCCGGGTTATGCCTCCTTTCTATGCCGACATCATTCGCAGAAGCGAAATAAGCGAATACATAGACCTCCAAGGATTAACTCCCGGCAACGACTATAAAGAAACATTCGCCGACTATAAACCGACCGACAATTGGAAGCCCGCCTCATTTATCACCACATTGATTTATGAACTGGCAGACAATATCACCGTAAACCCTATCATCGACGACCGCTTATTTGTGGCGTGCTGGTACAAAAACCAAGAGTTAGCCAATAAATTTACCGAAAATCCGCAAGCATACTGCGACCCAGCCGACTCATTCTCCTCTTTCTGGTATAAGTTTCTCTATATAGACAGTTCTGATGAAACTTGCCAGAACAACGAAATGAAAACAGAACTTCTGAAAAAGCACACCTATCTCCGTTGGCAAAAGTGGAGTTCGCTTTACGGAGTAAGCCGCTATTCGTTAGTCTACCTGACCAATCCGGGAGCTCCCGATTACTTGCTTCGTTATTTTCAAACCATCTATGCCCGTATGACAGAGCTGGTGTTGGTTCAGCGTGCCTCTATGCTGCGCTTTTCCGGCGAAGTGACCTTGGTCAGCAACCTCTCCCACCAAAATGTAGAACAGGTATCCAAACGCATCAGCTCGCTTTATAAAGAATACATCCGGTTCATGAACCAAATCTATTTCCGCGAAATCACAGCGCAAGACCAAGGCACCGAGTTATACGATTTGCTTCAATCCAGCCTCAAGCTGGAAGAATACATCAAAGACCTGGATGGAGAAATCGGAGAACTGCACGAATACATATCCCTCAAAGAAGACCGCAGCCGCAATGAAAAGGCAAGTTTCCTCAACGATATCGCCACCCTGTTGCTGCCCATCACGGTGGTTACAGGCTTTTTCGGCATGAACAAATGGGACGACATCTTCGAAGACAGCCCGACGGAAGGCATTTATTGGAAAATATGCATTCTGCTGGTTGGTGTCTTCGCTGCATTGATTGTCATCTTTAATCGCAAAAAAAAGTTGTGAGTTTAAATAATTATTACTACATTTAGCACCGATAATAAATATAACATACTATGGACACACTGACATTTTATCTGCAGCAGCATACGCCTTTGATAGATTTCCAGCACTATCAGGACGGATCCACGCTACGTGCCTCAGCTGTAAAGCCCCAGTTGGACAGATTTCTGATCAATCTGATGGGAGGAAGAGAGATTGCCGAAAGAAACAATTGGCTGGCACGCTCCGATGCCAAAGACAGTACAGCCTTGAATTATCGAATGAACATTCTCCCTACAGGCGAACGCGACTCCGACTTATTAAAAAAGAAGTTAGACAGTTTTCCTAACTTCTTTGGCAATATGAAAATTGATTCAGCTGATGATGAAAAATACAAAAGGTTTACGTTTTATCCTGACCCTTTAGAGGTCACGCTGACTTTTCCGGCTATTGAAGGTCCTTCGTTGGCAGAATTCCTGCGGACCGAACACCGGGATGCTTTGGCACAATTCTTTTTCCGCACCAATTTCGGCACAAGGGCTTCGAAAGGATTCGGTTCCTATTATTTATGCGAAGACTCACCGTTTTATGTCTCGCCCAACAAATTACATGCCGATGGTTATACTTTTAAAGTGGATACTGAAGATAGTTTATATGACTTCCTCGAAGGCAACCGTTACAATGTCGTATTCCGCGTAATAGAATTGTTTTATAAGGCTTTGCGCAGCGGAATCGTTGAAAATGGTTATAAGTTCGACTCTTTAGCGCGCCGCTATTGCAAAGATGTGCTTAAAGCCGAATGGGATAAACAAGGCATCAAAGATGTAGTGTTCGGCCCCTCCCGCACTAACTCGCAGAAATATTGTGACATCAAAGACGCGCTGGGATTCTCCACCAATGAATACTGGTACCAGCAACACGACTCTATCCTAAAAAAGATTGTAGGTCAAGGCAACAACTTGCCTACCCGCATGCAATCTCCCTTATTGTTCAAACCGATTGCAAACGATAAAGTTTTTACCGTCTACCTCATATTTAAAGAAAAAGAAGTAAGGCTGAACGAATTTCTGTCATACCACACGGTACGTGCCCAGGTAAAAGGAAACCGTAAATATGTTGACTTAACCTTACCACATTCGTTCCGCCTGAAAGATTTCTTTAAGTACATTCTCGGTTTGCCCAAGTATGTAGAAGATGAGTATGCAGACCATTCCAACACCTACATACTCAACGATATTTTCAACCAACTTAAAAAAAATCCGACTTAAAACCCGCTCTCATTATGTCATATTATTTAGCAATCAATATAGGGCCTATCGGCTTGACCCTTTCCATGGCTCGCAAGCCGCGGGAATTCTGGCAAGCCAGTTACCTGTTTTCGCACTTGATGAAGTGTTTGTTGGACAGCTTTTCGCAAGAAAGCCGGATGACGCTTCTTTCTCCTCAGATAAAGGAAGAAGACAATAAAGAGGTTTCAACTTCTTCCTGTAAAATCAAAGCCGGCATTTATCCCGACCGGGCTTTTTTCAAATCCGCCACGCCGATTGCCGATGAGATTGTCAGCCAAAGGATAACGAAGGGACTCGATAAGTTTGCCGAAGACATCTGTTTTCCCCAAGGCATCGAGTATACAAAAAAGATTGTCCGTGATTACTTCCATGTCATGACCGCGTCTTGCGATTCCGGCACCGACCGAGAAGCCGTTAGCCAACTGAACAAATGGCTGAACGGTCTGGAGCTGTCCGTTCATGCGCCGCAGCCGGGAACCGTAGACGAAATAGCCCTGTTGCTGCAAAAGAAGTTCGATTCACCTCTATTCCGCCTGGCTTTCGGCGAAAAACGTTTTGAAGTGGAAACCTTGGAAGACATTGCGGCATACGAAATAAAAGCTTTAGGAGCTTCCCCGAAAACTTACCATAAGTATATATGCATTGTCCAGGCGGACGGTGACGGAATGGGAGAAGTGGTTACACATCTTCCCGACGGGGAACTGACGAAAATATCCGGTCAGTTGGCAAGTTTTGGCAGGCAGGCATGCCAGACGATTGCCGAATACGGAGGCATGCCTATCTATGCCGGAGGCGACGACCTTCTGTTCATAGCACCGGTATGGGGAGAAAAAGAACAACGCCGGTCCATCTTCGACTTAATGGATACGCTGGACACCTATTATATAAATACGGTAAGCAAGCCGGTGGAAGCGCTTGGCATGAAAAATGATAAAGAGAAAGCAATCGTTACCAACATGTCTTTCGGCCTGTCTGTCACCTATGCCAAATTCCCGCTGTACGAGGCTTGGCAATATGCCGCCGACCAATTGTTCGGCAAAGCCAAACGCAATTGGGAACAGAAACACGCCCTTGCCTGGAAACTGCAAAAACATTCAGGCTCCGGATTCGAAGGCGACCTTACACGCGAAGACGCGGAGCTATATAAGGCATTCAAGGAACTGCTTTGCATTCCCGCTCCCGAAAGAATCGTATCTGCCGTGGCTCATAAATTGCGTGCCAACGAAGGCTTGCTGGCTTTGCTCGAAGACAAGACAGACGCCGAATATAGCAAACGGCTGGACGCTTTCTTCAAGGAAGTAATCGACATCGAAGGCAAAGACGATACAGCCTTGCTCTATTTGGAACAGGTAAAGAACTTATTGAAAGAAACAAGGAAAAGCCTGAAGCATAAAAAACAGTCTTCATCCCAACCGGACGAAACACCTGCCGCCCGCTTGGTGAGTACAGTCTACGGCATGCTCCGCACTGCCAAATTCTTTATAGGAGAGGAGGAAAAACTATGAACACTTACAAAATAACACTTACCCCTGTAAGCCGCTATTTCTTCGGCGGCGATATGACTTTCAAGGTAGAAGGACAGGAGAAGTACAGCGAACAATACGGCAGTTATATCATCCGGTCGAACCGTTTCCCGCAACAGACATCACTGCTCGGCATGCTCCGCTTCCTTATCCTTTCCCACGACGCTACGGCTTTCAGCCGCACGAAAAACAAGATAACAGACCCGCAACGTGCCCAAGAGCTTATCGGGGCAAGCAGCTTTACCGTCAACGATGACTATCGGGAAAACGATTTCCGTTGCATCCGGCAGCTGTATCCCTGTTTTCTGGAACTGAAAGATGACTCCGGAGCCCATCCGTTATTGGTTTCCCCTTGCGATTACGGGCACAAAGTGGAATTCAATTCCGGTTATTCCGTATCAGTCAACGGACAATATTCTCCATTGCCCCATATTCCCGGTTACAATCCCAAGGAACCGCCCAAGTCCTGCTACCTGTATGCGGACAAGTGCATCCCGGAGAGTGAGCTTTTCATAGAAGACCCTCGCATCGGAATCGAGAAAGATTACCAAGGAATTAAACAGGCCGACAACTCCGCACTGTATAAGCAGATTTTCTACCGGCTGGGCAATGAAAAATACGAAGGCAAGGTCCGTTTCGCGTTCTATGCCGATACGGAAAACGTCGACCTGACCCAATTCAACGGCTCTCTTGTCAATGTAGGAGGAGATGATTCCAAGTTCCTCTTCGAAGCGACCCTTTCCGAAGGAAACGAAAAAGCGGCCACATACGCTTCAGACTACAACCATAGTTTCGAGGAGAAAGAAGCCGTCAGACAGAACATACCCTATAAAGTGGTATTATTGTCGGATGCCTATCTTCCACCCGTATTCTCCGGAATCAGGTTGTGGAGTTATGCCGTCTCTTCCATCATCCCGTTCCGTTTCCTTTGCACAAATGTCAATACGGATAATTACACATTCCGTTCTCCTGTCATCCTGCGAAGCAAGAAGAAATATTACCTTTACACCAAAGGCAGTGTTTTCTTCTGCAAGGATGAAGCCGAAAAAGAGAAACTGACAACGGCGTTGGCATCTGTCCCGTGCTTCCGCCAAATCGGTTACAACTATTTCCAACTATTTCAACTGAATACAATAACCAATATCTACGAATAACTATGAGCATTACAACAGCTTGGCTCATTGTAGCCAAAACCAACCTTCACGTTGGCAATGAAAACACTTCCAATTTCGGTCTTATCGACAAGGCCGTGCAACGCGACACCGTCACCGGATTGCCTTGCATCAATTCCAGTTCGCTGAAAGGAGCTATCAACGAATATGTCAGCCAGGGTATGGTACATCCCTTGACCGACCAGCAGCGCAAGGCGATTTTCGGGGTAGACAAAATGGACAAGAAAAGCGAGACCTGCAAAGGCAACACTTCTTTCTTCGACGCAAACATACTGGCTCTGCCACGTCCCAACGACACTACCCTTTACGAACTGGCGACCAGCCATGCCGTACTTTCCCACTACTGCGAACGGCTGAACGCATTCGGCTTCAACCTGACCCTCGACCAACTGAAAGAAAAACTGGCATCTCTTTTACAAGACCAAACACAAATCAGTGGCTGCAAACCTGAATTGAAGGTCTATACCGACAACAAAGAGTTCGCCGAATATTGCAGCGACTACGAACTTCCCATCATTGCCCGTAACCACTTGGATAACGGCAAGAGCACCAACCTGTGGTATGAACAAGTGCTTCCGCGTGAAACCGTATTCGGCACCCTGATTCTCTCTGCCGATGACACTCTGAACAACGCCCTGAACAATCGCATCGTGCAGATAGGCGCCAATACGACAGTGGGTTATGGCTATTGCAAATTCATTCAACTCGCTAAAACAGACGACCATGGCAAATAACAGCAAGCGAAACAATTACATGATGAAGCTGGCAGACGAGGCCCTGCGTAACAACAAAGAAGAAAAATCCATTTTCAACAAACAAGGCAACATTCCGGACTCTTACAACGGGCAAATCGCCGCTTTCGCCGTAGCCATATCGATGAGTGGACTGTGTCCCACTCTGGCAAGCTATTACAAAGCATCCAACAACGACACACGCGCCGTCAACCGCAAGCCTATCCTCGAAATCATCGCTACCATGATTCATACCGATAAGGATGTGCCGGGCAGCGAACTGAAACAAATCGGCAATGCCGAGCAGTTGCTCCGTAAAGCCGTGGAGTGGTCTGATAACCCAAGCCTGAGCCGAGCCTTACGGCAAGAAGTCATAGACTGCGCCATTGCCCTGAAGCAGGTGGTAAGAACTTATAATCTTGAATAAAATGAAGAATCTCTACAAACTATATTATAAGGACTATTTCCGTGGTGTGGACTTCTCCGTCTTATTGAACAAGGAGAATGACAGAAACACACAAAACCTCAAAGAAAAGAACAAAAGTTCCCTGGAGGCGGTCAACCGGGAAATCCTAAGTACAAAGCTTGTGCTTCCTCCGCCTATCAAGCAGACGAAAGCCAATGTCGGATGGGCATACCGTGTGCTTTATCCGGGTCTGCTTACCGGTGTCGGCATCAATCACGAAGCCAATATCGAAGGCGAATTCAAATTAGGCATTCACTTGGACTATCTGACAGGGATGCCCGTTGTATACGGCTCCACCGTAAAAGGCATCCTCTGCTCGGCTTTCCGGGATTACGCTTACATACGGAAACTCTGCCAAGAACACTTAAAACGTTCCGTCATCGAAGACGACATTGAGGTAATGCGGCGCGACATTTTCGAAGGGGAAGAGCTGAAACCCGGCTGTGACCCGTGGAAAGACGAGTCGTACACTCCCAAGTCTATCTATAAACGTGACATCTTTTTCGATGCGGTAATTACCAAAGCGGATTCAAAAGGACGTGTGATTTGTTCGGACAGCATCACTCCCCATTACAAGAATGTGTTACGCGACCCTGTGCCTCTTCCTTTCATCAAGATTGCTCCGGGATGTACACTGGAGTTCCGTTTCCGTTTAATGAATTCGGCGGTTTTGACTCGCGAAGAAAAGTTCTTCCTTTTCATCCCTATCTTGCAAGATAGCGGCATCGGTGCCAAAACCAATGTTGGCTACGGTAAATTGGATTCCATAGAGGATTTTTGAACCGACAAAATGTGGTCTGCCTGTCATCAACTGCGTTATAACATTGACGACAGGCAGCGTTTTTTCATTCCAGCGAATGCAATCAGCCACCAATCATTTGCGAAAAAACGATATTTCATTAAGTAACTGATTAGATGACAGTTAACAATTTCAGGCAAGAAAAAGAAGCTCGAAAATCTTTCGCAAATGTAGGCTATTCGCTTCCTGAAGGAATCATTTGCGAAAATCGGCTCTTTTTCACCTCATCGTTCTTTGACTTATTTCCATCATTATCAGACACATACATCAAACTGCCTTTTACCCGTTTTTCGAAAATGACCTTTTCGTTAGCAAATTAAAAAGACTTTCGAAAAACAAGCGGCTTGCATCAGCTTATCAATCAAGGCAATAGCCGATTCTTTCACATTTATTAGCTTGAATATTCCAATTTAACGCTGTATATTTGCGAAAAATTAAGTGCTCATGTATCCCTCTCTGTATGAATGGGTTACAAACAGTCTTTTTGAACAGTTTTTATAACATATTGAAAATTAGAGTGATAGTAAGCATTCCATTAGAATAAGGATTTAGACA
>ENA-UOIW01000912-UOIW01000912.1-human-gut-metagenome-genome-assembly--contig:-P58-NODE-912-length-19930-cov-21.770868_pt1 | contig 19930 bp, 10 predicted proteins | sample MGYA00242334_ERZ723881 | MGnify/ENA metagenome assembly ERZ723881 | reverse complement strand
GAAAGAAGAAACACTCTTTTAATGATTAACTTTAAAATTTAAACAGGCTCTTAGACATAAGTTGGCAACGTTTTTATTGTTGCATTTTGCCTAGCGATTTGACCCGCTCGGCAAAATCTTCTTTAGGGATAATAGCCCGGTTGCGCATCTTCAGCCGGTTGTTATAGACTGTTTGCGGAGAACAGTGCAGGAACTCTGCAATCTTTACGCTATCGTTGATGCCTAAACGCACTAAGGCATAGATACGCAGGTCGGTATTGAGCAGTTCGCCTTCTTTCATTACAATACGTTCTTCCGGTCGCAGTAAAGTATTGAAATCATTGACAAAATCAGGGTAGACATGCAGGAAAATGGCATCGAAATTATGATAAAATTCTTTCAATTCGCTTTTCACAATCGGTTGGTCGGTCAGTTGCTTTACTTCGTCCAGTTGTCCGGTTTTCAGTTTACGGTTTACGTTCTTACGGAAATCATCCAGTTTGCTGATGTAGGTAGAGCAGATAGAGAACACATAGCCTATGTATTCTTCCTTGATGTAGTTTGATTCGCGCAAGCGTCCGTTCGTGTCGCGTAAAGTTTCATTAAGCGACAAAAGCTGTTCGTTGGCTTCTTTTAGTTTGCGGTGGGCTTCCGAAAGTTGCTCTACGTGCTCATTTAACAATCGGTTGGTTGTGTCCAGTTTCTTTTTTGATTCTGAAATTCGCTTCATTTGCTTGTATATGTATGCCATGGCTATCAGTAAGATGAGAGATAGCACACTTACGGTTATGAGTGAGCTCGATAACCGTTTTTGTTGGATACGGTTGCGCTTTTGGTAAGCTTTATGGATTTCATCCAGTACCGATAGGATACCCGATACACGTATGCGGTTGTGGAATGCCTGTCCTATTTGCAGGCAGTAATTGGCGTAGGTATAGGCCCGGTCGATATCACCCATTGTAAATAAGACGTAAGACAATTCTTCCAGTGAAGCGATGTCGCGGTTTGAGATGCGCACGTCTGCCTGTGCCGAAAGGATGATGTATTTCAGATAATTCTTTTCGTCCCCGTTTTTCCGGTAAAGTTGAGCAAGGATATAAGCGTTCATTGCGTCACGGTTTTCGTCCAGGTGCGAACTGTCTACATCTTGTTTCAGCTCGGCTATCACTTCTTCCGTTTGCGAAGTCCTTTTAAATTTTCCTCCTTTGTACCAAAGATAATCCGGATGTTTTTTTGTGACTACGGCATATACAGAATCAGCATATAATTTTTCCAATATATCATATTGGGGACGGCTGGAGGCTTCTTCTCCGAGGTATTGGCCGAAATGTGAATAGAGGTACACCATTTGTCCGTAATATTCTACCTGTAAGTCTTGTGGAAGGCTTGTGCCCGAAATGCCTTGTACGGCATCGGCAGCTTCTTTCAGCAGTCCGGTTGCAGCCAATACATGTGATTTCTTTATTTTCCACTCTGCTATCAGGTCTTTCCGGTTCATGTTTGTGGCTATTTCCATGTTCCGGTTGATATAGAAGAATGCCGAATCTGCATCATAGATAAAGAATTCCCGGTAGAATTTCCGGTTCAGTTCATATTCTTCTTGTAGGGTGGAGACATATTTCTTTTCTTGGCGTAATTTTTCTATTTCCAGCTCTTTCATCCTTTCCAGCGATTCCTTTTCCGCCACCAAGGAGTCTAATCGCAGTAAATGTTTTTGTATATCGTAGTCGGGAGAAGCTGCTTTGAGTGGCATTCCAAGGATGAGCAACAATAAAAAATAGAAAGTGTTTTTCATATAAAGTATCTCGTTTATAGGTTTACATTTTGCAAAGATAAGTTTTATCAATGAATTAGCTCTTATGTTTGTAAGACAAATTGCGTCCTTTTATTCATCGGGCAGTTTCTGCAGGAAACCGGCCAGGCTTTCCCCTTCTTCCAGTCCCAGTTTCTTACGCAACCGGTAACGGGCTATTTCCACTCCACGCAACGAGATGTTCAGCAACGGTGCGATTTCTTTCGACATCAAGTCCATTTTAAGATAAGCACACATCATTTTTTCTTTTTTGTTCAGGTTGGGGAAGCGTTTGTCCAGGCATTTGAAGAAATCATGGTGTACCGAGTCGAAAGCTGTTTCGAATATCTGTATGTCATCATCGTGTTCCAGATTCGTGTCAATATTTCCTATCAGGCGGATGGTACTGCGACGGATGTTTACCAGGTTTTCTTCTTTGATGGCTTTGGAAATGTTGAGCGCCTCTTTCTTTATGTCTTGCAGGATTTCGTTTTTACGCACAATGTTGAGCGTGGTGCGCACCAGTTCTTCTGTCTTGTGCTTCAATTCTGCCTGGAGGTTTTCTTCTTCCAACGAAACAATCCGTTCGTCTTTTAGGCGGGTCTCTTCTTTAAACTCTTGTTCCTGGCGTTTCAGCTCGTCCCGCTGGCGCAGGATGATGGTTTGTTGTTTGCGCCCGATGTGCCTGTATATCAGGTATAGTATTCCGATAGCTGACAAGAGGTATGCGGCATACATTATTCCTGACCGGTACCAGGGAGGAAGGACGGTAAATGTAAAAGAAGCGATGTTTTCTTTGGAAGTCCCTTTTTCTGCCAGACGTACTTGAAAGATATAGTCACCTTCGTGCAAATCGGTATACTCTTTGATGTTGTTTTCACTGTATTCACTCCATTCTCCGTCTTTTTCTCTTTTCAGGCGGTAAGAATAAAGGTTCTGTTCCGGACTGAGATAATTGTCTGCACTGCATACAATCCGGATGGAATTATGCGAGTAAGGAATGACAAAAGGGTCTGTGCTGTAACGAAAGCTCCTGCCGTATGCCAGCGAGTCGCGGGTTCCGGTAAAAAACACTTTCCTGATTTGCAGGTGCGTGGGTGATTCCTGCGTTTCTTCATAAGGTTTGTGCAATAAGGTAAAACCGTCTTCCGTACCTATCAGCAAGTGGTCGTTGTCTATTTCGTTAATATGCTCGAATCCTTCTATCAAGTCATTGTGCAGCAGTAATCTGTTTTTCCCTTTCGAGGCAAGATACAAGTCATTATCCGTTACATACCATAAAGACCGGTTGGCGGCCTGTTTTATCAAGCGGTAGTCCGCTTTCCCGTTTAATTCTTTTTGCAGATTCTCGAATGTCTCCAGCCGGTGGTTTTGGGGGTTGTATTTAAACAGTCCGTTGCAGGTGCTTATGACAAATTCATGGTTGATGCGCGAAAAGAATACGCCTTTGTTTTTGGGTATGGTTGGGCTGTTGTAGTTGGTTGCTTTGACTACCTGGGTCAGGTCGTCCGACAATGTCAGGCGGAACAAACCGTCTCCTTTATTGGCTACCCACACGGTATGGTCGTTTTCTACAAAGACATTTTTGCACGAGTAAGGATATTCTTCCACTTGGCATGCCACTTCCCATTTGCCTTTCTCTTTTTTCAGCAGATAAAGTCCGCTATAGGTACTTGCAAGCAATTGGTCGGGATGTGAGAGTGCAGATACAGCCCACACTCCCCGTATGTGATTGATGCGGCTAATTCCTTTGTCGGAGAAAACGAATGCGCCTATATCCGCACAGCAGAACATTTCTCCGTTATGTACGGATAAGTGCCATACCTGTCCGCCTACTTCCTTGATACGGCGGATGTCCAGGTTTGCATTCGGACGGATATTCAGACTGGTATGATAAAGCCCTTGATTGGTTCCGAGATAAAGTTTGCCTTGATATACGCACGAAGCATATCCCGAGCCTAAAACGGGCTTGTTGCCATATAGAGGAAAAACGGGGGAGTTGAGCCGTATGCAGTCTATGCCGTTGTCCAGTCCTAACCATAGGTTAGAGTCACGGTCGAAAGCCATGGATAAGATGGTTTTGTTTTGCAGTCCGTTGTGGGTTGATATGTTTTCTGTACGGTTCTGCGAGAGATAGACTAACAAGACACCGTTTTGTATAGAACCTAATGCCAGGGTGTCTCCTTTGATGTCGGCACAAAATAAATTATTGTTTCTGATAAAGTCGTCGGCAGAAGTTTTATAAGGAGACAAGGTGTGTCCGTCGTATAGATACAGTCCTTTGTCTCGGGTGACTATCATGACTTGTCGGCCGAAGGGAAGAAGTGCCACGACTTTGAACGAAGAAATGCCTTGCGTATGGGGCAATTCCCTCAGCCTGTTTCCTTTGACAATGTTCAGTGCCTTTTCGTCGGCTACGTACAGACGCCCGTTTATTAGTGCAGATTGCTGGATGGCATTCGGGGCATGAATCGTATGTATCGCGTCTCCTTCGGTGTAGAAGATTTCCCAGTCGGAAAAGAAGTAAGTGTGTTCTTCGGTAGAATGGATATCCCATATTACATTGATGGATGTGTTTTCCGGTAGCTTGTCCGACAGGCAATGATAATCCAGCCCGCCTAATCTGTTGGGAGTGAAATATCCGAATTGCCTCATTCCACCGATATAAATGCAAGTGTCATTACTGATGCTGATGGCCCGTGTCTTGTTGTCGTTCATCGAATAAGTATTCCACGTAGTTCCGTCGAATTCCAACAAACCTTTATTGTTGGCAAAGTACATCCATCCGTTGGGGTGCTGTTTGATTTTCCAGTTTTGATTGCCGGAGGCATAGATACGGCGTGAATAGTTGACGATATCTCGTTGCCATTCGGCGTGTACCGTTGTCAAGCAAGTTCCGAGGAAAAAAAGAAGTAACGTCAGATGTATCTTCATAGTTTTTCATTTTGGTTTGTTTGCACGCAAAGTTATAACATTTCTTTTTAAAAACAGATATGTTGTCCGGAAAACGAAGATATACTTCATTGTCCAATGTAATATATCTTCTTTCGTAGTTTCAGTATATATGAAACTGCAGAGGAAGATATATTCGTTGGACATGTAATGCCTGTTCTCTTTTCCGGGAAAGCTATATCGCTGTATATCAGTAGTCTGATTTTTGTCTGAGAAAGTGATGATGTAGTGGATATGTTTTGTCTGAAAGGTCGTGTAGGGGTAAAAAAGTCGCATTGACAGCTCCGGCTCTTTATTTTTGTTTCCAGCTTTTGTTACAAGAGTTCTTTATTCATTAAACTAATATTTATTAATTATGAAAAATGTACAAATTCAGAGAGCGATAAGGTGGCTGCTCGCCTGTTGCGTTTTATTCTTGACAGACGTGGGGGTTCATGCCCAAAACTTGCAGGGTATCCGTGGTCAAGTGGTTGATGCAGTGTCAAACGAGCCACTGATTGGAGTTTCGGTATTAGAAAAAGGCACTTCCAATGGAAACATAACCGACCTGGACGGTTATTTCAGTTTACAAGTTCATCCAGGTGCCGAGATTGTTTTCTCGTATATCGGCTATGTCACCCGCGAACTGAAGGTGGCCCAGGTACAAGGGGTCATTAAGATGGAAGAAGATTCACAAACCTTGGATGAAGTCGTTGTAGTGGGATATGGCACACAAAAGAAAGTCAATCTAAGCGGTGCCGTAACTGCCATTGACGGGGACGAAATCAGTTCGAAGCCGTCTTCGAATGTACTTTCTGCCTTACAGGGAGAAATGCCTGGCGTAACGGTATTGCGTAGCGGCGGTGAGCCGGGCTCGGAAACATCAGGTTTACGCATACGTGGATTTTCGTCTGCCAATTCAACTTCTGCACTGGTGCTGATAGACGGTGTAGAGGGAGACATGACCTTGCTGAACACGAACGACATTGCTTCCATTTCGGTGCTGAAAGACGCCTCGGCATGTGCCATTTATGGAGCGAGGGCGGCTGCAGGAGTGGTTCTTATTACTACCAAGAGTGGCGCCGAGGGTAAGCCGCGTGTTTCTTATAACGGCTATTTCGGATTCAATACTCCCGGAAATATGCCTGAACGCTTGCCTGCCTGGGAAGAACAAGTTATGATTAATGAGTCACGTATTCAGGCAAACGGTACACCCGAATGGAGCCCGGAACAGACTTCGTGGGTAGGTAATCCGAATTTCAATTACCGGCCGAATAACACGAACGGGCGTTGGGATTATTTCCAGGCAACCAATTGGGTAGAAGAAGGGACCAAGGACTTTACTACCCAGCAGAATCACAGTGTGTCGGTGACCGGCGGCAAAAAGGAACTTACGTACCTGGTTTCTGCAGGATATTATACCAAAAACGGACTTTTGAAATACGGTCCGGATAAGAATGACCGTTACAATTTGCGCGTAAAGATAAATTCGGAATTGAACAAGCATATCAGCCTGAATGTTTTGGCAAGTTATGAAGGCAAGTTTATGGAGGTGAACCCGTACGGTTCGAAAAACATTCTGGGCCGTTTGTACCGTGTACGTGGACGACAGCCTATCTTTACGCCGGAAGAAGATACGAATGAGAATCCTTACAACGGCGACTTGCAGGTAAATGCCATTGACCTGATGAAAAACGGAGGGGTAACAGAGAACCAATACGAAGCTTTCACGGGAAGAGGAGAACTGATAATTAAAGATTATGTGAAAGGATTGCAGCTGAAGTTCAGTGCCAGCCGCAAAGCCGACTATTATAGCCAGACCGTGAAAAGACGCACTCTGCAATGGTATGACCGGCTGGGAAACACGATTCGTTTCCAGGCGAACAATCCCAATGAAATGAGCCGTCAGAAGAATAACGCTTATCATGACACGTTTGACGCTATTTTAAATTACAACCTGAATGTAAACAAACATGCGCTGGCCGTGATGGGAGGTGCTTCGTATGAGCGTTACCGGAAAGATGAATTTAGCGGAACGGTGAAAAACCTGATATCGAATGATTTCTTCTCATTCAATTATTATGACAATTCAGTTATTACGAATACCAGCGTAAGCGATAACATCGAAACCTGGGCAATGATGTCTTATTTCGGGCGCATCAATTACAATTATGATGAACGTTACTTGCTGGAAGCCAATATCCGTTACGATGGAAGTTCGCGCTTGGCTCCGGACAAGCGTTGGAAAGCGTTCCCGTCTTTTTCGGGAGCATGGCGTGTCAGTGAGGAAAAATGGTTTCATATACCTGTCATATCCAATTTTAAATTCCGTGCCTCATGGGGACAGTTAGGAAACGGCGCTGTATTAGGGCTGTACGATTATTTGGCACAAATATCGTCTAATAAAAACCAGGGAGAAAACAATTTTTACCAAGGTCAGATGGCAAGTGTGAACAAGACTTGGGAAATTATTTCTACGACCAATATTGGTATAGACCTGGGATTGTTTAATAACAAGTTGAATCTTACGGCAGACTATTACTGGAAGAAGAACGACAATATGCTTGCCAATCTGGAACTGCCTCATATTGTAGGTATCTCTGTGCCTCCTACCAATGTCGGTACATTGAAGACATGGGGATGGGAATTTGAAGTGTCATACCGCAATCGTTTCAAGGATTTGTTTTATCAGGTAAGTTTTAATTTGAGCGACAGCGATAATAAAGTCGTGCGTTACGATGGAAGGAACAGCATTTGGGCAGGCGCCGTAGATATTTTGGAGGGTTATCCGCTGAACACTATCTGGGGATATAAGACTGATGGTTTCTGGAGCAGCCGTGAAGAGTATTTGGCATATAAGGAAGCCAATCCCGGTTATCAGTCTTTCAATGATGCCAATGTATCGGGAGGAGATGTGAAATATCTGGCACAAGGCAAAGCAGACCATACAATCGGTGCCGGAGGGGGCACGCCGGAAGATCCGGGAGACTTGGTTTGTTTAGGTAATTCGAATGCCCGTTACTGCTATGGATTCAATGTCAATCTGCAATGGCGTAACTTTGACTTTTCCGTCATGTTCCAAGGTGTGGGAAAACGCTCGGTACTGATTGAAGGAGGCACGATGGCTCCATTTGCGGCAACCTCGGATATGCCTTGGACCATTCACCGGGATTATTGGACACCGGAAAATCAAGACGCTTATTGGCCTCGCTTATACAGCGGTAATGATTTCAACTTCCAGCCGTCTGACCGCTGGATACAGGATGCTTCTTATATCCGTTTGAAAAACTTACAGTTTGGATATAATTTCCAGTTGCAGAAGTTCCACATCGAAAAACTCCGCTTGTATGTATCGGGCGAAGACCTGTGGGAGCACTCCAATATGCTGAAGGTATTTGACCCGGAAGTAGGTAATACCCCCAATTCAAACAATACCTATCCATTTTTCAGAACTTGGGCTATAGGATTAAGTTTAACCATTTAAAGCAGACGCATATATGAAAAGATTATATCAATTTTTAAGCATAAGTACCCTTGTTTGGGGAATGGCAAGCTGCACGCTTGACATGTTGCCGGAAACGACCATGACCGATGCCGCTTTTTGGAATACAGAAACCGATTTGCGGGGTGACTGCAACCGTTTCTATCAGCAGATGACCGGAGAGTTAGGCGGCTTTTCACACGATTACCGTTCGGATGAATTGAGGGGAAATTCGGCTAACTCCACTTCTGACGGAAGCCGGACTGTCCCCTCTACGTCAGGAAGCTGGACCGACCCTTACTGGCGCATCTTTATTTCGAACAATATTCTGGAGAAAGCCGAACGTGCAGATGTAACCGATGAAGTGCGTAACAAATATTTGGCTGAAGCACGTTTTTTCCGGGCATTTCATTATTTTGAACTGGTAAAGAAATACGGCGATGTGCCAATGATTATGAAGGCGGTAAATGATACTCAAGATCCCGTATTGGAAATGCCCCGTACGCCCCGTGAAGAAGTTATCCAACAATGTTACGCCGACTTGGATTTTGCTGTCGAATGGTTGCCCGATATTGACCACGTAGATACATGGGGACATGTTTCCCGTTCAGCGGCACTTGCCCTGATTGTCCGTATCGGTTTGTATGAAGGTACTTATATCAAGTATCATCATCTGCAGGAAGGTGATTACCGGGCACATTTGAAAAAAGCGATAGATGCTGCCGATATCATGATGCATGTAGACCGGAAGCACGACCTTTATCCTGATTTCGAAGCCTTGTTCACTTATGACGGCGAAGGACGTCAGAACAAGGAAAATGTTTTTGTACGCATTTATGGTCCCAATGAATCACCTGTAAATACGAATAACCAGACACATAGCAATAGCCGGCAGATGGAAAACACGGTGACAGTCACACGTAATATGGTGGATTATTTTCTTTATACCGATGGGCTTCCACGTGAAAAATCACCGCTGCGCATCTCGCCTGAAACCGGTTTTGATGATGTATTCGAGAATCGTGACCCGCGTCTGTCTATGACTCTCTATAAAATAGGGGAAGAAGGATATAAAGGTCCGTATATTCCGTTCAGCTTCCGAAACGGTTATAATCTGAAGAAAGGATTCATCATGAAAGATTGGTCTAACTTGAATGCCGAAGCGGTAGACAAGATGGTAATCCGTTATGCCGAAGTGCTTGTCTCTTATGCCGAAGCCTTGTATGAATATAATGGAAGCATTACAGACGAACAATTGGACGAAACGGTGAATGCCTTGCGCCGCCGGGTAGGAATGCCTGCCATGCTGACCAATGCTTTTGTTCAGGCAAACGGCCTGGATATGCTGGAAGAAATACGCCGCGAACGGACAGTGGAGTTTATCGATGAAAATAAACGTTACGATGACATCATCCGCTGGAAGATAGCAGAAAAAGTATTGCCCACCTACCTGTTGGGAGCCCGTTTATCGGCGATGGAAGTAGAAAGTGGCAAAGTAGATGAACTGAAAAACCGTATTACGTTGAACGGAGGAATGTACAATGGGGTGAAGGTATGTGATGAAGACAGTGTGTATATACTGGAATTGGCAGAAGACCGCCGTTTCGATGTAGAGAAAGATTATCTATATCCGATACCCTTGCAGGAGATTACTCTGTCGGGAAATAATGTAACCCAAAATCCGGGTTGGGAATGAGTCTAACTAAAAATTGAAAAATCATGAAAAAATTATTTTGTTTATGGCTGTCGGTAATAGGATGTTTTATTTTAACTTCTTGTGGAGATGATGCTTGGGGAAATGGTGACCCTGCAATGGAAAATATTTATTATGTAGGGTTTGAAGATTGGGGGCAATTCAAGAATGATGTGACTTTTAATGTGAAACAAGGCGAAACCATAGGAATCCCTGTCCAATTCTGGTGTGAGTTTATCCGTCCGTATGATGTGGTGACTTATTATTATGTAGCCGGGGATTTAGTACGTGGAACAGACTATGAAATAGTGGATGCCAATGGAAACGCGTTGTCTCCCGATGAAAGCGGAGCTTTTTCTTTGACTTGGGAACAAGCAAAGAAAGGGGTACAGAATGTTTACATTAAGGCATTGAACGGGAATACAGGGTCGTTTTATGTACAGACGTTCAATCCTAATTCGGATGTGGAATTGACCAATCAGGATGTTTCGACTACAATCAACAATGTGACCAATGATTATGAAGTCCGTATTTTCACTCAAAATTACAGAGTCATTGTTAATGTTATAAATTGATGTGGAATGATAAATGCAAAGCCTTGGCTCCTGTTATAAGATAAACATGGGGCTGAAAACTCAAACGCCGGATAAAGGATTTCTTTCCCGGATTTGAGAGGCTTTGCATTTGTTCTTAGATAATGAAAAATGGGAAAGCAAGGATTTTTAGCAAGCTATATAGCTTTGCGGATATATACGTTCATCTTGTTAGGAAATATATTCTTCCCGATATATGCCCAACGGGAATATAAGACCATCAATGATGGATGGAAATATTGGAAGGGTGAATGTACCGGGGCAGCCGACAGTACGTTTAATGACAGCGGATGGATGCATGTCAATCTGCCTCATACCTGGAATGCCGATGCTTATGTAGAAAAAGACTATTATCAGGGAACCGGTTGGTACCGGCGTTCAGTCACCATACCTTTTGCATGGACAGGGAAACGGATATTCTTGAAAATAGATGCAGCCAGTAAAGTATCCGTTCTTTTTATCAATGGGAAAAAAGTGGGAGAACATGCCGGAGGTTATACGGCAAGTGTATTTGATATAACTTCTTTTCTTACTATAGGCAAGGAAAATTCAGTTGCTATCCGTGTAAATAATGCTTGCCGGAATACCCCTCCTATCTCGGGAGACTTTACATTTTTCGGAGGCATTTACCGGGATGTATGGTTGATTGCTACTTCAGCCCAACATTTTAATCTGACCAATGAAGGTGCCGAAGGAATTTTTATTACAACTCCGGAAGTCTCGGCAGAAAAAGGACGCATTGCCATCCGAGGGGAAGTGAAAAATGACGCCTGTGAAAAAGCAACAGTTGATTTGCAGACAACGGTTTATGCTCCCGATGGGAAATTGGTACAACATAAGGAAACCCGATTGCATTTAGAGGCAGGAAAAACCGGTCTGTTCAGTCAAGAAAGCGGTATCATTCCTAATCCTCAATTATGGACACCGGAAACTCCTTATTTATATAGGGTGGAAACAGCATTGACAGATCCGGCTACCGGTAAAGTATTGGACTATAGCGAACATCATGTCGGTTTCCGTTGGTATCATTTTGATGCGCAGAAAGGCTTTTTTTTGAATGGAAAGCCTTATAAGTTAAGGGGCGTTTGCCGGCATCAAGACCAAAGACCCATGGGCGTATCTTTAAGCGATGAAATGCATCGGCGCGATTATCGTTTGATGAAGGAAATGGGAGCGAATTTTATCCGTCTGGCACACTATCCTCAAGACGAAGCTCTGCTTGAGATGTGTGACAGACTGGGTATGTTGGTATGGGAAGAAATTCCGGTTATTGACATTGTACCGGATAATCCGGAATACGAGAATTGTTGTGAACAGAATTTACGCGAAATGATTCGTCAGCATTATAATCACCCTTCTATCATACTTTGGGGCTATATGAATGAAATATTGTTGGTGACTCAACGGCGTTACAAAACAGAACAAGAATTACAACCGGTATTGGAACGTACACATAGGTTGGCGGAAAGATTGGAAAAGGCATTGAAGGAGGAAGACTCTTCCCGCCTTAGCGTAATGGCTTTTCATGGCAGTAATATATATAATGAAACGAAATTAAGTGAAATAACTGATGTGGTGGGATGGAATTTGTATGCCGGTTGGTATGGAGGTGATTTGAATGGATTTAACCGTTTCCTGGAAGAACAACAGCGGGATTATCCTACTCATCCGCTTATCGTAAGTGAATATGGGGCGGGTTCGGACAAACGTCTCCATACCCTGCGTCCGCGTCCTTTTGATTTCAGTAGCGAATATCAACAGATTTATTTGGAACATTATTTGCCCATATTGGAAAATACGCCTTATGTATGCGGAGGGGCTTATTGGAATTTTATCGATTTTTCATCGGCTTTGCGGGAAGAATCTATGCCTCGGATTAATAATAAAGGATTGCTTTCTGCCAATCGTACACCCAAAGATGTGTATTACTATTATCAGGCGGCATGGAGACCAGATATTCCGGTGCTTCATATAGCAGGTCGTGACTGGAATTATCGAAGTGGGGTGCAAAAGGGGAAAGATTCATTGGTATATCTTCCGGTAAAAGTATATACCAATTTGCCCGAGGTGGAACTTTTTGTGGAAGGGAAATCCATCGGGAAAAGAAAAACGGCAAATTATCATGTCACATTTGATGTGCCGTTTAGTGAATCCTATCCATTCCTTCTGGCGCAAGGGGTTTATAGAGACAGGACAATACAAGACGGGGTGCGTATGCATTTTTGTCCGGTTCCTGAACATTTGGCTCAGGCTGACTGGGATGATTTGGAACTGGCAGTCAATGTCGGTAGCAATTGCTTTTTTACATCTGAAGAAAGCCAACTGACCTGGCTCCCCGACCAGGAATACCAATCAGGAAGTTGGGGATATGTGGGTGGAAAAGAAATAAATACCCAATCCGAAATTCGACTTACCGCAGAGGGACCGCTTTATCAGACTTTACGTGAAAACTTAAACGAATATCGGTTCGATGTGCCGCCTGGTGTCTATGAAGTGGAACTGCTTTTTGCAGATATCTATCGTCCGACTCAATCTGCCGCCTATTTATTAGGCAGGGATGAAAATACGGTTTTTGAAAACGGGAATAGTTTTGATATATGGATTAATGGAATCTGCGTAGAACCTGCATTTGCTCCTTATCGGGAGAGCGGATATTTTCAGGCTGTAAAGAAACGGTATATAGTGCGGAATACAGACCAGACTTTGAAAGTCACATTTGTTCCGATACAAGGCAAAAGTTTTCTCTCCGGCATCAAACTGCGAAAATTGTAATAAACCAATAATTCAATTAACGAATGAAAAGAATAACCCAATTTATGTTTGCCCTGATGTTAGGCATATCGGGCAACTTGCATGCACAATCCATTTGGAATGTTTCCCATTTGGCAGATGTGAAGCAGTCGCTGGACAAAGCATATTATGCGACGGCTTATCGGAAACTGAAAGCAGAAGCGGATAGCTTATTGGCGGCAGAACCTCTTTCGGTGATGATGAAGGAAAAATTACCGGCAAGTGGAGACAAGCATGATTATATGAGTCAGGCACGTTATTTTTGGCCTGATCCGACCAAACCCAACGGTTTGCCTTATGTGAACCGCGATGGAGTATCCAATCCGGAACTGGAAAAGTTGGATCGAAACCGCTTGGGAGAAACAGCCCGCAGAGTGACAACGCTTTCACTGGCATGGTATTTCAGTAATGATGAAAGATATGCGCAAAAAGCTACGGAGCTGATACGGGTATGGTTTTTTGATAAAGATACACGTATGAATCCGAACCTGGAATATGCACAGATGATTCCGGGTATAGACGGCGGAAAAGGACGGTGCTACGGTGTACTGGACAGTTATTCGTTTGTTGAAATGTTGGATGCAGTGGCATTATTGGAACGCTCCGAGGCTTTTACTTCAAAAGATTCCAAACAGTTGAAAGCCTGGTTTAAACAACTGTTAGACTGGATACTGACAAGTCCTCAAGGGAAAGAAGAATGCCGACAAGCCAATAACCACGGCACAGCATACGATGCACAGGTCATTGCCTTTGCTCTTTATACAGGTCAGTTGAAAATAGCAGAAAAGGTCATTACAGCCTTGCCGGAAAAGCGTATCTTTACTCAAATAGAACCGGATGGACGGCAGCCCCATGAACTGCGCCGGACACTTGCATTTGGTTATTCGCAATACAATTTGACACATTTGATTGACATTTTTCAGATGGCACAGAAAATTGGAATCAGAATTGACAATGCTGTTTCGGCAGATGGACGCAATTTTTATAAGGCGATGGATTTCTTGGCTGCATATATAGGAAAAGATGTGCAGGAATGGCCTTACCGTCAAATCAGCAATTGGAAACGAAAGCAGCAGGAATTCTGTAAAGATTTGTATCGGACTTATTTGTTGAATCCGGAACGGAAAGATTACCTGAAGTTGTATCGAGCGAATCGGATACTTGACCTTGCTGACCGATTTAATCTACTTTATGTACATGCTACAGATGCGGATCATGCGTATGCCTTTGCTGCCGGACAGTTGGAATATGCCATGCAGTGTACAGACAAGGCAAAAAAGGAAAAGGAGAATGCTATGTATCGGCGTGTCAGTCCCCGAAGCATCAATAAAGACGGTACCTTGGCTTTGGTTCATCCCAATGATTGGTGTTCGGGATTTTTCCCAGGCTGTCTGTGGCAAATATATGCTTATACACATGATGACTATTGGCGTCAGCAAGCTATTAGTTTTACTTGGCCCATTGAAGAAGCTAAATGGCATAAAGGAACACACGATTTAGGCTTCATTATTTATAATAGTTTTGGCAAAGCTTATGCGCTGACCGGAGAGCGTTCGTACCGGGATGTCGTTTTGCAAAGCGCTCGTACTTTAATAGGGCGTTACAATGATAAAGTGAAATGTTTGCGTTCGTGGGACCACAATCCGAATGTCTGGAAATTTCCGGTTATTATAGATAATATGATGAACCTGGAAATGTTATTCCGTGCAACTCAGCTTACCGGCGATTCCGTTTATTGGCGGATAGCTGTCAATCATGCCAATACGACGATGAAACACCATTTTCGTCCGGACTATTCTTCCTATCATGTCGTAGACTATGACCCGGAAACCGGCAGTGTGCGTATGAGATGTACGGCACAAGGTTTTTCTGATGATTCGTTTTGGAGTCGTGGGCAAGCATGGGGGCTTTATGGTTATACAATGTGTTATCGTTTTACGAAAGACCCGGCTTATCTGAAACAGGCAGAACACATAGCAGACTTCTTTTTGAAATTGCCCAATATGCCTGAAGATTTTGTACCTTATTGGGACATGAAAGCTCCGGGAACAGAAGAATCGCAGCATGACGTGCCGATAGAAAACGTTCCGCGCGATGCTTCGGCAGCTGCAATAATGGCATCAGGACTGTATGAACTTTCTACTTATGTATCTTTTGAAAAAGGAGAATATTATAAGGCAGTGGCAGATAAAATGACAAATAGCCTGAATGAACATTATTAGGCAAGTCCCGGGACAGCATACGGTTTCTTGTTATTACATTCTACCGGTCATTTTCCGGCAGGCAGTGAAATCGATGTGCCTCTATCGTATTCCGATTATTATTATTTAGAGGCATTGGCTCGTCAGGAAATCTTGCAATGTGAATAAATGCCCGGTTGTATTTATTGATTTAAACATGAAGGAAGGTATAATCTCGGGTGTACTGTCTGTTCTGAATGCAATGTCGGGGAAAATGTGTTTCTATAAAGATATTATTGGCTTCCTTACAGCGTTCCGGATATTTACTTTTTGTGAATGAAAATTTTTGTTGTGTATTGATTATCAATTGATTGGAGTTGCTATTAGTTTACTTCTTCCTTTTACTTGCTTATCGAACGGATGCATCAAATCCCTACATTTGCAAGTGGAAGTCAGAATGATTTATAACCTTAATTTTAATAATAATTTCGTAAATGAAAAAAGAATTTAGAAAGTTTCAAGCCATTCTGTTAACGGGGTGCTTGATGTTATTCTTTTCGCTGGAATCGTTTGCTCAACAACTGACAGTGAAAGGAATTGTGAAAGATGTTTCCGGTGAGCCGGTCATCGGTGCAAGTGTTTTGGTGAAAGGCACAACAATCGGTGCCATTACAGATTTTGACGGTAATTTTACGCTTCCGGATGTACCGGAAAATTCTGTGATTGAAGTATCTTTTATCGGATATGTTACTCAGCAAGTAGAGGCTTCTCCTTCTTTGTTGAATATCATTTTAAAAGAAGACAGCAAGGCATTGGATGAAGTTGTGGTGATTGGTTATGGAGTCCAAAAGAAAAGTGTAGTAACAGCTTCTATTGCTAAAGTAGGAGAAGACGAACTGGCACAGACCGCCCCAACACGTGTGGATAATGCATTGAAAGGATTGGCAGCCGGTGTACAGGTTACGACTCAAAACGGACAACCGGGTTCCAGTTCTGTCGTGCGGGTACGTGGTACAGGAACAATCAATAATTCTGACCCGCTTTATATCGTAGACGGAATGCCGATTGGAGGAGGCATTGACAACATCAATCCGGCGGACATTGCTTCCATCGAAGTACTGAAAGACGCAGCCTCTGCAGCTGTTTACGGAGCGCGTGCTGCCAATGGCGTAGTGCTGGTGACAACCAAAAAAGGGGCGTTAGGAAAAGTCAAGGTTAATTATGATTTCTCATTTGGCTGGCAAAGCCCTTGGAAACAACGTGAAATGTTGAATGCCACGGAGTATGCCACTTTAATGAATGAGGCAGCTGCCTATAATGGAAGTACACCTAAATTTTCCGACCCTTCAACACTGGGAACAGGTACAAACTGGCAAGATGCTTTGTTCAATAGCGGAGCTCCTGTACAAAATCATCAGTTGAGCATTAGTGGCGCTTCGGAAAAAATTAACTATTATTTCTCTGCAGGATATTATAACCAAGAAGGTATCGTAGGAGGTAATTATGACCATTCCAACTATGAGCGTCTTTCTTTCCGCAGCAATACACAATATAAGGTGTTCGATGAATCGAAGACGCGGAACTGGTTGAGGAATCTCACGGTAGGTGTAAACCTGAGTTATTCTCGTATAAACAGTCGTGGCATCAATGCGGGCAACTTAACCGGCTCGGCTTTAGCCGATGCATTGTTTATGGATCCGACGATGGAAGTTTACGCAAATAGCGAAGATGAATTGAAAGCTATAGCCGGCAGTAATTACAATGCTTCGGAAAATGGAGAGTTTATCCGCGATAAAGTAAGTGGCCGGTTATTAAATCTTCCTAGTTCAGACTTCAACGAATTGGCAAATCCTTTGGCACGCCTTTCTTTACCTGTAGACAAAAATAATTCGGATAAAGTGATTGCCAACCTTACTGCTGAATTGGGCATTTGGGATAATTTGAAATTTAAATTCTCGTGGGGTTCTGATTTGGCTTTTTGGGGAACAGATGGCTATACCATTCCGTATTACTTGAACCGAAATGCGAAGAACAACAATTCGAATGTCAGGTCGTCAATGAACCGAGGATATACATGGCAGATAGAAAATGTATTGACATACGACAAGACCATCAATCAACACTCTTTCTCAATTGTATTAGGACAATCGGCACAACGCTATACCAGCCGTAGCCTTTCGGGTACAGCATACGATTTGCTGGCATATCTGGAAGATAAGGCAAATATTAATTTTACAACAGGTTTGCCTTCGGATGGAAAACAGACTGTTAGCGGCGGAGCAGGCGACCCCAATTCGTTGGCATCATACTTCGGACGGTTGAGTTATAACTTTGCAGAACGCTATATGTTCCAATTTACGGTACGCCGAGACGGTTCTTCCCGATTTGGTTCTAATAATAAATGGGCGACATTCCCTTCGGTATCTGTAGGTTGGAATCTTACAAACGAGCCTTGGTTGGAGAAGCGTCCGGAGTGGTGGACATCTACTAAACTCCGTCTTTCTTGGGGTAAAAACGGTAATGAAAATATTGGTAATTTCCGTTATACAGCCAATGTCGCGTTAAATAATAATTATGTGTTTGGCGGATATGGAAAAGGACAGGCACTTGTATTGGGTTCTAAGCCAAGTGGAACGCCTAATCCGGATTTGAAATGGGAAGAATCTGAACAATATGACGTAGGTTTGGATTTTGGCTTTTTCAACAATGCTTTGACTTTCACTGTCGATTATTTTTATAAGAAAACAAACGGTATGTTGAAGGAAATGGCAATACCTTCTTATTTAGGCGAATCAAAGCCGTGGGGTAATGTAGGTTCGATGAAAAATGAAGGTGTAGAATTTGAATTGGGTTATCAACTGGTAAAGAATGATTGGAGTTTCAGCGCTCGGGCAAATCTGAGTTATTTGAAAAACGAATTGATAGATTTGGGAAATGCTGACGGGTATGAAACTATGGACAATGTGCATCAGATAGGAAATATCTCGCGTGCAGAAAACGGGCAGCCTTATCCTTACTTTTGGGGATATAAAACAGACGGTATATTCCAAAATCAGGCAGAAATTAATGAATATGTGAAAGATGGAAAACTGATTCAGCCCAATGCTGTACCAGGTGATGTGCGTTTCGTAGATATGAATGGTGACGGAACAATCGATGATAAAGATAGAACCAATATCGGTAAGGGAACTCCGGACTGGACATTTGGAATCAATTTCAATTTGGCTTATAAGAATATCGATTTCAGCATGCTGGTATCGGGACAATGGGGAAATCAGATTGCTGATGTGACACGCCGATTGGATTGTCAGTGGGTAAATCTCCCGGCTGAATTTATGGATCGTTGGCATGGTGAAGGCACATCGAATACAATGCCACGCTTTTGCTGGAACGGAGACGATGCCAATAAGAATTGGGGCAACTTCTCTGACTTGTATATAAAGAATGGGTCTTTTGCGCGTATAAAGAACATCCAGATAGGTTATACGTTACCTAAGAGTCTGACCCATAAATTCTTTGTAGAAAGACTCCGTTTTTATGTGGCTGCTGAAAACTTGTTGACTCTTACCGGATATAAAGGTTTTGATCCGGAATTGAATAATGACAATTCGAATGGAATAGACCGTGGCTATTATCCTCAGGCGCGTACATTTACAGTAGGATTGAATCTTAATTTTTAAATGTTTAAAATTGAAATACTTATGAAGAAAATAAAATTATATGGCTTGGTAATCGTCGCTTTGGGTTTAAACCTGGCATCGTGTAGCGAAGATTTCCTGACTGAAGAGCCGGCAAGCTCTATATCCATTGATGAATATTATAAGACTTATGACCAGATAATGGAGTCAATGGTAGCGGCATACGATCCGATGCATTGGTATGATTATTTTTCAGGTTGGGCTCCGCTGAATTTGGTATGGGATTGTATGGGAGATGATATCTATGTAGGCGGATCTTCTACGAGTGACCAAGCGGAATTGCATTTGATTTCTCAGTATCGTTCAGATGCGACAATGGGTATAGGTGGTGCATGGACTACAAGTTATTCGGGTATTAACCGTTCTATCCGTTTGATAGATAACGCCACTAATTCGACAGAAATCACAGACGAGCAACGTAATCTTTTCGTGGCAGAGGGGCGTGCCTTGCGAGCTTGGTATTATTTGGTATTATGGAAAACATGGGGCAATGTTCCTTATTATGAAGAAAACCTGAGTGCACCTTATTTGGCACGTCAATATAAGGCTGATGAAGTGTATGAAGCTGTTACAGCCAGTCTGGAAGAAGTATTGGACAGTAATGTGCTTCCGATGGACCAGCCTGCAGAATGGAAGGGACGTATGACGCAGGCTGCAGCAGCTATGATTTATGCCGATTATGTTATGTATCAGGCTGATAAAAGTAAATATGCGAAAGCCTTGCAATATATGAAAGATATTATTGCTGTCCGCTAAACTTCACCTCCAATGCATTCTCCCTCTCGGAGTGCCT
>ENA-UOIW01000905-UOIW01000905.1-human-gut-metagenome-genome-assembly--contig:-P58-NODE-905-length-20085-cov-9.255766_pt1 | contig 20085 bp, 10 predicted proteins | sample MGYA00242334_ERZ723881 | MGnify/ENA metagenome assembly ERZ723881 | reverse complement strand
CCTTGGCGGACACGAGCACGATGCCGTTCGCGTCGATGTCGAAGGTCACCTCGATCTGCGGGATACCGCGCGGCGCCGGAGCGATGCCGGTCAGCTCGAAGGTGCCCAGCGGCTTGTTGTCGCGCGCGAATTCACGCTCGCCCTGGTAGACCTGGATGAGCACGGACGGCTGGTTGTCCTCGGCGGTGGAGAACACCTCGGAACGCTTGGTCGGGATGGCGGTGTTGCGGTCGATGAGCTTGGTCATGATGCCGCCCTTGGTCTCGATGCCGAGGCTCAGCGGGGTCACGTCGATCAGCAGGACGTCCTTGCGGTCGCCCTTGATGACGCCGGACTGCACGGCGGCGCCGACGGCCACGACCTCGTCCGGGTTCACGGACTGGTTCGCTTCCTTGCCGCCGGTCAGCTCCTTGACCAGGTCCTTGACGGCCGGCATACGGGTCGAACCGCCGACCAGCACCACATGGTCGATGCCGCTCACGCCGATGCCGGCGTCGGCCAGCACGTTGTTGAACGGGGTGCGGCAGCGGCCCAGCAGGTCGGAGGTCATCTCCTCGAAGTGGGCGCGGGTCAGGGTCTCGTCCAGGTGCACCGGGGTGCCGTCCGGGGTCATGGCCAGGTACTGCATGGAGATGGTGGTGGAGGTCGAGCTCGACAGCTCCTTCTTAGCCTGCTCGGCGGCTTCCTTCAGGCGCTGCAGCGCGATCTTGTCCTTGGCCAGATCCACGCCATACTTGTTCTTGACCTCGGTGACCAGCCAGTCGATGATCTTCTGATCCCAGTCGTCGCCGCCCAGACGGTTGTCACCGTTGGTGGCCTTGACCTGGATGGTGGAGAAGCCGTCCTCGTCCTTGCCGATCTCCAGCAGGGACACGTCGAAGGTGCCGCCGCCCAGATCGAAGACCAGGATGCGCTCGTCCTCCTTGCCCTTCTCCAGACCGTAGGCCAGGGCGGCCGCGGTCGGCTCGTTGATGATGCGCAGCACGTTCAGACCGGCGATGGTGCCGGCATCCTTGGTGGCCTGGCGCTGGGCGTCGTTGAAGTACGCCGGGCAGGTGATGACCGCGTCGGTCACCGGCTCGCCCAGGTAGGCCTCGGCGTCGCGCTTGAGCTTCATCAGGATCTGCGCGGAGATCTCCTGCGGGGTCCACTTCTTGCCGTCGATCTCGACGGTCCAGTCGGTGCCCATGTGGCGCTTGACCGAGCTGATGGTGCGGTCCACGTTGGTCACAGCCTGGCGCTTGGCCACCTCGCCGACGAGGATCTCGCCGGACTTGCTGAACGCCACGACCGACGGCGTGGTGCGCGAGCCCTCGGCGTTCACGATGACGGTGGGTTCACCGCCTTCCAGCGTGGCGATGCAGGAATTGGTGGTTCCCAGATCGATGCCTACTGCACGTCCCATAATGTTCGCTCCTTTATTCGTTGTCAGTTACGTCCTACGCCCAGGTTCTGGGTGCTTCCAAAACTTGAGCCTACACCACTCAACTTTACGGCGCAAGTGTTTATTCCCGGATTGGGGAGGAATTTTCTGGCACGGCGGCAAAGACCGCCGTCCGCCTCACCGGCTCCGGCATCCGCACGGGCGAGCGCTTCACCGCGCCACCGGACCAGGCGAGGGCCGTCCTGCATGGCGTTCGCGCGGACACGACGGTCCGGCGCGTGCCGCTGCCGGCCAAGCGCGCGAAAAGCCCTGCGGCATCAATCCGCAGGGCTTATCCTCTGTTCAGGCGGACGGTCGCGTAACGGCCGTCATGTCCTTATACGGCCGCGCATCCGCGCCGCGGACTCAGTGACGACGGCCCTTGACCGTCTTCAGCGCGAGCGCGGTGGAGACCAGCGCGGCGATCAGCACGACCACCGCAGCGATCGCGGAACCGTTCTTGCCGAGCACCCCGGCCACGCCGGTCTGCTGGCCGGCGGCGGAGGTGTTGTCGCCGGGGTTCTCGACGGTCTCGCCGGGCACGACCTGGGAGTCGTCGCCGGCTGCGGCCGCCGGGGCCTGGAAGTCCTTGACCACGACCTTGCCGGACTGGCGGCCGGTGATGGTCACACGGTAGGTCTTGCCTTCGGTGAGTTTGCCGGTCAGGTCGATGCTCATGGTCTGGTCGGTGCGGACGCGCACGCCGGAGACCGGGTCGGTCGCCTCGCCGGAGGTGGCGATCACAGCGTCGCCATTCGTCGGGTCGGTGACGGTGTAGGTGACGGACGCATCGCCGTCGAAGCCGGAGAACTCGACGCGCTGACCCTTCTCGTCGACGACGAGGTTCGCGTCGGCGCCGTCGGACAGGGTCTTCATATCCTCGGTCGTCGACTTCAGGCCGAGAGCGTTGGCGATGGTGAAGAAGTTGTCGGTCTGATCGGTCAGGCCGATGACGCGCTGGGCGCCGGGGCCGGAGGCGGCGATGCGCAGCTGGGTGCCGGTGTGCGACATCGAGCTCACCACATCGTCGAACTTCGGGTCGTCCTCGCTCGCGTACATCTGGCCGGGCGAGGTGCCGTAGGCCACGGTAATCTTGGCGCCGTCCTTCGGGGACTTGAGCACGGTGCTCAGCGCGTAGTTCGGCTGCTCCTCCACGATCTGGCTGGTGTGCGCGTGGTCGGCGGTCACAATGATCAGCGTATCGTTCAGGTCCACCTTGTCGAGCGCGGCGGAGATGGCCTTGTCCAGGTCGTCGGTCTCGCCGATCTGGCCGCAAGCGTTGGCGTTGTGGTCCTGCTTGTCGATCGAGGCGCCCTCGACCTGCAGGAAGAAGCCGTTGCTCTGGCCGTTCGGGTTGGCCTCGAGCAGGTCGATGGCCTTGCGCGTCATGTCGGCCAGGGAGGCGGAGTTGCCGTTGGCGTTCTTGTTGCCGAGCCAGTCGGGGTTGGTGGAGCACTGGATCGGGTTCTCGTCCTTGGCCGGGTCCTTCTTGGTGGCCACGCTCGGCGCGAACTGGGTCTGCAGGTTGCCGTCGGCCATCAGGGCCAGCACCGGCTTGCCGTCATACTGCAGGGCGTTGAGCGCGTCGACGTCCTTCTCCACGGTTTCATAGCCCATCGCCTTGGCCTGATCCCACACGGTCATGCCGGCGTACTCGCCGCCCTGCACGGTCTGGTGCAGGTACTTGGCGCCGCCGCCGATGGTCACGTCGGCGCGGGTGTCGAGCATCTGCTCGGAGATCGAGCCGATGCCGCCGTTCTCCTTGAGCTGGGCGACCTCGCACTGGCCGGCGGCGTTGTTGCTGGAGCCGTCGGTCTTGCCCTGCGGGCCGTAGCAGGAGCGCAGCGTCGAGTGCGACATCTGGGCGGCCGGGGTGGCGTCCTGGATCTCGGAGGTGGTCACGTTGCCGGTGGCCTTGCCGGCGGCCTTGGCGAGCTCGGTCAGGTTGAGCTGCGGGTTGCCGTAGACGTCCACGTCGAGCGCGTTGTTGTAGGTCTTGGTGCCGGTGGCCCAGGCGGAGCCGGAGGCCGCGGAGTCGGTCACCGGGGTGACGGTCGGGTTGCCCTTGTCCTGGATGCCGTTGCCGAGCGAGAACGTGGTGTACTGGCCGGTGCCGACGGTGGTGTCGCCGTAGGCGGACGGCTGGCCGATCTTGTCGAGGCCGTCGAACGAGCCGTTCGCGCCGTACAGGTAGTCGCGGGCGACGGTGATCTCGGAGTCGCCCATGCCGTCGCCGATGAACAGGATGACGTTCTTGGCGTTCTGGTTGCCGTACATGCCGGCGATGCGCTGCGCGGCGCCGTGACCGGCCAGTTCGGCGGCGGACTTGCCGGTGGCCGCATAGGCCATGCCGCTGACGCCGGCAAGCGTGGCGGCGGCCACGAGCGCCGCCACCGTTCCCTTCAACACGTGATGCTTGTTCACTTCATGCCTCTTTTCGTTGGCTTCACAACGAGGCCGGCCGCGCACCCCACGGGTTACGACCGCCCTCGGGATTCCGGTCATGTCAGGCTTCCCGACCCTTCCGGCTTCCCCACCACGCACGGTAGAACGCCAAACCGTCGGCCAGCTGACGGCATCGCCACGCAATGGTGAACAACTGCAATGGGCAACGAACTCTCCATGAACCGCAAGCGACTACGTATCCGGACATCGGTGTTACATGCGGGATTGCGGTCCTCGTCGACTGAAAGTTGGAAAAGTGGCAAATCCACCACCAAAACTGGTTGGAACAATGGCAGCACAACGCTAGACGGCGTGTTGTCGCAGCCGTGCGACGACACGCCATTTAAGAGGGCGATTCAAGCGCGTGTTGTCGCGAAAGCGAGACAACACGGACGTTTGGAGCTAACGGTTAAAGAACTCGTTGTGAAGCGTGGAGCAGCTTCGCACTACCTCCAACTTCACAACAGGACCGGCGGAATTCCGCCGGTCCTGAATGTGAAACCCGAGGTAGTGCGAACCACCGCTGGGCATCAACTCCTCAGCAGCACCTCCTCCAAGGCACCGATCACGCTTTCGGGCATGTGCGACTGGAAGAAGTCACGCTCATTGCGCTGCTCGCGCTCCAGCGTGCGCAGTCCCGGAATCGCGGCCACACCGTAGCGGCTGATCTGCGCCATGGCATGCTCCTTGGTGGTGTACAGCATCTGCGCGTCAAACAGGATGCGTTCGCAGTCCGCCTCAACCGGGGATTCGGCCAGGGCAAGCCCTTGCGGGAACAGCACCTGGATCCGCGCCGAGGAGGGCACGTCGTACAGCTTCACGCTCAGGCTCATCGTCTCCGCATCGTAATCCACCACCGTGGTGCCGACCAGGTCCTTGTCCCAGGCTTCGCCGCCGACGATCACCTGCATGGCCGATCGGGCCACGCCACGGAAGATCAGGGTCCAGTCGCGCCGTTCCGGCACCACCGACGTGTTGCCGGTCGGCGCTTCGATGACGAATTGCGGGGAGCGCCCATCATCCCACTGCCAGGTCATGGCGGTCACGGCCGTGGCGGATTCCTGCGCTGCAGCGGCGTCGGCGCACACCTCGCGGAACTCGCCGGAGTCCTCACGCATGGCGAACGAGCCGTCCGCACCGGGGAAGATCACCACATCCAACGCACGCGGGTTCACGGTCATATCCGAAAGCGGATCGGACTGCATCGACACGATGCCGCCGGCCTTGGCGAACACCGGAATCCGGTCGATTGTGCGCCACACCGCCAGGCGGCGGCCCGCCGGATCGGCGGCTACATAGCGGCGGCCGTCGAAGAAATCGAACCAGTCGCCCTGCGGCAGCCAAGCATCGGCCTTACCGCGCATCGAGGCCTTGTCCATCGGATCGACCACCGGCGCCACCACCAGCTCGGTGCCGAACCGGAACTCGTCGGGCACCTCGTAGGACTCGCCCAGATTCGGGTTGGCCCAGTACATCGGCTCGACGATCGGGTCGCCGTCGAGCGCGGCGCGCCAGTTCATCGTGTACAGATACGGCATCAGCGCCTGGCGCAGCCGCAGCACGTCCACCATCGCGGAGCGCACCGGCTCATGGAAGTTCCACGGCTCCTTGCCGGAGAACGGCGAGCAGGTGGAGTGCAGGCGGTTGATCGGGCTGAACACGCCGAGCTGGTACCATCGGGCCTCCAGCTCCTCGTCGCGGTAGCCGAACATGTGGCCGCCGATGTCATGGCTCCACCAGCCGTAGCCGATGTTCGAGGCGGTGGCGGTGAAGTACGGCTGGAACTTCAGCGACTTCCAGGTGATCACGGTGTCCCCGGAGAAGCCGACCGGGTAGCGCTGCGAGCCGGGGCCGGCGAAGCGCGAGAACGTCAGCGGCCAACGGCCGTCGCGGGCCGAGTCGCAGTAGTGCATGTGGTTGAGCACCCATAGCGGGTCCAGGCCGGGCTGGCGGGTCACGCCGCCCTGCTGCCAGTCGATCCACCAGAAGTCGATGCCGTCGGCCTCCAGGTCGTGGTGCATGTCGAAGTACGCCTGCACGAACTTCGGGTTGGTCAGGTCGAACTCGACCGGCTCCTGGGCCTCCGCATCCACGCCGACCGTGGCGGCGGCCTTGGCGTAGGGCTTCTCGAAGGCGCGGATGCCGTCGCGCGGATGGATGTTCACCGTGGTGCGCAGGCCGCGCTCGTGCAGGCCGTCCAGGAAGCGCTTGGGGTCGGGGAACAGCTTGGGGTTCCACGTGTAGCCGGTCCAGCCGGAGCCGTACTTGGGGTCGACGTCGTCCACCAGATGCCAGTCCATGTCGATCACCGACGTGGTGAACGGGATGCCCTCGGCCTTGAACCGGTCCATCAGATCGAGGTATTCGTCCTGCGAGTAGCGGTAGTAGCGGCTCCACCAGTTGCCGAGTGCGAAGCGCGGCAGCAGCGGCGCGGGCCCGGACAGCTTCTGGAAGTCGTGAACGGCCTCGCGGTAGCGGCGGCCGTAGCCGAAGAAGTAGATGTCGGTTTCGCGATGGTCGCGCGGGGCGACGCCGATGCCGCCGTACGCCACGACGCCGTCGGGCAGGTTGCCGTCCGCGTCGGCGGTGACGAACACGTTCGACGCGGAATCATCCAGCACGGCCCAGCCATCGCGGGAGATCACGCCTTGTCCGAGCGGAATCGCGCCGTCGGCCTCATCGAGCGTGCGTGCGGTGCCGCCGAGATTGCCTTTGGGATCGTCGCCGTAATGCCAGGTATTGAACTGCGAGTCCGGCACGCCCTTGACGACGATCGTCAGCCCCTCCTTGCTGAACGGCTTGCGGTCGTAGGTCAGACGCAACGCCGGCGTTTCGACGACGAGCATCCCGTCGCGTTCGCCGGTGGTGTAATCCACGGCACCAGATGGCAGGAAGGCGCGGTCGACGGCCATCAGCGTGGCTCGGTCCTCGAACTCGCCGCTGTCGGACCATTCCAAACGGATCAGGGATTCGGTGATCAGTCCGATGCGCCAGTGCTCACCTTGCAGCGTGGTGGTCGGACTCATTGCGGGATGCATGCCCCGCAGGAAGCGGCCAAAACCCTGAAAGTCCTGAAAAGACATGTGCTTCCAACTCCTTTGTTTCATTGTGCTTCAATGGATGATTACGCTTGCACGCAAGTATAGTGCAAACGTTCGCAAAACACGCCTGACGGTTATGCATAGTAATTGTCACGCCCGCCGTTACCCGCCCCGACAAGACCAGCAGGCTGGGGCACACCCATCCCGCCATATTGTCCGAATCCCCAGATTCGAGCAAACACCCAAACCCAAGGCCGCATGCAACAGGGCCCCTCGGGAAATCCGAGGGGCCAAGGAGTCTAGGGGCGCGGGAAGCGCGCTGGCTCAGATCATCATCCACACGGTGGTATCGGCGGGCAGGATGAACCCGCTGATCGGCTCCGAGGCAAAGATGATCTCGCCGGCCGGCAGTTCTACGGGATCCGGCCCAAAATTGGTGATGCTGGCGAAGCGGTCGCCGCCCTCATCGGCGCTGACGCGCGAATACGCCACCACCTGGCCCGCCTTGTCGCCGAACTCGGACTCCCCGATCCAACGGATCGACGTGTCGCCGGTCGGCGTGAGCATCCGCTGACGGAACGCGATGGCCCTGCGGTACAGGTTGAGCATCGAGTCCGGATCGGAATCCTCCACGTCGGCGGCGAAGTCCTTGTACCACAGCGGCTGGGGCAGATGCGGATCGGCGGCGGGCGTACCGTCGGGGCGCGCGGCAGGCGAGAACCCGAACGAGGCACCGGTGCCGAACTTCGCGTCCCACGGCGCCGGGGTCGGCGTATCGGCGGCGGACCACGGCAGCGGCACGCGGCAGCCGTCACGCCCCTTGGCCGTGCGTCCGTGGTCGGTGCGGAACGGAGTCGGGTCCTCCAGGCGGCCCCACGGGATGTCCGCCACCTCGAACAGGCCCAGTTCCTCGCCCTGATACACGTACACGGAACCGGGCAGACCGAGTTCCATCATGATCGCGGCGCGGGCACGGCGGGTGCCGAGCTCCCGGTCCTCGATGAAGTTCGAACCGCTGCGCAGCAGCCAGGCGTCGGCCAGCTGGTGGTACCACTGTGTCTTCACCTGTGGCAAGCCGTACCGGCTGGCATGGCGGACCACGTCATGGTTGCTCATCACCCAGGTGGTTGTGGAGCCGGATTCCTCGGCGGATTCCAAGCCTTCGCGGATGGCGGTGCGGAAGTCCTCTGCGAACCAGTCGGCCTTGGCGAACTCGAAGTTGAACACCTGCCCCAGCTCCTCCTCAGAGGCGTACAGATGCTGATGCTCGGGCACCACCCAAGCCTCGCCGACGGCGAAGCGCGGCGGGTCGTACTCGTTGAACACCTCGCGCCATTCGCGGTAGATGTCATGCACCTCGGGGCGGTCCCACAGCGGATTCGTGCCGTCATGGCACAGTCCCTCCAGCGGGTTGCCCTTCAGCGCCAGCTCGGTCAGCGGCGCGCTGTCGAGGTCCTTGGCCAGACCATGCGCCACGTCGATGCGGAACCCGTCGGCGCCATGGTCGGACCAGAAGCGCAGGGTCCTCTTGAACTCCTCGTGGACCTCCGGGTTCTTCCAGTTGAGGTCGGGCTGCTCCTTGGCGAACATGTGCAGGTACCACTGGCCGTCCGGCACCCGTTCCCACGCGCCGCCGCCGAAGATCGACTGCCAGTCGTTCGGCGGCAGTTCGCCGTGCTCGCCCCGGCCATCCCGGAAGATGTACCGGTCGCGGGCGGGGGAACCGGGCTCCGCCGCCAGCGCCTCCTGGAACCAGACGTGTCCATCGGAGGTGTGGTTCGGCACGATGTCCACGATCACCTTCACGCCGGCCTCGTGCGCGGCGGCGGCCATCGCGTCGAAGTCGTCCATGGTGCCCAGACGCGGATCCACGTCACGGTAATCGATGACGTCGTAGCCGCCGTCGGCCAGCTCGGACGGATAGAACGGCGAGAGCCAGATGGCGTCCACGCCCAGTTCCTTCAAGTAGGGGATGCGGTCGGTCACGCCGGCGATGTCGCCCAGACCGTCGCCGTTCACGTCCTTGAAGCTGCGCGGGTAGACCTGGTAGACCACCGCTTGTTTCCACCAGTCCGCATGGGTGTTGTTCAGGGTCATATACAGCTCCTTTCGGCCACACATGATGTACAGCGCTGTCAACATCTGATCCGACGCAAATGCACCGTAATCCGAGTATCAGTGTAGCAAATAGTGCAAACGTTATCATCCGTGTTGCAGGTTCGCACTACCGCAGGGTTTCAATGGCGACGGGTTGATATTCCGCCACGTGAAATTTCAGCCCCGAGGTAGTGCGAACACCGCCTTCATTTACTCCACTTCATCAACCACCTCAGCGGAAAATAATGTCAAGTTCTACACTTTTTTCCGGAAAAAAAGTGTATACTTCTACACTAATTTCTGTTCGTGGCCAAGGAGGATCCCATGCCGAACATGCGTCGCGCCATCAGCCACAAGCTTCAGGCATGGAGCGAGTCATCGCACCGCAAGCCCTTGGTGATTTTCGGCGCACGGCAGGTGGGGAAAACCTACGCCATCAAACAGCTTGCCTCAGACCGCTACGATTCTCTGGCCTACATCGACTTTTCCCGGGACGCCCGAGCAGCGGCCTTATTCGACGCTTCACTCGCGCCAGCCGAGCTCGTGCCCAAGCTGGAGGTTTTTCTGCATACCCTCATTGACCCCGATCGCACATTGATAGTCTTCGACGAAGTACAGTTGTGCGAAAGAGCGTTGACCTCGTTGAAATATTTCTGCGATGACGCACCGCAATACCACGTCGTGGCAGCCGGTAGTTTACTAGGCGTCGCCCTCAAACGCGAGCTGTACTCGTTCCCCGTCGGCAAGGTCGATTTACTGCAGCTGCGCCCATTGAGTTTTGAAGAGTTCCTGTGGGCACGCGGAGAAACACGTCTGGCCGACGCCATACGCGACGCGTATGAGAACGCCCCAGATCAGGCGTTCGCCCTGCATGATCGCGCCATGCAGCTTGTCCATGAATATGAGCTCATCGGCGGCATGCCGGAAATCGTCTCGGCATACGTCGCCAATGATGCCCCCGGCATCGACGCAATGGAATCTGCGCGCAACAAGCAGCAGGAAATCAACGTGGCATATCTCGCGGATATGGCCAAGTACGCCACACCCACGGAAACGCCGCGCATCATGGCCGTATGGAACAGCATTCCCCAGCAACTGGCCAAGGAGAACCATAAATTTCAGTACAAGCTCATCAAGTCGGGGGGCCGGGCTGCAATATACGAGAATGCCATCGCATGGCTGGACGCCGCAGGCATCATCATGAGATGCACCCAAGTCACCGAGGCCACGGCACCGCTGAAAACCTTCGAGAACAGTAGCTCGTTCAAGATATATACAGCTGATGTCGGATTGCTGTCGGCGCAGTATGAAGCCATCCCGCAGGATCTGGAACCGGCGACGGACAAGGCAGCCGGATTCCGCGGAGGCATCACCGAGAACTATGTGCTGCAGCAGCTCGTCGCCTCGGATTCATCCGTATATTACTGGGGTACTACCAGCAAAGCAGAGGTCGAATTCATCGCCCGCGCCAAACAAGGCGACGTCATCCCCATCGAGGTCAAGTTCGGACGCAACGTCACCGCCAGAAGCCTCGAATCATTCCGGGAACGCTACCATCCGCCGTATCTCGTGCGCGTCAGTGCACGTAACTTCGGTGTCGGCAACGGTATCCGCAGCATTCCCTTATATGCGGCTTGGCTTCTGGGGGAAGACCTCCAGTAGCGCAGAGGCAGGTTCGCACTACCTCGGGGTTTCTATGCCGGAGGGTTGATATTCCGGCGATTGAAATTTCAAACCCGAGGTAGTGCGAAGCCCGTCTCAGCGGTTCAGCGCCGCGGCCAACGACTGCACCCGCGGCAGGTCGAAGACCTCCTCGGTATGCACCACGCGCCCGGTCTCGTCGGCCAGCGGGATGCGCCAGTTCGGGTACTCCCAGCTGGTGCCCGGCTGGTTCTGGGTGCGGTGCTCGCCCACGCCGTCCACCAGCGCGGCCTGCACCAGCACGCTCGGCGAATCCCGCAGCATGACGTGCATGGCCTCCACTACACGCTGGATCAGCGCCTCGCGGTCGGCCGTCTCGGCATCGTCGGCGTCCGGCGCGCAGGCGGCCTTCAGCCCGTCGGCCACCTCCTGCGGCAGGTATCCGCGCGAAACCAGCAGCGCCAGCATCTGATCGATCTCGGCCTGTACCTCGGCGCGGAACTGCTCGGCCGGCTCGTTGAGCAGGTCAAGCTCCTCGCGCAGATCGACGTGCTCCAGCTTCAGATAGCCCGCCGTCGGCGGCAGGTCATGCGTGGTCACGGAAGCGAGCGCGTACTTGCGGTAGTCCTCCGGCGGGGCATACGGGTCGCCGGCGTTCGGGGAGTTGTCCACGCGGGAGAACCATTCCACGGCGGTGCCCAGCACGCCGTGTTCGACCAGCACCTTGGAGACGTATTCGGGCACGGTGCCCAGATCCTCGCCGATGACCACACCGTTCGCGCGGGAGGCCTCGATCGCCAGGATGGAGAGCATGACCTCGTGGTTGTAGGTCACATAGGCACCGTCGCGCGCGGTGCAGCCGCGCGGGATCCACCACAGGCGGAACAGGCCGAGCACATGGTCGATGCGCAGGGCGCCGGCGTGTGCGAACATGTTGTGCACCATCTCACGGTAGACGCGGTAGCCGGTCGACTCCAGATACTGCGGACTGAACGGCGGCTGGCCCCAGTCCTGTCCGAGCTGGTTGTAGAAGTCCGGCGGAGCGCCGACCGTCACGCCGTCGGCGAATCGTTCGGGACTCCACCACACGTCGGCGCCGAGGGCGTGCACGCCCACCGCCATGTCCTGCATCAGGCCGAGCGCCATGCCGGCGTCCTTGGCGGCCTGCTGCGCGGCGGCCACCTGCTCGTCGGCAATCCACTGCAGCCAGCGCTGGAACTCGAACATGTCATGGTGGTCACGCACCAGGGCCGCCACGGCCGGCGAGTTCTTGTCGGTGCGGAAGAACCACGAGTTCTCCTCCCACGGCGCGCCCCACACCTCAAACGCCAGGCACCAGGTGGCGAAGGCGTCCAGGTCCGGCCCCGCCGCGCGCTTGAACTCGGCGAAGGCCGCCTCGCGCTCCTCGGAGCGCGGCGCGGAGAAGATCAGCCACAGCGCCTGCCGTTTGGCGTCCCACGAGGCGTTGATGTCCATCGGCTCGGCGCTGTCGTTGGCCTCGGCCACCGAGGCGTGCAGCGCCTCGACCTGCGCGCGGGCCGCGTCGTCAAGCGCCGCGTATTCGGGGATGTCCTGCGGCCGGATATAGGTGACGTTGAGGAATCGACGCGATTCCGGCAGGTACGGCGAGGGCTGCAGCGGGGGCACCGGGGCGCCGGCGTGGATCGGGTTGATGAGCATGAAGTCGGCGTGCGACTTCTCGCCGGCGTCGCCGACCAGCCGCTTCAGGTCGCCGTAGTCGCCGACGCCCCATGAGTCGGCCGACCGCACGGAGTACATTTGGGTCATCCACCCCCAACGCTGCCGCTGGCGCACCGCCTCGGGCAGCTCGATGCGCGGCGGGGCGACGACGACCGTGGCGCGGCGCTGCACGCCGCCGACCTGCACGTTGAGCGCGTGGTATCCGATCGGCAGGTCGTCCGGCAGCGTGAGTTCCAGCTGTTCGCCGAAATCGGCGTCCTTGTGCGTGCAGAGGTTCCCGCGCAGGTCGCCGGCGTAGGCGGTTCCATCCTCCAACGCCAGCGTCAGCGCCACCAGCGCGTCCGCCGAACAACGCAGCGGCACGACGTTCGCCCTGCCGGTGATGGCCAGCACGGTCGGAGGCACCAGCTGTTCGCGCTGGCGGCATTCGGTTTCCAGCAACGACTTGCTGATGGCCGCGGGATTCGAGGCGTCCACGCCCAACGACGCCAGTACGGCGACGAGTACCTCGTCGCGGATTTCGACGTAGGCTCCGAGCTGGTCGATGTACGACGTGGAGACGCCGCACGCCTTGGCCAGACGGATGAGCGGACGCTTGAGGCGCGCCGGGCTTTCCTCCCGTTGGGCGGTCTGCGTCTGATTCTGAGCTTCATTGCTATCAGTCATCGGTTCTCACCTTTTCTGCAGTGATGTGATGATGCGTCGCCAGCGAGGACGACCTCGTGATGCTAGCGCTTGCATTATAAATCTATCCGCTTAGATTCTAGAGCGTCGCATCGACGAAATGTCAGGGGCAACCGTCACCAATCCCATGTTTTTCGTGTTTTCTCGGAACGTCACACCCGCCCGATACGCCTTGCGACCGAAGCCACAACGCTCTCGGAGGTACACGCCACAGCCTATCGCATCATGCCAACGTTTGCAAGAGAGCGCCGGGGCATGTTCCGCACGTCCGGCAACCGCACCGCCCGACCGCCGCCAGGCGAACGGCTACGCCATGCCGATCCGCCCAAACACCAGCAGTTGCAACGGATACAGCGCATAGAACAGCCATTTCACCCACGGCGCGGGATACCCCTCCCTCCGCGAGCGCCAATGCAGCAGCATCACGCCCAGCACCGGCAGGATAAACATGCAGGCGCCGAACGCGCCCGCCGTGAGCATCATCGTGTTCTCGCGCCTGGCCAGCGTGTAGAAGATCACGGCGAACACCAGGGTCATCAGTCCCTCGCCGACCAGACCGAGCCGCAGCCCCACATTGAACAGGTACGCCCATAATGTGGCCGCGAGCAGCACCGCAATCCGGATCGCCCATGACGCCACGTCGCGGCGCCCTTGGAACGCGCGGAGCACCATCAGCGCGATCAGCGCGATGCACAGCCCCCACACCGGATTCTGCGAGGTCATGTCGAAGAACCGCCCCGACGTCGCCATATCGTAGGGTACCTCGGACACCGCCGCCAGCACGGCCAGCCGGACCAGATACCATCCGGCGGCGTGCGTGCGGCGGAATCCGTTGACCAGCATCCACGCATACAGCGGCACCGCGCACCAGGAGAACGCGTCGGTCACCACCACGCCGGTCAGCGCGCCCATATCCGCCGTGGCCAGGTCGCCAATGCCGGGCAGCAGCACCGCGGTGCTGAACGACCCGAGCATGACCAGCAGCAGCGCGACGATCTTCATCGCGAACGTGGTGATGCCTTTGGCGTTGTCCAGCGAGGCATCATGCCCGGCAACAGATTCGTTCATCGTGTTCACATGTCCTTCCGTCAACATTGTCCGTCAGTCCATCGCGCCCTATGCCGGCATTCCTATTGTGCATCGTCGACGCACCGCTGCCACACCGTAAACGACCGTGCCGGCAACGTCACCGTGGCCGTCCCGCGGGCGCCGTGCCCGGTTTCGGCACCGGCATCCGGCGGCGTGGCCCGCCCGGACAGCGCGTCGGTCGAATCGGCGATGACGCTCCACGCGCCGTCCGAGGCGACCCCGCCCGTCATATCAAGCGCGGACTCCCCGTACCCTGCGTTGGCCGCCATCACCAAATCGCCGACACGGTACGCCACCACATCGTCCGCGGACGGCAGCGGGACGCGCGCGCCCCGGCACAGTTCCGGATGCGACCGCCGCAGCGCGATCAACGTCCGGTACCAATCGACCAGCGGCGCCATCCGCACGGCGCGCCGCCAATCCAGCAGGTTGAGCGAGGCCGGCCGGTCGAAGGAGTCGGAGCAGCCGAACTTCGTGCGGGCGAACTCCTCGCCGGACAGCAGGAACGGCAAGCCGGCCGCGGTCATCACCAGGCCCGCGGCCATGGCGTTGGCCGCCAGCATGTCCGCGACGTCACCGTGGCATCCGCCGGTTTCGCCGCCGACCGCATTGTCCGCCGCGCCGCCACCGACAGGACCCGCCGCTTCCCCGGCCACCCCGCCGCACGCGCCGCAAGCCGCGTAATCCGCCTCCGTCGGCCCGCCCGGGCACATCGTGGCGCACAGCTTGTCCCACAGCGTCAGGTCGTCGTGCGCGGAGACGTACTGCACCAGCTGCATCGGGTCCTTCGGCTCGCCCACCGCGCCGTGCCAGGCGTCCACCGCCTTGCGCACGGACGGGGCGAACGCCCGGCCGAGTCCGTTGACGAACCCGGCCTGATCGGAGTACAGCACGTGTCCTTTGATCGAGTCGCGAGTGGCGTCGCAGAACCAGCCGATACGGCGGTCCAGCCGGCCCACGCCGCCCTTGTTCGACAGGATCGTCCCGGGTTCCACGGCCGAGTCGGCGGCCGACCACGGCTCGCCGTACAGCAGGATCCGCCGCCCGTCCGGCAGCGCGTCGACCGAGGCGCGCACGGCGTTCATGGTCTCCACGTCGATCAGGCCCATCAGGTCGAACCGGAACCCGTCGATATGGTATTCGCGGGCCCAGTACGTCACCGAATCGACGATGTACCGGCCGAACATCGCGTGTTCGCTGGCCGTGTCGCTGCCGCAGCCGGAACCGTTGGCGAGCGCCCCATCGTCCGTGCGGCGGCAGAAGTAGCCGGGCACCATGCGTTCGAACCAGTTGTCGGCGGAGTACATGTGGTTGTAGACCACGTCCATGATGACCTTGAACCCCGCGCGGTGCAGGGCCTGGATCATCGTCTTGCATTCGCGGATCCGCACCTCGCCGTGGTAGGGATCGGTGCTGTAGGAGCCTTCGGGCACGTTGTAGTTGACCGGGTCGTACCCCCAGTTGAACTGGCCGTCCTCGGGCCGGGTCTCGTCCACGGAGCCGTAGTCGTAGAACGGCAGCAGCTGCACGCAGGTCACACCGAGGCGCTTGAGGTAGTTCAGGCAGGTGGGCGATGCGGGATCGCCCGTGATGTGGGTCCCATCGTGCGTGAAGGCCAGGAACTGCCCGCGATGTTCCGCGGGCACCCCGCAGTCCAGGTCGTTGCTGAAGTCGCCGACATGAGTCTCCCATACGACCAGTTCGCCGTCGGGGATATCGGGGCCGCGGTCCTTGCCCCATCCCTCGGGGTTGGTTTGGGCCAGGTCCACGACCATGCTGCGCGCGCCGTTCACGCCGGCCGCGCGCGCCCAGGGGTCGGCGACGCGGTTCACGGTGCCGTCGGGGAAGGCGACCAGAAAATCGTAGTAGACGCCCGCCAGCCATTCCGGGATCTCCGCGTGCCAGGTGCCGCGCGGGCCGGACGCCATGGGACGCTCGGCGATGGCGCGTGCGCCCGGCTCGTCGTCGGAACCGGTGGCGAACAGGCGCAGCGTCACGGCTTCGGCGGTGGGGGCCCAGACGGTGAACGCCGTGCCGTCGGCGGTGAGGCGTGCGCCCAGCTCGCCGTCGTACGCGGGCAACGTGGAGATCGGATTAACCGTGGAACGTTGGTAATCACGGGGTTGCGTCATCGGAACTCCTTGCATGACAACGATGGTACAGGTCCGGGGCAACGACCGGCATTGCCCCGGACCACCGTCCCGCGGAACGGAGACGTAAAGGAAAGGGATTCCCCCGTCTCCATCCGCATGACAGGTGTTGGTTTTCGTGTGTGCCGGCTCAGCCCTTGACGGCGCCGGACATGGCCTCCTGGTAGTAGCGCTGCATGACGATCGTCAGGATGGCGATCGGGATGGCGATGATCACGGCGGCGGCCGCGAATCGCGCGAACCAGGAGTTCAGGTACTCACGGCTGAGCATCTGGTACAGGCCCAGCGCCACCGTGTAGTTGTCCTGCGTGCGGCAGATGGCCTTGGCCATCACGAAGTCGAGCCAGGGGCCGAGGAACGCGGTCAGGGCCTGGTAGACGAGCATCGGCTTGCACACCGGCAGGATGATGAGGCGGAAGGTCTGCCAGCGGGTGCAGCCGTCAAGCGCGGCGGCCTCGTCCAGGGACATCGGGATGGTGTCCATGTAGCCCTTCATCACGTAGAAGCCCGCGCCGGCGCCGGCCGAGTAGACCAGGATCAGCGCGACGGTGACGCCGATGCCTTGGGTCAGGCCCAGCGACTTGAGGATGAAGTAGATCACGACCACGGACATGATGTTCGGGAACATGCCGAGCACCAGCACCACGTTCATGAAGGACTTGCGGAAGCGGAAGCGCAGGCGGCTCATCGAGAACGCCACGCACAGCACGAAGAACACGTTGATCAGGCACGAGATCACCGCAATGATGAACGTGTGTATGAACATCTTCGGGAAGTTCAGGATGTGCGTGTCGGTGAACAGCTGGATGTAGTTGTCCAGCGTGTACTCCTCCGGAAAGAACGACGGGTTGTACGGTCCCGGGTTCGCGTTGAAGCTCTCCATGACCACCCATGCGATCGGGATGATCCAGATGACGGCCAGCACCACGAGCAGCAGGTGGCTCAGCACATCGCCCACGATGCGCCGCTTGCGCTGGTCGTGCAGGAACGGATTGCTTTCGGCCTTGACAGTGGCCGACTGGGTTGCTTGGCTCACCGGAAGCCTCCTTCGTTCTTATAGGATCCGCTGCTGCGGTAGGTGATCAGCGAGACAATCGCCAGCACCACGAATGTGAAGATGCCGATGACGCCGCCGAGGTTGTAGTCGCCGCGATCCACCGTGAGCTTGTACAGCCAGGTGATGAGCAGGTCGGTGGAGCCGGCGGTGTCGCCGACGGCGGTCGGGTTGCCTCCGGACAGCAGATAGATGACGTTGAAGTTGTTCACGTTGCCCGTGAACGTGGTGATCAGGTACGGGGTGAGCACGAACACCAGATACGGCATCGTGATGCGGGTGAACGTCTGCCACCAGTTCGCGCCGTCGATCCTGGCGGCCTCGTACTGGTCGGCGGGGATGTTCTGCAGGATGCCGGTGATCTGCATGATCGTGAACGGGATGCCGATCCACAGGTTCACCACGATCACGGTTACGCGGGCCCAGGTCGGATCGGTGAAGAACGGCAGCGGTTCGGTGATCCAGCCCCAGGATTCGAGCGTGCTGTTGATGGCGCCCTCCGGCTGGAGCATCTGGTTGATGGCCAGCAGAGAGACGAACTGCGGCACGGCCATCGACAGGGAGAAGATCGACCGCCACATGCCCTTGAAGCGCGTGGTCTTGCGGTTGATGATCATCGCCAGGAACAGGCCGAAGAAGAAGTTCAGGAACGTGGCGAAGATGGCCCAGATCAGCGTCCAGCCGAGCACACGCACGAACTGGTTGGCGGTCACCGCGCCGGTCTCGGCGAACAGCGAACCGAAGTTCTTGAAGCCGACCCAGTCGAACAGCAGCACGTGGTCGGAGTCGTAGCTAGTGAACGCGATGCAGATCATGATGAGCGTCGGCAGCACGGTGAACACCAGGATGCCCACCACCGGCAGGAACATCATCGAAACCTGCGCGTTGCGGTCGGTCAGATTGCGCCAGTCGTCCAGCAGCGTGGGCGCGGCGCCGGTCTCGCGCTGGAGCACCTGCGCCTTGTAGGCGCTGCGCACCGCGTACGACCAGAACACCACGAACAGGACGGTGATGAACACCGTGGCCACGCCGGCGGTCAGCAGCAGCACGGAGTTGTCGCCGGCGTCGTAGTACCAGTAGCCGTCGATCTTCTGGCGGGTCTGGGTGCGCGACCCCAGCGAGACGAGCGTGCCGAGACTGCCGACGCCCACCGTCGCCATGTAGACGATGTAGGCGATCTCGACGGCCAGGAACAGCAGGCCCTTGACGATCTGCTTGCGGGCGATGTTGCCCGCGCCCAGGATCAGGAACGACAGGCGCGTCAGGGCGTCGCCGTCCTTGGCGGCCGCGCGCAGCGTGTAGCGCGACGGCGGGATATAGTCCGTCTTGCGGCGGATCAGGCCACGCTTGGCGGGGCGTGGCGAAACGGTTGCTTCCATGTTCAAACCCTTCCTTGCATCACATCAGGCTCTCGTAGGACGCCATCCACCGCTCGGTCTGCTCGGCCGCGTTGTCCAGCGTGACCTCGCCGTTGTAGATGGCCTTGCCGAAGTTCTCACAGGGGACCCAGAAGTTATTCATCTCCGAGATGGACGGCTGGACCACCGACGTGTTGGCGATCGTATCGATCTGCGCCTGGGCCACGGCGTCGGCCTCGACCTCGGGGGTCGCGGCCACCTTGACGTCCGAGGGGATGACCGAGCGCATCGTGTAGTGCTTCTCCTGCGAGTAGGTGCCGGACAGGAACGCGGCGAACTGGTCGGCGGCCTTCGGATGCTTGCTGTACGGATTCCACGCGTACACGGTGGACCCGGCGAACGCCTTCATCTGCACCTGCTGGCCGTTCAGAGTGAAGCAGGGCGGCTGCGCCACGCCCCAGTCGTCGCCCAGGTTCGCGCGCACGGTGGCGGCGTCCCAGTTGCCGGTGAAGACCACGTCCACCGAGCCGTCCTTCAAGCCCGCCAGACCGGAACCGTTCTGGTCCAGCACGAAGTTCGGGTTGTTGCGGAAGTTGACCAGATACTCGGTCACGGCCGCGCCGATCTCGCCACCGAACTGCACGCCGGCCGCGCCGTCCGTGCCATCGGGGCCGAACAGCTCGCCGCCGGCACCCATGTAGAACGCCGGCACGTACCATGAGTTGGTCAGCGGGAAGGAGACCTTGCCCTTGGCCAGCATGGCGTCCAGCGACGTGATGTCCTCTTCGGTGAACTTGCTCTTGCGGTAATACATGAACCAGGTGTTGCCGGCCAGCGGCACGCCGTAAACGTTGCCGTCCTCGCCGCGCACCGTGTCCAGCATGGTCTCGCTGCCTTCGGTCTGTTCCTCCAGCTGCGCCATCGTCGGATCGCTGACCTGGCCGATCGCCCCGGCGTCCAGCAGGGTGCCCAGCTGGTCGGAGGCGAACGAGTAGACGTCGGCCGCCACGGTCGGGTCCTGCTTGGCCACGCCCGCGGCGTCGGCGGAGGCGACGACCTGGTTCTTCCAGGTGATGTTGTATTCGGGATGCTCCTCCTGGAATGCCTTCTCCATTTCCTGGAGCCAGGAGTCCTCATTGGCCTGGTCCTCCTGGGATGCCCAGACGACCAGGGTGATGTTCTCGGCGTCTCCATTGGCGGATGCGCCCGTGCCGCAGGCGGAGAGCCCTCCTGCGAACAGCGCACATGCCGCCACGGCCGCCAAGGCCTTGTTCCATCGCGCAATCATCGTTGATTTATTCCTTTCTTCGGGTTCTGACTGCGGTATCCGAACCCGCAACGCATCGGATACCCATTACATTGGTTAGTGGGTCCCGCGCCGCGGGGCCCGGTCGCCGAGTGT
>ENA-UOIW01000904-UOIW01000904.1-human-gut-metagenome-genome-assembly--contig:-P58-NODE-904-length-20120-cov-6.565711_pt1 | contig 20120 bp, 22 predicted proteins | sample MGYA00242334_ERZ723881 | MGnify/ENA metagenome assembly ERZ723881 | reverse complement strand
ATACCGAGGACGACGACGACCGCCGGCTCTGGAAGCTTTTTGACCGGCTGGATTGCATGGTGCTCGAAAAGATTTCGTTCCTCCAGCAGAAAATGGCTAGTAAATAGTGATCTCAAAAATATACCAGAGAACCGCCATCCCTCAGGCGGTTCTCTATTTTTATCCAAAGGCAGGTGAAACTAAGTGGCAGCGTTAAGATACAAAACTGCGAAAGAAATGGAAGAGAAAATAGATAATTATTTTGAATCATTGAAGGGCCAACCGCTTTTAGATTGCGAAGGTCAACCTGTTGTATGCAAAGGCCGAATTGTTTTCTTAGAAGAACCCACGCCGCCTACAGTCTGCGGACTAGCGTTGCATCTTGGTTTAAAAAGCCGCCAGTCTTTATTGAACTATAAAAACCGATCCAAAGCATTTGAAGAAGTGATATCCCGGGCAAAGCTTCGAATTGAAGCGTATGCAGAAGGAAGATTATTTGATCGAGACGGATCACGTGGAGCACAGTTTACGTTAGAGAATAATTTTGGATGGAAAAAAGAAGATGCATCAAGCGATGGAGAAGGAAATAACCTTATAGATGCTATAGCAGAAAGTTTAAAGGATTTGAACAAGCGTGAAGTATGATAAGTTCAGCCAAAAACAAATAAAGGCCATGCTTTGGTGGAAAATGGATCGTTACAGAGGCTTTGATGCTATTGTTTGTGACGGCTCTGTACGATCTGGGAAAACCCTGTCAATGACAATAGGGTTTATTTTATGGAGCCTTGAAAACTATCAAAATCAAAACTTCGCTATTTGTGGTAAAACAATTGCCTCAATACGGCGCAATATTGTAATGCAATTAAAGCTATGGCTGGGCGGAATTTGTGAAATCGTGGAGCACCGTAGCCAAAACTACATAGATATATCTATTCGAGGTAAAAAGAATCGGTATTTTATATTTGGAGGACGGGATGAATCAAGTTATTCATTAATTCAAGGTATGACGCTTGCTGGTGTGCTGCTGGACGAGGTGGCGCTTATGCCTCAATCCTTCGTGGATCAGGCTCTCGCCCGCTGTTCTGTGCAGGGGTCGAAGTTCTGGTTTAACTGCAACCCGGAAAACCCTAACCACTGGTTTCACCGGGAGTGGGTTGAGGAAGAATATGGCAAAAAGAACAGACTTCATCTTCACTTTACGATGGATGACAATTTAAACCTGACACAAGAAGTAAAGCAACGCTATGAAAGCATTTACACCGGTGTGTTTTATGAGCGCTATGTTCTTGGTCTGTGGGTTGTGGCAGAGGGTGCAATTTACCCGATGTTCCGAGAAAAAGAGCATCTTGTTCCGTGCGAGGAGAGGAAATACGATCAATATTATATTTCTTGTGATTACGGGACGATGAACCCTTTCTCAGCAGGATTATGGGGAAGATATAAAGGCGTTTGGTACAGGGTAAAGGAATATTATCATAACGGACGCGCCAGCAAGAATGTAAGGACGGATGAACAATATTATAAAGACTTGGAAACCCTTGCCGAGAATCTGCCAATACGATCCGTTATCGTTGACCCGTCAGCAGCGAGTTTTATTGCATGTATCAGGAAGCATGGAAGATTCAACGTAACTTCAGCAGAAAACGATGTGCTTAACGGTATTCGAAATGTGGCAACGTGCCTACAGGAGAAAAAAATCCTATTTAATGATTGCTGCAAAGCTACAGTATCCGAATTTAAATCTTATGTATGGGACGAAAAATCCGGAGAAGACAAGCCGACCAAGGAAAATGATCACGCTATGGATGATATCAGATACTTTGTCAATACAGTAATCAAACCCAAAAGAGGATTTATCACAGCTGGAAATCTTACATTCAGGTGATCTTTATGATACAAATGACGCAAGAACAATTCAAAGGGTACGGAGCAGAAAATATTTCTGAGATAGCTGCGTTCGCGCGCCCATACCTAGAACACAGAATTGACCTTTATAAAAAATACGCACGAAAATTGAACGAAAATCAGTTCATGGGAGAGGGCGATGCCGGGAAGATCGTTGTTGCCTTTGAATACTATATCGTCAATATGGTTCAAGGGTATCTTGGCGGGAAATCTCCTATGTATTCTGTTTCAAGGCCTTCAGATTATACGCTTTCTAAAAATGAAAGAGGAATCATTCAAAAAACATCAAATAAGATCAGAGAAGCCTTTACCGGGAAGAAGCCAAGATATAGTGATGAGCAAAAAAAAGCATATGTGGATTCGTTTTCGGAAGCAATTGAATATATCAGGCGATACAACGATGATGCCGCAACGTATGTAGAGATCGTACACGATTATCTCATAACGACTGCGGCATATATTTATGTTTACGAGAACGAAGATAACGAGATAGTATATACCCGTTTCGATAGTAAGCAAACGGCTGCGGTATATGATTACGCTACTCCTCCGAACATGATTGGCATCGTCAGAATGTGGAAAGAAAAGGATATGTCAGGGAACGATATTGACGTAATCGAACTGATTGATGATTCCTTACGACGAAAATTCGTTGATCGGGTTCCGCAAGAACCGGAAGAGCTTCATTGGAACGATGTCCCATGCGTTGCTTTTGAAAACCCCGATGGGATCGCAGTGTTTGAACCGGCGCTCGAAACGATCTCTGCTTATGAAACTAATTTAGGCAACATACGTAGCATGACGAAATACAATGACGAAGCCAAACTCGTTTTTATTGGATATCGGTACGAAAACGACCTCACGAAAAAGGATGAAGATGGGAATCTTGTGCCAAACCCTGACAGGGAGATTGAAGAAGAGATCATAATGAGAGCGCGTTCTTTATGCATTGATGGCGCAGACAGTACGAGCGGCAGCATTTCGTGGCTAATTAAGGATGTAAATTACGATGGAATTCTTGGAACCTTGAAACAATACCACGATCTGATAACGATGGTCACAGGCGTTCCGAACATGACAGATGAAGCGTTTTCCAACGCTGACAACGCATCTGCATTAGGATACAAGCTCTATGCGCTCGACCAGTATTGCGCTACATTTGACCGGATTGCAAAAAAAGCACTTCTTCGCCTGTGGGAACTGATTACTGGCCGACTAAATCTCAAAGGTGAAAATTTTGATTTTAGAGATATTGACATCAAATTACAAAGGAACATACCAACTGACCGGGATAAAAGCCTTTCACGCGCCATTGACGCTTATAGAGGCGGCTTAATCAGTCAGGAAACAGCAATCAACGAAAGCCAAATCGAGGTAGATGCAAAGGATGAAATGGAACGGCAGAAAACAGAGCAGGAAGAAGATTTTGAAACCATGAAGAAGCGCAATGAAGAATTGAGAACCGAAAGTGAAGAGGACGGAGATGAAGAACAGTCAGAATCAAATCAAGACGTTCTGGAAGATTCCTGACGCACAGCAGGAAAAGCTACTTTCATTGGTTGAAACTGAGCAGAAAGAACTATCGGACACCTTGCAATCAGTTCTTGACCAATTCGGAAATACTGAAATGAAAGGCTACCTTCCAAGACAGAAAATAGAACGTCTGTATCTCGCAATCAGAAGATGGGAACAAGATGGATATGACGAGGGTGAGATGCGGCTATGGATGAATGATTTAAAAAACCGTCGTAGAATACGTGGCGAGGAAGCCTTTTTCATGTTTCTTTTCGCCTCAATGGTGGACTATAACCGTGCAGTAGCGAAGCGGAGCCTCCCTTTTCTGACGGCTTCCGCAATAGCTGCATACAACCATTCCTATAAGATGGCACATGCTGTTACTGGAAAAGGGAAGAGGCAGGAAATCAATCAAAATTTTGTGAAATCATCCCTTGACGGAACGCTTCCGTCAGGGGGCGACTTTTATTCTGGGTTAGAGAATGATGCACATTACCGAGCGCGTCAAGTTCAAGAACAAGCCATATCCAACTTAATTCAAAAGAAGCCCCTCGATATGAATTCTCCTGAATTTGTACGAATCATGAACGCACAAAAACATTGGCAGCTAAGGAGAACGCACGCTTCGGTAGCTGGCGGATACGCCGGATACTACGACATGGTTACATCTTTCATGGTTCATACCGCTGTTGCACAAGCGTACAAGGATGCACAAGTGAAAGAATACAGGTTTATTGCGGTCATCGACGACGTTACCACGACTACATGCAAAGGATTGAACGGGCAAACGTTCCGCATGTCGGATATGAAAATGGGGATCAACTTCCCGCCCACCTACCCGCCGCCGCATCCATGCAGAAGCATTACCGAGCCGATCAAATAGGAGGGATAAATGTGCAGGTTATTGTTGGGGAAAACTGCTATGAAGTAACCAAGCCGGCAGCAAAAGCAATAATGAGAGAAGCGAAAAATGCGGCTTCACATGGAACGGTCTACGCTATCCAAAAAGGGAAATTCATAACGCTTGTAAATCACAAGGGAGACGGACGGTATTTCCGTGAAAACGGATTCAAAATCTACAGAAAAAGGGTGGTTTATGGTGGTCATCATCATAGATGAAGACGGTAGGGAATACACCTCGTTCATTTCGCAAACTCTGGATCGGCTCAAACAATACGATGTGAGAAGCCTCGCGATTGTTGCGCTGACAAATGGCGAAGACGATTCCGTTACAGCTTATTGGAACGCATCGTTGAATGATATCATAAAATCCAAGGATGTGATTGAATATGACGCAATAGACCGGTTTATTGAAGCCAACCTTCAACGGTATCAAGCCATTTTAAACGAACAACTTGAAAACGATGATTAAGGGAGCTATAAAGGCTCCATTTTATCATACAAAAAATCGACGAAAGGAATGATTACATGCCAGAGACAAATGAAAATTTGGAACCGACCCCCAAAGGCGAAGAAGTGAACTACGATGACCTTCTTAAATCCGATGAACGGTTTTCTTCATGGCTTAAATCAAAGACCCAAAAAGCAGCCGAAACCGCCGTGCAGGAAGCGGGCCGGAAATGGAAGATCATGCACGACAACAGCATGAGCGAAGCGGAGCGCTTGCGCAGTATGACGGCGGAGGAACAAGCGGAGTATTACCGTAAAAAGTATGAGGACGCAGAAGCATCCCATCAGCGTAAGGAAAACGCTCGGAAACTGGAAGGAGAAACGGCTTCCCTGTTTTCGCAGAGCGGCATTCCCAACGAATTCCTTCCCTTGTTTAATTTTGAGACGGCGACCGCCGAAAGCGTAAAAAGCCAGGTTGGGCTGCTGTCCCAATTCGAGTTTTACCCGAAGGGGACGTTTGAGCAGAAAGTTCAGGAAGGGATAAACCAGAAGCTCCAACAAAAGCCGCCTACCTCGTCATCCTCCGGAGGCGGAGACGAAGACTTGGACGCACAGATCAATAAGGCGTTTGAATCTGGGGATCGGGTAACGTACATCAAACTCATGAACGAAAAAGCGAAAAATACAAAAAAGGAGTAATTTAAATGGCAGACCAGATTGCAACCAGTTTTGAAACCCCTAATTACTCTGGATTGCTTTTCAACAAAGGCAATACCAGAACGCCGTTTTCTTCTATGATTGGAGGCAAAACAAAATACACTGATCATGTGGAATTTGCTGTTGGACAGGAATACACCACAGACGGCGGAACACAGCCCGCGATCAGTGAAGCGGCATCTTTGACAGCTCCAGAAGCATCTGTAAAGAAAAGAAAGCAGACTACCAACGTAACACAGATTTTTCAAGAATCTGTTGGCATTTCTTATGCAAAGATGTCTAACATGGGCACGCTCTCCGGCCTGAACGTTACGGGCCAGAAGGCGAATCCTGCGGATGAACTGGCGTTTCAGGTCGATGCAAAAATGAAAAAAATCGCCAGGGATATCGAGTACACTTACCTAAATGGTGTATACGCAAAAGCAGATTCCGATACCAAAGCCAACAAAACACGCGGCATTCTCCCGGCCATTACATCCAATATTGTTGACGCTGCGGGGAAGCCGCTTACTGTTTGGATGCTGGCTGATGCGCTAAAAGTTATCTATGAAAGCAACGCACCGACAAACGGATTGGTGGTATGGCTTGATGCTATTAGCATGTTCCAACTCAACGCCGACGCGCAAATGAACGGAAACACAATTGTTCCGGCAAGCCGTGAGGTCAACGGAATCAGTTTATCGAAAGTTCTGACACCGTTGGGGGAGGTAAACCTTTACCTAGGAGAATTTCTTCCAGCCGGAACCGCTGGAATCTTCAACTTTGATGTGATTTATCCCGTTGAGCAGATGACCCCAGGCAAGGGAAATTTTTACCTTGACGCACTCGGAAAAACCGGCGCGGGTGAAAAATACTATATTTTCGGGCAGACTGGTCTTGACCACGGCCCGGAGTGGTATCACGGCAAGATCACGGGGATTTCCACAGAATTCAAGGCTCCAACCGGAGTTCGTGATGTAAATGTGTTGAGTATGCCTGAGGCTACGGGTACTTGATATGGATATTAATGCAGAGATCGAAAAACTTATTCCAAGAATCTCCGAAGAACTCTCCGCATCTGATGCATTGAGCCTGAGAGGCATATATGAGGACGCATTGGAAATCGCCCTTGCCAAATCCCACAGAACGGAGCCGAACGCCGCGCTTCTGGTTCTCGTTCGGAACTACGTGCTTTCCGTATGGAATAAGCGTGGCGACGAAGGGATGACCGGTAGCGGCGCGGGTGGGCAGACATTCAGTTATGAGGATGCGGAAGAAAAATTATCCAAAGAAATCGTAAGAGCAGGATTGCGGGTGCCGAGACTATGAAAAACAGTACGCTTGTGACAATATGGTATTGCAGCCCTGTTTCCGTCAACGATGGAGGAGAAGTTCTTCAACACTTCGTCAATCTCAGAAGCACAAAAACAAACATTCAGACAGACCGAAGCGAACTGGATATTCAGTCATTCGGGGAATACGTGGATGAAATTGCGAAGCTGCGCTTCACGAAGCTTCCAGAAATCCAGAAGGGCGACGCAATCTATTTGCGCCGCCCTTCTCCTATTGGGACATTTGAAAAAGAAGGTAAACCGTTCACTGACTATGGGGCGGGGGAGTACCGCGTTTTGCAGGTTCTCCCCTCGTTTGTTGGAGCGAACCCCTTTCGGAACCCAACCACGGTTATTATCCGCGCTGAAACGAGGTGAACCATGTTTGAGATCAAAATAAATGGGCTGCAAGAGCTTGAAAAAAAGATCGCGAGGACGATATCTGGAATGCCGGAAGCGGCTCGTCGCGGCGTGGAAAAAGGCTTAAAAACCACTGCCGGAATTGCAATTCGGCTTGCGCCCGGCGTTGTTGCAAAATCCATAAAATTTGAAATCCTCAACGCCGATGGGAATGAAGTGGCGGGCCGGGTGTTCACTGACACGTCCATTACGTCTTTTGCGCCTTATGTTGAGTTCGGAACCGGCTTGAAGGTTGACGATCAAGGGAACCCGGAAGCAATACGCCTGAAGCGTGCAAAGAGCATACCGTGGTATATTCATGTTTCGATGGTTCCAAAGTCGTTTGAAAAGTACGGGTATCCGAAAGTCAAAATCAATGGTCAAGAGTATTGGGAATGCGACGGAATGTATCCGCATCCCTATATGCACCCCGCCGCATTCCAAAACCGTGAGGGCACAGTGAACGCCGTTACGGTTGAAATCATCAAACTATTCCGGGAGGCTGTGGTATGAGGCTCTATGCGTTCAGCACGGAAGGGATCACGCGGAAGATAACCGGCGCTATTTCGGAGATTGAAAGCTTCGGCAAAGACCGTGTGATTCTCACCAATCCGAGCGCCAGCGCGGAATTCCCTTGCTGTGTTGTGCAGCCTCCGCTTCAAAAGGAAGTTTACCTTGATGCGGGGCGCGACCTCTCAATCACCGTTGAGGTATGGGGCAGCCGGCAGATAGAAGTGCTTAGACTATTCGATCAAACGTCAAAAAAGCTACAAGGATTGAATTTGAAGCTCACAAACAACACGCCCCTTCACAGGGACGAAATCACAGGCAAATGGCGTTACGGCGGATATTTTGAAGGCCGCTGGAATGCAATTACAAATCACATTGAAAGGAATTGATGGTATGGCAGAATTTAATGCCGACGCAAAGACTACGCCGAAGGGCACAATGCGAACAGAATTGTGGTATGCGAAGAGTGGAGACGGCGCAGAAAAGAAGCAAATCTTCATGGTACAGGAAATTCCGAAGCTCGAAAGCGCGCCGGAGCAGATTACCTATACGGCGCTTGAATCTTCGGAGGAATTTGCGACACCGGGTAAAAAGAAAAGTGAACCTCTGGAAGTTCCGGTTTTATATGTTGCAGAGCAGCACAAGGAATTAAAGACGATTTCAGAAAGCCATACGCGCGTGTGGTTTTTTGTAAAGCTTCCGGACGAAACAGCAGCCGAGAGTGGCAAACCGTTAACGTATAAATTCCCTGGGACCTTCCATCTTGCGGGAGACGCAATTTCAGACGGTGACATGATCAAGGACACGATCACTATTTACAAGGATGGCAAGGTTGAAGAAACCGAAGGGCTTCCGTCAGCCGATCTGTGAGAGTAAAGGAGAAAAACAATGGTTATTACAACAAAAGAGAATACTGTGGAAATCCGCCTCACCACCCGGAGCATGGCAGTGTTTGAGGAAAAATTTGGGATCAAGGATTCAATTCAATTTTGGAAACGTGCGGCGGCAGGTCCTAACGTTAAGATACTGGCAACGGCCCTATTCACATTTTCAAAAGAGGTTTCCAGTTTGGACGATGCCTTTGACCTTATTGACGAATGCAGGACTGAGGGAAAGACCATCTATGAGTTATACGAAGAGTTGATTCAGGAGGCAAATGGCGGCGGTTTTTTCAAAAAAATTTACACCGTAGAGGAGCTGAAGGAGGAAATGAAAGCACCGGCGCTCGATCTGGAACAGATTGTGAACTCTGCGGTGAATACTATGGCGAAGGATGCAATAATTGGCGCGGTTTAATTGCTGCGATACGTCCGGAAGCATACAAATGCGGGGTCAAGCCGCTTGAATTCCAGGAAATGTCACTCTTCGAAGTGCACGAATACATTGAAGCGTATCACGAACGCCAAAAAGACAAATTCAGGTATGAGGCGATTCTATTAAGCGGGCTTGCGTCCCAAGTCATAAACGCATTTTCACAACAACCGAAGAATTTGACGCTCAAAAAGATGTATCCCGAACTCTTTGAAGAGCCAAATCAAAATATCCCCCCGGAACGCAAAGAAAAGGCGATTGTTCAGACATGGAAAGCGTTCCTTGACGCATAAGGGAGGCTCCGTAAGGGGCTTCCCCTTCATTTTGGATGAAATCTGGTGATTATATGGCGGTAACGGTCGAAGAAATAGAAATCATTGTCCGCGCGAAAGTCGAAGAAGCATTAAAAGAGCTACGAAAAGTCCAGCCCGAATTACAAAAAATCGGAGCCGCCAGTTTGTCCAATATGTCCAGTCAGGCAAAAACAATCGCGCCTTCGGTCTCCAAAGCGGCGGAGGCCGTGAAGAAATCCAATAAGGAGATTCAGGCAGCGGCAAAGGCTGCTGCGGATCAATATGGTGATCTGAACAAGATCATACAGGAAACCGAAAAACGCGCAAAGAACGCGGCAACGCATACAACGATTCAGCAAAGAAGCGCTGATTTGGGTAAAGAGGGTAAAGTGCTAACCCCTACTGCGCCTCTCAATGCTTATATGCAAGACAAAATGTCATATGAAAACCTCATGGCGTCCATACAGGGAAATTGGTTGGGAAGTAATGTGGCATCTCAGACGCAAGAGGCTACAAAACAGGCGCAAGCGCAGATAGAATATATATCTCGCATGAAGCAAGAGACGAATCGAGTGATTGCGGCCCTCCGAAAGCTTGGCCCTGTTGGTCGGGCAGCGGCGCAGGCAGTCGCGGCCGCAACGAGCCAAGCAACTGATGAAGCAAAGAGATACGAAAATCAAATTAAAAAAACCGCCAAAACGGCCCAAAAAGACTTCGGGAGCATGGGCTACTACATAAAGAGGGCCCTTATGATGACTGTTGTTTGGGGTGGAATGCGGGCGGTCACTTCAACGATCAAAGAAGGGATTCAATCCGCTATTGCCGCGCCGGAAACCGAGAACCTTTTCAGGGTTGCCCTTGGGAACATGGCAAACGACGCGGAGCAATTCGCCGTGCGGTTAAAAAATAACCTTGGCCTTGATGAATATATCACAAAGGATATGTTGGGAACTTTCCAGCAGATCGGAACAGCGGTTGGCGTAGGCCAGAGCACGGCATACGGAATGAGCAAAAGCATGACGATGCTTGCAAACGACATGGCAAGCCTCTACAACGTAGACCCGCAGCAGGCTTATGAAAACCTGCAATCAGCCCTCACAGGGCAGGGAAGGGCCGTTCGAAAGTATGGCTTTGTCATTACCGAACAAACCATCAAAGAGGCTGCATGGCGCAATGGACTGGTCAAAAACGGGCAGGAATTAAACGAACAGCAAAAATATGTTGCGCGCGGAATCGCTTTAATGGAACAGTCTAAAAACGCGCAAGGCGACATGGCAAATACGCTTGGAAGCGTACAGAACCAGCTTCGCGTTTTAAAACAAAGGATTGACGCAGCAAAAAGAAGCTTGGGACAGGCATTTATTCCCGTGATCCAGGCGGCGCTTCCTTGGCTGAATGCATTTGCCGTATTGATCGAGCGAGCGGGAACCGCGCTTGCCAAGTGGACATACAGCAAAATGGGCATGGATTACGATGCGGAGATCGCAAAGCAGAAGCAGGTTATCAATGGCTATAACGGAATTGCGGCGGCAGAGGATGAAATCGGAGATTCTGCGGAGAAAGCCGGGAAGAAGGCTCAAAAATCCTTGCTTCCCATCGACCAAATCAACCGCTTGCAGGCCCCGGCAGAAAACAACATCAAAACCTCTTCAGGGGGCGGCGCGGGTTATGATCCAGGATGGGGATACGAAGTGGACACCGGGCCGATAGCAAACTTCGGGGCGTTGGCGGATAAACTAAAAGAAAAGCTTGAAAAGATTTTGCCGGTGGTTACGACTATCGGAATAGCGTTTGCAATGTGGAAAATAGGAAAACCAATTTTCCACGGGTTGGAATTGATTTTAGGCGTAAAGGGCTTGAAGGGCGTATTAGAAAAGCTTGGACTATCTGGCGGAGCAGTTGCAGGCGTGGCGGCGGCAGTTCTTATTTGTGTAGCGAGATTTACCGAGCTGTACACCAAAAGCGAAAAATTCAGATTAGGGCTCAAAACGATTTGGGACGGTTTTTTAAACGGTGCGAAAACAGCACTAAATTGGATTAAAGAAAAGTTTACAGGGCTTTATAACTACATCTTCCCCGAGGAAGTCAGGAATGAAATCTCCTCAGCATTAGATGCGCTGGATATTGATTTTGGAGATTTGGGGATTACGATAGCAGGTATAGCCGCCATGTTTATACCTGGCGGTCAAGTAGTAGGTGCTATCCTGCTGGGCTTTGAGGCCATCACGCTCGCTATTCGCGGCGTTGGATATGCTGCTGAGGATTACATACAGCCTGTAGACCTATTTCAAGATAGCATCAGCAATGTTACCAAAACGAAGGTTGAGCCGTTTGTGCAGCAACTCCGTACTCTGGATGATGCAATAAAGACCATTGATTGGGGAAATAAAATTGTTAAGCAGGAGGATGTTGATAGCATTGCGCAAAAGGTTAAAGCGATTAGGGAAACCATCGTCAAGGAACTGGACGCTGATCACAACGAGGCGCTTGCCAATTTAAAACCTCTCAAAGATAATTTAGGCAGTGAAGCATATCAGCAATTGGTTTCCTCTACCGATAAATATTATGAGCAGCAGAAGCAGAAAACGCAAGATGCAGAATCTCAAATCAATGCGATTATGAAAGCTGCTGCTAAAGATAACCGAAAATTGCGTGAGGACGAAAAAGAAAAAATTGCGCAGTTGCAAGAACAAATGCAGACAACAGGAATTGAAACCCTTTCTGAAACCGAGGCGGAATCCCTTGCAATCATGCGCCGCATGAAAGAAAACTCCACTCGCGTTTCCCTTGAACAAGCCAGTGAGATTATCAAAAACGCAAAAAAAACACACGACGAAAAGGTGAAGGCCGCTGAAACCGAGTACGAAAAGACCATATTCTATGCAAAAAAACAAAAAGAGGCCGGAATCATCACTGAGGAACAGTACAAAGAACTTGAGGCGGCGGCGAAAGCTCACAAGGACGAGCAGATTGGAACTTCCAAAAAAACATATGAGGGCATCCTTGACAGCGTACAAACAAATTTGGGCGAAACCTCAAAGTACATTAATACGGAAACAGGCGAAATTAAAAAGAACTGGCAGGTATGGGGAGAGGATTTGGCAAAGTGGGCCGGAGAGACTTGGGAAAATATAAAGACGGGTGCTTCTGAAAAATGGGAAGAAATCAAAAATGTGTTTTCGTTTTGGGGAAACAATATTAAAGAATGGTGGAACACCGAGTGGGCGCCAAAGTTCACAAAGAAGTATTGGAAAGATAAGTTCAACTCAATTCTCGACAGTGCAAAAGAAGTGCTTGCCGACTTGAAAAAACGCTTCGAGGGATGGAGGGCTAAAATTAAAACCCCACACATGTATTGGGATAACAAAGACGGGTTCAACACATCTGGCCTGATTAAGAAGGCTCTCGAAGCGCTGAACCTTCCCACTGTAATACCGAAGTTAAAAGTGCAATGGTTGGCCACAGGCGGCATTTTGGATCGCGCCCAGTTTATAGGTGCGGGAGAAGCGGGTGCGGAGGCCATTGTTCCCCTCGAAAGGAATCTTGGATGGCTCAAAAAACTCGCTGAACAAATCGTGCGCGAGATGGAGAGTTATGCAGCCATTCCGACTGTTACCGTAGATCAGTTCAAGCTTCCGCAAAGAAACATTCCTTACGCGCTGGAACCGTTTGCGAACGACAGATCGGTACGCGCCGCGAAAATCGCCAATGACGCAAATTACAGAAAGGTATGTCTCATCCTTGAACGTATCCTTACAGCAATCAAACAGAAGAGTTTCAATGTTCAAATAGGAGACAGAGAAGTTTACGAAAGTGCCGTTCGCGGTGGAAAGCGGGAATCATTGGCAACGGGTAGACCGGCATTTGGAATATAATGCCGGTCGTATTTCCTTCTTATTCTTTTAATATAGACAAAATTATCCTGATATGATATAGTGATTTCAAGAAATTAAGGAGTGAATAGAATGTATTGTCAAAAATGTGGAACATACACAGACGGAAAGTTTTGCCCAAATTGTGGAGCTCCCACTCAAGAAGAAAAAGCCGAAACTACGCTGAATGGTCAGTCTGCCAACCTTACACCACCTGCACCACAGAAAAAGCAGAAGAAAAAGCTTCCTGCGTGGGGAAAGATTGGAATAGTTCTTTTGGCCTTTATGCTATTGGTTTGGGCAATAAGCGAAAACATAAGCGATGCAGTGTTTGCAACGGGACTGATCGGAACGACTATATATATGATTTCTCTGATTGTATCAGCAATAAAGAAGCGAAGTATAAAAATTAATCTTTTGTGTCTGATTGTAAGTTTTGCTCTAATTATTATTGGGGTGGCAGTGCCTACCGATGAATTTAAAAAACTTGATAAGTACGAATGGGGAAGCACTGCCGAGGATGTTCTTAAAGAAATTGGTGTTAAAGAGATAAAAGACATATATGAAGATGATAAGTCCAGTGTTGTGTTTCCTCGAATAACAACAGAAAAAACGGAGTTATCCCTTTTCTTAAGCAAAGACAGTGATGGAAAATGGGAAGTAGTTCATGTAAAAGATAACGAGGACCGCAAGAAAGTATATTATGACACCTTAAAACATGATAACGAAGGAAAGCTTGTCAAGGATATTTATTCTTATGAAACAGGGGAAGTGATTGAAAGGGCCGATCCTAAAGCAAAAGAAAAACAGGAGAAAGAACAGCAAGGATATCAATCCGAATTAGATGAGAAGATAAAGGAAAATAGTACTAAAAAATTAAAAGATGCCCAGTCCCTTCCACAGACAATTATAAGTGCTTATGATAAAAACGCGGTAAAAGCAAGAGAAGAGTACGAAGGGAATATGTACACAATTGCGGGAACTGTCGTTTCTGTAAATGATGGCGTTCTCCCTGCCACAACAGATGTCGAAATCAATTGCAATGGCGTTTCCGTTATTTGCACATTCAAAGGAACTGAGCGCGAAAAAATAGTTAGCAAGAATAAAGGCGACGATATAGTTGTTACAGGAAGATGCGATGGCATCGCGCTATTAAGAGACCTGAGTTTTAATTCGTGTATTATTGATGAAATTTAGGCAAATAAACCGAATCCATTTAAGTGTATATAAAATCCCTGCGCCGATTAATCGACGCAGGGATTTTATATGCAAAAATTGGAGCAGGTGAAATGTTCAATCCGCGCTCCACGCGGAGCCCGACATCAAAAATACACGATCCACGCCTATTTTACAATATTTTGCAAGCCCCACCACTGGAAAAACTTCTCGCTTGACGAATCGACTTCGCGGAACTATCATATACTAGAACAAACGTTCTTGCGGAGGCGAACAATGGAACGCTCAATCATGCATGTCGACTGCGACAAATTTTATGCATCTGTGGAGTGTTTGCATCATCCGGAAGCCAGAGACAAACCAGTTGTCGTTGGAGGGGATCCGGAACAGCATCACCGCAACATCCAGACCAAAAATTAAATTGCCAAGCAATACGGGGTCAAGACCGGGGAAGCCATCTGGCAGGCCAAACGGAAATGCCCCGGCCTTATCATCTTTCCGCCGAATTTTCCACTGTATGTCCGATTCTCCCGTCTGGTGCGGGAAATCCTGCTGGAGTATACGAACCAGTTAGAGCCATTTGGCATTGATGAGTGCTGGATCGACGTAACTGGCAGCGAGGGCTTGTTTGGACGTAGCGAGACGCTGGCAAAAGAGATACAACAGCGCATCTGGAAAGAACTCGGTATTACGGTCAGCATCGGCGCGAGCTGGAACAAGGTAACGGCGAAGTTGGGCAGCGACTACCGCAAACCGCACGGCCTGACGATGCTGTCAAAAAGCAACTACAAGGCAATTGTCTATCCGCTGCCGGCATCCGACCTGCTCTACGTCGGCGCGGCAACGATGCGTAAGCTTCGAAATTACGGCATTTACACCATCGGAGAGCTTGCAACCGCCCCGGACAGTACCCTGCATGGGATATTCGGCAAAATCGGCTTGATCCTCAAACAGTTTGCGCTTGGTAACGATCAATCCCCGGTCAGCCCCTATGGCAGCGAGATAGTCATTAAATCAGTAGGCAACAGCACGACCACCCCGCGTGATCTTGAAACCGATGAGGATGTGAAGCTGGTCTATTATGTGCTGGCGGAGAGTGTGGCGCGCCGGATGCGGGAGCTCGGGTACAAGGGCCGAACGGTGTGCATCTCCGTGCGGGATAATGCGCTGTCCTCCTTTACACGGCAGGGAAAAGTACCGCACTACACCAACATCAGCAGTGAAATTGAAGAAAAAGCAATGGAACTCTTTCGAGCGAATTACCGATGGGAACGGCCGATTCGCAGCATCGGCGTAAGCGTGACAGACTTTGAGCATGACAGCATTTGTACGCAGTTGGATTTCTATACGGATGAAGGCAAGCGCGAAAAGCTGGAGGCGCTGGACAGGGCGGTTGACGGTCTAAAGCAGCGCTTCGGGAATTTCGCGGTACAAAGGGCGACATTATTAAAAGACAAGACCTTGACACAATTCAATCCCTATGAAGACCATACCATTCATCCGGTGGGATATTTATAAACCAGTGAGGGATGATAGGGATGCAGGATATCAGGCGCAAGGTATACGTCAGTGTATTGGCTGAGATGACGCCTACCGGTTATGCCCAACCCAAGGTAATCACTTGGGAGGATGGCACGCATTATGAGATCGATCAAATTAAGGATGTGCGGAAAGCCGCGTCGCTCAAAGCGGGCGGCGCTGGAATTCGCTATCGTGTCCGGATCGGCCGGACGGAAACCAACCTTTTCCTGGAGGAAAACCGCTGGTTTGTAGAAGGGAAGTGAAGCAGATGTGCGGAAGATACACAATATCAATCGACGAGCAGGAAATACGGGATATCGTGAATGCAATCACGCGGCGGCATCCGGACGCAGAGTTCAAAACCGGTGAAATTTACCCCACAAATCCCGCGCCGGTGTTGCTGGCTGACCAAGACAATATACTACCGGATGTGGCGGTGTGGGGATTTCCCAACTTCCGCAGCAAAAGCGGCGTTATTATCAACGCCCGCGCGGAAACGGCGCTGGATAAAAAGACATTTCGCGAGAGTTTGCTTACACGCCGGTGTGTGATACCGAGCACAGGATTTTTCGAGTGGACAAAAGACGCGAGGAAACAAAAGTACTTGTTTCGTGAATCTGGGAAGTCATTATTGTATATGGCCGGAATTTACAATGATTACGGCAATGAGCGAAGGTATGTGATCCTCACCACGGATGCAAACCAGTCTGTTCAGGAAATTCACAGCCGCATGCCGGTTATCGTGCATCAGCAGGAGATTGGGGACTGGATCAAAAACGAAACCGCAATGTATAAGATATTGGAGCGTGTACCTCCGGTGTTGACAGCCGCGCAGGCATAGATAAAATAACGAAAGCGTTTATCCCACCGGGGTAGGCGCTTTTTATATACACGAAGGGCAGGAGAAAAAATGTTTACTCCCGGAGATAATCCTATCAGATTGGTAGACGGTCAAAAAGTAAAATGTCCCTCAAAATATGAATACATTCTCAGTGATGTTTCAAAATCTGACGCAGGGCGTACAGAAGATACGGTGATGCACAAAGGAAAAGTGGGGCAAACAGTTTCTCTAAACGTTGGATGGGAGTTTCTTACCACCTCTGAACTTTCGCGGCTGCTGAAACAATTTGATAAAGAATATATCAGGCTTGAATATCTGGATGCAAAAGCAGGGGATTTTCTTACGTCTGAGTTTTACGTGAGCGACCGCACGTCGCCAATGTACAACAGCGAATTAGATAAATGGGAAAGCTTAGAGTTTTCCATCATCAAACGAAGCGGGAAGTGATATTTTGTATAACATTTCGTCGGAAGCCCTTGCGGTACTGCAATCAGACGCGCCACAAGGGATTTCTATTCACGTTAATGGAACAGGTGGGGAATTGAATTTAACGGAATCTGATTTTGTGGGGGATATCACAATAACCCGGCGCTGCGTGGCTGGGGAGAAAATAGAGATCGGTACCGCGATAGCTTCCGAGTTCAAGGCCACACTGCAAAACTATGATGGGCGGTTTGACGGGTTCGTTTTTGAGGGCGCGGAGCTGTTTGTACGTTTTTCTGTCCCCGTTGGAAGCGGAGTTGAATATATCCCCATAGGATACTTTACAATCGACGAGCAGCCCCGCAAACTGTCTACTATCTCAATTACTGCGCTCGACCGCATGGCTAGATTCAACCGGTCGTATGATACAACTACGGCCTATCCGGCATCTCTGTACCAGGTCCTTTCTGACGCATGCTTGAAATGCGGCGTACCTCTAGCAACAACATCGGGTAGCCTTATAAACGCAACGTATTCGCCTCCGAAACGCCCCGAATCGGACGGATTGACTTATAGACAGGTTGTTGAATGGATTGCGGAATTGGCCGGTACTTGCGCTTGGATTGATTGGGATGGGAAACTCAGATTGACATGGTATGCGGATACGACAACCCGAATATCGCCCTCAGACCGTTTTACCTCCGATATGCAAGAAAACGATATCACAATTACAGGCATGCAAATCGTGGCAAATGATGAAACGGGGACAGTTTATCAGTCGGGCAACGATGTATATGCGTTGAACATTGAAGGAAACCTTCTTGCGCAAGACAATTTACAAAATCTATGTGATGCACTGCGCGCCAAAATAGATGGCTTTACATACCGTCCTTACACCTGCACGACGATGGGATATCCTCACCTGTGGCCGCTTGATAAAATTATCTATGAGGATAAGGATGGCGTGGAGCATGTCTCAATTATTACAGATCACACGATTAAATTAAATGGAGCATCTGCCATAGCTGCCAAAGGCGAGACCACGCAGCGAAATGGCTACGCAACCTCTGCACCCCTTACATCAAAAGAACGGGCCATTTTAGAGCGTATGAAGGCGCAGACCAACCGCAAGTTGTCCGCCATGCAACAAGCCGCTTTGGAACTCAACGAAACAATGGCAAACAGCATGGGGCTTTATAGCACGACAACCGTAAACCCCGACATGTCCGTTACCGCTTACTGGCACGATAAACCTACGCTTGAAGATTCTCAGTACATTTACACCCGGAACGCCGGGGGATATGCGTGGACTGATAGCGGATGGAACGATGGGGAGCCCGTCTGGCAATACGGAGTGACCAAGGACGGCATTGCAATCCTCAACGTACTCCACGTCTACAAGCTGACTGCGGATTATCTCGATGTGCGGGGGCTAACTGTTACCAATGCATCCGGGACGGAAACCCTGAAAATATCCCCACAGGGCGACGTCTCCCTCAACGTCAAAAGCTTAAGCATCACGGGGAACCAGGTGGCGACGCAGGGGGATTTGACGAGCGGGATCAATGGGCTGCAAATTGGAAGCCGGAATTATATTAAGGACAGTGTATCAAGAACTTTAACTGCCAATTCCACGAGTGATTGGTATTATAACAACCTATACACAGGCTTAGAAAATACGCAATACACGTTTAGCGTAGGCAAAATTTCCGTCATTTCGGGAAGCGCAACCAAGGTATCCGTTTTGATCTATGATATAAATAACGCAAAACTCATTCAAACGATGTATTTAAATGTGTCCAATAGCAAGCAGCAAATCTCGTTTACCCCGCCACCCAGCAGCGCCGCCTTGAGCTTATTAATCTATGCAGGCGTTGCCGGAAGCACGGCTGGAAACAGCCTAAAATACGAACACATGAAGCTCGAAAAAGGATCAAAAGCCACCGACTGGACGCCCGCCCCGGAAGACCGCTCCTATCTCGTCAACACCCTCTCCCCCACGCAGGCGGACGGCCTTTGGCTCGGCAGCGACGGGAAGCTGTATATTAATGCGACAAATATCACCGCTGGGTACTTAAACGCGTCTAGAATCAAATCTGGCACCTTACTATTAGGCGGCTCAAATGGAGTTAATGGCAATTTAAAGGTTGAGGGAAATTATGCAGATATGTATGCGGAATCATATAATTTAAACAATACGCTATATACGTCTTCGTTATCATTCAGAGATAAATCGGGAACTGAACTTTTTTACGCAAGGCCGGTCAAACTTGGTACACTTGAACAGGTTCAGGTTGGAGGACGGCGTGCGTTTTATATCAGGTCTTTAAGCGAGAACGGAAGCACAGCAGCAGAGTTATATCTTGGCGGACCCAAATCAATGGGCACAACAGGTGCAATTGCTTCTATTAGCGCTCCGGATGGAATTGAGTTAGATGGATACATAATGGCATCTGATAGTGTTAGGCTGGAAAATAGTAAAACCATATATGGCAGGACAACAGGTGATGTTTCGCAGCCGATGATCGGAAAATCCACATCCAATCACACGATCGTTGGAAACGGGAATCAGTCTGGCAACACAGAGATCTACTCCAAATCCGGAGGTAGCATATCTTTGTGTTTAGGCGGAACCGAAAAATTTAGAGTAGACGATAGCGGAGCGGCCTTATACGGAAACAACACAAATATCCGCTCCATTAACGGCGCGCCAATTAAATTTTATATCAGTGGCCAGCTATGCGGATATATCGATAAAAGCGGCTGGCACAATCCATAAGGAGGCATTACATTGGCACTCATCAAACCAGGTTATCATTTTCGCGGCCTGAATGTACAAAACGCTTATCTCCGCATCAGCAATCTAGAATACCTTTACGCCGACAAGAAGGTGGCCTATCTAATATCAGCCTACGCAAACAAGAAAGCTTCTGAAGGGGATTTGCGGCTTGACGATTATTATGTCGGAATTACGGACATGCCCCTCGGTGGCAGCGTT
>ENA-UOIW01000901-UOIW01000901.1-human-gut-metagenome-genome-assembly--contig:-P58-NODE-901-length-20191-cov-7.635876_pt1 | contig 20191 bp, 9 predicted proteins | sample MGYA00242334_ERZ723881 | MGnify/ENA metagenome assembly ERZ723881 | reverse complement strand
CTCCACTTGCTGCGGCACAGGAATCACTCGTTGTGCCGATAAAGTCCCGATGGACATAAATAAGGCCAACAGACAGAGACCAAGCGATAATTTGGGAGTAATCATTCTTATAAATATTAAATTATTAAATAACATGTTAGAGCCTGCCTATACCAAATTCCATTCAATATAAGCAAGCTCTTTCGTTCATGTCTCATTCGTACTGCCAGATTCATGCAAAAATCTCTGTACACGAAAGTTCAAAAGTTTTTAGTGCACAAATAGCATAGGCAGAATAGATCAATTATCCACTGCTGTTCCCCACTTAGTAGGTTTGTCTGTCATTATCAGTTCCAATGTACCACCTTCCATCAGTTGTTGATGAGTGAAGTAAGGAGCAGACAGAGACTTTCCGTTCAGAATGGCACTCTCAATGTACTTGTTGGCAGTCGAATTGTTCTTGGCTACAATACAGAACTGCTTGCCTTGCGGCAAAGAGAGGGTGACGGCATCGAACAACGGACGACCGATGGAATACTCCGGCTTACCCGGACAAAGCTGGTAGAAACCCATGGCATTGAGTACATACCAGGCAGACATCTGGCCACAATCTTCGTTGCCGGAAAGGCCGTTGGGATCGTTGAAGTACTGGCTATGGAGCACACTGTCCACCAGCTCTTGAGTCTTCCAAGGTTGTCCTACCTTGTTATACATATGCAAGATGTGGTGGCTTGGCTCATTTCCGTGAGCATACTGTCCTATCAGACCGGATATATCGGCAGAAGTCAGGTCGCCTTCCAGTGCAGAATCGGCTGTAAACAAGGAATCCAGCTTGCCGATAAATTCCTCGCGTCCGCCCATCAGTTCAACCAATCCTTCCACATCCTGCGGAACGAACCAAGTCCACTGCCAGGCAGTTCCTTCACAATAGTCGTCTTCGCGATGATTGCTGGAACGTGGATTGAAAGGGGTACGCCAATTGCCGTTACTGTCTTTTCCGCGCATAAAGCGTACGGAGGGTTCGAAATAGTGACGGTAAGAGCGACCAAACGCAGCATAGCGCTTCTGTACGGCCGTGTCACCCAAAGCACCGGCCAGCTGACTGATGCACCAGTCGTCATAGGCATATTCCAGACCTTTGGCCACAGCTTCGTTCTCTTTGTCGCAAGGCACATAACCCAAGGTATTCTTGTAATATTTGGAGATGGGCATCAAGGCTACGTGTTTCAGGTAATCGGTAGTGGCAACGGGTGCCAACGTATCATATTCTGCACTGCGCAGGCACGCTTCCAACGCCAACCTGGCATCAAATCCGCGGTCGCCTTTCATGTATGCATCTACCATGACGGGTACGGCATGATAGCCAATCATCGTACCGGTGTAGTTGCCTGCCAGTTCCCACATCGGCAGAATTCCACCATCTTTGTATTGCTGCAACAAAGCGTTGATGAAACGGGTGTTCTGTTCCGGAGAGATAATGGTGAGCAATGGGTGTAAGGCACGGAACGTATCCCACAAGGAGAAGATGGTATACATGGGCTTGTCTTCACTTGCTGTATGCACCTTTCTGTCCAGTCCGCGATAACGTCCGTCTATATCGGTAAACAAACTCGGAGAGATGCCTGTGTGATAGAGTGCCGTATAGAACACCGTTTTTTGTTCATCGTTCCGGGTGTCAATGTCTATCTTACTGAGGTACTCGTTCCACAAGTTGCTGGCATTGCTACGTACACTTTCAAAATCCCAACCCGGTATTTCCGCCAGGTTTTTCTGTGCCCCTTCAGCGTCTACTGAAGAGAGCGCCACTTTGACCAGAACCTGCTCATCCTTGGCTGTAGTGAAATGCAGCAATGCTTTCTTCAAAGGTAATACTTTCTTCCCATCTGCCTGTAGGATGGAATCTGTCAGAATATCACAAGTGAAAGGTTTGGAAAATACTGCCTCAAAATAGACATCGTGTCTCCATGCCCAACTGTTGGTGTTTTTATGACCGCGCAAGGTGGAATCGTTCACCACTTCCAAGGAGAGTTCCCGGTTTTGCTGCCCTTGCAAGGAATAGTCCAGGTCGAGAATGAAGCCGGCTTCGCTGCTTTCAGGAAAAGTGTAGCGATGCAAAGCCACCCGAGATGTGGTAGTCAGTTCCGCCTTTACACCATACGTGTCGAGCCACACCGAGTAATAGCCGGGGGTAGCCTTTTCGTTTTGATGGAAGAAACGGGAAGCGTACGGCAAAGTCTGAGCCGGAGAATCGCCTGTCGCGGAGAAAGAAGTCTCCGATTCTTTCAGATCTTCGTTTGGACGTATACGTTGCTTACCCACCGTAGGCATCAGCAGGATTTCGCCATAATCACCGCAACCGGTTCCGCTGAGATGAAGGTGCGAGAAGCCGTTAATCACTGTATCCGTATCGTAATAGCCCGAGCAGGCATCCCAACCATAGATACGGGTATCCGGCCCCGGCTGTATCATCCCATTAGGTACCACTGCACCGGGGAACGTGTGTCCATGCCCTCCAGTACCGATAAACGGATTGACATAATCCGTAAAATTCTTTTGCACGGTATTACTGCCGCAACTTACAAGGAGCGCCCCAAAGGCCGCTCCCCATAAGTATTTATTCAAATTCTTCATTCGTATAGACTTTACCGTTATTCAGTTATCAATCTATCACAATTTCGTCTACAAACAAGAATGCCGGATTTCCCTTTCCGCCATGCCATGCAGGAATGGAATGTTCCGTAGGAGCCAAGATGCGCACATAGCGTGTTTTTACGGCATCAAACGTCAGCTTGTGATCATAAAGGCCGTTGCGGTCGTTCTCTTTCATTTCCGGATATTCTTCAGAAAATACTTTGGTGAAGTTCTCACCGTCATCGGACACTTCGATGGTAATGCCGCGAACATCGAACACCCAGTCACCCTTCTCCACACAGGTAGTAAAAGCTACGTTGGATATTTCGGTAGGTTGCTGCAAGTCGATGGTCACATCCATGTCGTTGCGATAGAAAGCAATCCAACGGCCGGTCTTATAGTTGCCGTTTCCTTTCAACCCATCGGTCAACGTGGAAACGCCGTTGAATTCATATTGCTTGTTTACCGGCTGGTTGGCCACGATAGGCTTACAGGTAGATTTGCAGAATACGATATCTTCGGAAAGCATGCGGCTGTTCCCTTCCGGACGAATGGCCATGGCACGGAACTTGGCATTTTCCTTGACGGCAACCACGCCTTCGGCCACGGGAGATGCGGCAGTAGGTTCTGTTCCGTCCAATGTATAGTGGATAGGAGCTTGGTCAATGGTTTTAAGAGTTACATCCACGCTGCCGGTCTCGGCATTCGACTTGAAATCGGCTGTTACGTCGAACACATGCTTGGCATAGTTATAACCTTCGGCTTTGTACCATTCTATGAGCTGTGGCAGGCGAGTCAGGAAGTTTTCATAATTTTTCTTCTCCGGCTGACTCCACTGTACTTCACTAAGAGCTGCCCAACGTGGCAAAGCCATATACTGCACCTGACTGAAGGTTGGCATGTACTCCGTCCAGTGGTTGGCCTGTACTCCCTTGATATATTGTTGTTCCTCGGGAGAGAGCGCCTTAGGCATAGGCTCGTAGCTGTATACACGCTCTATAGGCAGATAACCGCCGATAGCTTCCGGCTCGTTTTCGGTATCCTTGCTTTGGTAGTAGTCAAAGTAGAGGTAAGTGTTGGGTGTCATGATGACGTCGTGGTGCTGTCTGGCTGCTTCTATACCACCGGCTTCACCACGCCAGGACATTACGGTAGCGTTGGGTGCCAAACCGCCTTCCAGCGTCTCGTCCCAGCCTATCATTTGGCGACCGTTTTGATTCAATATCTTCTCTGCATGATTGATGATGAAGCTTTGCAGATACTCTTCTTTGCTATGCTTGTTGTCGCTCTTGATGCCGAGCGCCTTGGCACGAGCCTGACACTTGGAACAGGTAGTCCAACGTACCTTGGGACATTCGTCCCCACCGATGTGGATATATTCAGAGGGGAATATATCCATGATTTCTGTCAATACATCATCAATGAATGTCAATACGCTGTCGTTTCCGGCACAAAGCACATCCTCGCTTACCCCCCAGATGGTCCATACTTCATACGGGCCGCCCGTGCATCCCAAATGTGGATAAGCGGCCAACGCAGCCTGCATGTGTCCGGGAAGGTCAATTTCCGGAATCACGGTGATGTAGCGGTCGGCTGCATATTTTACGATTTCCTTGGCCTCTTCTTGCGTATAGAAACCACCGTAGGGCTTGCCATCGTACTTGCCGGTATTGTGACCGATTACTGTTTCTTTGCGGTTGGCTCCGATAGTGGTCAGTTCAGGATATTTCTTTATCTCAATGCGCCATCCCTGGTCATCGGTGATGTGCCAGTGCAGGCGGTTCATGTTGTGGAGTGCCATCATGTCGATAAAGGTCTTTACCTCGTCCACGTTGAAAAAGTGACGGCTCACATCGAAGTGTGCACCGCGATAATCAAAGCGGGGAGCATCATTGATTTCAGCCGCAGCCAGTACGGGAGTGGCTCCCTGCTTTACGGGGATGGATTTGCGCAGGGTCTGAATGCCATAGAATATACCGGCTTCACTTGCACCTGCAATCACCACGCCGTCAGCGTTCACCTTCAGTTGGTAAGCTTCGGGGCTGTTGCCCACCGAAGCCACTTGGAGCAAGATGTTCCCTTTGCCTTCCGTACCGGCTTGTACCTGATAATCCTTTCCGGTAGCTTCCTTCAGGTATTCGGCCAGATATTCAGCGTTGCGTTGCATGGTCTCGTTTCCTTCCGGATAGATGATTTTTACTCCGTTGCTTAATTCAAACTCACCGCCATCGGCCATTACAATTTCTTGAGGAGCAGGAATCACCTGATAATTCGCCTCTGTTTTTTCACCCGAGCAGGAACACAACCAGCCGGTTACGGCAATCACAGTTGCCGTCATCCATAGTTTTCTCATATTAATTTATTTAAAAGATTTAATAAGTTTCACGTATATGCTTCAAGGTAATTTCCGGATTTCTTTCTTTATTTATTTCCGGAGAAGTAATCACAATCTTTCGCGTTTCCCCCGGCAGCAAGTCAAAAAAGTTGTCGGTAAAGCGAGCTCCTTGGTAAGGTATCTGTATAAAGACATCCTTTGCCAACTTCAACGTAGTGAGTGTCACCTCGCAACGGCCGTTTTCCACCTTGAGCTTTGTCTTTATGGCAGTTTGCGGCAATTCCAGATTTTTGGTTGGAACGAAGTAGTGAATGTCACGCGTCACTTCACGTCCTTGCTTGTCTTTCAGCGTAAGAAGCAGGTAGCATTTTTTTCGTGATGCTTTGTCCCCCCATGTGTCCAAAGCCTTTTCGTACACTTTTACGGAACTGTTGGCCGATACGGATACTTTGACCGATTCTTGCGACAGTCTCTTACCGTTGAAGTCCATCAACCGCATGTCCAGTGTTAAACCGGACAAGTCTTCCAACTTGTCTGAAAGCAGGTAGACGCTCAGATTTCCGTTCTCGTGAATAGGATTGATGACCAAAGGAGCAAAGGCACGTTTGGCTTGATAATGAAGCGCCTTCCAGTTGCCGTAATAGTCGATGCCCGACCACGATACCACCGGCCAACTATCGTTCAGCTGCCAATAGAGCGTACCCATGCAGTAGGGGCGATTTCGGCGATGTGCTTCAAAGCAATAGCGCATTCCCTGTCCTTGCAACACCAGACCCACATAGACAAAGTCCTCGAATTTTTCAGGCACAATGAAGTCGCGCTCCATATAGGTACGTATCAAATTATTGCCCAATGAGCTCTTCTGATGGGCATTCATCACTTCGGATTCTATTTCATAGTCTTCAGGAGTAGCAAAGGTGGCGATGGCTTTCATCTCAGGGAACGACTCAAAGCCAAATTCGCTTTGGAAACGTCCTATTTCCGTATCGGACGACTCGAAAGTCTTCTTGCCGTACCAAATGCCCCAGTTATGGCTGTCACCGATGTTCCAGGATTCCGGACGTCCCCAGTTGGAGAAATAAGGAGAGGTATGGATATAGAAACGTCCTTCGTCCCATTCCTTTACTTTGGCAGGAAGCAATTCGCGGAAAAGCTTGTCGTAGTCACGGTAGAACTGTTGGTACACTTCGGGCGTGTAGCGCGATTGCCATCCCCAATAATTCAAGCCTTCCAGTACCTCGTTATTGCCACACCACATGGCCAGACAAGCATGATTACGCAGGCGTTTGATGTTGTAGTCCACTTCGTCGGTAACTCGTTTCAGGAAAGTGAGATCGGCTGGATAGATAGTGCAACCGAACATGAAGTCCTGCCATATCAGAATTCCGTTTTCATCGGCCAAGTCGTAGAAGCGGTTATCTTCATATGTACCTCCGCCCCATACACGGATGACGTTCATGTTTGCTTCTTTGATGTCGTGGAACAGAGTCGCGTAACGTTCATCGGTCATGGAAGGCAGCAACGCGTCGTTGGGAATGAAGTTGGCTCCTTTAGCAAACATCGGAATGCCGTTTACCTCAAAATAATAGGATTCGCCATGTTCGTCTTTTTCGTTAATCACACGTACAGTACGCAGCCCGATGCGGTGTGAGACCGAAGCTACGGCTTTCCCATCGCACACAATCTGTGCCTCGAAATGATACAATGTAGGTTCACCCCATCCGTTAGGCATCCAACGTATCGGATTCTTTACCTCCAACGGAAGTTTCAACAGGTTAGTGCCGGGTGTCAGCGTTACCGTTTGCCGTACGCTCACGAGCTGTGCGTCTTTCAGTCCGTACTTCACCACAAGTTCTGCCACTTGCGGCTTGTCCAACGTACAGTTCACCTCTATTTCATTGGAAATATTAGCTTTGGCATCAGTCAGAGAGAGTTGCTTTACGTGATAGTCGGTGATGTGGGCCTTGTCGTAAAAGCGCAGGCTCACCGGTCTCCAGATGCCGCAGGTCACCATGCGTATTCCCCAATCCCAGCCGTAGCTGTAAGGTGCTTTGCGGGTAAACACACTGAGGTGCTTTTCATGATGGTCGTTGTCGGCAGGATAGTTGAAACCACACGATTCAAACTGAGGCAATGTTTCGCGGATGGGTGAACGGAAGCGGACATGCAAACGGTTTTCTCCCTCACGGAGCACATTCTTTACCGGCAGGGAATATCCCAAAAACATATTGTCGGCTTTCAGCAACAAGCTGCCGTTGAGGTAGACATCGGCATAGGTATCCAATCCCTCGAACGTCAGCAGTGCGCAGTCACGTTGCAGCTGTTCGGTCGTAACGTTGAAGGTAGTCTTATATTCCCAATCTTCATTTTCTACCCACTGAATCTTTTGCTCATTGGTACCGAAGAAAGGGTTGGGAAGCATTTGCCGGTTGAGCAAATCCTGATGAACCGTACCGGGAACCGTGGCGGGCATCCATTTCTCCGTGCCCGATTGAGAAAACGTCCATCCCTGATGGAGCATGATGGTTTCCGAAGTATCGTTAGCCCGGGCATGCCACAGGCTAAGGCAAGCAATCATAGCGAATAAAATTTTATTACTCATCTCCAACAAAGATTAAGATTATTTCAGCAATACACCGACTTCACCGATAGCGGTGGCCAGTCGGGCGTTGATTTCCTCTAAAGGCTCCAGTTTAAAGTAGCGTGCGGTATACTTCTTGCCAAAGCGTACAAAATAAGGAACAGGATTGTGCATGATGTTGCTGAACTCACCGTTTGCATCACACTGGGTCCAGTCCGTTCCGTTCCGGCTCACAAAGAATTTGTATTTGTAGATAGTTCCGGTCAGATCTTCCCTTTGAGCGGGTGCATAGCTGAAACCGGCCAGTTCCACTTCTTTACCCATGTCCACCACCAGCGGAAGCAACTTATTTGCTCTCCACACCGTTTCGGTCTTACCATCAATGGCTTGGGCGGCATCCGCCTCCATACCGATGGTTTTCCACTCTTTTACCGGAACTTCACTCAGCCTGATTTTTGCATCCTTCTCTACCAACGGTTCTGCATAATATAACCCCACATTGGAAATGTTTGCCGTTCCGCGTGAAGCATTGATGGTCACTTTGATTTTTTCGGCTTTGAGATCGGAGAAGCGAACCAAACGTTTGTAGCCCACAGTAGTGCCTTCTGTCACATAGCGCCATGAACCGTTGCTGTATGCTTCCAGCGTGAAACTTTCCACCCGTTGTCCTTTGGCAATATCTTCCTGGATCAGAAAAGTGTTGACCAGCGCATTCTTCTTTACCTGATATATTTTGGAATCTCCGGCTTTCGGAGTCCAGTGCGAAGCACCTTTCTTGATTTGGTTATGGGCGAATGTCTTCTTTACATATTCTGCCAGTTCCTTGATGCGATTCACATCGTTTTCGTGAATCAGTCCTCTTCTGTCGGGAGGAATATTCAGCAATAATACCGAATTATAGCCTACCGACTGGAAATAGATATTGGTTAAATTAGCCAAAGAGCGCACCTGATTATCCTGGTCGGTGTGATAGAACCATCCCGGACGGATGGATACATCCACTTCAGACGGATACCAATACAGCTCTTCAGCTTTTGCCACAAGCTCTCGTCCCCCCAAGTCCTTGGACATGGCACCCACGCCCAGCTTTTCGTTTCGCTGGTCTGCGCCCGGATAAGCACTGGGAGCCAACACCGTGGCGCTCCATTCTGTGGGGCGGCCAAGACCACCTTCGTTACCTACCCAGCGTACATCGTCACCCATGATGGCGGTCACAGCCTTCGGCTGCAAGCGACGGATGGTTTTCAATATGGAATCCCAGTCATATTCCTGCTTCTTGCCATTAGGACCTTCCCCGTTGGCTCCATCGAACCACACTTCATGTACCTCCCCGTAATTGGTCAGCAATTCGGTCAACTGTTCGATGAAAAATTTGTTATAGGCTTCACCTTGACCGTAGCATGCAGCATTACGATCCCAGGGAGAAAGATAGACACCGAATTTCAACCCATACTTTTTGCACGCATCACGCAGCTCGCGCACGACATCGCCCTTCCCGTTTTTCCAAGGAGAATAGGCTACGGAATGTTTGGTTGTTTTAGTAGGCCACAAGCAGAAACCGTCATGATGCTTTGCAGTAATGATGGCCATCTTGAATCCGCCCTCCTTGAGTGCGCGTACCCATTGTTCGGCATCCAGCTGCGTAGGATTAAAGAAAGCGGGGTCTTCATTTCCGTCACCCCATTCATTGCCGGTAAAAGTATTCATTCCGAAATGCAGAAAGCAGGTGAATTCCATCTGTTGCCATTCCAGCTGTTGGACAGTAGGAATCAGTCTGGAAGCCATATCAATCTTCTGCTCCACACCGATTTCTGCCGGAAATGTGACATGCTTTTCATAATATTCTTGTGCTTGGACATTCGTAAGTACACAAGCCAAGAGCGCGGTTAACAATGTTTTTCTCATGGTTATCATTTTATTATTGGTTTTCGTCATTGCAATCGTATGATTATTAATTATGACAAAATGCAATGCTTCCTTCTCTCTGTATACAAAAATAAGGATTTTCCTTTTAATAGCAAGTAATAAATCTCTTTTTGTGCAAAAACATGTTAAGAAACATTGATTGAACGCTATGTGTTTTACCCATTGGTTGAATTAAAATATTTATACGTTCAATTAGTTTTCCCATCTTCTGCCTCTTTCATCTTGTTTATCGGTAATTCCGGTAACATTTCCTTTTAGCTAATTATGAGGTTTTGAAACTACAAAATTGAAACGTAAAACAAAGAGCCATAATGCCTTCCCTATATTTATTTTGTTAAATAATTACATTATATTGTTTTGAATACATACCACTGTACAGAGTGTCTATCTGTAGAAGCTATCTGTCGTAAATATATATCCTGCACATTCCGTTTATAATTTCAAAATCCAGTATGACTTCTATAATTTCGCGAATTATTTTACATTATAATCTCAGTCTTAATTTCCTCCCACATCATTCTGTTTATCGGATTTTTAGTTAAATAAGTTTTAATGGGATGTGCAAGCTTCTAATATTCTCGTATTAAAGTGGAGAGCGTAAAGTTTGAAAGCTACTACATTATCCATACAAGAGAGAAGGTGAGTTGCTCAAATTCTATACAAGCAGATAAACATATGTATATTTTTGCAGGCATGATAAAATAATCGGAAGAAAAGTTTTGCCCTCAATGATGAATTCTGTATTTTTGAAAACAAAACTTCTTAAAAACAGATCCGTTATCATGAAAAAACAATTCGTAACAACATGTTTGCTGTATGCATTTACGTTATGTACTGTCGGCATTTACGCCCAAGAAAGTACTCCGACGGAGTCGCCTGAACAGAAAGAAAAAAGAATGGAATGGTTCGACAACGCCAAACTGGGCATATTCATCCACTGGGGTATCTACTCTGTGAGAGGAGTCTCGGAGAGTTGGTCATTCTTCAATAACTATCTGCCTTACGAGGAATACATGGAACAGAAAAACTCTTTCACGGCAGCCAACTACAACCCCAAAGAATGGGTGGAATTGATAAAAGAGAGCGGTGCCAAATATGCCGTCATCACCACCAAGCATCATGACGGGATAGCATTATGGGACACGAAAGTCGGAAATCTGAGTACCACCAAGAGTACACCGGCCGCACGCGATCTCTTGGCGCCCTTTGTCAAAGAGGTGCGCAAAGCCGGGTTACGGCTGGGCTTTTACTATTCGCTGCTGGACTGGTCACATCCCGACTATCCCAACATGACACGCACCCGGACACGCTATACTAATGATTCTGAAAGATGGAGCAACTTCCGCAAGTTCAACTTTGCACAGCTGAGCGAACTGAACGGTACTTGGAAACCGGATCTTTATTGGTTCGACGGAGACTGGGAACAGAGTGCGGAAGCCTGGGACTCAAAAGGCATTGTCAACTTGCTTCGCTCGGGCAATAAGAATGTCATCATTAACTCGCGCATACAAGGATATGGAGATTACGCTACCCCCGAACAAGGAGTGCCCGTTGTACGACCCAAAGACAGATACTGGGAACTGTGCATGACTATGAACGATTCATGGGGATACCAACACACAGACATCAACTACAAATCGCCCTTTATCTTGCTCCGTACCTTTGTAGACTGTCTGAGCATGGGAGGGAACCTGCTGCTCGACATCGGTCCCAAGGAGGACGGTACCATTCCTCAAGAGCAGGTGAATGTACTGAAAGAATTCGGGCGATGGACCAAGAAACACAGCGAGGCCATCTACAAGACTCGCGTCGGTATTCCTACGGAACACTTCCAGGGATATTCTACGTTGAACAAGACTGGTGACATCCTCTACTTGTATCTTCCTTACCGCCCCAACGGCCCGATAGAAGTAAAAGGGCTTGTCAACAAAGTGAACCGCATATGGGTGGTGGGCAACGGTGCCATGCTGAATTATAAGGTTTACAACAAGAACTACTGGAACTCCGTACCCGGAAACCTTTATATCGATGTTCCTGAGCATGTACTTGACCCTCAGATTACTGTGATTGCCGTACTGTTGGACAGCCCCGTACAACTATACCGCGGAGAAGGACAAGTACAAGATAACAACTAAACCATCCGGATAAGAGTACTTTATGAAAAAGAAGATACTGACCATACTGCTTTGCGCCCCGTTCCTGAACACGGTGGCGCAAAGCTTGACCGAGAAATACGCAGCCCGGCTGACGCCTCCACGGGAATATACTTGCTACCGAACCGATACGCCAATCAAGATAGACGGTATAGCCAACGAGCCTTCCTGGCAAAAAGCTGCCCGCACAGCTCCGTTCGTAGATATCAGCGGTGAAGGATTCCCCACACCGAAATACATCACTACAACACAGATGTTGTGGGACGACAATTTTCTCTACGTGGCAGCACGCCTGCAGGAAGATGATATCAAGGCCAATCTTACCCGGCGCGATACCATCATCTATTACGACAACGACTTTGAAGTGTTCATTGACCCCGATGGTGATTGCCGGAACTATTTCGAGATAGAGGTCAATGCCCGCAACGTACTTTTCGACTTGATGCTGGATCGTCCGTACCGTTCGGGAGGAAACTTCATGGTACAGTGGGACTGCCCGGGGTTGAAGTGCGCCGTTCATCTTGAAGGCACCTTGAACAACCCCTCGGATACAGACCGGGCATGGAGTGTGGAGATGGCAATTCCCCATCAGGCACTGACAATGAACTTCGACAATCCGCTAAAGGTGGGCCAAACTTGGCGAATCAACTTTTCGCGTGTGGAGTGGCTGAAGAAAGGCAGACCGGAAGAAAATTGGGTGTGGAGTCCCACCGGACGAATAGATATGCACATGCCCGAGCGATGGGGTTATCTGCATTTCTCAGAGAAATGTGTGGAAGAGGCAGAGGAAATGATTACGGCAAACAATGCTGACAGAAAGGACATTAAGATACATCATAAAGTAGCCTACCGTCTGCTTTGGGCGATGTTCTATGCACAGCAAGATTATTATGCCACCAACAAGGAATACTTAAGCAGGGTAGAGGATTTCAAACTAATCTCCAAGGAGACTTCATTACTCCCCAAAAATGCGAAGATTGAAATGGAAGCCACCAAAAATCAGTTCCTACTGTCTGTATCCATACCCGACGAAGGTATCAAGTATACATTGAATGCAGAAGGACAGTTTAAGGAAGAAAAAATCGGAAGAGGATAATCCGTGTAATTTGCAACTCTTTTATCTATCAGTCTTTATACACTTTCTACTTATTCATAGAGCAACGTACCGGATACGCACCAGTAACTGTTGCTGCCACCTTCGGGAGCGCCCTGCGGAATAGTCACAGTGATGACGTGGTCACCGGATTCCAGGTTACCGAAATAGATATATTCCGGATTGGTCACCGTACCGGGACACCAGTTGGACCGACTCAAATCGGAAGAGCTGAGTCCGTTAGAGAAGTTGCCGGAACAAGGATTCCAATTGCGGTACGTACCGCAATCGTCACGCCAGGGTACAAACGTAATCACCTTTTCACCATCCAGATAAATGGTATTGGGCTTCTGATTGAACTCATCACCTCCGCCCCAACCGCCATGACCGGTAGTGAAGTAATAGAGGCGGGCATTTTCCATCGGTTCGTCCAAGTGAAACTTCACCTTGAGCGAATCACCCCGCATAAAGATTGGATAAGGTTGGCCGGCCTGCTCCAGGTAGTTTACCGTATTAAATAAAGGAATGGCATGCAGAGGTTTGGATTCCCCTTCAGGATAATACTTCAATTTAAGTGACAGACGGTGTCCCTTGGCATCCCAATTGCCGATATAGGCACCTATCCACGCTTCCCCTTCCAACCATTGTGCCAGGGGCGTCACTTCTGTCTTGTAAAGTACGGAGTCTGCCCATACTTGTCCTTTCACCTTATTGTGATTGAACTTGCGTACTCCAAAGCCGGTGAAGAAACGCATCAGTTCCAGCGGAACATCATATTGTGGGGTAGAAATCAACCCGTGATAATCAGTGTCACCCGAATGGAAAGAGGGTACTTCATCCAGTTTGCGCATGGCATCGAGAAACGACTGCTTCTTGTCTGTCGGCACCACAAAGACAGAACCTGTACGGTCGTAGGCATCCCCATCGGAATATTGCACAACTTCGGCAAACACGCTGCGTCCGCGGGCAGACTCAGGTAGCTTCACCTTTTTCAAGATGATAGAACCACCGCCTGCGCTGTATATCACCCCCTCCTGTAATTCGTCCGGTAACTTGGCGCCATTGAAACATATGGTCTGTTGGTCGAAAACAGGTATGGTAATCACTCCGCTATGGTTCACAGCATATTGATAGTCTGCAGCATCAGCCCATTCACCCCAAGACTCGGGAAAGACCTCCTGAGATTTTTTTAAAGGACGGATGGCAGTAGCCTCTTGCACCATATCACCGTTGCGTACTACTTTGAGCACAAGCCCGTCAGGCACTCCCACGGCAGCTTGCGGAGTCCCGCGGAAAGGCACGTTCTCCACATACCATATATCAATCGTATTGGAATTGACGGAAGTACGGACAATCTTGCAAGATAACCCGAGATGCCCCCCGATTCCTTGGTCTGACAATCCGCGTCCCAACTCAAAGGGAAAAGAAGTGTACACTTTGTTTTCATCGGGCAGCAAAGCCAGATAACGTGCTTCGTATGAGTTATAGTCCATAAAACTCTGCTGCACCACATGCTTGTATGTAACACCTTTATTTTCCTTCGGGTCGGTTGGAATTATAGGGACGTTCACTAAGGCCACCTTGTTACCAACCACAGTCATCCGCACTGTGCCTGGACGAACTTTGCCTTTGTACACTGACTGGTAGTCCACTTCCACCCCAGCCGCTTTCTTTAGTTTTTTCAACACATCTTGGGCCTGTGCGGTCACTGCGGACAAACACAAGAAGCATAAAATAAATAAAAATCTGTTCATTACTTTTTTCATATATACTCACAGCCTATGTTAATTATCTTCGAGTAAACTTTCAAAATATCTATCATCCAAAGGAGATCTTACGCCTTTGATATCTTTTTCCAAGTCTTTCCGAATCATTTCATTCATCTTCTCCTCATAGCTAAGATAAAGACAAACCGGCAAACAAATCTTGTTCCTACAAGGCTTGCTCACCGGTCTGTTTCAATAATTTTCAGTCATACCAAGACTCGCCTCTTGGCATCAGTCTTATTCTACATCCCACCAGATACGTCCTTCCGTGCGGTCATAGCCGGTACCATATTTACTGTCGGCTTTCAGTGCTTCGATAGCGGCGTTGTAGTTTTCCATGTTCATAGAGTTGGGTGTAGGCAGGGAGTTGCGGCGCGGAATTACCAAGTCCACTCCGGCATTTCTAATCTCTTCCAAGAAAGCCACTCCGTCTTCGGGCACAGGCTGGGGCTTGAATGCCGGAAGCCCGGTACGTTTCCAAGTGGCCCACATTTCATCGGGTTGCATATAAAGGTTGATCCACTGTTGCGAAACAATCTTCTCCAGAGTAGCTGTCTGGAATTCCTGACGAGCCAGATAAGTTTCGATGTTGGCATCGGTAATCGGGGCGTAGTTGGGAGCCTTTTCGCTGACCTGAGCCACAACAGCCATCTTGGTGGCCCAAGTGCGGAACTGTTCCAAAGAAGCACGGATACCGGTGCGATACCATCCGGTAGCGTCTTTGCCGGCTATCGCTCCACCTTTCTTTAAGGCGATTTCGGCCAGCATGAAGCAGGTTTCCGGATAAGTGATGATAGGCGTAAAGCAATCCAACTTGTCTTGGTTCACTTCGTAGGCCACATCTTCGATGGCGCGAGCAGGCATATTTCCGTTACTGTTCAGTCCTCCGTTCTTTACAAAGTAACGTCCTTCCACTTGGGAATTCATACGGATTTCAAGATTGGCTTCCGTTCCATCTTCCTTGTGATAAGGAAGTGTCATGTAAGCGTTCTTGGAGTAGTTGCTGGAAGCGCTGTCCGGATTGGCCGAAATACCTACATAGCGATCGGTAAATGCGGAGAACTTTTCTTCATAATCAGGATATTCCTTCTTGAAGGTTTCAAACCATTCATCGTTGCTCTTGTTGTTGTTGCCGGTACCGAATCCGTTGCGGCGAACCATTACGGCCAGACGCGGGTCGTTGTATGCCTTCAGGTAGTTGACGAAAGCGCGGGCAGCACAGTAATTGCTGGTGATGCCCTGGATATCATCCACATTGTTGTTGTAGTCATTGGGATGATAATAGATGCAAGATTCCTCGTTGCTGGCGATAAGGTTATCGGCTGAGGTAAGCACTTCGCTGATTACTTTATTATAGAAAGCGGCATCCGCTTTTTCCAGACGTTGAGCCATCTTTACACGCAGCGTATTGCCGAACTTAATCCACTTGGCAAGATCACCGGTATAGAACATGTCAGCTTTGCCCAACGGATACTGGTCGTTGTTGGAAGCCTGCAAATCGGTAACGGCAGACTTCACGTCATCGTCAATCTTCTGATACATCGGTGTACCGTCCAAAGCTTTCTGATACAAGTCATACTGAGGTTTACGGATATTCTCGGTTTGTGCCTTGAAAGCCTCGGAGATAGGAGCTGCACCGTAGGTGTCCAGCATCTGCCATTGCTCGTAAGCCAGCAAGATGCGGGCTACCGCTGAAACGTCACGATATTTGTCAACTTCGGGATTTGTGGGAATCACCGTGTTCACCAGGTAACTCAGACGCAAGCCAAACCCGCCGAAACCATCACCGTTGGCGTTGTAATAATAGCTGTACGACGGAGCGTAAGGCTCCGTGCGTCCTTGTTCGGACAGCGTGATGTAGCTGCCTTTGTTACCGCCGCTGTTGCCTACCAGGTATTGCATGTAGGTCATGGTGCCGCCATATTTTCCCGTCAGGTGAGAACGGCTACAATTGTTGAAGTTCAGTGTGGCACCGGTAAACACGTTGCGCGGGTCGGCCGTACCGAGCTGTTCCGGATTCGTATTCAAGTCCTGATACTCTTCCAGGCAAGACGTGAGGGCAAACACTGACATCAGTCCTGCAAATAGATATTTATATTTTTTCATAATCGAATCAATTTTTTTAGAATCTAACAGTTAAATTAAATGCAAACGTACGGTAGAAAGGCACACCACCGATATCCATAGGCTGCAACGGGTTATTGCTGGAGATGGAGGCAGGATTCAATCCATCGGTCAGTTTGTTGATGAGGTAGCAGACGTTGCGGGCTGTGAAGCCTAAACGCAGGTAGTTGGCACCAAACTTCTTGCAGATGTCCTCGGGTAAGCGATAACCCAACGTGATTTCACGTAAAGCCAGCCAAGTGTTGTCTTGAATAGACCCCGGCATACAAGGCATACCCCAACCGTAGTTCCATGCGTACCAGGAACCGGTCATCACCGGACGGATGTTGTATTTTTCGATGGCTTCCTTGTAGGTCATTCCGCCCACGTCCACCAAATCACCGGCAGTACCGTCTGGATTCTGTACGGGAGCCTTGGCTCCTTCTTCAAACACAGCGTCGAGCATCAAACCGTCATTCGCAGTTTCACCCTTGTAGTTGATACGAGGAATACCGCCATGTTCCTTGTCACGACCTTTCAAAGTAGATTTCAAAGTACCCTGAGGAATGGCATACTTCCACATATTGGAGAAGTAGTTACCACCGAAGCGACCGTCGGCCTGTACATAAAGGTCGAAGTCTCTCCAAGAAAGTGAAGTGTTCAAACTCAGCGTAAAGTCCGGTTCCACCTTACCCAAGATGTGACGTTCGTTGGCCTTTCCCTGATCATAATAAGTTACCGGAGAGTACATGGAGACAGAATTTGGCGCAGCATATTCCATATCGTAACGTATCAGCATCTTGCCGTTGCGTGGATCGCCCTTTTCGCCTTGGAAAGTAGCTATCGGAGACATATACGGACTGTTGAGATAAGAGGTCAATACACCGAACTTTCCGCCCTCGTAGGCCCAGATTTCAGGAGCGGCATCGTATCCGCCCATCAGATTCCACTCCTTTACATTATCGTCCATCTCCACGATCTTTCCGCGGTTCAGTGTAAAGTTACCGCCGATGCTCCAGCGCCAGTCCTTCGTGCGGATAGGAGTACCTTCGAGCTGTACCTCGATACCTTGGTTCTGGATGTTACCGGCATTGATTAGTTGGGTATTGGCACCCGATTCGGTCACACCGCCTACTCTCATAATCTGGTTGTAGGTATTGGTCTTGTAGTAAGCAAAGTCCAAGCTCAAACGTTCGTCGAAGAAACGCAGGTCGGCACCGATTTCGATGGACTGCTGTATCTCAGGCTTTAGGTTGTTGTTGAACCAAACACCCAAGTTAGGATTGGCCACCACAATAGAACCATCGCGGTCAGGAGCATACACGGTATGCTGGTTGAATACACCGTATCCGTCGGTAGTGGCATATGCGGAAGTACCCATACCTACACGGGCGATAGAGGCACGCAACTTACCGAAAGAGAACCACTCGGGTATGTCGTCGCGGAAAGTATCTGTAAATACCCAGGATGCGTTGGCCGAAGGATAGAATACGGAATAGTTGTTCTTTGCGTTCAGTACATATGCGGGATAAGTCAATGTAGACAACCAGTCGTTACGGGCTGTCAATTCCAGGAAGAGTTGGTCTCTCCACCCCAAATTGACGATACCGGAAATACCGAACGTCTGCTGGTTGCGCGGAGTATAGTTGAAAGTAGGCTCAATCTTGTTTACAGAGTTGGAGAAAGCGAACACACCCGGTACAATCAAGCCCCCGTTGGTACCTTTTGCCCATTCGTTCTTTGCCATGTTACCATAGAGTTCGGCAGCGAGGATAGCAGAAAGCGTAATATCCTCACCACCTATCTTGAACTTGTTGTCTGGAGAAGAAAGCATACCCAGGAAGTTGTAGTTACCTTCCGTGCTTCCGCTGCGAGCATAACGTCCGGAACCGGTAGGACCATAGTTCTCGCCCATACCATATTCCCGTTCTTCCATGTTCATGGAATACCAGTTGTAGTTAGCCTTCACGCTGGCGTTCAGCCACGGGGCGATGTTGGCACGCAAGGTCAAATCGGCCAAGATGGACTGCTCCGAACGTTTTTTCACGTTCATGTCACGTGTATGCAGATACCCGCGTAAAGCTCCCCATGGAGTGTCACTCTCCACAGCGTGCGTCTCCGGATCGCGGTAGCTACTGATGTAGCGAGCAATATCAATGTTTCGAGGGAGGTTATAGGCTGTAATCATACCCACGTTGTTACCCCAGTCCCAACCACCTTGGCTGGCACCGTTCAACGCTTCGGATGTACCATACTTCACACCCACTTCCACCGAGAAAATCTTATTAAGTTCGGTGATTCCCTTGAAGGCAATATTGTGACGCTTGAACTCGTTACGCTTAAACACACCGTTATTGTCTGTAAAACCGTAGGAAACACGGAAAGAGGATTTCTCACCGCCACCGTTTACAGCCACGTTGGTTGTGCTGTTCATGCCGGTTTGGTAGAACTCCTTCCAGTTGTCCGGATGAGCGGAATAAGGAGTGTTTTCACCATCGGGCATGTACTGGTTTATCATACGTCCGTCCATTCTCGGTCCCCAACTCATAGAGGTTCTTTTCAAAGAACCGTCCGGCTGGAAATCTCCTTCATATCCATCGTACGTATAACCGGCACCATATACATTCTGCAATTCTACCGGAGACTTATAGACATTGCTCCATTCAAAGGTCTGGTTTACTTCAACGCCCAGTCCCTGCTTGCCGAATTTTCCGCCTTTGGACACAATCACAATGGCACCATTAGCACCACGGGAACCATACAAGGCAGTAGCTGCCGCACCTTTCAATACGGTAACGCTCTCATAGTCGGCAGGGTTCAAGTTCTTCAGCTGTGATCCCCAGTCGGTACCATCCAAGTTTCCGGTCATACGTTCCTGGATAATCATGCCGTCAATCACAAAGATAGGCGAGTTATTCTTGTCAATGGACTTGGCACCACGGATGGTGATAGAAGAGGAAGATGTTACACCGGAAGCACCACCGGTATTAATTTGTACACCGGCCACCTTACCTTGCAAGGCATTCACCGGGTTGATGGCATTGGCGCGTTCAATCTCGCTGGTAGAGACTTTTGTCGTGGCATATCCCACCGAACGGTTCTGCTTGGTCACGCCCAAAGCGGTCACCACTACTTCGCCCAGCATCTGACTGTCATCTTTGAGCAAAATGTCCAGAGGTTTGCCATCGTAGACCACCTCTACCGTTTTATAACCGATGAAAGAGACTTGGATAATGTCACCTTTATTAACCCCCGTAAGGGAAAAATTACCGTCAATGTCCGTCACTACTCCATTGGTAGTTCCTTTCACAAGCACAGAGGCACCGATAACAGTTTCACCGGTTTTGTCTTTCACAACACCTTTGCAGATGCCGCTTTGCAGCACCGCCTGTCCTTCGTCCGTCACAGGAGAAGATGCCGCATAGGTCAACCCGGAACAAGTGGCTAACAAAAGCAGCAACACACTTACTGATTTAATAGGTTTAAACATAAAAGATATATTAGGTTAACAAATAAAAGTTTCATAGTACATATAGCACAACTTCTCTTACCATAAAGAGAATCAGGCTATTTTTCATTTAATTCGCAACTGCGCAAATATAATTATAAAATCTTAATAAAGCA